>Ga0210410_10000079_pt1 | contig 163344 bp, 127 predicted proteins | sample IncBWC4MmetaG_FD_161058 | JGI IMG/M metagenome (GOLD analysis project Ga0210410, IMG submission 161058) | Forest soil microbial communities from Barre Woods Harvard Forest LTER site, Petersham, Massachusetts, United States - Inc-BW-C-4-M | ecosystem: Environmental > Terrestrial > Soil >...
AACCCTTCAACTTCCTCAATCTCGACCTTTATGCGCAAGACACATGGAAAGTGACCAAGAAGCTGACGTGGACCTTTGGAATACGAGATACACTGAATTCCAATCCGTTGAATCCGCATCAGCATATTGCCCGTCTGAGCGGCTCTTTCAATTTCATCTCCCATGATAGGAATCAGCCCTTGAGCGCCGCCATTCACACCGGTCTCGGTAACGTGTTTTCCTCGACGCCCCTGGCGATCCTGCAACCCAGAACAGCAATCGCCTGGCAGTTTGAACAGAATACCGTGTTGCGCGCCGGCTTCGGACTTTTCAGCGACGTCTTGCCCGGCAGCATCGCTGACACGGTTGGCTTCAATCCGCCCTACGTCAAAACTTTTCAGGGTGGGCTTCTTGGTACTGTCGGTGGCACGGCTATCGCGCCAGGAGTGCCCAACAGTGCGATCGACGCAACCGTGGCCGCTAATCAAGCGTTTAGTTCAGGATTTCCTCTGGGCCAGCTTTCCTGCGCGTCGGCTCAAGCAAACTCCGCAACTTGTCTTCCTCCAGTTGCTATCACTGCCGTGCCCGACGGAAAACTTCACGCGCCCTATTTCATGGAATGGAGTCTTGGGCTGGAACATCAGTTTGGGGCCACGGGAAGCCTTCACGCGCAATACGTGGGCACTCGCGCCGTGAACCAGCCCTATCTGTCGCAAGTGAACGGCTATCAGACAGTTTGCGATGGATGCTTTGCGCCGTTTCCTTACGCGCAATCCACTGATCCCCGGTTCGGCGCCGTCACGCAGTTTTCCACGGGGGCAAACAGCCATTATAATGGGTTACAGATAACCGCCATAAAGCGTCTTGGAAATGGTTTCATGGGGCAACTGAACTACACCATGAGCCGCTGCATGGACACCGTCTCCAATGGCGGGTTTCTGCAGTTTTCTGCCGGAGCTATCCTCTCCCCTCTCCCCGGAGACTTGCCTAGGGACTATGGTCCTTGCGATTACGACATTCGCCACAATCTCAACGCTCAATATGTCTATAAATTGCCGATCAAGGTCGAAAACCGTCCTCTTGGCTACCTCCTGATCGGCTGGCAGGTTTCAGGAACCTTCTTTTGGCACAGCGGAATTCCGTTCTCTGTCCTGAGCACGCCCTATTCTGCAAATGGAAACGGCATCGTGAATGGCAGCGGGCCGCAATTCGCCAGCGTCGTTCCGGGTGTGCCTCTGTACGAACACAAACCCATTCCAGGCGTCACCCAACCGGGCACGGTTCAATGGCTCAATCCCAATGCATTTGTCTCGACCGTGGACCCGAGCACTGGCGCGTGCTCTGGAGGCGACAGTCCCCAGAACTGTCAGTTCGGGAATCTCGGCCGCAACGCTCTGCGCGGCCCCAACTTTACCTGGAGTGATTTCTACATTACAAAATGGTTTGCTTTGACGGAGCGCGTAAAGCTTCGGTTTGACACACAATTTTTCAACGTATTCAATCACCCGAATTTCGGTCTTCCGAACATGGTGCTTGCCGGTATTCCCGGCAAGCCTTCCACACAAACGGGGTTTGGAGCGCTTACCTATACCACCTCCCCCCCGACCGGCCTGCTCGGCGTGGGGCTGGGCGGTGACAGCACGGTACGGATGATCGCGTTTCAGTTGCGCCTTGAGTTCTAGCGCCGCTCACCCGCAACAATCGGAGAAATCCTGCATTGGTCCACTACATCGCAGCAGGTGCGAGATACGCTTGCCGGTGATCCACGCGCCTCCCAGATCCCCTAACTTTGACAGTGATGGAATGGACCTGGCCATCGTGCGCGGGCGGGTTAAACGCGAGGCTGTATTCGTGGCGCACAAGCTGCGCGATTTCCGCGTACGCGCGATCGAATTCCTCTTCATTCGCGGGAAAGTAAACGCGCCCGCCCGTGGCTTCGGAAAGCTCGTGCAGCGCTTGGTCCGCTTGAGCAAATCCCTTTTTCACCTCAGCACGGTCTGCTGCTTCCTTTGGAGAAAGCTTTTTGAACTTTCCTGGTTTGCGAAAATCCCCGGAGAGCGATACCGCCAGGATGCGCACGTCAGACGTTTTGAGTTTTCGTTGAATCGCTTCCGATTTTTCCGCCGGCGACGTATCGAGGCCCGTGGTGAGCACTACAATGGTTTTCTTCCCTGGCAATGTCGTGAGCCAGTCGATCGCCGACGCCAGGCTCGTCGACAGGTTCAACTCCGCGAAGCCATTCGCAAAATTCAAATCATCCAGCGCCATTCGCGTCGCTGCCTTATTCGTCGTGAAATCAAACAACAGTTCCGCGTCTCGCGAATAGCTGGCAATGGCCACCCTGTCGCCGGAACCCAGGTTGTTCAACAGCCTATCGGCTGCGTGGAGGTGGTTCTTTCCCATCAGAACGACGGCCGGACCGGACTCGATGAGCAGCAGTACCTGCGCCGGCTCCTCGTACGTGGCGAAGCCCGTGATCGGCTGCTCGACTCCATTCTCGAGAATCTGGAAGTCCTCGCGCCGTAAGTCTTCGACGAACTGGCCGTGGGCGTCCGTGACAATCACACCCACGTTCACGCGGTCAACACTGATACGAATTGTTCGCGAAGGCTCTTGCGTATTCTCTTGCGCTCCCGCATTCGAACACGCGCACAGCAGCACAGCAATCAGGAATAACAGCCGAAAGCGAAACGGCTTCATCGCGTCACTATTCGACCCATTGATCCCAATGAATGCCCTTGGCGTCCTTCCACGAGACGCTCGAGGAATAGTGAAGATGCTTCGCGAGGACCCGCGGATTCACCTGCGAAATCCAATCCGGAGCTGTCGGAGCCGCAGTTTGTTTCCCGGAATCCAGGCTCTTTGCCGGCGAGCTCTTCTTCGCATCTTCAATCCAGCGATCCTTGGCGGCCTGCCAATCTATTTTCTGAAAATCAAAATAGCCGAGACCGTCGACCTTCTCTGGGAACTTTGCCCGCGCCGCCTGGAATTGTGGCACCGTCGCAAGCCCCGCTGTCGACGTGCCATTCGAACGATTCGCCAGCACCTCGCGCAAGGTCTCGATGCGGCTGGCGCCGATAACCATCTCCGGCGTCACCGCCACGTTGTAGAAATGCCACTGTGCTACGCCCGAGCTGCCCTGGCCTCCTCCCGTCGAAATCTTCAGAAACGTAACGTCTCCTTCATTGCGCTCCGAAGTCAGTTGATCGCCGAATATTGAGCGGAAAAGTTTGAGAGTCTCCGGTTTCTTTCGAATTCCCAGAAAATAGACCTGCTTCGCCGTGTCCAAGGACGGGCTCGTCTGCATGGAAGCAAATTCCCCGCTAAGCACCGCCAGCGCCTCCGGCAAGGGCATGCCCAGGCGCGCCTGCGCGAGTGTATCGATAAGGTCGGCGTTCCCCTGCTGCCCCTTTGGGAAGGCCGCCGCGGCGATGCGCTTCACCATGTCATAAATGCCTGTGAAGTTGACCTGCCCCGCCGTGTACGAGACCGCGTTGGCCGGCACCAGCGCCAGTGAAGCGGGCGTCGCTTGTCCCGCGGACCAAATGTCAAACACTGTGCCTGCCGTCGTATCGCCAAGGATCGCCGCCTGCACATGCGTTCTCGCCCCTTCGAACGTTACGTGGCCGCTCAATGAATGCACGGCGTCGAGCCTGGCCGCATCCAGCATCGGCCGAACCTGAAACATTCCAGCTTTCGAATTCGCCGCTAGCTCTTTCAGATCGGGAACGCGCAAGAAAAATTCCACCAAGCCGCCGCCAAGATTAGGCTGCGCCTCCTGGTACGCCGCTGATTGCGTTAGCGACGCCGCACCTCCACTCTTGCTGTCCAGCCGGCCCAGCAAATCTTCCATCACCGAGCGCTCGCTCGCACCCACCGCATACTTGCCCTGTTCGGCCCAGTACGTAACATTGTTGTTCTTACGCTCGACCTTGAGCACGGAAACATTTCCAATTGTGATTTGCGAGAGCTTGGGTATTTCTTTTTCTTCCTCGCGCATGCGCAGCACCGCTTTCGCCAGTAGTGCTTCTTTTCCCGTGCGGTCGTAGACAAAAAACATCCCGTTCCACTCCGGCGGTTTGGCCTCCCCCGCCGCGCCGGAATTGGCCGCCGCATTCGAATGCCTGTGTGCCGCGGTCTCGCTCAGATATCCAACCGTGAACGAATTCTCAAGCAGCGAAGCAAATTCTCCGAGCTCCTGCGGAGTCAGCTTTGGTTCCGAGGATTTCTCATTCGAACTGCTCAGCACGCCGGCCGCCAGCGCCGAACGCACCGGCGCAAAATCCGGATCATCCCAAAGCGCCAGCAGGGAATTCGCCTTTCTCACGTCGGGAGCCGGCGCCCCTCGCCAAATCAGGTAGAACAAGGTGCGCGGAGACATTTGCGCGGGCTCAAGCGGAGCCTGCCCGCGCGCGGGGCTTGCTCCCAGCACGAAAACCAACGCTGCCATAGACACTAGGATTCGAATGCGCTTCACGTTCATTGGAGTGCTCCCACGCGGAATAGTCGCGAAAATCGCTGTCTTCTCGATGCTAGCTCCGCGCGATAAAAGACAAAAGCCCTGTCCCGCGCGTTGTTTCCAGAACGCGGAACAGGGCCTTTGGTGGAAGGAGCCCAAAAAATTTCTCGGCCAAATTTGCCAAGCCGAAAAAATCGCGGTCAAAGAATCTAGCTATGCCAGAAAGAATTCTCGCCGAACAAACCGGTCAAAAAATCATCGCCGGGGATTCCGTCAAAAAAAAATAAAATTACGGCTTCGTCGGAGTCGCTGCCGGAGCCGCCGCAGCCGGGGCCGGGGCGGGTGTGGCCGCTCCCGCATCCTTGGGCGCGGAAAGATAACCGGTAATCTGATTCTTGCCGACGTCGAACACCACGAGCTCATACGGCGTGCCGCGCGCGCGCCCCACGTAGAACTGCACGGGCTCGCCCGCCGTCTTGTCCTTCTTTGGAATCGTCTTGTCGTCGGCGAAGACCGTCAGCGTGTACATTGTTTTCTTTGGATCCGTCTTGTTCAGGGAAACCTGCACGGGTCCGACGCGCTGCGGCGTCTTCGATTTTTGTATCGTGAATTCGTAATAGTTGCGGTCGCCTTTCCGCTTCAATTCTTCGAGGTCGTCGCGGTTGCGCGCGATCAGCCCGCTCATCACGTTCATATCGCCCAGGCTGCGGTCGAGTTTCCCCTTGGTCGCTTCCAGATCCGTCTTGGTCGCTTCGATGTCTTTCTTCGCGCCGCCCACTTCCGTGGCCACCGCGCCAATCTTCTCTTCATTTTCTTTCTGCGCCTGGCTTAGTTGCGCCGTCAGCTTCTGGTCCGATGCTTGCTGATCCTTGCGAATCGCTTCCGCGCGGCTCTTGGCCGACGCCAGTTCCGACTGCGTCAAGCCGACTTTCTGTGTGGTTAGCTCCATCTTGCTCTTCAGGTCGGCGATGCGCGAATTGGCCTGGTCGAGTTCCGTGGCGAGGACCTTGTTTTGTTTTTGCTGCTCCGCGAGGTCCTGGCTTATGCGCGTCTGCGTGGTGTAGCCAAAAACGCCAATCACCGCCAGCGCCGCAATCACTACGCCGAACAGCACCGCGATCCACCGCGGCGTCCCCGTGGACTCGTAGCGATACGACTCCTCCGGGCTTGGTACGTTTGGAGAAATGCTCATTCCCCCTCCTCAGTGATAGGCGCCCCCACCCGCGTTCGCGCCGAAAGGGAATTATCTCCCGCATCCCCGTCTCTGTCCACCGCACCCGTAACGAATCTGGCGGTTCTCCGTCGGGCGCGCTTTCTTCTGCTGTACCGCTCTTCCTTCCACCATGGCGATCCTTTTTCTGCGTTCCGTGAACTTGGGTGGTGCAACCCTCGCCTCGCTGCTTCCTGCACCAAGGATATCTTTCTCGTCGACCCAACGATGGCAAAGCTCGGCAGGGCCCCACCCCCCGCGTTTTTTGTAAGTGTTGCATCTAAAGGAGTTAGTTTTTCCGTAAGTCTTTTGTTTGCAACACTTACGGGGAATTCCATAAGTGTTGCATCTAAAGAAGTTACGCTTCGTTCCTCAGGGCGAGCGGGAGCTGGTTTTTCGTCCCGCAGAACCGTCCGGGATGCGAAAGTCGCATCACATGGCGACAAGGATTCGGAGGAGGAGGGGCTAACTGCTTGCGGGTGGAGGGGGGGCCCACCCCCCATTCCCGCATTGGTTTGAAAAGAAAGGGGGTTGCAAAATGGGTTCCCGTAAGTGTTTGAAAAGAGAGAGGGAAATTTTTCAAGGATCAGGAAGGGGTGAGTTCCAAAATGGGACCGGGATGGAGTGTGGTGGATCCTTTCCGACAAGGTCGGAATCTGCGATCGGCTGCGCTCCCCGACATGGTCGGGGCAGGCAGGACAAGTAGGGATCGAGCGGCGGGAAAAATGGAGAGGTCGGGGCGTCCTCATAGCGGCTACTTCGAGGGAAGAATATCATAGAATACCCTATGTGTCAACTATTTTCTTAGTTAGCGTTCGCATGGAGCCGTAAAACATTGGAATGTTTGCAGGTTACGGGTTTGAAGGTTGAAATTCGAGGATACGGATGCGCGACGGAAAAGCGCAAATCCCTAGTAAGTGAGGATAGGGAGAGAATACGCCATGTCAGCCGCGGCTTTCGAGAATCGAAGGAAGGGGCACACAAGCAGCACTGCCCCATTACCAGACCTTTGCAAGATTGCTCAATCCCTGAAGATAGTCCTCTTTCTCGATTCTGCTTTCGACGCCGAACTCCGTCAGCATAGTCATCATCTGCCCTACGGGAAGTCCGGCAAGCTCCGCGGCCTTGCCCAGGGAAGCCTCTCCCTTTTTGTATTTTTCGACAGCAAGCAGGACTCTGCCGCGGGTAACCAAGTCACGCACAGCCTTAGACAGGTCGGTACGTTCCTCTTTGGAGATCTCGGAAAGAAACTCGTAGTTGTCGCGGTCCATGCGGATACTCATTGTTTTGGTCATTCGCGCACCTCCAATTTCAGTTTGGCATCCTGGATGATCGAATTTTTGTAGCGTCCGTATCTTTCAAGCGCCGCAAGTCCGGCAAGCGCGGCGCTACGATCGAGCATACCCTTTTCGCGGGTCCGAAGCAGAATGCCTACGGCGGTGGTGAAGCTAATTCCGAGTAACTTGCAGGCATTGATGCCGTTCTTGTCATCGATGCCGATAATACGGGCTTGCTCCTTGAGGGCAAGCGCAATGGCTTCTGCCTCGCCCTGGCCCAAGCTGAAGTCCGTTTGCAACTTCGCGACGAGCTTCCTGTTCTTTACCAGGACGACTCCGATTCTCGATTTATCCAGGGCTTTTTGGATCATGAGCGCGTCGAAGGTCTTCTTCCCACCGCAGCACTCCTTCGCGACCTCTCCCGGAATGGCGACCTTCAACGTGACGCCCGCTAGGAACGGGTCGAGAAAATCGGCCTTGGTAACGAGAATTAGCGTGGATGCGTCAAGGACAAACATTATGACATTATATTACAGATGTAATGTTAGCATAACTGGGTGCGAGTAGCAAGCCGAGACCGCAGACCACGTGCGGAGCTAAATCCGTATGTCTGAGATTCGTTCGAACCTCTTTAGGAGCGACTTGATCTCTGTCTCGGCAAAGGTTTGGCAGTCGAAGTAGAGTTTCGTCAATAGCGCGGGTAATGTCTCCATAAGGGATGGGAGAACCTGTTGGAATTCGGGAAATGAGCTGCGAAAAGAACCGATTCTCTCCAGGTTTTCACTTAATCGTAGTCTTCGTTCTGTTGCGTCTTCCCAGATACTCTTCCAATATCGACACGTTAGGCAGGAAGCATCGCAACGGGTACCGTCGTGAGATAAAAATGACTCCCAGCCGGATCTCGCAAGAGAGAGAGATTTCAACGAATCGTCCCGGCGCTTTTCACTGTTGCATTTTCTGCATGCCACCAACACATTACCTGGAACGTGAAGGCCCGCGCGATAACGATTCATTCCGTCCGGATGCTCAACCACTGATACCGTATTCGCCAGATCACGAGAGCAATATGGGCATCGGTTAATAAACTGCTCTCGAACAAGCTCCTCGTATTTTTCGCCATCAACTCTAATTGGCCAGTTTTGGGAGACTCTGCGACTCAATTCGTGAAGAAACATGCTGATTAGTTTGTTCGCCACGTCCGACTTGGCCCGCCGCGTTGCAGAGCGTAATTGAGAGGTGGGATCTTTCACCTCTTTTCATCTCCGAGCAGCCAATTGACTTCCACACCCAATACGTCCGCCAGGGCCTTAAGTTCGTAGTCGAGCACATAACGGTGATTGCTTTCGATTTTGGAAATCGCCGCTCGATCGAGCTGAATCCCAAGTCGAGCGAGTTTCCCTGACAGGGCATCCTGCGTTAGAGATCGTTTACCGCCGTGACGGGCTTCAGCGACGCGCCTGCCGATAATGTTTTTCCGCCGAGGTTTCTTTATCACGCGGAGAGAGTATCTTTTCTATAAGCCAAAAATGTTCTAATCTAGAACATCGAAGAGGAGGGCCCCTTGAGGGAAAGCACTTGTCTTGTTTGGAAGGGCGAGAGGAATCGGGAACTTAACGTTTATCGGGTGTGCCCGTGCGGCGTTTGTTGGAAAAACCGAAAAGGCGCTGGCTATCTATCATTTTCGGACATTAACGGGAGTGGATTCACGATCTGGATTGAAGATGAAAGAGTTTTTCGGGGTCTTAGACGGGCAATTAGACGCTTCAGAAGGGACCATCCAAGCAGCTGAAAGAGATAGCTGCCAGAGAATCTTCGCGCGGTCTGTACGAATTGCAATGAAGGGCTTCAAAACAGTGCTCCGCCGAAACCTGATCGCATCGAACTTCTAAAACAAGTCCGGCGCGCAACCATTGATGATCAATTGCATCTTCTTCGCTGGCTGGAGACAAAGTTTGAGAAGATCAGACCCGAGAAAAAATAGAGGGAGCCGTGACGGACTGGCTGACTCGGGAACAACGCTCACGGAACATGGCGAGTATTCGATCGAAGGGCAACACCACTACCGAGCGCGCTTTCCTCTCGATCCTCCGACAAGCCGGAATCTCCGGCTGGAGAGACATCTTAATCTTCCGGGGAAGCCGGATTTTATCTTTCGATCCGAGCGGCTTGCCATATTCCTTGACGGCTGCTTTTGGCATGGCTGTCCACGATGCTATCGCCCGCCCCAAGACAACCGTTCCTACTGGAAGAAAAAACTCATAGGAAATCGCCGGAGAGATCGCCGCCGTTCGCGGGAACTACGTTTGCTCGGGTGGCGCGTGCTTCGAATCTGGGAACACACTCTGAAATCCCGACGAGGCCGCTCGCGAATTCTTGAGAAAGTGGCCGCTGCTTTGAAGGAGAGAGCCCCTAGACCTGCTCGCTGAGGATTTACTTCCGCCCTCGCTTGGACTTGGGGGCGACCTTGGGCCAACGGGCGAAGACGGAGGTGGTTAGGCCGCCGCGGGGGGTGAATTCGCCGCGGACGACGCACCATTCGGGGCGCACGGCTTCGACGATGTCGCGAAGGATTTTGTTGACGGCGTTTTCGTAGAAGATGCCGAGATCGCGGTAGGCGAGGAGATACATTTTCAGGGCTTTGAGCTCGATGCAATCTTTTTTTGGCATGTATTGAATGGTGATGGTGCCGAAGTCGGGCAGGCCGGTTTTCGGGCACACCGAGGAGTATTCGGGAAAGCGCGTGGTGATGACATAGCCGGGAAATTGATTGGGCCAGGTTTCGAGCGGCGGCAATTTGGCGTGGATGCCGGCGCGGGCGTGTTCAGCGGTGTAGTCGGGCATGGATGCTCCTCGGAGTTATTGTAACGCGACGAAGGCCAGGCTGCCTCTTGCCGAAGACGGCGTTTTTACATATTCTCTTGCGGGAGATCGACCGATCGCCACAGCCCGACTGATCTGCCCAAGTTGTCATACTGCGAGAATACGGCGCTCCCGGCGCCGGTCGGTGGGGGACTATCTGCTGAGTACGGCGGGCGTTCTGCCCTGGCGCTGCGAAAATTGCGAAGGACGATTTCGCGCGCGGCCTTCCCCGCTGCGTAACATTGTTTACGCGCATTGCCGGATCTGCGGCAATCTCGAATTGCAACGCATTTCTCCTGAGCACGTGCCGGGGATGATGGCTTTCCTCGGACGACTGCTGGGTCTTCCTTCGATGCGCTGTGAACCGTGCCGGCATAAATTTTTTACGGTGCGCCCGCTGCGCCGCGAAGAATCGGTAGGAGCAGCGCCACAAAGGCAATAGCCGCGCCGAAAAAAAGTTAGCTCGAGTACCAAGAGCGTACTCTTCCCCTTTCCATTCCACAGGTACGAAGCTGTGCACTCGCAGTACTCCTTTGCCCGTACCATTTCCAGCCTACTCATTCTTCGCAAACCCCACTAGTCTGACTTCCCCTGGAGGGCACATGGAACCGAGCGTCCGAGTATTGGTCGCCAACCGTCCGCGGCTTTTGCGCGAGCTGGTGCTTTCGACGCTTGCGGAGCAAGCGGGAATCCGTGTGGTGGGGGAAGCGGGAGACGAACAGGACGTGCCGTCGCTGGTGGCGGAAACGAAGCCGGATTTTCTGCTGATCGCGCTGGATGAATCGCAGCGGCGTCCGCCACTGTGCGATGTGCTGCTGCGAGATTTTCCCGGGCTGCGGATTATCGCGGTGGCGCCGAACACCAATGTCGGAATTCATTACTGGACCTCGCTGGAAATTCACTCGACGAAGATGGAGGCCAGCGAGAAAGCGTTGCTGGAAGTGATCCGCGGGAAAATGGCGCCGGCGAAAAGAGAAGTGTCATGAACCGTGCACAGATTGTTTTTTGCTTTGCAACTCTTCTAGCCGCAGGCGCGGCGCGAGCGCGGCAATCGCCGCAGCAGGACGAAACCAAGAAACCGGTTTCACCTTCCACGGAAATGGAGGGGCAGAAAAAAAATCAGCAGGTGCCGCGCGGCAGCGGGATTGTAGCGGACAACCTGGAGCGCGTGGCGGCGACGGCCAACCAAATCCTGGAAATCGTGAACGGAGATGCGGGGCTGATGGTGGAGCTGAAGCGAGTGCTGGCGGAAGATGCAGGGGAAAGCGGGCAAATTCTGGAAGAGTCGGACTTGAGCGAGAGCGCGGTAACGCAACGGTTGGCGGAGGATTTGCGGAGCCGCGTGCTGGCGACGCGGCTGTTGCAAAAATACGGCTACCTGCTGCCGAAAGTGAATCCCAACTCGGATGCCGCCGCCGAGCACAATCTGTTGCTGCGCGTGCGGGAGCAGCAACTGGAACGGGCCGCGGAGTCGCGCGATTCGAATGCGGCCGCGCCGCAAACGGCGATGGAGGCGGACACACCGCGAGCAGAGCGTCCCGCGAATCAGAGACGCACCGCGAGCGAGCCGCTCGAGACGACCGACGGAAGTTTTGACGCGGCACGCCCGGAAATGCTGGCAGTTCCTCAGGGCTCGCACCTGGGTTTGGTGAAGGCCAGCGGGCAGTCTTCGGCGCAGCCCGAGCGGGCGGAAAAGACCGGCTATGCCGGGCTAGCGGACGCACCCATTTTGTCTGCCGAAGCTCCGGCCGCGCCAGCGTTGCGGGCACCGCGGCGCGAAAAAACGTATGCAGCGGAATTTGAGCCAGTGCGCATGGAACGGCGGCCGAACCCGTACGCGGATGTGCCTTCGCTCTACGATTTGTACGTGCAAGCCAACGCGCCGAATCGAAAAACGGAACGTTTCGGCGTCGAAGTATTTCGAAACGGCAGGGCCGACCCAGACATTCTGCCGATGGATCTACCCGTGGGACCTGACTACGTCGTGGGGCCGGGCGACAGTTTGTCCATCAATTTGTGGGGCGGAGTGTCCGAGCGGCTCTTGCGCACGGTGGACCGCGAGGGACGGCTGGCGTTGCCGGAAGCCGGGCCGCTGCTGGTTTCGGGAAAATCGCTGGGGGAAGTGCAGGACTCCGTGCAGCGCGTGCTGCGAACGCAATTCAGGGATGTTTCCGCGGATGTTTCGCTGCTGCGCCTGCGCACGGTGCGGGTGTATGTCGTGGGAGAGGTGGCTTCGCCGGGAGCGTATGACATCAGCTCGCTTTCGACCCCGCTCAACGCCTTGTTCGCGGCGGGAGGCATCACCTCCCGCGGCTCGCTGCGCCGCCTCGAACATTACCGCGGGAAAGAGCTTCTCGAAGAAGTGGACGCTTACGATCTATTGCTGCACGGAATTCGCGGGGAAGTTAAACGGCTGGAAAACGGCGATTCGCTGCGCGTTCCGCCGCTAGGCGCCTCGGTAGCGGTCGACGGCATGGTGCGCCGACCGGCTGTGTATGAGTTGCGGGAAGAAAAAAATCTCAGCGAAGTGCTGGACCTGGCGGGAGGAGTTCTTCCCGCGGCGGCGCTCCGGCACATCGAAGTGCAGCGGCTGGAAGCGCATGAAAAGCGGACCATGCTGAGCCTGGAACTCGGCGAAGGAAGCGACAAAGAAGCGCTGCGGGCGGCCTTCGAGAAATTCAAGGTGCAGGACGGCGATGAGGTTCACATTTTTCCGATGGCGCCGTACAACACGGGAGCGGTGTATCTCGAAGGGCACGTCTTGCGTCCGGGGCGCTACTCGTACAAGGAGGGAATGAAGCTCACCGACTTGATTCCTTCCTTCAGCGAACTTCTGCCGGAACCGTCGGAGCGCTACGCGGAAATCATTCGAATCGAGGAGCCGGAGAACCGTCCGGTGGTTGAAAGCTTCAACCTCGCGGCGGCAATGAAGAATCCGGAAAGCGCGCCGAAACTGCATCCGCTGGACACGGTGAGAATTTTCGGCCGCTACGATTTCGAAGCCTTGCCGGAATTCGCGGTTTTCGGCGAAGTGCGTCATCCCGGGGCTTACCGCAGTTCCGGACAAGCACATTTGCGCGATGCGATTTACCAAGCGGGAGGGCTGACGCCGGAAGCGTGGATGGAGTCCGGCCAGCTTTTCCGTTCGTTGCCGGATGGTTCGACGAAGGTTTTCAGCATCTCACTGCGCGAAGCGCTGGCCGGCGACCCCTTGAACAACGTGGTGATCGAGCCGCGCGACCGCATTCTGGTGCATCGCCAGCCGGAGCGGGTAAATCCGCCGAGTGTGTACGTGCGCGGCGAAGTAGCGCGGCCGGGGCGCTACCCTCTCGTCGCCAATATGCGCGTTTCCGACCTGCTGCGATCCTCCGGCGGTTTGTTGCGCAGCGCCAATCCGGGGAGCGGCGACCTGACACGCTACGCGATGGCGAGTTCAGCGGGACAACCAGTTCTGCCGGGGAATGCGCACACCGTGAACCTCGGAGCGGCGCTGGCGGGCGAAGAAGCGGAGAACCTTTTCCTGCGCGATGGAGATGTGCTGACGGTACCGCAGCAAGCGGGATGGAAGAACATCGGGGCGTCGGTTTCCATTAGCGGAGAAATTGCCAAGCCCGGAGTTTACGGCATCCAGCCCGGCGAGCGGCTCAGCTCACTGCTTCGCCGCGCGGGCGGCTTACTGCCGTCAGCCTATCCGCAAGCAGCGATTTACGAACGAGTGGATGTGCGGGAGCTGCAGCAGAAGAGCAGGCAGGAGTTGATCCAGCGGCTGGAGCAGGAATCGACGGTGGTCAAGGCAGCGGTGACGACGTCCGGCTCGGACGAAGCGGCGTTGCAGCAGGCGGCCATGCTGCAGCGGCAGCGCATGCTCGAAGCGCTACGCCGCGCGCCCATTTCCGGGCGGCTGGTGGTGCACATCCGGGAAGGCCAGAAGGGTTTTGCGGGTTCGCCGGACGATATCGAACTGCGCGCGGGAGACACTCTGGAAATTCCCAAGCAGCCGGGTTTCGTGGTGATTGTCGGCCAGGTATACAACTCGAACGCCATCAGCTATTCGCCGGGAAAAAATGCCGGCTGGTATCTCTCACGCGCCGGCGGGGCTACGGGTCTGGCAAACAAGAAAGCCATCTTCATTATTCGCGCGAACGGCGCAGTGACGAGCGGAAACAGCAGCCTCTGGTCCGGCGGGGTACTTTCTTCCGCCCTCGGACCCGGGGACACGATTGTGGTGCCCGAAAAGAGTGTGCTGGGCGGGTCCGTGTGGAAAAACGTGGTGGCCATCGCGCAGGTGGCGCAAGCCGCCGCGCTGGCCGCTGCCGTGGCCATTCCCTAAACGCGCAAGACGATGGGAACCAGGATGGTTTGAGAGGAAGAACGAAGTGTCACAGAGCGGCACAAAAACGAAGCTGGAGAATTCCGCTGAAGGATACGCCGGAGAAAGAGACGCGACGGACGCGGAAGTGATGGAATTCCGCGCAAGAGTGGCGGGGCAGTTGCGCCTGCTCCTGCGGAAGCGCGGGTATCTAGCCAAGGCTTTCCTCGCGGGACTTTTGAGCGGCTGCCTGGTCGCGTTTTTAATTCCGGCGCGCTATGAATCGCTGGTGCAGTTGATGCCTCCGGACAATCAAACGAACTCCGGCCTGGCGATGCTGGCGACGCTGACGGCAAAAACGGGAGGAGGTCTCGGCGGCGTGGCTGGAGATCTTCTGGGAATGAAGAGTTCCGGGGCACTCTTTGTGGGGATTCTGCGCAGCCGGACGGTCGAAGACCGGATTTCAGAGCGCTTCCAACTCAAGAAAGTCTACGCCATCAAGCTGGAACAAGATGTCCGCAACAAACTTTCGGAAAACACCGCCATCTCCGAGGACCGCAAGAGCGGGATTCTGACCATTGCGGTGACGGACGGCGATCCGCGGCGGGCCGCGCGGATAGCCACGGCCTATGTCGACGAGTTGAACCAACTGGTGGCCGAGCTGTCCACTTCTTCCGCGCACCGCGAGAGAGTTTTTCTCGAGGAGCGGCTGCGCGCGGTGAAACTGGATTTGGACGAAGCTTCGAAACAGTTCAGCCAGTTTGCGAGCAAGAACAACACCATCGACATCAAGGAGCAGGGGCGCGCGATGGTGCAGGGCGCTTCGACTGTGGAGGGCGAACTGATTGCGTCGGAATCGGAACTGAAAGGGCTGGAAGAAATTTATGCCGATAACAATGTGCGTGTGCGATCGCTGCGTGCGCGAATCACGGAACTGAAGCGGCAATTGGAAAAGCTCGGAGGAACGGGCGCAGGGGACTCTGGCCGGGCGACAGAATCTTCCGGGTATCCGTCGATCAGCAGGCTGCCGCTTCTTGGCGTTACGTATGCTGATCTTTACCGGCGGATGCAGATTCAGGAAGCGGTCTACGAAACGCTGACGCAGCAGTACGAACTGGCAAAAGTGCAGGAAGCGAAAGAGACGCCCAGCGTGAAAGTTCTGGATGCAGCGAGTTTGCCGGAGCGGAAATCGTTTCCGCCGCGGACACTGATTGCGGTTCTGGTGACGCTGGTGGTGTCGAGCGGAGCGGTGATGTTCGTGGTGGCGCACTCGGCTTGGGAGCAGACGGCCGCAAACGATCCGGGCAAATTGCTCGCGCAAGAATTGTTTCAGACTGCGAATGCGCGCATGCCTTGGGCAGCGCCCAACGGTTCTCGGGCACACGCTGTTGCGCATCGCATCTGGGTGCGGCTGGCGGGGCGGCGAAATCTGGAGAAGTCATCCGGGTCTTCCGCGAATTAGCCGTAAGCGTTGGGAAAAAGGGCAGTTAGATAAGAGTCGTCCCTGTGGCTGACGGGGCGAAGCTGTATCCGGCCGGTCGAGGAGCGTAGTGAACGCGATGCTGAATGTTTCAGAATCTTTTGATAGAGAGATCGCGCATTTGCCGCCGGAGTTTTTCGAGCCGCACTGGTACGCCGCGTACACCTGCGCGAACCACGAAAAGAAAGTCGTCACGGAGATTGCAGCACGCGGCGTTGAACACTGCCTTCCAGTCTACAGTTCTGTGCGGCGATGGAAAGACCGCCGGGTGACGCTGGAATTGCCGCTCTTTCCAGGTTACGTGTTTGTTCGCCTCGCGCTACGCGACCGGTGGCGTGTGTTGCAGATTCCCAGCCTCGTACGGTTGGTGGGATTCAATGGATTACCAGCCGCGCTCCCGGACGGCGAGATGGAGATCTTGCGAGCGGGGCTTTCGGGGCGCTTGCGTGCCGAGCCTCATCCTTTCTTCACCGTGGGCCGGCGCGTGCGCATCATAGGCGGCCCTCTTGCGGGGCTTGAAGGGGTGTTGAAGAGAAAGAAGAACAGCCTGCGGGTGGTGGTATCGCTGGGCCTGATCCAGCGCTCGGTGTCGGTGGACGTGGACGTAGCGGATGTGGCTCCAGCTTTCTAGAAGCCTTCGAGGATATTGCATACGGTTGAGATGACGGAAACGGCAGACATTCATAACGTAGGTAACGGACACTTAACCAGCGGCCGGCTACTAGCCAGAAACACGGTTTGGAATTTGATCGGCGGCGGCGCGCCGATGGTTGTGGCGGTCTTCTGCATTCCGATTCTCATTCGCGGATTGGGCAAGGAACGCTTCGGAGTATTGACGCTGGCTTGGGCGCTGATTGGGTATGCCAGCCTGTTTGATCTTGGCTTGGGCCGCGCGCTGACGCAGTTGGTGGCGAAGAAATTGGGAGCCGGGGAAGAGCGTGAGATTCCGACGCTGGCCTGGACCTCTCTTCTTCTGATGCTGCTGTTGGGATTCGTAGGAGCTGCGGCCATAGTTCTGACGTCGCCCTGGCTGGCGGGGAGCGGATTGAATGTCCCGGCCATGCTACGGGAGGAGACTCTGCAAGCGTTCCGGTTGCTGGGGTTTTCCCTTCCTTTCGTGATCACCAGCGCTGGCCTGCGCGGTTTGCTGGAAGCGCACCAGCGTTTTGGGCTGATCAACGCGCTGAGGGTTCCGATGGGGGTGTTCACGTTTGGCGGGCCGCTGCTGGTCCTGCCGTTCACGAAGAGTCTGGTTCCGGTGGTCGGCACGCTGGTTGTGGGCAGGATCGCTGCCTGGGCCGCTCACCTGCTGGTTTGTCTGTGGGTGTTGCCAGAATTGGGCGGCGCGATCGCTTGGGAGAGCTCTGCTGTAGGCCCGCTGCTGCGATTTGGCGGATGGATGACCGTCAGCAACGTGGTCAGCCCGCTCATGGTCACGCTCGACCGATTTTTCATCGGCGGGCTGGTTTCCGTGACGGCAGTAGCCTATTACGCGACTCCTTTCGAAGCGGTCATTAAATTTCTTCTGCTCCCGGGCGCGCTCATGGGGGTCATGTTTCCGGCGTTTTCGGCGAGCTTTCCCCGGGACCGCGCGCAAACCGCGCTCCTGTTTGGCCGAAGCGTCAAATCGCTGTTTCTGGCGCTGTTTCCCATCATGTTGTGCACGATCGCGCTGGCCCAGGATGGCTTGAGGCTTTGGCTCGGAGCCGAATTCGCGCAGCACAGCTTTCGCGTGCTGCAGATCCTCGCCGTGGGTGTTTTTATCAACAGCCTGGCGTACGTGCCTTTTGCACTCCTGCAAGGAGCAGGGAGGCCGGACCTAACCGCGGCGCTACATCTCATCGAACTTCCTTTATATATAGGCCTTCTGTGGTGGCTGATTCGGGCGCGGGGGATTGAAGGGGCGGCGATCGCGTGGTCCGCGCGCGTAGGAGTAGACGCCTTGTTTCTGTTTGTGCTGGCGAAGCGCTCACTGCCGGGCAAGAGCCCGATGCGGCTGCGGGCAGCGCTTCTGCCAGCCATGGCGCTGCTCATTTTGGCGCTGGCCGCTTTGTTGCACGGCCCCATCATCGTGAAGGGTTTCTTTCTGCTGGGAACGATTCTGTGTTTTGTGATTGTGACGTGGTTCCGGATCCTCACGCCGGAAGAACGAACCCTCGCGCATTTTTCGCGCCCATGATTACGCTGCGAAACGAAAACTGTCCGATTTGCGCATCCGGCAACCGGCAATTGCTGGGCAAGCCCGGAAGAATCAGCGAGGCCTTCCTGAAGTACGGTGAAATAAGCGAAGTGAACGTGGCGCGCTGCCTGGATTGCAGCGGCAAATACATACACCCCATGATGTATTTTTCCGAGGAATTCAGAAAAGAGCTTTACAACCTGGATTACTTTAATCCGAAGGGCGCACTAGAAGATTTCAAGAATTTCGGCGAGAAGGTCACGATCATGGGGGAGGTCAAGAAACTGTCAGGTGAACCTCGCGGCAGGGCCGTGCTGGATATTGGGTGCGGCACGGGAGAATTCCTGAAGGCAGCTGCCGATATCGGATTCAACGTTACCGGCATCGATGTAGACACAACGACGACGGGCTACATCGCCGGGAAGTACGGATTCCGCACTGTAACGGGTCTACTGGGCCCCGAGACTTTTCCTGCAGGCAGCTTTGATGTGGTGGTGCTCTCTCACGTCATCGAACACCTGCAAAAACCCATCGAACTGCTTGGCGTCATCCACAGCATCCTGAAGCCAAATGGCTTGTTTGTGATGTGCACTCCCAACTCCGATTCGTTGGAGGAAGATATTCATCACATCTACGGGCGTTTTCGTCACGACCGGTCCCGGTGCTATTACTTGTCCCCCTTCCTGAACCCCTATCACATCATCGGATTCAACCGGGAATCCGCGCGCAGGATCCTGGAACGCTCCCGGTTCGCCGTCGAATACTTCAAAGTACGCTCGGGTCTGGAATGGGAGGATAAGACGCGCAAGTTCATCATGCGGTCCATCAAAGTGATGGGAGCCCTGATCAACAAGGGCATGAGCATCGTTACCATATCCCGGAAACCGGCGGCAGCGAGCGCCGAATAAAGCGCGCAAAAAACTCATGACGCTTCCAGGAAGAATTTCCACGCCGGCGTTTCCCCGGAACAATAATTTGGAATGGCTGCGCCTGATTTTCGCGGTGCAAGTCGTGTTTGTGCACGCCGCGGAGCATCTGAATTTTACAATTCCGCCGATCGTCGGCCATTTCCCGGGCGTGCCCGCCTTCTTTTTTGTCAGCGGTTTTTTGATCTATGCCTCTTACCGGAACGCGCCGGGGCGGCGTTATTTCGAGAACCGCCTCCTGAGGCTTTTTCCCGCGCTGGTGTTCGTAACGCTGGGAGGGATGGCGGTAGCTCTGGGAGCTCACGGCTGGCGCGATCTGATCAACAACTTTCCTACTTACATGATTTGGCTTGTTGCGCAGACCACTCTTGGTCAAGCCTATAATCCAGCGCTTTTTCGGGATATCGGTGTGGGGGTCATCAACGGCTCGCTGTGGACGCTCACGACGGAAATACTTTTTTACTACAGCGTTCCAATCCTGGTGTGGATGGAGCGCCGATTCCGTTTCACCGTGCTCGCGCTCGTGGGCCTGTCTTTCGCGATCTACGTCAGCGGGCCGCTCTTGTGGAGTGAAGCGCTTTATCGCCAGAGGACGCTCTTCGACATTCTCGCGCTGACGCCGATTGTCTGGGGCTGGATGTTCGGCTTCGGCATCTTAGCCGTTAAGCGCTTCGATCTGGTGCAACGCGGGCTAAAGTATCTTCCAATCGCTGTAGTCCCGATGGCAGTGATGATCGGTTTTGGAAAAGGGCCTCTGTTTGCTTCCGTGGGCAACCGGGTGGGATTGGTCTATTTCGCGAGTTATGTTGTATTGGTGCTTTGGTTTGCTTTTGCCACGCCGTTTGTGCGGCTGAAGTTCGATCTCAGCTACGGCATCTATGTCTGGCATATGCCAGTAATCAACCTGTTGCTGGTTTTTGCAGTTCCCAGGGGGGCGCCGCTAGCCTTCGTGCTGACCTTGGCGATCGCGGCGCTGTCGTGGATTGTGGTGGAGAAGCCGGCCCTGAAACTGAAGCGTCAGTCGCTGAAGCCCATTGAGCTGCCACCGAGGCTGGTGGGGGCGAATCTCGCATGACGGCGGCTTTTGAAAAGTGCCTGGCGCTGATCTTCAGCTTGATGATTTTGGGGCAAGCCTATTGGGTGCGACGGTATGTGGGTACATGGCTGTTTCCGGCATGCATTTTCGGGCTTTTCTGGTTCGGCTTTACGTTGTTCCCATTGGCGGTCCTATTCTGGGTGCCGGTGCGCTGGTACGCTATCGGCTTCATCTTTCTATGCACTGTGGCGTTTTCGCTAGGGTCGATTCCTTTTGACTGGAGAAGGGCTTTTGAAAGGAACAAGGAGAAGGGAGAGACGGCCGCGTTAGCGTGCGGCACTCCCTTTCTGAAGGCCAGCTTTTACATGCTGACGTTTGCATCGCTAATGTTTGTAATTCTGGATTCGCTGGCGCAGGGCATCTCGCTCCATGACATGTTTTTCGATTTGATCGGAAGCGCTGCAGTTTACAGGGACATGGCCAGTTTCGATACGATGGATGTCACCATCTTCGAGCGATTGGGTAGCCTGTGTGCTTATGTAAGCCCAACGTTGGGCGGTTTTCTGTTTTCGCGGTCATCAACAAAAAACGAGCGACGCCGCGTCGTTCTCTTGTCATTCCTTCCACCGGCATTCATTGCCGTTGCCCACTCGACCAAATGGACATTGTTTCTGAGCATTGTGTTCTTTTACGCAGCGTTATTGATGCACCGCGTCTCCGTGGCCAAGCTGCATTTGTTTGGGACGGTTAGCGTCAGGTTCCTGGCGGTTTGTGTGGCAGCCCTGCTATCAATTACGAGTATTTCTTTTCTGTCTAGAGGAATGTCGGACGCAGAAGATTCCGATTTTGTTCGTAATCGGCTCGTTTTCTACTTTGCTTCCTATTCCTGTGCCCAAATCTATGGCTTCTCAGACTGGTTTTCCTTTGTCGCAGGGGGCCGCTCCGAGGTCAGCTACACGCACGAGGATACCACTTACGGTTATTACACCTTCGCTTCCCTTTTCAGGACGCTGGGGAGTCATAAGGCCGTGGCGCAAGGTGCAGATTCCGATTACTACTCCTATGAGGATTTGCTGTACGGGAATATTTACACGATATTTCGCGGACTCATTACGGATTTCGGATTCATCGGTTCCGTGCTGTTTATGCTGGGGAGCGGGATCTTGTTTCATTGGGCCTTTCACGCCATGTTACGCAATGTGAGACCCGTGTTTACGGTCGCCGTGTTTGTGTTCGGGATGGGCTACTATTTCACTAGCTTTGCCACCAGCATGCTGTCTACCAGCGGGACTTATTTGAGTTTTGCTTTGTTGTGGATCGTCCTGGGGATCAACAAATGGATTACGCAGAGGGATGGCCGCCGATTGACGATGACGGTGGAGGTCCCTGCGCAACCATGAGCGGCACTGCCAAGGAGGTTGAGAACGCATTGGATGTGATTCCGGTGGTCATCCTCAACTGGAATGGGGAAGACGACACGGTCGATTGCCTGAAGTCCATAAGGAAGAGTGTCCCGGCTGGATTCGTGCCCGTGGTCGTCGACAACGCATCGACCCCGGAGTCGGTTGAGAGATTGAAACGAGAGTGCAGTCTGCTCTTCGGCAGGACTCTCTTTCTTAGAGAGACCGATCTGGCCGTGTCCGGCGGCAGCCCCAGGGCTGAATTCGCGGAGTATCGGGGTAATGGTTCGCTGGTGTTCATCGAAAACGCGGAGAACAAAGGTTTTGCCGGGGGAAACAATGTCGGAATCAGGTTTGCGGAACTGGCCGGGGCCGAGTGGGTGATGCTGCTCAACAATGACACAGTGGTGTCACCGCAGGCATTTCAGGAACTGAGGAGATTTCTGAGGGGCCACCCATCGTTTAAGGCGGTCACCGCACAGATCAGGTACTACAGCCCGAAAACGCGAATCCAGAATTGCGGGGGCGATTTGACATACTTTGGCAGCCGGAAGTACAAATTCGCAAACAGAGATGCTTCCGTGCTGACGAACCCGGTCTATTCTGTCATCAGCTTCATTACCGGTTGCGCCCTGCTGTTCCAGTACAAGGTGACTGGGGCTCTCACAGAGGAATTCTTTTTTGGGGAAGAGGACTACGAGTTTTCTCTGAGAATGAGGAAGCTCGGGCTAGAGATGGCTTGTGCTCATGGAGCTGTTGTCTATCACAAGGTGGGAGCGACGATGGCCAGGAATTCGACGCCATTGGGGGCTATCCTTTTGCAGTACGTCAGCAGGCTCATCAACACACGCAACCACTATTCCAAGGTTCGATGGCACGCCACACGAATGCTGGCCTACCTCTATCTGCCGGTTCTTCTAGCCAGGAAAGGAATCGATCCGCGAAAGTCCGTGGGGGCGATACGCCAAGTCGAGTCGTATCTCAAACGGAAGCGCGGAGTGGACCGCGCCGAGTTTCGAGCAATGGCAGGTCTTCAATGACCCGTTGAATCGCGGCTCTGCGCTTCTCGTAGGAGTAGTGCTCGATGATTCTCGCTCGCGCTTGCATGCCGGCGGCGTTACGCTCTTGCTCCGTCTTCGCGAGGAGGCCGGCGATTCCCGCGGCTACGGAGTGTGGGTCATTGTGATCCACGAACACTCCATGTACTCCGACCAGTTCCGGAACCGCACCTCGATCACTGACCACTACCGGTGTTCCGCTACTCATGGCTTCGGCGATGCCCACGCCAAACGTTTCCGTGTCACTGATCTGCACATAAACCTTGGAGCGCTGCAGCCAACGAACGACTTCGGAGTTCTCCAGGCTGCCTACGAAATCAACGCTCCCCTGGATCCCCAGGTCGGATGCGAGACGAAACAGGCGTTCGAAAGCGTTGCCTTTCTCCCCAATAACAACAAACGTCTGCTGGGGATAGGTTCTGAGAACGATAGGCACCGAACGAAGAAACACTTCCCCTCGCTTCAGGCGAACGACATTGTCATCCAGGTTGAGTATGGTTGTGACATGCAACCGGTGGTCGTCTGATGGGCGGAAAGCGTTTGTATCGACGCTATTCGGAACCACAATCGGCTCACAGGCGCCCAATCTTCGTACGTTCTCCAGCATGAAACGTGAAACTACCAAGACGACAGTGCCAAAGCGGAGAGTCAAGCGCGCAGCAAGTTTCTTGTACCAGGGGGTCGCCAGATAGCCTTGCGGAATACCGGACACCGAGTCGCGATAGAACATCGAGTCGTTGCCGCCGGCCACCACGATGATAGGCTTGCGGGAGAGTCGCGCCTTGATCAGCGGCAAGATGCTTCCACTGGCCCACCAGGAGAAGTAGAGATCGCAACCCCAGGGAATTTCGCCAAAGGATGTGGCGACCGTCACCTGGAATCCGAGTTCCTGCAGAATGCGAATATCCTGAAGGGAGTATTGCTCCTTCTGGAGCTGAGCCTTGTTCTCATGAGAAAAGAAGCAAGCGGTCTTCACAGTGGGCATGGCGGTGACCTGAGATCCTCCGGCGCGCGGCGGCAACGAGGATCACCCGGCACCCGGTTTGCCTCGCACGCTTTTGAACAGATAATATACCATATAAGTATAACATCAGAATACAAGCGAAAGCAGCTTTCCCGCTCTCCTTCGCTGTGTCCTTGAGGCCGAGCCGCCGTTCATTGTTTAGCCAGATACTCCCGTGAATCACTTCCAGCTGTGCGCAAATTGCGTGATGGACACGTCCGATCCGAAGATCAGGTTTGACGGGAGAGGGAGGTGCGATCACTGCACGAATTTTTACCGGCACGTGCTGCCGAAATGGCAGCCCAACGAAGCGGGTAGAAAGGTCCTGGAGAAGAAAATCGAGCAAATCAAGAAGGCTGGAAGGGGAAAGGAGTTCGACTGCATTATCGGGATCAGCGGGGGAGCGGACAGTTCCTACCTGACGTATCTGGCCAAAGAGCAGTTTGGCCTGCGTCCGCTGGTGTTCCACGTGGACGGCGGCTGGAATTCACAGATCGCCGTGAACAACATCGAAAAGCTGATCGACAAACTGGACCTGGAATTGTTCACCGAAGTCATCGATTGGAAGGAGATGCGCGACCTGCAGCTGGCATTCTTCAAATCCGGCGTACCGCATATTGATTTGCCGCAAGACCACGCGTTTTTTGCCACCATGTACCGCTTCGCTGAAAAACATCGAGTGAAGTACATTCTGACCGGCGGCAATATTGCGACGGAATGCGTGAGAAATCCTCTGGACTACTTTTACTACGGCACGGACCTGTGGCAGATCCGGGACATTCACGGGAAATTCGGGCAAGCGCCGCTGGTCCATTTTCCGCTCTCCAGCATCCTGCGGCACAAAGTCTATTTGCGGTATTGCAAGGGAATCGAAGTGGTCAAGCCGCTGGACTATTGGCCGTACATCAAAAAGGACGCAATGGCGCTGTTGAGCGAAAAATTCGGCTGGCAGGTTTATGCGCGCAAGCACTTTGAGTCCCGCTTCACAAAATTTTACGAAGGATACTGGCTGCCGATCAAATTCGGTTTCGATACCCGCAGGGTGCAGTATTCGAGCCTGATCCTGACCGGCCAGATGACGCGGGAAGAGGCTCTGGCGGACCTCATGCAGCCGCCCTACGACGAGGAGACCATCGCACAGGATTTTGAGTACGTAGCCACCAAACTGGGAATCTCCGCGGCCGAGCTGCAAGGGTACATGGAAGCGCCGTGCAAGTCCTACAAAGACTACAAGAATCAACTGTATCTCTTCCTGCTGGGCGCGCGCGTGATGCAGCTGATGGGGCTGGAGGAAAGAGCAGTCAAGCGATGATTTCGATCGTGGACTACGCCGTCGGCAATATCCAGGCGATCGTCAATATTTATAAGCGCTTGAACATTCCCGTGCGGATAACCCGCACGGCGGAGGAACTGGCGGAGGCGGAACGAGTGGTGCTTCCCGGAGTGGGCGCGTTTGACTGGGCTATGGCGCGCTTAAACAAGTCCGGGATGCGGGCGGTGCTGGACGATGTGGTGCTGTCGAAGGGCCGGCCGGTCCTGGGGATTTGCGTGGGCATGCAGATGCTGGCCAAACGAAGCGAAGAGGGTGCGCTCGAAGGGCTCGGGTGGATTGACGGCGAGGTTAAGAAATTCAACTGCGCGGCGGCCTCCGAGCGTGCCCACTTGCCGCACATGGGATGGAACGACGTCGAACCGCGATGCCGGGGATGCCTGTTCCGGGATATCGGAGCGTCGGGCAGGTTTTACTTCCTGCATTCGTACTATTTTGCGCCGAGAGACGAGAAGATGATTCTGGGAGTTACGGACTATGGCGGCGCGTTTGCCTCAAGCGTTCGGGCCGGCAATATTTATGGCGTGCAGTTCCACCCCGAGAAAAGCCATCAATGGGGCATCCAGCTGTTGAAGAATTTTGCCCAGATGTAAGCATGTTGCGCCCGCGAATTACACCGTGTCTCCTGGTCAAGAACGGCGGCCTGGTCAAAACCATCAACTTCGGCCATCCGAAGTATGTGGGCGACCCGATCAACGCCGTAAAAATTTTCAACGAGAAGGAAGTGGATGAAATCATTGTCATGGACATCGGTGCTTCCGTGCATCAGAAAGAGCCCGACTACGCGCTCATCCGGAATCTGGCGGCGGAATGCCGGATGCCCCTGTGCTACGGCGGAGGCGTCAAAAGCGTCGAGCAAGTCGAAGCCATCATCGGCTTGGGAGTCGAAAAAGTGGCGATAAGTTCTGCGGCGATGGGCAATCCGGAGCTCATCGCCAAGGCCGCCGCGGTCGTCGGCAGCCAGAGCATCGTGGTGGTCCTGGACGTGAAGAAAGCCGAGGCTTGCGAGCCCTACGAGGTCTTTATTCATAACGGCACCAGGGGTACCGGCCTCAACCCGGTCGAGTTTGCCAAGACGGCGGAGCAGCTAGGGGCGGGCGAGCTGGTCATCAATTCGATCGACTGTGACGGACGGATGACCGGGTACGACCTGCAACTCGTGCGAATGGTGCGCGAAGCCAGCAACCTTCCGATGACCGTTCTGGGAGGCGCGGGATCGCTCAAAGACATTGCCGCCTTGATTGAAATGTTTGGAACGATTGGCGCTGCCGCCGGGAGCCTGTTTGTGTTCAAAGGAAGGTTTCGGGCAGTTCTAATTAATTACCCCAGTCGGCCGGAGAGGGATGCCTTGATGCCGCGCGCCCGCTGGGCTGTCGTTTGACGAACCACTCACGCTTTCTTTCTGAATTCCATGCAACAAGTACTTCTTAACATAGGCACGGGCGAAACAGAGTTGATTGACGCTCCGGTCCCTTCGCTGCAGGACGGCCACGTGCTGATTCGAACGCAGCGCACGCTGATCTCCGCGGGAACGGAACGCACGCTGATCGATTTTGGCTGCGCTTCGATGTTCGACCGGGCGCGGCAACAGCCTGAGAAGGTCCGTCAACTGTTCGACAAAATGCGCACGGACGGTCTGATGGCTGCCATCAGCGCGGTGCGCAGCAAACTGGACGAGCCGCTGGCACTCGGCTACTGCAATGTGGGCACGGTGAGCGAAGCGGGCAGAGGCGTCAGTGAATTCCGGCCGGGCGATCGCGTGGTTTCGAATGGCGGCCATGCCAGCGTTGTGAGCGCGCCAAAGAACCTTTGCGTGCGCATCCCCGGCAACGTGGAAGACGAATCGGCGGTCTTCACCGTGCTCGGTGCGATCGGCCTCCAGGGACTGCGTTTGGCGCAACCCACACTGGGTGAAACGGTGGTGGTAACCGGCCTCGGTCCCATCGGGCTGATGACCGTGCAGATGCTCGGCGCGCACGGCTGCCGGGTGATCGGCATCGACTACGATGCGCAACGGCTTGAGCTGGCGCGGCGGTTCGGCGCACATGTTTTGGATGCGTCTGCGAACGGCGATTTGGTGGCCCGCGCCGTGGATTTTTCCCGCGGCCGCGGTGTGGACGCCGTGCTCATCACCGCATCAACGGCAAGTTCAGAGCCGATTTCGCAGGCTGCCCAGATGTGCCGGAAGCGCGGCAGGGTGATCCTGGTGGGAGTAACTGGACTCCAGCTTTCGCGGCAGGACTTTTACGAAAAGGAAATTACTTTTCAGGTGTCCTGTTCTTACGGTCCCGGCCGTTACGACACGGGCTACGAGCAAAAAGGGCAAGACTATCCGATTGGGTTCGTGCGCTGGACCGCGCAGCGCAACTTCGAGGCTGTCCTGGACCTGATGGCTTCGCAAGCCCTGAACGTGGCGCCGCTGATCACGCATCGCTTCCCCATCGAGCGTGCGGACGAAGCGTATGCCGTGCTGACGGGCGGCGAGCCCTCGATGGGCATCGTGTTGCAGTACCCGAAGGAAGCGTCGAGCAAGGGAGCGGAATCGCGCACCCTGGTGCTCGATGGCGCAAGAATTTTCAACATCGCTGCCAAGCCGGTCGTGGGTTGCATTGGGGCCGGTAATTACGGCGGGCGAATGCTGATTCCTGCGCTGGCAAAATCCGGAGCGGCGCTGCATACCGTCGTAACGAGCCATGGCTTACATGCCGTTCACTATGGAAAGAAGTTCGGTTTCGCGAAAGCGTCCACCAGCACCGGCGAGTTGTTCGCGCAGAAGGAAATCAACACCGTGGTTATCGCCACGAGGCACGACAGCCATGCGCGGCTAGCGTCAGAAGCTCTGCGCAGTGGAAGGCATGTGTATGTCGAAAAGCCGCTCGCTTTGAGCCGGGAGCAGCTCGCCGAGGTGGAAACTGCCTACGCGGAGTCCGCCGCACAGGGCGCGGCGCCGGTCTTTCTTGTCGGATTCAACCGTCGGTTCTCGGCGCATGTGCGGCGCATGCGGGAATTGCTCCGGGAGACGCCCGGCCCCAAATCGCTGAGCCTGCTGATGAATGCAGGAGCAGTTCCCGCGGATCATTGGACCCAGGACCCGGAGGCTGGCGGGGGGCGTATTCTCGGTGAGGCTTGTCATTTCATTGACCTGGCGCGATTCCTGGTGGATGCGCCGATCACTAGGGCCAGCGCCGTCGCCATGCGGGACGCCACTGGCACCCCATGCAGCCTGGATACGGCGCATCTTTCGCTGGAGTTTGCGGACGGCTCGATGGCCTCCATCGAGTACTACGCCAACGGGCATCGCTCGTTTCCGAAAGAGCGTATCGAGGTGTTTGTTTCCGGACGGATTCTTCAGTTGGAGAATTTCCGCGTCTTGCGCGGCTTTGGCTGGCCGAAGTTTCGGGGATTCCGGACCTGGCGGCAGGACAAGGGGCATGCCGCTTGCGTGCAGGCGTTTCTGAGGGCCGTTGAGTCGGGGGAACCTTCGCCGATTCCGGCCGAAGAAATCTTTGAGGTTTCACGGGTGGCCATTGACGTGGCGGAGCAACTTGGTGGCTGCTAGAGAACTGTCAAAGAATGTCAGCTTTGTTAGACCTGTTTCGGCCGATTGGGCTTGGGTGAGGATGCAGCAGGGTCTGAAAGAAGGGAATGGCCGTCAACCGGATCTTCACCTCTTGCAAAGGCTGAAAATCTATTTTACTACAGCGCTGCGCCTCGGAGTCTTCCATGTCGCGCGCGTTCTGGTCTACCGCACGTGCAAGCGGGCGGGAGTTTACCGCTGGCTGCTTCCCTCGCGCAAAGCGGCGCCGCTTGAATTTCGAGCGGATTCGCCACGCGACGCTGCTCCGCAGGTTGTGCCATGGGCCAGCCGCGCGGTTCTAACCGAGGCGGACGAGCTGCTTCGAGGGAGGATGAATTACTTTTCGGTGCACGCCCAGCAGATCGGGAATCCGCCGGACTGGTTCCTGAACCCGTTCGAGAAGAAGCGCCATCCGCAATCCGCGCGGCATTGGAGCCAGATTGCAGACTTCAGCGCCGAGGCGGGAGACATCAAAGCGATCTGGGAAATGTCCCGGTTCAGTTGGGCGCCGGTGCTGGCCCGCGCTTGCCGGGTCAGCGGGGATGCACGGTATCTCTCGGCTTTGCAAATGTGGACGCAGGACTGGCGGCGGTGCAATCCTCCCAACACCGGGCCCAATTGGATGTGCGGGCAGGAAACCTCCATCCGGCTGATTAATATGTTGCTGGCATTGCGCCTGACGGGGCTGGAAAAGAATGCCGGACACGGGGAGGTGGCGTTCGTTGCGGCACATTGCCGTCGCGTGGAGCGCACTACGTTTTACGCCGTCGCGCAGGACAACAATCACGTAACGAGTGAAGCCGCGGGCCTTTTCGTGGGTGGAATCTGGCTGGTGCGGCATGGCCGCGACGGTGAGAGAGACCGTGGGCGAAGGTGGGCGGAAAAAGGCCGCAAAATGCTCGAGAACCAGGTCTCCCGGCTTGTACTTCAAGATGGCAGCTTCTCGCAGCATTCGCTGACCTACCACCGGCTGATGCTCGACACTCTCAGCGTGGCGGAAGCATGGCGGCGAAATGCGGGGGAAGCGCCATTCGGAGCGGATTTTTATACACGAGCGGCGGCGGCAACGCGATGGCTGGGCGCGATGATTGATCCGGCGAGCGGTGATGGTCCAAATCTGGGAGCCAATGACGGAGCGCATCCTTACCGCTTGGATGGCAGCGCTTACCGAGACTTCCGATCCTGCTTGCAGTTGGCCTCGTTCTTATTCATCGGAAGAGCCGCATTACCATCCGGCCCGTGGGATGAACCTGCGGCCTGGCTGGGTGTTTCTGCGGAAAGTTCGGAGCGGCCTTGGCTCGACGAATTGACCAGCGCCGTTTTCCCGGATGGCGGCTACGTGATCTTGCGAAATAGAACCGGTGTCTGTGTGTTGCTCCGCGCGCCCAACGCGCGGTTTCGCCCGGCGCATGCTGATGCGCTCCATCTCGATTTGTGGTGGAGGGGAAAAAACCTCCTGCGCGACGGCGGCACCTACTCTTATGCCGGCGGCGGCGCCGTGAGCCAGGAACTCGCCAGTGTGGCGGGCCACAACACACAGGAGTTTGACGGCCGCGATCAGATGCCGCGTCTCGGCCGGTTCCTGTATGGCGGCTGGGTGCGGGTAGCCGGGGAGCCTGCAATCGCAACCAGCGGTGCGGGGCAATCCTGGGCGGGAAGTTACACGGATGTTTGGGGAGCACGGCACGAGCGGGTTGTCACTCTGGGAGACGACACGCTTTCGGTGCGGGACCACGTGCAAGGATTCAATCGCTCGGCCGTGCTGCGATGGCGTCTGGCTCCGGGGAATTGGTCACCGAATGAGACGGGTTGCGCTTCAACCTTGGGTCGGCTACGGGTGGAAAGCAGCGTACCGATCCACCGCATGAGTCTTGAGAGCGGCTGGGAATCTCGCCACTACCTGGAAAAATCCGCGGTACCGGTTTTGGAAGTGGAAGTCGCCCAATCACCCGCTGTTCTTACGACAACGATTACCGTGTCTTAGCCACGCACGTGCCGTGCGCACGAAGAGCATTTGATTGGGTTCTGGTTTGGCGTCTCTCCTTCTTACCATCGGGTCCAAATAGAGCATGAGAAAGGACTAGCCGTGAAATCCAATTGGTTCTCGCGACAGCTGAAGGAACTGAAGGAAGAAGGACGCAGGTTTCCGTGGAAAGATGGAGCTTTGCGGATGGCCGCCGACCTTGTTTCCGTAAATGCTTCTCTGATCGTTGCCTTCGTGCTCTGGTACTCGTTCCATGTCTTCATACTCAAGACGCAGCGTGCCGATGAACTGGCGCAGCGATTCAAGGGCTTTGTGACTAGTTACGCGCTGATCTGGTCCTTGCTGGCGCTGGCTGTTTTTTTGCTGCATGGATTCTATGCTGGGACCCGTGGGTATGCGCGCCGCTACAAAGCACTCGTGGTATTCCGGGCGGTGACGCTGTTTGTGATCGCCTTTGTGTTCGCCGATTACCTGCTGTATCGCGGAGAGCTCTTTCCGCGCGGGGCGGCGTTTTTGAGCTGGGCGCTGCTGCTCTTGACTGTAGGCGGCAGCCGCTTTGCAAAACATTGGTTCCTCAATTTTTATCAAGTGGAGCCGAAGCGGCCTCCGGCAAAACCGGAACGCATCTTGGTCGTCGGCGGTGCTGGTTACCTCGGATCCGCTCTCGTGCCCCTGCTCCTCGCCCGTGGATACGGCGTGCGGGTCCTGGACTCGCTGCTTTTCGGCAAGGAGTCGCTGAAGTCCGCCGAAAAGCACATGAATTTTGAATTGATGCAGGGTGACGTGCGGGACATCCAGATCGTGGTCCGGGCGATGAAAGGATGCGGCGCCGTCATCGACCTCGCGGCGATCGTCGGTGATCCGGCGTGCGAGGAGAACCCGCAGTTGGCGGCGGAGATCAACCGGGCGGCCACCCGCATGCTGATCGACGTCGGCCGCGGGCACGGCGTCGAACGATTCCTGCTGGCTTCCACCTGCAGTGTCTACGGCGCTTCCGACTTTCTGATGGATGAACATTCGCAATTGGGGCCGATCTCTCTTTACGCCCAAACGAAAGCGGATTCCGAAAACCTGCTCCTGGAGTCGCGGCGCGCGAATTTCCACCCGACCATTCTCCGGCTGGCCACGCTTTTTGGAGTCTCGCCGCGCCCCAGGTTCGACCTGGTCGTGAATCTGCTCACGGCACGAGCTGTGCGTCAGGGCAAAATCACCATCTTCAACGGAGAACAGTGGCGGCCGTTCATGCACGTGGGCGACGCCGCCCGCGCGTTTCTCACTTGTCTCGAGGCGAACGTGGATGTCGTTTCCGGGGAAATCTTCAACGCCGGCTCGTACCAGCTGAATCATCGCCTGTGCGACATTGCCGAGAGCATCGCGAAAATCATTCCCGCGGTGGATGTCGAACAGGTAGAGAACGAAGACCGCCGCAACTATCGAGTTTCCTTCGATAAGGTTCACACCAGGCTGGGATTTGTGTGCGAACGAAGCTTGGATGACGGCATTCGCGAAATAGCCGAGATGGTCCGCCGGTCTCCTGTCGAGGATTTTTCCACCGAGATGTACAACAACCGCGCGATGGTCCGGCGTTACGCGCAAACCGCAGACTCGGGACGCTCCAGCATCCCGGCGCTCGAATCGCTGGCAAAAGCCGCGAGAGCACAATAAGGGCCCATGCACGTTTTGTACTTTCATCAGCATTTTTCAACTCCCGATGGATCGAGCGGCACTCGCTCTTACGAAATTTCGAAGCGGCTGCTGGAATCCGGCCACCGGGTCACCATGGTGTGCGGCGCGGCAGCGCTGTCCAGGTCCGGGCTTTCCGGCCCGTTTTTGAAGGGGCGGCGTAGCGGCAGCGTCGACGGCATTTCCGTAATCGAGCTGGAACTGCCGTACTCGAACTACGAAAGTTTCCTGCGGCGTTCCTGGACGTTTCTGCGGTTCGCGTTTCGCAGTGTCCTTCTCGCGCTTCGGCTCAACTACGACGTGGCCTTTGCCACCTCCACGCCTTTGACCGCCGGGTTGCCGGGGATCGCCGCGCGCTGGTTACGCCGCAAACCATTCGTGTTCGAGGTTCGCGATCTTTGGCCCGAACTCCCGCGCGCCATGGGCGTTATCCGTAATCCCCTGGTATTGATGTTGATGGACTGGCTGGAATTCGCGGCCTACCGCTCCGCGAATCTCTGCATAGCGCTTTCGCCGGGAATCGCGCAGGGCATTCTTCGGAGGGGCGTCCCCGCAAGCCGCGTCGTCACTGCGCCGAATGGCTGCGACCTGGAGTTGTTCGCTCCCGACGCGGCACAGCCCCTGCCTGAAATTCCCGGGCTGCCGCCGGACGCGTTCGCGGCGGCGTTTACCGGCGCTCACGGTGTTGCCAACGGTTTGGGAGCGGTCCTGGATGCGGCGGCGGAACTGCACCGGCGCGGGCGCAACGACATCGTTCTTGTGTTCATCGGTGACGGGAAAGAAAAACCCGCTCTCATCGAAAAAGCACGCCGCGAGAAATTGGACAACTGTCTATTCGTTGATCCGATGCCCAAAAAAGCGTTGGCCCAGTTTCTGTGCCGGCGTGCGAACGTGGGTCTGATGATCCTTGCCAACGTGCCTGCTTTTTATTACGGAACCTCCCCGAACAAGTTCTTTGATTACCTGGCGAGCGGCTTGCCGGTTCTGGTGAACTACCCCGGCTGGATGGCGGAGATGGTTACGGCGCAAGGTGCGGGAGTCGTAATTCCGCCCCAGGATCGGGCCGCGTTCGCGGAAGCGCTCATGCAGATGGCGGATGCTCGTGCCGCGACAGCGGCAATGGGGCTGCAAGGGCGCAAGTTCGCGCAGCGCGAATTTGGGAGGGCGGAACTTGCACAGCGATGCGTTGCGGTGATGGAGAGCGCCGCCTTCGCCATGCGATCGCGTAACGAAACGAGCGCCTACCGCCTTTGGGGAAAACGTGTCCTGGATCTGCTGGTGCTGTTCGCTGCGTCTCCGATCGTGGTGCCGGTGGTGATCGTTGCGGCGCTGTTGGTGCGGCTCCAGATGGGCCGTCCCGTATTTTTCCGCCAACTACGCCCCGGTTATAAAGCGAAACCTTTCACCCTGCTCAAGTTTCGCACCATGAATGCAGCGCGTGACGAACAGGGCCGATTGCTCCCCGACGAGAAGAGGCTCACAAAGTTCGGCAAGCTGTTGCGGCGCTGCAGCGTGGATGAACTTCCCCAGCTCTGGAACGTGCTGAAGGGTGAGATGAGTCTTGTCGGGCCGAGGCCGCTCCTGATGCAATATCTCGAGCGCTACACGCCAGAGCAGGCGCGCCGCCACGAAGTCAAACCTGGTGTGACCGGCTGGGCACAAGTGAACGGCAGAAACGCCCTTAGCTGGGAAGAGCGGTTCCAGTTGGACATATGGTACGTGGACCATAGGAGCTTTGGCCTTGACCTAAAGATCATTGCGAGAACGATTGCAAAGATTTTTCTGCGCGAAGGCATCTCGCAGAAGGGTCACGCTACCATGCCGGAATTCATCGGCAACCATCGAGCCGGGGGATGAATTCGCAGAAAGTGTATGTCTATGGAGCGAGTGGACACGGAAAAGTTGTCGCCGACATCCTGCTCGCCTGCGAAGACCCCCGTTTGGCAGGATTCGTGGACGATCGAGCGGAATTGCGATCCACAAGAGTTCTCGGCCTCCCGGTCTTTGACGTTGGGTACTGGTTGCAGGAGGAAGCCGAAAAGATGCGCGTTGCGGTAGCCCTCGGCGTCGGGAATAACTATGCGCGGCAACGCGTTGCTGAAAAGTGCTTGGCCTGGGGCGTGGAATTAGTAACGCTGGTGCATCCCGCGGCAAAGGTTTCAAAGTCCGCGCGGCTGGGCCCTGGAACCGTGGTGATGGCGCAAGCAGTCATCAATCCCGAAGCGGTAATCGGCAGCGGCGTGATAGTGAATACTGCGGCGGTCGTCGAGCACGACGTCGAAATCGGGGAATACGCGCACGCCTGCCCGAACGCGGCGATGGGCGGCGCTTCGAGGCTCGGAAAATTGTCACAACTCGGAATGGGAGCCGTGATCATTCAATGTGTAAGCGTCGGAAGCCATACCATCATCGGCGCCGGGGCTGTAGTGGTTCGAGACCTCCCGGATAGCGTTGTTGCCTTTGGCGCACCCGCCCACGTTCATCGCACTCTCGAAGCCAGCTAGACCGCAACTCTTTCCTGTGCTGTGGATTAGCATGAATAGTTCCACGTTTGAAGAAACGCTTGCCGAAGAGGGTGGAGCCCCTCTCCGGACGACTCCGTTTGCTCCGTGGCCGCAGTTCGAAGCCGACGAAATAGAAGCCGCAACTCGCGTGCTTCAGTCCGGGAAGGTGAACTATTGGACCGGCGAAGAAGGGCAGCGGTTTGAAGAGGAGTTTGCGGCGCAGGCCGGCTGCAAGTACGGCATCGCCGTAGCCAACGGGACGGTTGCCCTGGAACTTGCGCTTCACGCCCTCGGGATTGGCTCCAGCGACGAAGTGATCGTGCCGAGCAGAACCTTTATTGCCTCCGCGAGCTGTGCGGTCATGCGCGGCGCCAAGCCGGTCCTCGCGGATGTCGACCTTCACAGCCAGAACCTCACCGCAGACACCATTCGGCCCCTCCTCACTTCTCGGACCAGAGCGATTGTCGCCGTGCATCTGGCAGGATGGCCTTGCGAGATGGACGCCATCGTTGCACTGGCTCGCGAGCACGGGTTGAAAGTGATCGAAGATTGCGCGCAATGTCACGGCGCCACGTACAAAGGACGGCCCGTAGGATCTCTTGGTGATGCGGCTGCGTTTTCTTTTTGCCAGGACAAGATCATGTCCACCGGCGGCGAGGGCGGCATGCTCACGACCGATGATGAACAGGTTTGGAAGCGCGCCTGGAGCTTTAAGGATCACGGCAAGAGCTACGAAGCGGTCCATCATCGCCAGCACCCGCCGGGATTTCGCTGGCTGCATGAATCATTTGGAACCAACTGGCGCCTCACGGAATTTCAGTCCGCGCTTGGACGCGTCCTTCTCCGGAAACTTCGCCGCATGGTGGAAGTCCGGCGCAGGAACGCGGCGATACTGACTAGAGGGTTCATGCAGCACGAGGCTCTTCGAGTGCCTCAGCCTCCAAGCCACATCGGCCATTCGTATTACAAGTATTACGCGTTTGTTCGCCCGGAAAAGCTCGGCCAGGGATGGACTAGGGACCGGATTCTCTCCGCGGTTGCCGCCGAAGGCATACCCTGCTTCTCCGGAAGTTGCAGCGAGATCTATCTCGAAAAAGCTTTCGCGCCCGAACTTCGCTCACCCGCCCGTTTGGCGGCGGCCCAGGAGCTGGGAGAAACCAGTTTGATGTTCCTTGTTCATCCCACGCTTTCTGAATGTGACATGCACGATACTTGCCGGGCCGTAGCCAAGGTGCTTTACGCTGCTGCGCCCAGCGGAGAGCTTCGGCAAGTTGATCGAGCCGTGAGCCTCGCCGCATTCTCGTGACATTTCCCTTCTGACCTGCCTGACCTGAAATGCGAAGCTCGCCTGCCCGTTGCGTCCTGGAATCGCCGATGGCCGAGAAATTCGGCTGAACCACTCTTGTGTTCGGTCAAAACGTTACGGAAAGACTGAAGGAGGCCCCATGAAGGGTGTTGTGCTTGCGGGAGGAACCGGGAGCCGTCTCAATCCGCTCACACGGGTTACAAATAAGCATCTGCTGCCCGTCTATGACAAGCCGATGGTTTATTACCCCATACAGACGCTCGTGAATGCGGGCATCCGGGAGATCCTGCTGGTCACGGGAGGGAAAAATGCCGGCGACTTTCTTCGGCTGCTCGGCAATGGAAGGGATTTTGGCTTGAAGCATTTGAACTATACCTATCAGGAGGGCGAAGGCGGCATCGCCGAAGCTCTGGGACTGGCGGAAGACTTTGCCGACGGCCATCCCATTTGCGTCATTCTTGGCGACAACATCATCGAAAGCAACATTTGGGATCCCGTGGAAGCCTTCAAAAGGCAGGGACACGGCGCCAAGATCCTACTGAAAGAGGTTACCGACGCGAAACGTTTCGGCGTGGCCGAGGTGCGTGGAAGCCATGTGATTGGCATCGAAGAAAAACCCCGGAATCCCAAATCCAACTATGCCGTCATCGGTATCTACCTGTACGACTCGACGGTCTTCGAGAAAATTCATCGTTTGAAGCCCTCGGGGCGCGGCGAACTCGAAATTACGGACGTCAATAACTTTTATATTCAGGAGGGCACTCTGACCTATGAAACGTTCAGCGGGTGGTGGACTGATGCAGGCACGTTCGAATCTCTCCTGCACGCCAACAACCTGGTGGCTCGGACGGGTGCGAACAACGTAACGGACCTGAATGAATCCGCGGCCGTCGTGAGCCAGAAGGCCGCAGGATGAGGATTTTTGTCACCGGCGGCGCGGGATTCATCGGATCCAATTTCATACGGCATATTCTCGCGAATGGTTGCAACTATTCTGTTGTCAACTATGACAGATTGACGTATGCGGGAAATCTCGCCAATCTCGAATCCGTGGCCGACAATCCCGCCTATGAATTCGTGAAAGGCGACATTTGCGATGCCGCCGCCGTGGAAAAAGCCATGCGCGGCTGTGACGCTGTCGTTCATTTCGCCGCCGAGTCGCACGTCGACCGGAGTATCTACGATCCGGCTCCTGTCATTCAGACCAACCTCACCGGCACGTTCCAATTGCTGGAAGTCGCGCGCAACACTTGCGTCTCGCGCTTTGTCCACGTTTCCACCGACGAAGTGTACGGTGACATTCCGGCAGGCGCCTTCGCCGATGAAGATTATCCCCTGCAGCCGAGCAGCCCTTACTCGGCGTCGAAGGCCGGAGCGGACCATTTGGTTTGCTCCTACGTCCGCACGTACAAGTTTCCTGCCGTAATCACGAGATCGTCAAACAACTACGGTCCTTTTCAGTTTCCCGAGAAATTTGTGCCGCTGATGATCACCAACGCTCTCGATCACAAGGCTCTGCCCGTTTATGGTGACGGCAAACAACAACGCGATTGGCTGCACGTCGAGGACAACTGCCGCGGAATTCTCTCGGTGCTCGAAAAAGGCAAAATCGGCGAGGTCTACAACATCGGCGGCGGGCAGGTCGAAGAAAATCTGGCCATGGTCCGACGCCTCTTACGACTCACTGGCAAGCCGGAAAGCCTGCTCTCTTATGTGCAGGATCGCCCTGGACACGACCGCCGGTATGCTCTGGATTGCCGGAAAATCACTTCCGAGCTGGGTTGGCGTCCCAGGATTTCCCTGGAAGACGGACTGCGCCAGACGATGGACTGGTACAAGAAGAACAGCAACTGGGTGGCGGACGTGCGCGCGGGCGAATACCTCTCCTACTACGAAAAGTATTACGACCATCGTGCCAGCTCTCTTCATGCGATTGCGGGCGTGCGGGTGTAGGAACAGAAGCTGCATTCAACCTTAACTCCACTTTCCATTTGATTCCATGCAGCGGATTGAGACATCGCTTCCCGGGGTTCTGGAGTTGCGTCCGGCAATTTATGGTGACGCGCGCGGCTTCTTCATGGAGGCTTACCATCTGGCGAATTTCGCGGGCCTCGGCATTCCCGACACGTTTGTCCAGGACAATCACTCGCGTTCCGCTAAAGGAACGCTGCGTGGTCTCCACTATCAGCTAGACCATCCCCAGGCAAAGCTTTGCCGCGTAGTCGAAGGCGAAGCCCTTGATATCGCCGTCGACATCCGCGTAGGCTCGCCGCATTTTGGAAAGTGGACGAGCGTTCTTCTCTCCGCCGCGCAACACAATGAAGTCTACGTGCCGCGGGGATTTGCCCACGGTTTTCTGAGCCTCACCGACAACGTGCAGTTTCTCTACAAGTGCAACGATTACTGCGCGCCTGCGGATGAGCGCGGCATCCTGTGGAACGATCCGGCCCTGCAAATTGCGTGGGGCATCCGCGATCCCGTTCTTTCCGCAAGAGACGCGAAGAACCCCCGGCTGGCGGACATTCCCGAGGGATTCCTGCCACGGTTTGAATCGCGATGAGGCCCGCGATTCTGCTTACGGGGAAAACGGGACAGATCGGCTTCGAACTGAACCGTTTATTGCCGCAACTCGGCGAACTCTGCGCTCCGGACCGCCGCGACCTGGATCTCCTGAATCCAGATAGCGTGCGCCGTGCAATTCGCGGCGCCCGCCCACAGCTCATCGTCAACGCCGCTGCCTACAGCGCCGTGGATGCGGCCGAAAATGACGAATCAAAAGCTTATGCCATCAATGCGGAGGCGCCCGCACTCCTCGCTGCCGAAGCCAAGCGCCTCAACGCGCTTTTGGTGCATTACTCGACGGATTACGTCTTTGACGGAGCGAAGCGACTGCCCTACTGCGAGACAGATGAAACAAATCCCCTCAACGTTTACGGGAAAAGCAAGCTTGCGGGCGAGCAGGCGATTCGTACCTCAGGCGCGTCGTATCTGATTCTTCGCACTGCCTGGGTATATGCGAACCGCGGGCGAAATTTTCTGCTGACGATTTTGCGCCTCGCCACGGAACACGAAGAGTTGAGGATTGTCTGTGATCAAACCGGCGCGCCCACTTGCGCTAGTGACATCGCCGCGGCTACAACGAAGATCCTGACGGACATCCATCGTCCAGGTAAGTGTCAGTCCTTTGCTTCCGCGATCAACAACACGTACCACTTGACTGCGGCGGGTGAAACAAGCTGGTACAACTTCGCAAAAGAAATTCTCCACAAGGCGCCAGGTATTTCTCCGGACGTTCCGTGGTTTCTCGCGGCCACTCGCGGCCGCCCGTTGATTGCCAAGTGCGTTCTCCCCGTCTCCAGCGAGGAATTCCGTTCGCCCACGCGCCGGCCCATCTATTCCGTGCTCGCAAATTCCCGCCTGTTACGGACGTTCCACATTGCTTTGCCAGACTGGGCCACGCAATTGCAAAGTTGCCTGGCGCCAAGGAACACCGCCGAATCACTCCTTGGAAGCGTCAACGCGCAGGATGTCCGCTGCTCCACGCCCGGCGCCTAAGCCCTTCCTTGGCACGTTGTTGTGCTCTTTCCCGCCGTAATCCCCCCCAAACCTCGTAACGTCCCACCACGTGTTACAAGTGTCCGCGCGCTGCGCTGTTCTGGCCGTGCGCGTTGAACCCAGCTCCCGCTTCCGGTTCTGTCGCGGACCAACGCAAATCGGCGCGGGAGCGTTGTGTCTGCTTGCTCGTGCGAATGGTCCATGCGAAAATGAATTCTGTTTCAAATGGGCCAAAACTGTTCTCGCGCGGCCCACTCCGGCGATATCGTCTAAGGGTTAGGACGTAGCCCTCTCAAGGCTAAAATCCGGGTTCGAATCCCGGTATCGCTACCAATTCACTGCCCCCGTGCTCCATTGTTTTCCCCCACGAGTTTTCCACAGCCATGCAGTTTCTTGAATCTGTTGCATCAGGTCTTTCGATTGACGCTCCCGATTCCCGCGCGATACCCTAATGCCGGGCCGGCAGGTATTTTGCGGCCGAGAGTCTGCCCCGGGCTTGCTTCTGATCCCACTTTGAGGAGATTCATGTCGAACGAACTTCGTAATTTTCTGGCCGTTTCTTATGATGAGCTGGAGCAGTTGAATCTGAAAGCCAAGGAACAGCGCAAGAATCGCGTTGCGGTGCACAAGGTTCAGGAAGAACGCATCAAGTATTTGACGGATGAAAAGCGCATCAAAGCCGTAACCGTGCTCTTCAGCGACCTCGAAGGCCGCCTGCACATGCTCGACTACGACAAAAAGTTCCTGATCAAGAGCTGGGACAATTTGACGTTTGACGGATCGTCCATTCGTGGCTTTACCGCGCAGCGCGAGAGCGACCTGCGGCTGGCGATGGATTGGGGAGCGTTCTATTGGGCGCCATCGGATGTGTTTGGGTCCGGCAAGGTCCTTGTCTTTGGCCACGTGATTGACAAGGACGGCACTCCGTACTCCGCCGACATCCGCGGAGTCCTGAAGGGTTACGCCGACAACCTGTACGAGAAAAAGGGCTACACCCTGAACGCTGCGAATGAAATTGAGGGATTCCTTTTCAAGGGCCAGAACGCAGAGCGGACTTACAACGAAACCGGCAAATTCGAATATGTGAATACCGGCGGTTACTACCATTCGCTTCCCGGCGATCCGCTGCGCACTTTTATTGACACCACCGCGGAAGTGCAGCGTGCTATGGGCTTTCAGAATGAAAAGGATCACCCGGAAGTCGCGCCGTCGCAATTCGAAATCAACTATGGCTACGGCGAAGTCGTTCAGGCAGCGGACCAGATTCAGCTCTACAAGCTGATTTGCCGTCAGGTGGCCACCAACATGGGCTTCACCGCCTGCTTCCTTCCCAAACCCGTTGTCGGCGTCAACGGAAACGGCATGCATACCAACGTGTCGGTGAGCAAAGCCGATAAGAACCAGTTCTGGGATCCCAAAGGCGAGGAAAAACTCAGCAAATTCGGCTGGGAGTTCGTGGACCGCATCCTCAGCCACGGCAACGATATTTGCCTGCTGATCAATTCCAGCGTCAACGCTTACCGCCGGCTCGATCCGCACTTCGAAGCGCCGAACCAGCTCAATGCTTCAGCGGTCAACCGCGGCGCCATGGTGCGCATCCCCATTGGCAATGAAAAGAGCATGCGCACGGAAGTGCGCGCGGTCGCTCCCGATTCGAATCCCTACATGGTGATGTATTCCATTTTCAAGACCGGCCTGGACGGCGAGATTGCGAAAATCAAGGATCTGCGCTCCGCAAAGCGTTTTCTGCCGGATAACATCTACACGGCCATTGAGAACTTCGAGAAGGCCGAGTGGACCACCAAGCTCTTCGGCGCTGACGTCAAAGGGCGCTATGCGGAGCTCAAGCGCGCTGCGGCCGATCGTTGCCCGCGTTCCCTCGGTACAGTGGTCAAAGCCCCCGAGGTCCAGTATCACCACGAGGTGTACAACCAGTTCCTCTGGAACTTGTTCTAGAAAGGTTCAAGGAATCCGAGCGAATGCGCCCCCGGACGTTCCGGGGGCGTTTCTTTTGGGCACCTTCGTCTTAGTACTCTTCCTCTAACAACAGAAGAAAGGTATTGACGCACTGTTGTCTTCCCTGTATAGAATCATTCACCCGCCAATCGACCGGTGGCCCGATTTCCCCGCGTCCCACCGTTCTCTCCGGACGGTCCGTGGACCAATCCGGAGGCCTCATGCGCCCTTCGCGTCCCGTTCTCTCAACGCTCTCGTTCGCGTTCGTCTCCCTGCTCGCCCCGGCGTGCTGGGCGCAGCTCCCCCAGGCCGGCGACACGACTTCTCCGCCCACTCTCGGCGCTGGCCACGATTATCTCGGTGGAATCTCTGAAACCGTGAATCCCGCCAATGGCTCTGTCAGCATTCGCCTGCCACTGCGCATTCCTTCGGGGCGGCAACTGACGATTCCCTTATCCACTGCCTACGATTCCGCCGGCGCCTTCTATTACGGGCAGTCGCAGGGAAACTATTCGTTGCACTGGGCCACGATCACCAATGTGCCCTTCTCACAAGGCGGCTGGAGTTACACCTTTCCTCTTATGACGAACTCGTCTGCGACTTGGGTCCAGCAATACCCTGGCGGCAAGAATTACACCTGCGTGGAGACCGTGAACTATGTGTTTCAGGATCCAAGCGGAAATCGCCACAACACGGGCCTTGCGGGGCTTCACACCCCAGCCCAGGGGGACTGCGGCAGCCCAATCACCACAGGTGGCGAGGGTCCGATTCTGGCGACCCTGAGCGGCGCCACCCCGACGGTAACGGATGGGAACGGGACCGTCTATTCCTTTCCGTTCTCTGGGTTCACCCCCAACTACCACCTTCCCACGAGCATCACCGATCGCAATGGGAACACGATCTCGATTTCCAGCACGTCAAGCTCGGCCTCCGTCACCGACACGCTCGGCCGAACCGCCGTGAGCGTGCCGACGTTCGGGTCAAATCCAGACAATATTAGCGTTGCCGGGCTCGCTTCGCCTTACCAAGTTTCCTGGACGACCGCGTCGGCTAGCTTCACGATTAACAGTATCCAACTCCCCAGCGGTTCGAACTGCACCACGTCCCTCAGCGGTAGCGCTGGCGTCGCTTCTCAGGTCGTCCTTCCGAACGGTCAGAAGTACACATTCACCTACGATGCCACCTACGGAATGCTGAACAAGATGACCTATCCCTCCGGAGGATATGTTCGCTACGCGTGGGGCCTCAATCCACAGGCGGAAGCGGGGACCTGGGGCTCTCCGGATGGCCAAGGAGGAATTATACAAACCTCCTGCCGCTACGATTTTCCGGCCATCACCGATCGCTATGTAAGTTTTGATGGGACCACGGAAGTTCTTCATCAGCACTTTTCCTATAGTACTTCTTGGCCCACTGGCAGCGTGACTTACACCAGCAAGGCGACTACCGTCACGACAACCGACCTCGTCCGCAACACCAGCTTTAACACTGTCTACACGTATTCGTCGGTTTACGCTCCTTGCGCCCCGGACCTAAACCCTAACGGCTGGGGGTGCGTGGGCTACAACACGGTACAGATTCCGGTCGAGCAGACCATCCAATACTACGGCACGAACGGCAGCCTGCTCAGAACCGCCACAAAAAGCTGGGTCCACAACAATCCGCGGCTGCTTAGCAGCGAACAGACGACCCTCGACAACGGCCAATCGTCTTTGGTGATCAACTGCTACAACACCAACGAGCAGCTCACCGAATCCGATTCGTACGACCTCGGCACGGCCGCCGTTACCCCGCCGAGTTGCTCAAATAACGTCCCCTCAGGAACCGTGGCGGGCTCGCTCTTGCGGAAAACCACCAAAACCTACGCTACCTTCACAGCCAACATTGTCGATCTGCCTTCAACCGTCATCGCGTACGACGGCTCCGGCAACCGCGTCGCCGAAACCGACTCTTACTACGACCAAACCGGCGGCTCGAATCGCGGCAATCCAACCACCATCACTAAGAAATGCTTCACGCTCCCAGGAGGCCAGGCTTGTCCCCAAGGCGATTCCACAACCACGTTCACGTACGATAGCAACGGCCAAATGCTCACGATGAAAGATCCAAAGAACAACCAAACGAGCTATTCCTACGCCGACAGTTACAGCAGTTGCGGCGGTACCGCCCCGCCTACAAGTCCGAGCGACGCATACTTGACGCAGATAACCTATCCACAGACAAACGGCGTCAATCACATTGTGAGCCATTGTTACGACTACAATTCCGGCCTGATGCTCTCTTCCACCGATGAGAACAATCTGACGACAAATTACAAGTTCGCCGACAGCCTTGACCGCCTCACGGAAACGGACTTGGCAGATGGCGGCAAGACCACCGTCTCCTACAATGACACTCCGCCGACTCCCACAGTAACAACCTCCAAGAAAATCAACTCTTCGGGCCTGACCGTCACCGCCGTTTCCGTCTCCGACGGTCTCGGCCATACTAAACAAACCCAGCTTACCTCTGATCCGCAGGGCACGATTTACTCCGATACGGCTTATGACGGCCTCGGCCACGTTTACACGGCCTCGAACCCCTATCGCTCGGGCAGCGATCTAACCACAAGCTCAGGCACTACAACTTTCGTCTACGATACCCTCGGCAGAAAATTAACCACAACCTATCCGGATAGCTCCGTTGTCACCACTGCGTACTGCGGCCCATCAACTCTCGCCACCGATCCGGTCGGCAAGTGGCGCCGCAGCCGCACCGACGGGCTCGGTCGCCTCGTCGAGGTCGACGAGCCGAACGCCCCCGGGGCCACCGTCGCATCCACGGGCTGCCCCGGAACCGGCGAACCCATCTGGGTCACAAGCTACACGGCCAACGCGCTCGGGAGCCTGACGCAAGTCGTGCAAAATGGCTCCCATACGCGCACCTTTACGTTCGATTCGCTCTCCCACCTGCTCACTTCAAACAATCCGGAAGTCGGCACAATTACGTACACGTATGACGCCGACGGAAACGTCGTAACTAAGAACGACGCCCGCAACATCACCACGACCTTTGGCTATGACGCTCTGAACCGAGAGACCAGCACCACATATTCCAACAGCGATCCCACCATCACCACGACCTACGACCAGTCCGCCTGCCTCGGCCTTTCCTCCTGCCAGAACATCGGCCACGCCACCAGCATCACGGATGGAGCGGGCTCTGAGCAATGGAGCTATCAGGTCGACGCAACCAATCAGCGTAGCGTCCACGTCAATCAGCGCACCACAACGAGTTCGCCCAACAACATCACGAAAACCTCCACGTACTATTTCGACCTGGCGGGAAATCTCACTTCGATCACTTACCCCACCGGTCGCATCGTGAATTACACGTACGACGCCGCAAATCGCCCCTCGTCCGCGGTGGATTCTGCCAACGGCATAACCTATGCTGCTGGCCCTGACACCTCGCCGGGGGGCACCTGTTCGGCCGACGTCACCTGTTATACGCCGCAGGGCACCTTCTACGCGCTATCCATAGGCGAGACGGCGTCTTTCACCGGGCTCAACCTTACTCACATCTATAACAGCCGCTTGCAGCCCTCGGAATTCAAAGCCTCTTCCACTGGCGGCAATGCCATCGACATTACCTATAGCTTCGTCGATCCCTCAACGAACAAAAACGCCGGTCACGTCTATTCCATCACCAACAATCTCGACACCACTCGCTCCCAGAACTTTAGCTATGATCAGCTCAATCGCCTGACCGCCGCGCAGACGACCTCCACCTACCCCACCAGTCCGGCTCACTGCTGGGGCGAAACGTATCAGTACGACGGTGTCACGAACGGTGCTTTGGGCAATCTCACGCAAATCGCGGCGACCACAAACTCTGCCTACACGGGCTGCTCGCAGGAAAGCGGCTTCTCGAAAACGGTCGACGGCAACAACCATCTCTCCGGCTTTAGTTACGACTCCTCTGGCAATACGCAGAACGACGGCGTCAATTCCTACACTTGGGACGCCGAAAGCCAGTTGAAAACCGCCGCCGGCGTCACCTACCTCTACGACGGCTCCGGTCGCCGCGTCTCCAAATCCAATGGCAAGCTCTACTGGTACGGCTCCGGCGGCGAAATCCTCGCCGAAACTGACGCCTGCGGCAACACCACCGCTGAATACATTTTCTTCGGCGGCCAGCGCATCGCCATGATTCCGTGGAGTGGCGCGAGTTGCTCGTCCACCGTGGTGGGCAATCCTATCTATTACGTCGAAGACCTTCTCGGCACTTCCCGCGTCATCGCCACCAACTCCGGCGTCGTCTGCTACGACGCCGATTTCTACCCCTTCGGCGGCGAGCGCACCCCCTACACCAACAACTGTCCGTCAACCAACAATTACAAATTCGAAGGCAAGGAACGTGACGCCGAAACCGGCAACGACGACTTCGGCGCCCGCTACTACTCCAACCGCTTCGGCCGCTGGCTCAGCGCCGACTGGTCCAATGTGCCCGTTCCCGTCCCCTACGCCAATCTCACCAACCCGCAAACTCTCAATCTCTATTCCATGGTCGCCGACGACCCCGAATCCTTCGCCGACCTCGACGGCCACTGCGGGACAGGGGGCTTCGCCGGTGCGCCTTCCACCCTTCAGCCGTGCGCCAACCCTCCGAACAACACTCCCCCCACCACAGGCGAGGGGTTTCAGGAAAACTCTGGAATCCCGGATTGGTACCTCGGCGAAGTCTCGGCTGCGAGCGCCGAGTATGCCGCTCAGCAAGCCGCTACTCAAAACGCCAAACAGGCGCAAAAGAAGCAATCAGAACCAGAGACTGTCGTAGTCGTGACCAGCGACACAACACATGACGTCATTCCAGCTCCTGGACAGATGCCCGTCACAGAGCGCGAGGTCGTCTTCACTGCTGAGCAAAAACAAGGCGACAGTTTTACTCGCTTGGACGGCGATCACGAAGTGATCCTGCAAGAGAAACAAACGGGCGGGAACGAAAAGACTATCATCTGTAATCCCTGCAAGGATAACAACCAAACCGACGATCATATGCATGTGGGTGGGCGAGGCAGAACTAGCACGGTCCAAAAAGAATTCTTTGTGGACGGAAAGCGAGTCGCTATTTACGGACCAGCCTGGAAAGACAAGAGCGGCAAGCCTATACCCGTTATGAAGCTCGAGGGACGTGCTACTGACAAACAGGTTGATCTGGTGCCGGTTCCATGACTAAACAGATTTCATAATCTGTGAAGGACAACGGGAGGATGACATCTGTATGAGACGCCTATGCTTAACGTTCTTGCTCGTAAGCCTTATATTTTTGTTCTTAAGCCTACTCGGCATCTTTATCGCTTCTCGGTCGGTTTCTGCAACCCCGACACCTCAAGTGCGAAGATGCTGTGACGGCGACGTATGGCTCTCTATGACAAAACCGGAGAAACAAGCCTTTGTGAGTGGCTTCATTTATGGAGTTCAACGGGGCCACAAGGATGGTTGCACTGATTACGACGATATTACACGCCCTGAATTCAACGTCAAGTCCCCGGAGGAGATTCCCATAGCCAGGTGCATGCAGCGGGAACTCCGTTTTAGCAAACCGTTCGAGTTCTATGAGAATCGGATTACCAGTTTCTACGGAAAGTACCCAAAGGATAGGGATATTCCCTATTCCGTGCTGTTTGCCAGCATTTCCGACGGCCAGGGCAAAACAGATGAGACGATTCACGAATGGATGAGGCACTGAGTGGGCGCAAAATCAGAACCCGGCGGGTGGCACAGGCTTAACGCGCAAGAGTGTTTCGGGTTGCCCATGCTTTCGGTTGGCGTTTTACCCCGACCCGGTCGGGGAAAGCGTGGGGCTTTTGACTTTGCTTTTTTCCTCATTCCACCCGCGCCCGCCGGCACCGTTTAATTCGCCCTACGACCGTTCAACCCTCATTTTCGACCATTCACTGCGAAACACTTAACCTTTCCATGCTTTCGTGCTATACTTACCCCGTAAGTGCCGCTATGGTGCCGCCCCGCCTTCTCCATTTTTCCCGTAGCTCGATCTCTACCTGTCCTGAGCGTAGCCGAAGGGTCCACCACACTCCATCCCAGTCCCATTCTGGAACTCACCCCTCCCTGATCCCTGAAAAAATACCCTCTCTCTTTTCAAACACTTACGGTAACCCATTTTGCAACTCCCTTTGTTTTCAAATTCGTGCAGGAATGGGGGGGTGGAGGGCAGCTCTCGACATTCAAACCTGCAAACCTTCCAACCTTCCAACACGAAGTATCCCCCTAAGTCCTTTATCCGCAACACTTACAAAGATGCCCATAAGTGTTGATTCTAAACGACTTGCAGGAACGCTAAGTCATTTAGATGCAACACTTACAAAAAACCAGGGGGTGGGGGTAACCTGCCCCCTAGCTCCGCGCACGCAATCATACGACACCAAAATCTCCGGAACTCATGACGTTTGCCTCGTTCCGTTCCGCCGCGCGAACGCCCCCGGAACGTCCAGGGGCGTTTCTCTTGCAGCGCCAAACAGAGCAACCGTACTGGAACTAAACGGCATTGGAATTCGTACGGGTAATGGTAAGACGACGGCAGGGATCCGTTCGTCAGTATTGGTAAAAGGTGGGGGCTTTCTCTGCTTAGAAGGAGACAGACAAACATGAAGTACATGAAAAACTCCGCAGGGAAGTGGATAACGGGAACGATTTGTCTCGCAATGGCCTCAGTGCTGGGCGCTGCCCCCGCATGGGCTCAGAGCGAGAAGCGGACGGTCTACACCGAGCGCGATTTCCGCTGGCAGGGACACTTGAAGGCCGGGCAAACGCTCGAAGTAATCAATCAAAATGGGCAGATTGAGGCTACGAGCGCCACGGGCGATGAAGCGCGGACCGAAGGGACATGGAAAGAGGACTCCGAACGCGAGTTGTTCGTCGAAGTGGTCGAATATTCGGACGGCGTGACGATTTGTGCCGTGCATGCGAAGGACAAAGCTCCCGGACGCTGCCATCGCGGCGGAGTGTCGTCTGAGTCCGAGTCTCGGTCCTGGAGCTGGCGTGGGAACCGGGCGAAGATTAACTTCGACGTGCAAGTGCCACGAGGCGTGAACTTCCATGCGCTGACGACCAACGGAAGCGTAGTGGGCCGGAACCTGGCCAGTGTGGTGGAAGCCACGACGACCAACGGCAACGTGGAAGTTTCGACCAGCGAGTGGGCCTCCGCAACAACCACGAACGGAGGAATCCGCGTGTCCATGGGCGGCGCGAAATGGACTGGCGAGCTGAAGGTGAGAACCACGAACGGCAGCGTGGAGGTGACCATGCCTGCCTCGGCGGAATTCAGAGTCGAGGCGGCCACGACGAATGGGGGGATTCAAACCGATTTTCCGGTTACCGTACAGGGAAGCTTCAGCTCGAAGGAGCTTTCCGGGACCGTGGGCGGCGGCGGACGGGAACTAAAAGTCGCAACGACGAACGGCACGATTCGGCTGATGAAGAGCTGAATCCGCACCCTGAAACCGCAGGGATGTGCAGCGAAGGCGCCCCCGGACGTTCCGGGGGCGTTTTTTGCCGCGCAAAAGCCCGCTGGGGCACCCTCCGCTACTCTATGCTTTCCCGAGAAATGCCGCAGGTGATACCCTCTCCTCGATTCTCATCTCACCGACAAAAATTTCTTCACGCCCGGGGCCACCCGCCCAGCTTGTGTGTAGGATCGATATGACGTATACTACGCGTCATACATATTGCTTGGCCAGGAGAACGTTGATGCTCTCGATTCGCCTGAAACCCTCGCTGGAACTCCGGCTTTCCCGCCTCGCCAGACAGACGGGGCGCACGAAAACCTTCTACGCCACCAAGCTTATTGAAGAAAACATCGAAGACCTCGAGGACCGCTATCTAGCGGAAGCCCGCCTCGAAAACCGCGGCAAGCGCTACTCGACCGCCCAGGTCCGGAGGCAGCTTGGCGTGGACGATTGAGTACGACGAGGCCGCTGTCAGGGATCTCAAGAAACTCGATCATCAGGCTCAGCGCGAAATTCTCGACTTCATGGAGAAGCGCATCGGCGGGGCAGACGACCCGCGCTCTTTTGGCAAGTCCCTGCGCCACAGCAAATTCGGTCTCTGGCACTACCGGCTGCGTGACTATCGCATCATCTGCCAGCTTCAGCGGGCCAAGCTGACCGTGCTCGTCGTTGCCATCGGCCACCGCAGCATCATTTACGACGATTAATCAGCCCGCCTTGGCGCACGCGGGGAAAGAATCAGCCTGGTTCGGCGGAATTCAGAGTCGATGCGGCCAGGACCAACGGGGGGATTCAAACCGATTTTCCGGTTACCGTACAGGGAAGCTTCAGCTCGAAGGAACTTTCCGGGACCGTGGGAGGCGGCGGACGGGAATTGAAAGTCGCCACGACGAACGGCACGATTCGGCTGATGAAGAACTGAGGAGAAAAGAACGGCGCGAGCCGCAGAAAGGGAGGCGCTAGCGAAAGGCCGCCCCGCCCTTTGCAAAAATCAAGACGCAACGACCGTCCAGCGCATCCTTGGCCCCATCGTCAAAGCCCAGAAGGTCCAGTTCCATCACGAGGTCTGGAACCAGTTTTAGCGATCGTGTATTCAAGTCTTCTATTCCGTCCTAGATTTGCCCACCTCGACTTCTCCTCTTGACAATCAGGAGGAGAAGCGTATTCTCCTCTTGATTGTCAGGGGGAGACCCTCTATGCAGGACAAACCGAGTGACCTCGTTCAAGGCACTCTGGACATGCTCATTCTGAAAACGCTGGCGCTCGAACCCATGCACGGATATGGCATCGCTGTCCGGCTCGAACAGATGAGCAAGGGCGTTTTTCGCCTCAACGCCGGCTCGCTGTTTGCCGCCTTTCAGCGGCTGAAACGAGCGGGGCTGATCAAAAGCGAATGGAAAGCCACCGAGAACAGCAGGCGCGCAAAGTACTACGTCCTGACAGAACAGGGGCAAAAGAGACTCAATAGCGAAACACGAGAATGGGGAAGACAAGTGGCGGCGATCGCCAGGATCTTGGAGGCGTCGTAAGCGCACCATGTCACTGCTGCGAAGCGTCGCGAGCGGGCTCCGATCATTGTTCCGAAAGGAACGGGTCGAAGGGGAGCTGGACGAGGAGCTAAACGGCTTCTTGGAGATGGCGGCAGAAGAAAAGATGAAGCAGGGGATGAGCCGCAAGGAAGCCCTCCGCGCGGTGCGCTTGGAGCGAGGAAGCCTCGAGGTTTCGAAGGAAGAGGTTCGCTCCTCCGGCTGGGAGTCTTTTGTAGAAACCTGTTGGCAGGATTTGCGCTTCGCCGTCCGCGTGCTGCGCAAGTCTCCCGGGTTCACCGCCGTCGCCGCCCTCACCCTCGCCCTCGGCATCGGCGCAAACACCGCAATCTTCAGCTTAGTCAACGGAGTCCTGCTGCAGCCGCTCCCGTATCGCAACCCAAACCGTCTTCGATGGTGTGGGAGAAAAGCCGCGATGGCTCCCCAGAAAACGTCGGCTACGCGACATACCTCGATTGGAAATCTCAGAATAAGAGCTTCGAGGAAATCGCCATCTACAGTTCCTGGCAGCCCGTGTTGCAAGTCGGGGAGCCCGAACAGCTTAGCGGCCTTCGTGTCACCAGCAATTATTTTCGCACCCTCGGCATCCATCCGGAAATCGGGCGCGATTTCTTGCCCGAAGAAGACGTTCCCAGCGCCAACAAAGTCGTGATGCTCAGCCACTCCTTGTGGCAGCGCAAATTCAACTCCGACCCCAATATCGTAGGCAAACCCATCGATATGAACGCAACGCAGTACATCGTGGCCGGCGTTTTGCCCGCGAGCTATCAATCCTTGATGAACCAGGATCCGCGCGGGGGCGCCGTGGAGATCTGGCGCGTGCTCGGCTACGAGGTTTCGCAGCCATGGGCTTGCCGTTCCTGCCATCACCTGGTGGCCATTGGCCGACTGCGCGACGGCGTAGCCATTACCCAAGCCAACGCCGAGATGGACACAATTTCCGCCGCGCTGGGCAAAGCATATCCCAAGGAATATGACGATATCGGCGTACTCCTCACGCCGATCCGCGAGCAACTACTCGGCCCAGCCAGCACGCCGCTCTACATCTTGCTCGCGGCCGTCTCATTCGTCTTGCTCGTGGCGTGCGCGAATCTTACCAACCTGCTTCTGGCGCGCGCCACTGATCGTGAACGTGAAGTTGCGGTACGCACCGCGCTGGGCGCGACGCGCGGCAGGATCATTCGCCAGCTGCTCGCGGAAAACTGCGTTCTCGGCCTGCTCGGTGCCGCGGCGGGACTCGTCCCCGCCTACTGGACGCCTAAAGTTCTGGCCAGTATCGGCGCGGGCGATCTGCCGCGTCTCGATCAAGTGCATCTTGACTGGCGGGTCCTGTTATTCACCGTTGGAGTTGCGCTGCTCACCGGCATTGCCGCGGGCCTTGCGCCTGGGTATCGCCTGTCGAAAAACAATATGCACGATTCTTTGAAGGAGGGCATGCGCGGCAGCGGGAGTGTGGCGAGCCGCCGGTTGCGCGGGCTGCTGATCGTCTCCGAAGTTGCGCTTTCCCTGACGCTGCTGATCGGCGCGGGCCTTCTGCTACGCAGCTTGAGCCGGTTGCTGGTAGTTTCTCCGGGATTCGATCCCACCAATGTACTGTCCATGCAAACCTCAGTTCTCGGCCAACGATTCAACGACAACGCGGTTGTACGTCAATATTTTGCCGATACCGTTGAACGTCTTCGCACGCTTCCCGGCGTGCAATCTGCCGCTGCCGCCAGTCAGATTCCGCTGGCTGGAAATATGGACAAATACGGCTTTCACGTCGAAGGCAAAATCCACGCCAATCCTGAAGAAGATCCGAGCGCCGAACGCTATTGCATCACTATGGGATTCCTCGAAACCATGCGAATTCCCTTGCTTCGTGGCCGTGACGTCTCTCCCGCCGACACAGCGACGGCGCCCCAAGTCCTGCTGATCGGCGAAACCACCGCGCGCCGCATGTGGCGCGGCGAAGATCCGATCGGCAAGCGCGTCAAGGTTGGCGGCGTGGATAAGCCGTGGTGGACCGTCGTCGGCGTCACCGGAGATGTGCACCACGTTGGCCTGGACGCTGTTCCGGACATGCAGATGTACATTCCGCACCAACAATGGCCATTTCCCGACGGCTTGATGGTCTTTGTCATTCGCACCGCAGGCACTCCCACAGCGATTTCCTCCGCCGCACAACAAGCGATTCACTCCATCGATGCGACACAGCCGATTTCGCGCATCATGCCGCTCGAAAGCTATGTTGGCCTTTCTGTGCAAGGGCGAAGATTCGCCTTCATTCTCATTGGCGCTTTCGCCGCGATTGCGCTGGCGCTTTCGCTGGTCGGAATCTACGGCGTCACGGCGTATAGCGCTGCGCAGCGCACTCGCGAAATCGGCATCCGAATTGCCCTCGGTGCCCAGCGCAGCGAACTCCTCGGATTATTGCTCCGCCAGGGAATGCTGCTCGTGGTTTGCGGGGTGATCGCCGGCGTAACTGCCTCCCTTGTGCTCACGCGCTTCTTGGCCACCATGCTTTTCGACGTGCAGCCCACAGATGGCCTGACATTTGCCAGCGTGGTGCTGCTGCTCGTTGCGGTGTCCGCCACAGCGTGTTTCCTTCCAGCGCGCCGCGCGATGCGCGTCGATCCGATAGTGGCCCTGCGTCACGAATAGGAAACGAGCCATGCCCTTGCGCGATACATCTTTGAGAGCGGAGACGCCTGCTTTCCGGTGCCTGATTCATGAGCTGCATGAATCGAAACACAGAAGCACGTCTATCATTGCCCCCCGAATTTCCGTATTGAGGTGATTCCCTTTCCTTCGGTTATCGTCGCGGTTTGGCCCGCGTTCACATTCGAAAGACGATCAGTCTGGCCGCCGGGCCAGCGAATTTCGATGGTGTCGGCTTTTTCGTTGTGCGCGAGGCCGAAGGTCAATACGAGTTCGCTGGCGGAGAGGTAGCTGGAGCCGCTTCGCAGCATTTCCGTCTGAGTTTCTCTGCCGGCGGTTAGCTTCACGGTCGCGCCAATGCCGTCACGATTGGACTTCGTGCCAATCAGCTTGATGCGCAGGCTGCGGTTTGAAGCCGCCGCGCCTTGTGCTTCATTTCGAAACAAATACACTGGGCCGCCGTTGGTGGAAAGCAACAGATCCAGCCGCCCATCGTTGTTGATATCCCCGTAAGCGGCGCCACGTCCCACGCGCGGAGATGCAAACGCTTGTCCGACTGATTTCGTGACCTCTTCAAATTTCCCTTTGCCCACGTTGCGGAAAAGATGCGGCGGCATCGCATATTTCACATTGGACTGCACGCGCAGGATGTCCGCGTCGATGTGGCCGTTGGCAACCAGCACATCCGGCCAGCCGTCAAGGTCATAATCGAAGAAAAAGCAGCCGAATCCCAGCGTGAGCAGGGAAGCGCGGCCGATTTCCGAGCGCGGCGCTTCGTCAACGAAGAGGCCTTTTCCTTCGTTGTGATAGAGAGAAAGCATCTGGTTTGAGAAATTCGTAATCAGCAGGCTTGGGAAGCCGGAGTGGTCGTAATCGGCGGCGTCCACGCCCATGCCGGCGCGGGCCACACCGTCTTCGCTGAAGGCGATTCCCGCGACGACCGCTTTTTCAGTGAACATGCCGTTGCCGTTGTTGCGATACAGCTTGTTCGGCTGCGTGTCATTCGAAAATAAAAGATCCGGCCAGCCGTCGTTGTCGTAATCCAGCACGGCGACTCCAAGAGTCTTGGAAGTGGGATCGCCGAGCCCGGCTTTTTGCGTGACGTCCTCAAACGTTCCATTCCCGCGATTGTGCCAGAGCCGGACCGCCGTGCCCTTGTAAGATTCCGGCGTGCAATACGACTTGCTCTTGCCGTCGAGCGTGCAATACAAATCCGTTTCCGGCGTCCACTGCACGTAATTGCCGACCACTAAATCCAGATGCCCGTCCTTGTCATAGTCGACCCAGGCGGCGCTGGTGCTGAACTCCTTCGGCCCCATCAGTCCCGTTTTTAGCGTCACGTCCGTGAAAGTGCCGTTGCCGTTGTTGTGAAAAAGATGGCTCTGGCCGTAACAGGTGACGAACAGGTCGTCGTACCCGTCATTATCATAGTCACCGACCGCCACCCCCATGCCGAAGATCTCGACGTCCAATCCCGCCTTGTGCGTCACATCCGTGAATGTTCCGTCGTGATTGTTGTGGTAAAGTTTGGGCGTCGAATGCTTCTGCCCGTGGCCGGGCCAATCCATCCCATTCACGAGAAAAATGTCCGGCCAGCCATCGTTGTCATAGTCGATGAACGCGACACCCGGTCCCATCGTTTCCGGCAGGAACTTTTTACCGAAAGCCCCGTTGTTGTGGACAAAGCGAATCCCGGCTTGCTGCGTGACATCGCGAAAAGTCACGGAACCCGCGTCAGGCGCCGCGAGAACCGCAACTTCGCTCTTCTGTCGGACGAAAATAGCTGCGGAGACGCACAGGAGAACAGCCAGGAAAGAACGCTTCACTCGGGCCTCGCGATAGGGTCGCGCCCGACGCCCAGCGCGTCCGCGACCTTGTTGATGTAGTTGAACCACGCGGCGATCAGCGTAATTTGAAGAATCGCTTTGTCATCGAAACCGGCTGCGCGCAATTTTAGGTGATCCTCCGGCGAGCACTGCGTGGCATCCTTGGTCAGCTTCACGACATAATCCAGCATCACGCGATCCTGTTCGGCAATCGGCGCAGTGCGATAGTCCTTGCGAATCGCCTCCACCAGTTTGTCGTCCAGCATTATCCTACGCAGAAACTCTGCGTGAGATTCGATTCAATAGTGGCACCGGTTGGTGACCGAGACCACGGTCGTGATCATTTCGTGCTGATGGCGTTTTAAAGGGAGATCCGGCGACAACAGGACGCCCAGCGTCGAAAACGAATGATAGAGCGCGTCGGGAATCAGCGAGTGCGACGCCGTGATGCTCTCCGCTTCGCCGCGATCCACCGCGGGAGCCGGCGTGCGGTATTCCGCCGGATAGAGCTTGCGCTCTTCTTCGATCGCGCGCTTCACTAGCGGGTCTTCGTCCATGCGAAGGGTTTTAATCCAGGTCATCGGGGCCCTCGGTTCAATTGGAATTCGCCGCGGAAGATTATCGCCCACCGCCGGGTTTCACGCTATCTTGCGCCACACGTTTTGCAGCAACTTTCGGCGCCGGCGATTTCTTCTGCGGCGGCGGCGCAAGCGCGACGCTGACGTGCTCGTGAATCGGCTGGCGTTCGTTGTTGTCTTCTGCGTGCGCCTGGCGGTACGGGCCGGTGATGGCCTGCGCCGACTCATCCGCCTTGAAACGCAAATAGCGCGCCTTGTGCTCCTCGGCTTTTTTATCGTCGCCGAGGCCGTTGTAGCAGAGCATCAGATTATAATGCGCTTGCAAATCCTCGGGATCGATGGAAAGCGTCAGCTCAAACTCCTTGACCGCGTCCGCATAGCGCTTCTGTAGGAAAAGCACGCGCCCCAGTTCATTGTGCACCACGCGATCGCGAGGGTATTGCGCGAGCACCGTTTGCAGGTGCGCGATCGCCCCATCGTAGTCTCCGTCTTCTTTCAGCACGCGCGCATAGAAGAAATTCGTCCGCGCCAGTTGCGGGCTCAAGGCCAGCGATTTCTCTAGAACCTTCCGCGCCCCGGCCGTATCGCCTTCTTGGACCAGGGCCCGGCCGATGTTCGTCCACCCATCGGGATTTTGCGCATCGGCGTCGGTGATTTTCGCAAAGGCCGCCTCGGCCGCTTTCAAATCCCCTTGCAGAAACAGGCCGATTCCGTAATCGTTCCAGCGCGTCCAATCTTCCTTGGTTGAAACGGTTTTCGGCTCCGGCGCGGTAGCACTTCGCGGGAGAACGCGCAAAGTCTTGGTGTCCTCGGCAATGACGGTGATGGGCAAATCCGGAATCGCTTTGAGATTCCCGGACACCTTCGAAGTATCTCCAGTGAACGCCCAGCTGCGATCGTCGTAATCCGGCGTCGTCGTCGCGCCAAGATCCCCGGGTCCTGTTTTAATTTTTCTCATTTCCACGCCCGCAAACGAAAAATGAGTATTAAACCAGGAGAACTTACGATAGTTGAGCCTGGCATGCAGCGTGATTTTGTCGCCGGCATTTTCTGGAATGTGAAGACGATAGTGCGCCGTGTCCGCCGCCCCCGGAGGAATCAAATGAACATAAACGACGGACCGCGTTGCCCAGGCGTTTCTTTTGTTGATCGGATTGCCGTGCCCATCAATCTGCAGCGAACGATAGAAATGCGCCCCTGGCTCGACTGGGCCCTTGCCGTCATCCTCGACTTTTCCGCTCCAGAAAATCATCTGGCCTTTTTCATCGGTAGCTTGCAATTCGAGCCATACATCGAAAGCGTCAACCGTGCCGCCAGGGAAAAAATGCCCGACCTTGCGCGTGCGCACAACCACGTCCACGCGCGTGTCATCGCCGCGCCGCACCGCCGCATCGGCGCGATCAATGGGCGCGGTAATCGGGCGCACTTCGCCCGCCGGTCCCTTTGGCAGCGAGGCATCAGATTCTTCACCAACCGCGAAAGTCGTCGAGAGCTCCAGCTTGCCAAATTCGCTTCCGGGGGAAGCGTTCGCTTCTTTCCCCGCTGGCGAAATCGCAAAAATATCAACGCTCAGTTGTTTATCCTGCAAAAACTTCTTGGCGAATTCGTATTGCGCCGAGTCCTGATTCGCCGTGGGCACCGCAGTGTTCGCTCCGGGAAAACGGTGCGAATGCACGAGGCCATTCACGTTGCCGTCATCTCCCGAGGGGACCTGCGGCATGTGGCAGTCGGCGCAATTCATCGGCGCTTTCGGGTAGTAGAAAGCGCGCGCACCTTGGCCAGAGACGCCGCTGGCCTGCCAGTTGTCATATTCATTGAAGCCGCGAATCCAACGGTAATGATTCACCGGCAGATCCAGATGGACCTTGTGGCATGAAGAACAAAACTCCGCCGTGTCCGCGCGCATGAACGGCTTCAGAAAGGTTCTGCGGTGCGGCTCGGGGTTGAGCCGGACGACAAAATCGTGCAGCTTGCGCACCAGCGGGCTCTCGCTGGCCGCCAGCTCGTGGAGCTTCGGATATTCCAGGTAAAAGTCGCCCTGCCCCATCGTGCTTTTCACTTGCACGATGCTGTGGCACATCATGCACCCGAGCCCAGCGTGCGCTTCCGGTCGGTCCACGATCTGCTTAATGGGCGTATCGAACAAACCGCTGTAGAGCAGCGCGGGATCGTGGCACCCGGCGCACCATTTCGACGAGCGCACTCCCGCCACGTCCTGCATATACTCGATGCTCTTGCGGTACCACTGGTTGTTGAACGAAGAGAAGTGGTGCACCGAGCTGTTCCACTGTTTGTAGATGTCGGCGTGGCAGCGCTGGCAGGCATCGGACTGCATGAAATATTGCGAGGGAATGTTCCCGCCATGTTTGGTCTGCGCGGAGCTTGGAAAGAATTTCCCTTGCGGACCATCGCCTTCGCCGTCCATGGTTTCCGGCGGCATCAGCGGATTGGAAATCCGATTCGCGTTCGAATTCCTCCAAGCCGCCTCGCGCGTCCACCAAGCCCCGGCGGAGATGGCTGCGGTCAGCAGCGCCACCGCGGCAAAACCCAATCCGCGGCGCACGATGCCTAGGCCCAGCCACCCTCTCGACATCAGCCATGATGTCGCAACCAAGAACGTTCCGATGACGCACAGCGCGATGTGCGCCAGGAGCCATGACTTCAAGCGGTTGGGCGTGCCCACTTTGATCAGCACCAGCCCAAGAATTGCTCCCGCCATCAGCAGGATCCATCCCGCGCGCGCCAGGAACGTCTCACAGGGAAGCAAGCGAATGAGGTACGCGAGCAGCAGAAGAGAGAAGACGATTCCGGCTGCCAGATGGAATACCACCACCACAGCGTAGGTGATCGTTGCGGAAGGATAGGCGTACAAATAGGCCGCGCTTACTGCCAGCGCCACGAGCGCTCGCGATAACCAACGCTTCAAAAACTTAGATTGCATCCTTGCATCCTCGTGCGCGGTTAACGCTCATCAAAAAAGCGGCCGGATGTCTGAGTAACATCCGGCCGCAATTCAGTTTGGGGTGCCCCGAAGCAAGCCAAGATGCGGCAAAGCTGGAGGCGATGGTGCTAGTGGGCATATTTATATTTGTCGGGAGCGAACCCCGCAATACTGCAAAAACATTAGAGGCCACCTGATAATGCAAAAGCACTAGCAAGCAAACAATAATACAAAAGCATTAGAAACCTTGTTGCGGCTCTATCCCTTTTGATTCCAGGCACTTGTACGAGTTGCCCGCCCGCAGGTCTTTGTATTCTTCCGTCCGCCCGCTGGGCCAATCGATGACCACTTTGTCCACCTTGTCCCGCTTCCCAAGTCCGAAAGTCACTGGCATTTCCGATTGCGAGAGGTAGCTCGAACCGCCTCGCACAAGCCGCCATTGGCTCTGGCCTCCGGCAAAGATTCGAACGTTGGCCCCAATCGCGTCGCGATTTGATTTCGTGCCTTGCAGTTGGAAGCGGATGCTGCGGTTTCCCGCGCTCTGATCGTTTCGAAAGAGATATGCAGGACCGTTGTTGGTGGTCATCAGGATGTCCAGATCTCCGTCGCGGTCAAAGTCACCATAAGCCAGGCCGCGCCCGACTTTGGATTTCTCAAATCCGCCGCCGGCCTCTCCGGCTACGTCGCGAAACGTTCCGTTTCCTTGATTCAGAAAAAGCTGCGGCGCTTGTGCGTATCCCACGTTCCCGCGAATGTTCCGCACCGTTTCATCGATGTGGCCATTGGCGACCACCAGATCCAGCGCACCGTCTAAGTCGACGTCGAGGAACATGCAACCGAAGCCCAGCGTGTTCCGCGAAGCGGCGCCGATGCCTGAGGGAATGGAGACGTCGTCGAACACGCCGGGGGTGCTCGCGCGATACAAGCCAATCATCTCATTGTCAAAATTCGTGATGGCGATCCCGGGCTTCCCTGAATTGTCAAAATCTCCGACGTCCACGCCCATGCCTGCTCGTGCTTTTCCTTCCGTGCTGAACGCCAGGCCTGCTTCCACCGCGACGTCTTTGAACTTGCCGTTCCCTTGGTTGCGGTACAGCTTGTTGGGCTGCGTGTCGTTCGCAACCAGCAAGTCTGGCCAGCCGTCCTGGTCGTAGTCCAGCATCGCTACGCCCAAGGATTTTGAGCTGCTGTCAAAAATGCCGCTGGTTGCCGTCACGTCTTCGAACGTTCCGTTGCCGCGATTGTGAAAGAGCCAGCAGGTGTCCCCGCGATACGCTTCCGGCGTGCAGTAGGACTTGTGCGTACCGTCGAGGCTGCAGAAAACGTCGTGTTCCGGGGACCAGCGCACATAGTTGCACACAAAAAGGTCCAGCAAACCATCGCGGTCATAGTCAAACCACAATGCCGACGTACTGAAGCCTTGCCGCCCGAAAAAACCGCTCGTGCGCGTGGCATCCACAAAACTCCCTTTGCCCGTATTGCGAAACAGCCGGCTTTGCCCGACGCAGGTGATGAAAATGTCGGGGAACCCGTCGTTATCGTAATCGCCGACGGCTACGCCCATGCCGTACATTTCCACGTCAAGCCCCGCGGTGTGCGTCACGTCCGTGAACGTTCCGTTGCGGTTGTTGCGGTACAGCCGCAGCGTCGAGCGCTGCCGTTTATGCCCGGGCCAGTCCATCCCGTTGATGAGCAGAATGTCCTGCCAGCCATCGCGGTCGTAGTCCAGGAAAGCGCAGCCCGATCCCAGCGTTTCTGGCAGAAATTTGCCTCCATACGCGCCGCTGTTGTGCTGAAACTGAATTCCGGCTGCATTTGTAACATCAGTGAGATGGAAACCCAGCGAGGCGGCGGGGCTTGCAAGTATTCTTGGAGGAATCGTTGCGGCGGCCAATCCTGCGCCAAAAGTTGTGAACAGAAAGTCCCGCCGGTTCACGGCAAGTTTACCAGGCCGTTTCGAATGGCGTAGACCACGAGTTCCGCGGTCTTGTGAATGCCGAGCGTGTCCATGATATTCGCGCGATGCACCGCCACGGTATTCACGCTGAGGCTTAAATCCGCCGCAATTTCCTTGTTCGATTTGCCAGCCACGATATGTTTCAGGATTTCCAGTTCGCGGGGCGTTAGTCCGCCGCCGCGCTCGCCTCGCAGTGCGTCCGGACGCGAGACTTGAGGATCCAGCACGGTCATGCCCGCCGCGATGCTCTTCACCGCGCTTACCAGATCGAGATCCAGGGCATTTTTCAGCACGTAGCCGTGCGCGCCTGCCTCCAGCGCCTGGCTCACCAAAGTTTCCTCCGAATGCATGCTTAAGATCAAAATCCCTGCTTCCGGAAACTTGGACAGGATTTGCCGCGTGGCATCGATGCCGCTCAGTTCCGGCATCGCGCAGTCCATTACGATGACTTTTGGCCGCAGCTCGAGAGCCAGGCGCACGGCTTCGTTGCCGTCGCTGGCTTCCCCCACGACCGAAAGATCCTGGTCGTCTTCGAGCATACGGCGGAATCCCCGGCGCACCAGCGCGTGGTCGTCGACGAGCAACACCGTTATTTTAGGAGGCATGATGCTCCAGTTTTCCCCGGGGGATCTGCAAACAGACTCGCGTCCCGCCTTGCGGCTGCGGCGAAACCGCTAGAGTCCCGCCAATCAATTCCGCGCGCTCCCGCATAGCCACCAATCCAATGCCTCGCTGCATCTTTTCCGCCACGAATCCCGTGCCATGATCTTCCACCTCGAGCTCCAGCGAATCATACAAGAATTTCAGCCGAATCCAGGCATCGCGCGCCCCGGAATGTCGGCTCACGTTATTCAGCGCTTCTTGCAGCACGCGATAAATATGAACGCCGGCGCTCGTTTCCACGGGAAAGGATTGTCCTGTCTTTTCGTAGTGCAGTGTCAGGCCGGTTTGCCGCCCCACCGTGGGAATATACCAGTCCAGAGTACTCTCCAGCCCCGCCTCTTCTAGCAAAACCGGGTGCAGCGCCTGAGAAAGCGTCCTGATGTTGTTCAAGGTCGATTGCGCGATTTCCTGCACTTCCTGTAAGTCTTCGCGCAGCGGCGATCCCTCCTCCGCTTGCTTGCCGGCGCGGCTCAGCATGGATCCGATGGCCGTCAACACCTGCCCAAACTCATCGTGAAGCTCCCGGGAAATGTGCCGCAGCGTCGATTCCTGTGTGGAGATCAGTTTCTGCGCCAGGTCGCTGCGTTGCTCGGAAAGTTCCGCTAGCCGCGCAAAAATCTGGCGGTTGCTGCGAATCAAATACAGGCTCGTCAAAACAATCGCGATGAGCGTTGCCGCGAGGAAAATATAGAGCTGGCGTTGCACGCCATCGTAGATCTGCGCAATGCGTGAAGCTGCCTGCTCCTCCCCTTCGTTATTCTCCACCAGCAGCCGCGAAACGGCTGTGCTTAGCGCCTGTTGCCGCGCCTGCAGCGACAGTCGAATTTGCTCGCGCGCCTCCGCATCTTTGCCGTTTTGCGCGAGGGCGAACATTCGATTCATCGCATCCCAGAATTGGAATACGGATTGCGTGAGATACCTTCGCTGGTCTGCGGTGCGGTTTGCTCCCGCCAGGCTTTCTTCCAGTTTCAACCCCGCGTCCAGGTCCTGATGAATGCGTTCGAATTGCGCGGTCCAAGCGGTAAGCGGATACGGCTCCGTCGTGTCCAGCATGTCGCGCATGGCCAGCGCGATGGAATTAAGATCGTTCTGGATGCGCAGCAGTTGCAGCGAGTCTTTACGGTTTCGGTCCACCATCTCGCTCTGCAGTTTGCGAAGGCCGGCCAGCTGCACCGTGATGTACGACGCGTACGCCACCACCGCGGCCAGCGTGATGACCAGTCCTAGCAGCAGTCCGGTTGTGGGTGAACGTTGCGCGGATGCGGCATTTTGCACGGATTAAGAATACCTCACGCCGCCGTCTGCCGCCGCAGCAGCAGCACCAGGCCAATCATAATGACCGCGCTGAGAAGGGGCACCAACAGTCCAATTCGCAAGCTGGAAGAAAATTGTGAAACAGATCCTACCAGCCATGGCCCGACGGATCCTCCGAGGGAAGCCAGAGCAAAGAGGACGCCGCCGATTTTCCTGGCGCGCGCCCCGTACCAGCGCGAGAGCCAGGCAATGTAAATCGGGTAGACGCTGGCACAACCGAGTCCTGCAAGAAAGACCGCCACGATGGCCACGTTTAGACTAGGAGCCGCGATGAGAAGAGCATTTCCGGCGGCAGCCAAGGCCAATGCGCCAAGCACCAGAGTTCTTTCCTTCATACGGTGCAATGCCAGCGGCGCACATGCGCGGCCTAAGGTTAGTCCGCCGTAGAAAAACGTCGGAGCGAGAGTGGTCAGGCCGGTGATGCCGTTCGCGAGGCGCTTAGAAAATTCAGCCGCCCAGATTCCAATGCCGTTTTCCATCGCCACATAGATAAAGAACAAAGAAGCAAGGGCGATAACGACGCGGAAGGCAGGCCCCACGGCTGCCGTTTCGGCGGCCTTGGCCTCATGAGGGCTTTCATCCGTGCCAAACGAAGCAAAGAGCAGACCAATGACCATCACAACACCAAAGGCCGCACACCCCCAGAGCGTAAGGTTGATTCGATTGTGCTTCAGCGCGAATGCGATTAGCAGCGGACAGGTCATCGCACCAACGCCCCACATAAAATTGAGCAAGCTCACAAGGGAGGCGCTTCGCACGCCTCCTAACTCGGCTACCAGCAGGTTCGTCCCCGCGGTGAGTAAACCGTAGCCGAATCCGAAAGTAGCGGTGGCCGCCAGGGCTAGGATGTGCGCGTCTGCGTTCAGGAAGGCCAGCCCGCCGCCGATCAGCGCATAACCCAAGACAAGAGCGGGGCGGTAACCGCGCCAGGAGGCGATCGCGCTGGACGCCAGCGTGCCGAGCCACGCGGCCATAAATTGAAGCATGGAAAAAAGGCCGGCCTGGCTGTCATCGAGAGACCATCTGCGGATAAAGACGGGTAGCATGGGACCGACGATGACGGTTGCGATACCGCTAAGGACGAAGCCGGCGAAAAGTAGCGCGAAAAGGTTGCGGCGCCCTCCCCCTTCGGTGATCCCTGAATTTTGTTCGCTCATGGGCAATGCGTCATTCTGAAGGACGCGCGCCATTCAGGCAACTTCGCATTTCAAAAAAAAAATCTTTCGGCGCGGCATTTGAATTTTCGATACTCTTGAGCATTCAATTTTTGGAGGAATAAAGATCTTCTGTGATTGAAGTGGGCCTCATCGGATTCGGGCTGGCGGGGCGCGCGTTTCACGCCCCGGTGATTCGCGCTGTGCCGGGTTTGCATCTTGCCGCCATTTTGCAGCGTAGCGGCAACGAAGCCGCCGAAAAATATCCCGACGTTCCCATTGTGTGCAGCTTGGACGAATTGCTCGCGGTAAAAGAAATTCGTCTCGTCGTAATCGCCACGCCGAACGACACGCACTACGAGTTCGCGCGCCAATCTCTCGAAGCCGGCCGCGATGTAGTCGTCGACAAACCATTCACCACGACTCTCCAAGAGGCCATTTCGCTGGTGCAGCTGGCAAAAAAAACTGGCCGGCTGCTCACCGTTTACCAGAACCGCCGCTACGACGGGGATTTCCAGGCCATTCTAAAGCTCGTTGCGGACGGGACACTCGGCCGCATCGTGCGGTTCGAAACAACTTACGACCGCTTTCGCCCGCAGCTCAAACCGGGCGCGTGGCGCGAAACGCGGCGCGCCGGTAGCGGCATTTTATTCGACATCGCGCCGCATCTGATTGATCACGCGCTGATGCTCTTCGGCCTGCCGGAGGCGGTCACCGCCGACGTACGCATCGAACGCGAAAACGCGGTCGCGGACGACGCGTTTGACATCACCCTCCACTATCCGAAGAGCCTGCGCGCGGTCCTGCGTTCGAGCATTCTTGCCGCAGCGCCGCGCCCGCGCTTTGTTTTGCTAGGCACGCACGGCAGTTTCGTGAAGCAAACTTTTGACCCACAAGAAATGAATCTGCGGGGCGGTTACATTCCAAGCGATTCGGCCTGGGGCGCTGAACCGGAAGAGAATTGGGGCGTCCTGACCGTTCCTTCCGGAGATACATTCGTCGAGCGGCGCATCCCTTCAGTCACTTGCGATTACCGCGACTACTACGCCAACGTGCGCGACACGATCCTTGGCAAAGCGAAGCTAGCCGTCACACCGGAATGGTCTCTGGATGTCATGCGCCTGATCCTCCTGGCGCGCGAGAGCAGCGAGCAGCGCCGCACTCTTCCGTGGTGACTTGCATCTCCGTGGTGATTGGGGTCGCAGCACGCGGACCTGCACATTTCCGCGAGCGGCAAAGGCGTTCCGCGTATAATCGGTTTTCTCGTTGCGCTTTTCGCGCGCTCACGGTATATCCTCGCGCAGGAAGGGAAGGAGCGGCCCGCTGCCCATGACCATTGAACTGGCACCCTCGATTCTGTCCGCCAACTTCGCCCGGCTGGCCGACGACGCGAAAGCGGCGCTGGACGGCGGCGGCACCGTGCTGCACGTTGACGTGATGGACGGGCACTTCGTCCCGAACATCACTATCGGGCCGCTGGTCGTGGCGTCGTTGAGAAAGGCGCTGCCCAACGCGACCCTCGATTGCCACCTGATGATCGAAAATCCCGACAATTACATTCCAGCGTTTGCCGAAGCCGGGGCGAGTTGGATCTCCGTGCACCAGGAAGCTTGCGTGCACCTCCATCGCACGCTGCAACTTATCGAATCGCACGGGTGCAAATCGGGAGTGGTTCTCAATCCCGCCACGCCCGTGCATACGCTGGACGAAGTGCTCGACATGGTGCACCACGTCCTGGTGATGAGCGTGAATCCGGGTTTCGGCGCGCAGAAATTCATTCCCGGCTCTCTCGGCAAACTCGAGACGCTCGTGGAAGTCCGCGAATCGCTCGGGCTTTCGTATCGCATCGAAGTGGATGGCGGCGTCTCGCTCGAAACGGTCGGCGACATCGTGCGCGCGGGCGCGGAGCTGCTCGTCGCCGGAAACGCCGTCTTCGGCAAAGGCGACATCCGCGAGAACGCCGTAAAACTTCTCTCCGCCGCCCGTGCCGCCTCTGCCCGCCACGCGTAACGAGTTTGTCTCTGTCGTTTTAGCAACCTCGGCTGCTCCATGTTCTAAAAGATGGGCTTAGAGGATGTTGACGGCGCGGGCGGCGAGGAGGGCAACAACGGTAAGGGAGATCAAGGACTGGAGCATCATGCCCATTTTTGCCCAGCGCGAGAGGACGGCCGTATCGGTGGGGGAGAAAGCCGTACTGGTGTTAAAGGCCAGGAAGAGGTAGTCCATGAAATGGGGTGCCCACGTGGGGTCCCCACCATCCCGGGTCAACATCTGCGGGAAAAGAAACGAGCTTTTTATACGGCCTGCTGCACGGTCGCGGCCCAGCGGACCGCCGGCATCGAGCTTCCAGTACCAGAGCGCGAACACCAAAATGTTAGTGATCCAGAGAGCGCAGGCGGAGCGCAGCATGGCCGCCGGCGCCTCGCGATGCTGCGGAATCCCCTCGATCAGAAAACCCAAAGAAACAATCATCGCGAGGGTGATCACCCCATTGGCGGCAAAAGTTAGGAACCGAGTCACGTCGTGACGGCCGCGGTGGTAGGAAACCACCATGGGAATCAGTAAAACCAAGATAATGGCCAACAGCAACCAACCCGGACCCATAGAAAGCGGTTCAGGCAAAGCCCAGTACACACCAGCAGCGGCCAGCATCGCTACGAACGCGGGCCAGCGCGGTTCATGGATAATCGGGTTGCTCATGACAATGTGGCGAAAGATGCGGGTGGAGTTTAGTACAGTTTTCGTTGCGGCTCAAAAGGATGCGGCGCTACCGTTATAGAAGTTCTCGGGATTCGGCTGCTATCAGGCGTCATTCCAGGATGCTTGCTGGCCTGGTTCGACTGTTGGAAACCGCGAAGTCAAGCCGAAGCCGCGAAGTCTTTTCAGTAAATCAGCGAGGCGCCCTCGATCTTCCTCCCGCACTGCGGTGAATTCCAGCCCCAATCCACGGCCGGGCTTTACATGCCGCACAATAGCTTCGGCCCTGATCTGGCCCTCTTCGACAAGAAAATGAAGGGAGGTCCTCGCGCCCATGGGCTTGGATTGCCGAGTCTGGACAAAGAGACCGCCCGAGCTTAGATCGAGAATTCGCGAAGTATCGTCATACCCAACGCAGCCCCAGCACACATAGACGTCGCCCGGGGTCACGAGGCGAGAGCTAAACCTTTTAGAATCGAAAGTGTGTTCCATAAGGGCTCACCGCAGCCGGCTTTTTGTCGTTTAGTCTTGCAACCCTAAATGAATCCGATGCTTGCTGTGACTTCTGGAGTCCACTTCCCCCGACGGCGGGCACAATTCAAGTGTGGAATCCGCTGTCCGAAGTCTAATCAAACAGTAAGCGTATGCCGCGCAAGAAACTGTTCACTTTTGGACACTGTACAAATCCTGTGGAGTAGCCTGAATCTCAGGGCGCGGACCGCGGGGAAGTTTACTCCTGTCAAATCACAGGGTTGCAGCACCCAAACTTGTCTTACGCGTTAGTTCCGGGCGACTCTAGCCCTTCCAGACGAATTTACCACAGGTGCAGGGCACCGTCTCCGTGGGAAGTTTCTTTTCCAACTGTTTGCGACAAACTGGACAATTTCTGCGCCACATATTCATACCTAAATTCTCTATGACGAATGAGCCCATTAACAAAATAAGTTTAGACTTCCGAAATTCGGCTGTCTGTCCCAATCAGCACAAAAGCAAGTCTGTTCCTTTTAGCACAGATGCTCCGTGCGCGACGCGTTAGTCTGGTCAAGAGTATAGATCGCCGGAGTCTCCCGCTGTCGGACAGAGAATTTGATTCCTTTTGCCATGGAGAAGACCAGGAAACTCGTTTTCGTGTCGGTGCTGGCCATCGGCAGCCTGTTGTCAGGTATGACGAGCCACGCGCTGCCCGGAGATGCGGCGGAGAAGTCCGGCAGGCAGAGCAGTTCCCGCTGGGCGCACCACGGTGCATCCGCCGCTGCCGGACTTATCGGCGGCATCGGGTCTGTACCGGCAGCTTCGGTTGCCGGCCACGATGCAAACCGAACTGACGCGCCGACGGCGGGGGCACTCGTGGACGCGGTGGTCGCAAATGAGCTGGCGGACCGTGAAAAGTTTCTGAAGTGGAGTTTCAAGATCGAGAAACGAGAAGGAAAGCAAACCCTCACCGAGGTGCAAGTAGAAACCAAGGACGGCCCACTCTACCGCTTGCTGGCGATCGATGGTACGGCGCTTAACCTCGACCAGCGGCAGCAGGACGACACGCGCATTGGCCGGCTGATGAAAGACTCAAGGCCATTGCTGAAGTTAAAGCAAGCGCAGGACGAAGACGAGCTCAAGCTCCAGAAGCTCGTGAGCTTGTTGCCGCAAGCCTTTGTTTACGAGTATGACGGCGTCGAAAATAATCTTCTCCGGCTCAAGTTTCGCCCTAATCCTGACTACAATCCACCGACATATGAAGCGCGAGTCATCCATAGCCTTGCCGGAACGGTTCTGATCGATCCGGAGCAGAAGCGGCTGGCAAAAGTCGCGGGGCAGATGGTGAATCGCGTGGATTTCGGTTACGGGCTATTGGGCCGAATTGACAGCGGCACCGTGGAGTGGGGGAGAGTGGAAGTCGGCCCGCAAGAGTGGAAGACCGCCTTTATCAACATCCACTTCTCAGGGCGAATGGTGTTATTCAAGACCATCAACAAAGATCAATATGAGCGGCGATCTGATTTCCAAACAGTCTCCGGCGATCTCAGTCTCTCCGACGCGAAGGAGCTCCTTGCCTCTCGTATCCTCCCTCTGCCTCAATCCCCGTAGAGCAGCGAACGATTTCACACCCCAATCAGACTTTAGGGACAGGCGCATTTTGCATGCGAGAATGAGTGCCAGCTTCGAAGGTAAATGCTGACACGCCAGATTCTCGCGATCGCCGCGCCCACGGTAGCCCGCAGTGTGCGGCGCTGGATCTTCCACCTGGGCGGATTGGGATTTATTCCGCTCGGACTGCTCGACAGCTCTGTGATTCCACTCCCGGGAAGCATGGATGTGCTGACGATCTACTTGGCTGCGCGCAAGCCTGAATTATGGCTTTACTACGCGGTGATGGCGACGGTTGGTTCGGTGATCGGGAGCTTCGTTACTTACCGGCTTGCTCGCAAAGGCGGGAAGGAGACGCTCGAACGGAAGTTCCCTGTGAATAAGCTCAAGAAAATTTACAGCATCTTCGGGAGATGGGGCTTTGGGGCCATTGCCATCGTCGCCTTGCTGCCACCCCCTGCACCGATGGTTGCCTTTATGTTTGCCGCGGGGGCGATGCAATATTCCGTCAAGAAATTCCTGGTGGCGATGACGCTGGGCCGAATCATTCGATACTCCGTTCTGGCGCTCTTGGCAGCGCACTATGGGCGGCATGTGCTCAGAATCATCTCGCAGCATGGAAACATTGTCCTTATTGTGGCGATCAGTCTGATTGTGGCCTCGTTGGGAACGGCTCTCATTTTCATTCTCGTGAGCAGACGCAAAAAGCGCACGTAGTCAGGCGCCGAAATCCGACGAACCGTTACGGCGCCAGTGGGAGAATGATGTGAGAGGCGGGGTAGATGCGCTGGGTGGCCTTGGCGAAATCGCCGGGAGTCGCGGTCATGATGTTGGGCAGAAATTTCTGCGGATTGCGGTCGTAGAGAGGGAACCAGGTGCTTTGCACCTGGACCTTGATGCGGTGGCCCTTGAGGAATGTGTGGTCGGCGGCGTGGAGGCTGAAACGATATTCGAGGACCTGGTCCGCCGGGATGGCTTCGGGATGTTCGAAGCTTTTGCGGTAACGTCCGCGAAAGATTTCGCCGTTGACCATGAGCTGGTAGCCAGCCATGTCCGGTGAAGCTGAGCTTGACGTGGTGGATGACGCGGACGGCCCCGAGGCGCTTGACCCGGCGGATGAGGCTGAGGCGGCCTCAGGATATTCATCGATGAGCTTCACGACCCAGTCGACGTCCGTGCCGGAGGTGGAGGCAAAAAGATCGGCGATGACATCGCCCGCGATGGTGACATCGTGATCGAGGGGCGGAGTGGTCCAAGTGGCAACGTCGGGGCGGTCCGAAACGAATCGCTGGTCTTCGACCATCCAAGTGAACCACTTCGATCCCTGCGAGTAAGTGGCCTGAATCGGGCGATGGCGGTAGGGCACGGGATTCGAAGGATCGGAGACGTATTCGCGATAGTTGGCGGCGCCCTTTTTGTCCGGTGAAGACTTTTTCGGGTCGGAGGAAGAAAGAACGAGCGAACCATCAGCTGAGAGATAGAGATTCTGTGTCTTGCTCTCTACTGGCGGCCAGTGTGTGTATTCACGCCAGCGGTTGCTGCCACTTTCAAACGAAGCGGTGTCCTTCAGGCTAAATCCATTTTCATCCTTCAGGTAATGGGCGAAGAACGGCGCTTCGTAACGCTTGCGAAATTCGTCGGTCGTCGGTTCGCCGAATTGAATGGCGCCGAGATGGCGCGTGGTGCCGCCCCACTGGCCGTGGTTCCAGGGACCGATGACCATGAAGTTTTCGTGGTGCGCGTCGTGCGGCTCGAGCTTTGCGTAGGCTTCCTGCGGGCCAAACATGTCTTCCTGATCCCAGAAGCCGCCGACCATAAGAGTCGGGACGGCGGGCTGGTTGAGATGCCACTGGACGCCGCGCGCGCGCCAGAATTCGTCGTAAGAAGGATGCTGGAGAAAAGCGACGCCGGTGGGAAGCTTATCCACGCCACCTTTTTTGGCAGCGGCTTCGAAAGAGCCGGAGTGGAGAAAGTAATCGTAGGCGTCCTCATCAAGCTTGGAGAAGGCGTTTTCCTTGGAGCTCTCCATTCCCAGAATGTAGTCGTAGCCGTAAGTTTGGCGGAAAGCGCCATTGTGAAAGAAATCGTCGCCCATCCAGACGTCAATCATAGGGGCCTGGGGAGAGATAGCTTTGACAGCCGGATGCGGATCGATGCCTGCGGCCATAGCCAGAAAACCAGGATAGGAAACGCCGAAGACGCCGACGCGGCCATTGTTGTTGGGAATGTTTTTGAGGAGCCAGTCCACGGTGTCGTACGTGTCGGTGCTTTCGTCGACTTGTTTGGGATCGTGGTGGTCGGCCATCGGGCGGCTCATGAGGAAAGTGCCTTCGGACTTGTAGCGCCCGCGAATGTCTTCATAGACGAAGATGTAGCGGCTGGCAGCAAGCTCGGGCTCACCGGGGTTGATGGACTCGGGCGTGTTTCCGTCAACGCCGTAGGGAGTGCGTTCCATGAGGAAGGGAAGAGGCGCGGAGTAATCCTTGGGGCGCAAGATGATGGCATGGAGCTTGATGCCATCGCGCACGGGGATCATGACCTCCTCGCGCGTGTACGCAAGCTTGTTGAATTGGAGAGGCTGGTCGCTGATCTTGGTGGCGTGAGTTGTGTCGCCAGCTAAGATGCGGTTGAAGCCGGTGACTTTTCCGTCTGCGGAACGGAGGAATTTGAAACTGACGGGAGCGTTGGGGGGAGCGAAAGTGTCTTCGGCTTGCGGGAGGAGTTCGTAGCGCGGAGTGCGGAGGGATTCGGCCAACAGACGGGAGCCGTCGACAGAGATGGAGCGAACGAGATCGGGATCGTCGTCGTACGTATACTGCCCGGCGTAAGCGGGCAGCTTGTCCGGTGAAACTTGGAACTTCGGCGGCGGGGCGGCTTCTTGGGCGATGGCGATCGCGGAGCAGGTCAACAGAAACAGGGCTACAAAAAGGTAACAAGCTCGCAAAGTCATAGAGCCATCCTTTCGAACGGGGATAATCGTATTTGATTCGCGCGAAGAAGAGAAGTGAGCAGCACGAAATTACGGGCAGGCGTTGAGGAACTGGAAGGCTGCTTCATGGGTGTTGGAAGGCAAGGTTGTCGAAGTGGAGGGCTTGCGGATTGGAGAACTCGAAGAGGACTCTGGAACTGGGCGTTTGCCAAGCAGTGCGGAGGCGGCGAAGTTCACCAGCCTTGAGAGTAAGCGAGACCGTTTGCGTCTCCGGGGAAGAAACTTTCAGCGTTGCCACCGCGGGACCATCATTGTAAACATCGAAACCCAGGAAGACACGGGGAGCGAGAAAGCGGAATTCTGCGTGCGCAGGGGCATTCGCTAGAGCCAAGTGAAAGGTGCCGAATTTACCGAAGGGGGCAGCAATTTTCCAGACGCCCACTCCCCAGTCGAAGAGGTTCGAGGGATACGCTCCGGAAAGGAGTGTGTTGGCGGGAAGATGCGGGTCGTCAAAGGTAACGAACGCCGGTGGAATGACGTCGCTGCCGCCTTGAATGTCCACATCGCGCGAATCGATATGGTGAACGCGGAGGACGCGAGTGGAATCGTCAAACGTATAGCCTGCGGCATCCGAGTCCTGGCGGCGCGGGAGCGGGCGTCCGCCGGCCGTGACCGTTTCCGGAACGAATGCAAGGCGGAGAACTTCCGTGGAGTCAGCGTCGAACGTGGAGTAGGTGACGGAGCCCCAGCGATAAGAGATCTTGGTAACGGGAGAAAGGCCACCAAGGAGATGGGATTCCGCGGAAGGAGCCCATTCAGGCACGGCCCAGAAGGCGTCCATCAGACGGCGCGGCCCATCGGCAAATTGATCGGTCCACCACCACTGTCCGGTGAAGGGTGCGTGTGCGCCGCCGGGTAATCCCTGAAAATAAGTGACCCAGTTATACGAGCGGTAGGCCGCTTCCTTGTACGCGGGGTCACCCGTTTTGGCAAAGTAAAAAGCTTCGACAGCGGCAAGACGCGCCGTGTGGCTGTCGCAACATTGATTGGGAAGATTGCAGCAGAATTCCTTGCCGCTGCCTTGTTCGGTGGTGACCGTCGCACCGTGGACGATGTACTTGGGCCAGCGGGACGTGGTCTTGACCCAGTCGATAAGTTTGCGGGTGTGCTCGCCCCAATCAGGATCCTTTTCCGGGTGGAGGAGAACGTAGCGAGCGAATTCAAGCGGGATGACGTTATTCATATTTTCCATGTTCGGGCCGACGTCCTCGAAATAGCCCACCCAAACGTTGTTGTTCATGGGGTATTTCATGAGCCAGGCCCAAGCGCCTTCACGAACTTGTTTATAGGAAGAAACATCGCCCTGGCCGATGCGGATGAGTTCATCAAAAAGCATGATGGGCTCGACGACATTCGCGGAATAAGGACTCATGCCCTTGCCGGGAGAAAGAGCGCCGTTGCGGGCGAGGCAGCGGAAGGGCCAGGGAGAATTTTTCTCATCGCCGGGCTTGAAATTTTTCACCAGGGCAGCGGCGCAGCGGATGGCGGCACGCAAATATTTTGAATTGCCGGTCATTTCGTAAAGGCGCAAGTAAGCATAGCCGTCTTCGCCGACCACGTGCGGCTCGACGAAATCTTCGCCGTGGTTGCTCCAGCCCGTGTATTTGCGCGCGCCGGCGTTCGCGGAAGGGTAAGGAACCTGCGACCAGGCGTAGTTTTCCGGAGTCGTTCCATTTTCAAGTTCGTAGTCCACAAAATTCTGAAGGAATTCGAGCGTGCGAGCATCGCCCGTGTAGGGATAGAGGCGCTCGATGAAACCCTGCATCATGGCGCGCAAATAGCCGGTGGAGTTGACCCAGTTGGGATCAGGGGACAGTTCGTACGTGGCGCGGTCAAAATCGAAGCAGCAGTAGAAGTAAGGGAGACGCTGGCGATTGAACTGATCCCAGATGACGGTCCACTGAGAAAGAAAATGCGAGGAGTAGGAGTAGCCCGTGTCATCAGGCATGGGCCAGGGGAGGAGCTTGTGCTGGGCGTCGAGGGCAACGGGGCGGCCAGCGATGGTTGGCTCGTCGACAGTGGAAACGACGGGAAACGATTGTTGAGGTGAGAGAGTTGCCGGGAGAATCAGAAGCGTGGCTATTAGAGCAGCAAGGACTCTAGTCATGATTTGGGAATGAGCTTCAGCATAGGCTCAAGCGCAAGAGAATAGCACTATCAAAGAGGGCAGGATACGCACGACGCCTGCAAGTTTGCCCCTACAGACAAAAAGCCGGCGCTAGGCGACAGTGACTTCGGGGCTGAGGTAAACGTCCTGGATGGTGTTGAGGAGCTGGACGCCTTCTTTCATCGGGCGCTGGAAGGCTTTGCGGCCAGAGATGAGGCCGGTGCCCCCGGCGCGTTTGTTGATGACGGCGGTGGCTATGGCTTCTTCGAAATCGTTCGCGCCGGAAGCGCCTCCGCTGTTGATCAAGCCCGACCGGCCGCAGAAGCAGTTAATGACCTGATAGCGGCAAAGGTCGATGGGATGATCGCTGTTGAGATCGGTGTAGATGCGCTTGTCGAATTTGCCGTAGCTGGAATCGCCGATGTTGAGGGCCTGGTAGCCGCCGTTGTTTTCCGCGAGTTTCTGCTTGATGATGTCGGCCTGGATGGTGACGCCGAGATGATTGGCTTGACCCGTTAGATCGGATGAGAGGTGGTAGTCCTTGTCCTTTTTGAAGGCGTTGTTGCGGAGATAACACCAGAGGACGGTGGCCATGCCAAGTTCGTGGGCGAGGGCGAATGCCTGGCTGACTTCGATGATTTGGCGATCGCTTTGCTCGGACCCAAAATAAATCGTCGCGCCGACAGCGGCTGCGCCCATGTCGTAGGCTTCTTTCACGGTGCCGAAGAAAATCTGGTTGAACTGGTTGGGGTAGGTGAGCAATTCATTGTGATTCATCTTTACGATGAAGGGGATCTTGTGCGCGTATTTGCGAGCGACGGAGCCGAGCACGCCGAATGTAGAAGCGACGGCGTTGCAGCCGCCCTCGATGGCGAGCTTGACGATGTTGCCGCCGTCAAAGTAATCGGGATTCTTGGCGAAGCTGGCGCCGCCGGAGTGTTCGATGCCCTGGTCCACGGGCAGAATCGAAAGATAGCCCGTGCCGCTGAGCCGGCCATGGCCGAACATGCGCTGGAGATTGGTGAGCACGCGCACGTTGCGATCGGTCGAAGCGTAAATGCGGTCGACAAAATCCGGGCCGGGAAGGTGCAGGCGCTCTTTGGCGATTTTGGGAGACTTGAATCCGAGCAGCGATTCGGCTTTGGCGCCGAGGTAGGTTTCGATTTTTCCTGTGGTCAAAGTTGTTGCCATTTCCAGCTCCTCGATTCATTCGTGAAGGATTAGAAGTCCATTGTACAGCGACTGCGAGGCCGTCCGCTAATCTCGAGTTCCTGATGCAAGCATGCTGCCGGCGGTGGAATCCACGAGCCAAAGCAACTTCCCGTTTTTGGGCTGAAGCAGTTGCGCGGGCAATTGCTCAGGTTCGAAGGGACCTTCCAAAACGGCTTTGAGCGCGCAGGCCTTGTCGGCGCCCGTTACCATGAAGAGGATGCGCGCGGCATTGCTGGCGGCCGCCGCGGTCAAAGTAATGCGGTCGGTATAGAGCTTGCCGATCCAATTTCGTACTACGATGCGGCCATCGGCATGCAGCGCTTTCGTTCCCGGGAAAAGCGAAAGCGTGTGCCCTTCGTTGCCCATTCCGGCGAACAGGAGATCGAAGCGCGGATACTCGCCCGGTTTCAGCTTGAAATACGATTGCAGCGCTTGCTCGTATTCGCGCGCGGCTTCCTCGGCATCGGGATATTCGCCCTTGATTCGAACCACCTGATCCTTGGTTATCGGCACTTTCGAAATCATCGCTTCGGTGGCCATGCGGAAATTGCTGTCGGGATCGCCGGGGCCGACGTGGCGTTCGTCGCCGAAGAAGAGATGCAGTTTTTCCCAAGGAACTTGAGAACGCAGTGAGGGATCGGTGGCGAGCAGGCTATAGAGCGCTTTGGGCGTGGAGCCTCCGGCGAGGGCCACGCTGAACGCGCCGTGGTCGCGCACCGCAGCCGCGGAGGCTTGAACAAACTCCTGCGCGGCGCGTTTCGCGATGGCAGCGCCGTCGGCCAGGATTCGAATCTCTCGCTCCACGCATTCTCCTAATACGCGATGAAACTTTCAGTGGCCGGATTTCTTCTCGATGTGGCCGCCGAATTGGAAGCGCATCGCGGACAGCACTTTGGCGGCAAAATCGTCTTCGCCGCGCGACGTAAACCTCTGAAATAGTGAGGCGGTTAAAACGGGCGCGGGCGCGGTGGATTCGATGGCGGCGAGAATGGTCCAGCGGCCTTCGCCTGAATCGGAGACGCGGCCGGAGAAGCGTTCGAGTGTAGGCTGATCGAGCAGGGAAATAGCCGTGAGATCGAGCAGCCAGGAGGCGACCACGCTGCCGCGGCGCCAGACCTCGGTGATGTCAGCAAGGTTGAAATCGTATTGATAGTGTTCGGGATTGCGGAGCGGCGTGGTTTCCGCGTCGGCTTCGCGGTGGGATTTGCCCGCGTTGGCGTGCTTGAGAATGTTCAGGCCTTCGGCGTAGGCGGCCATCAAGCCGTACTCGATGCCGTTGTGCACCATTTTGACGAAATGGCCGGCGCCCGAAGGGCCGCAGTGGAGATAGCCTTCTTCGGCCGTGCCGCCCACTTTGTCACGGCCGGGCGTGCGATCCACGTTGCCGCGGCCTGGCGCGAGCGTCTTGAAAATCGGATCGAGGCGCTTAACAACGCCGAGTTCGCCGCCAATCATCTGGCAATAGCCGCGTTCCAGGCCCCAGACGCCGCCGCTGGTGCCGACATCGCAATAATGGATTCCTTTTGCGGAGAGCTCTTTGGCGCGGCGGATATCGTCGATGTAGTAGGAGTTTCCGCCATCAATGACGACGTCGTCCTTCTCGAGTTTGCCGACCAGATCGTGGAGCGTGGAGTCGACAACCGCGGCCGGCACCATGAGCCAGATGGCGCGAGGTTTCTGCAGTTTGGCGACAAAATCATCGAGCGTTGTTGAACCCGTCGCGCCTTCGCCCGCGAGTTGCTTCACGGAATCGGCGCTGCGGTCGTACACGACACACTTGTGACCATTTTTTTGTAAGCGCCGAACCATGTTGGCGCCCATTCGTCCCAAACCGATCATGCCAAGTTGCATCGTGTCCGCTCCTCAGTGCCTGGTGTAGTGGAAAGTTTGCGTACAGTTTTTACGCGATTGCTTTTTGCACGGCTTTCGCAAGCGCCGCGAGTCCTGATTTTAAATTCTTGCCGAGATGAACACGCAAAGCGCGGCGGCCGCGTTCCGAAAGAACGGCAAAGTCTCCGCGAGCCTGCGCAGCTTTTACGATGCCGAACGTATATTTCTGTCCCGGCACGGGCAGGTCTTTCGCATCGTCGCAAGTAATTTGGAGGAAGACGCCGCTGTTGGGTCCGCCTTTGTAGGCTTGCCCGGTGGAGTGCAGGAAGCGGGGGCCGAAGCCGAGGACGGTGGCGACCTTTTTCTTGTCACGTACGGCGTGGCGGATGGCCTGCATAGCCTTCTCGTTCGCGGCGTTCATCGTGATGTAGCCGAGGACGGCAAAATAGTCGCCCGCGCCGAGCCGCGAAAGATGCGCCTTCAAAACATCGGCGAGCTTCGGACCATGCACGGCAGCCACATTTTTTTCGTCGGCGAAAAGTTTGATGCCCTTGTCCTCGAAGAATGGCACTTCCGGTGGAAGGCTTCCGGTCGCTTCGTACTGGGTCGTCAGTTTCTTGGTTTCGATTTTGCTGGCCTCGACGTCCGGCTGGTTGAAAGCGTTTATGCCGATGATGGAGCCCGCGACGGCGGTGGCGATCTCCCAGCGGAAAAACTCCTGGCCGAGCGTCCCAACGTTTGGCAGCGTGATGCGAACGACCGGGTGGCCGCTTTTTTCGAGGGCGGCGACCGCGGCGTCCTGCGCCTTGTTGGGCTTCGACGCCAGGCGCAGGTAAGCAAAGACGCGATCGTTGCCGTAGGCCGCGGGCTTTGCAAGGCGTTCGCGATCCACGGGAATGATGCCTTTGCCGATTTTTCCGGTGGATTCGGCGATCAATTGTTCGAGCCAAGCGCCGAGATCGAAAATTCCCGGAGAAGTGACGATGGTGAGTTTGTCGCGGCCGTGGTTCGCGGCTACGCCGAGAATGGTTCCGAGGATAACACCGGGATTCACATCGGCGGCGGAAGATGCTCCGCAAGCGATGACCATCTCCTCCGTAGTTTTCAGGAATTTTGCGCTGTCGAGGCCTATCACGGCGCCGGGAACCATGCCGAAATTGGAAATTGCTGAATAGCGGCCACCGATGCTCGGCACGCCCATGAAAATCTTGCGAAATTTATCTGCTTCGGCGACCTGCTGCATCTTGGAGCCCGGATCAGTGATGGCAATAAAGCGATTGCCGACTTCTTTTTCGCCCACCTTGGCCTTCACGCGGTCGAAGAAATACTGTTTGTAAATATTGGGTTCGAGAGTGCTGCCGGATTTACTCGACACGATGCAAACAGTACTCTTGAGGTCTACCTTGGCTTCGATGGCGCGGATCTGTGCAGGGTCGGTGGAATCGAGGACGTGCAGCTCGGGAAAGCCCTTGATCTTGCCGAAAGTCATGCGCAGAACTTCAGGACAAAGGCTGGAGCCACCCATACCGAGCAGCAGCGCGTGCTTGAATCGAGCTTTTTTGATGTCCGCGGCAATCTGCTGAAGAGCATCAATGTGCGCGAACTGCTCCTCGGTGATCGTGAGCCAGCCGAGCCAATTGCTTTCGTCCGTGCCGCTCCAGAGAGAAGCATCCTTCTGCCAAAGCCGCACGACTTTATTATTTTTCTTCCAATCATCGAGAGAAGCGGCAACCGCGCTCGCGAGCTGATTCGGCAATTTGTAGGTTAGCTTGTTGACGCTCACGCACGCACCCCTGCGTTTTTGCCCACGGCATCCAGCAGGGTCTTGAAGGCGTCGGAAAAGAGCTTGACGCCGTCGATCATCAGTTTGTCGGTCACTTCTTTCATGGAAATTCCCGCTTTGGCGAGATCGGCCATGGTCTTCGCGGCTGCATCGACGTTTTCGGTCAGGCTGGGGCGAAGTTTACCGTGATCGCGGAAGGCATCAAAGGTGGCCGGGGGAATCGTGTCCACGGTATCCGCGCCAATCAGTTCCTCAACGTAGACCACGTCGCGGTACTTTGGATTTTTGGTGCTGGTGCTGGCCCACAGCAGGCGCTGGGTTTGCGCGCCCTTGGCGGCCAGGGCATTCCAGCGCGGGCCACTGAAAAGTTCCTGATATTTTTTGTAGGTGAGCCTGGCGTTGGCGATGGCCACCTTGCCGCGGATGCTCTCGAGCAGAGCCTTCTGGCCGGGGTCGGTAGCAGACTTGAGTTTTTCATCGATCGTGCCGTCAACAAGCGTATCGATGCGGCTGACGAAAAAGCTGGCGACGCTGGCGATGTGGCTGATGTCCTGGCCCTTGGCGGCGCGGGCTTCGAGAGCGGAGAGAAACGCTTCCGCGACTTTCTCGTAAGCGGACTGCGCGAAGAGCAGAGTGATATTGATATTGATGCCATCTTCGAGCGCCTGGCGAATGGCAGGGACGCCCTCGGGCGTGCCGGGAATCTTGATCATGACGTTGGGGCGATCCACGGCCTTCCACAGCCGGCGAGCTTCCGCGAGAGAAGCTTGCGTATCAAAACCAAGAAACGGTGAGACTTCCAGGCTGACGTAACCGTCACGGCGTTTCGACTCCGTGTAGACCGGTTTGAAGATGTCGCAAGCGTCCTGTACGTCGCGGAAGGCGATTTTTTCGAAGACACCGTTGGCGTCGAGTTTCTTTGCTTCCGGCGAAGTCATGATGTCCGTGTAAAGATTGCTGCCGGTGATGGCTTTCTCGAAAATGGCGGGATTGGAGGTCATGCCGCGCAAGCCGTCGTTATCGATGTATTTCTTCAACTGGCCGCTCGTAAGCAAGTCTCTGCGAATGTAGTCCATCCAGGGGGATTGTCCGTAGGTCAACAGCCCTTTCAGCGGGTTGGCTCCCTGGCCTGTGCCGATGCTTGGGACCGTCGTAGTTGTCGTCATACTCGTTCTCCTTCATCTCGAAAAAAGGTTCCAAAGTCTATTGTACGCCTCGGGCGGGTCGGCGCGCTTCCCGCTTCGAACAGGGCCAATTTTTCTTACCGCTTTAATCCTGCTGCAAACTTTGCTTCGAGCGCTTTCACTTTTCCAAGCCGCCGCACATGCCGTTCTTCGTTGGTGAATTTCGCGCCGAGAAAGGCCTTCACCAGTTCTTCGGCCAGTTTCACGCCAATCACGCGGGAACCCAGCACCAACACGTTGATGTCGTCGTGTTCCACGCCCTGGTGCGCCGAATATGTGTCGTGGCACATGCCGGCACGAATGCCGGGCAACTTGTTCGCCGCCACGCTTGCGCCCACGCCGCTGCCACAAATCAGCACGCCGCGCTCGGCCTTGCCGTCCAGCACAGCACGCCCCACCGCTTCGGCAAAATCGGGATAGTCGGATGGATTTTCGTTAAAGGCGCCGACATCGAGTACATCATGCCCCAGCGACCGCAAGAGATCGCCAATGGCGACCTTTAATTGAAATCCCGCGTGGTCCGAGCCAATCACCAGTTTCATCGCAGGGCTCACTTTCCCAAAACTTCCTTTGCTGCCGCCACGACGTTGTCCACGCCAAAGCCGAATTTCTTCAAGAGGTCTTTCAGCGGTGCGGATGCGCCAAAACTGCGCATCCCAATCATTCTGCCCTTCGCCCCCGCGTAGCGCTCCCACCCGAAAACGGAAGCCATTTCGACGGAAACCCGCGCAGTCACGCCTGCGGGAAGGACACTCTCTTTGTAGGCAGAGTCTTGCTGCTCGAAGAGTTCCCATGAAGGCATGCTGACGACTCGAGTCTTGATGCCGGCCGCGCTCAATTTCTCGCCGGCGTCCACGCAAAGCGAAACTTCGCTGCCGCTGGCCATCAGAATTACATCGGGTTTTCCGCCGGGAGGATCAGCCAAAACATACGCGCCCTTCGCGACGCCCGAAGCTGGTGCATATTTCGAACGATCGAACGTGGGCATAGCCTGCCTCGTCAACACCAGCGTCGAAGGCCCATGCTTGTGCTGCAGGATGACCTTGTACGCTTCCACCACTTCATTGGCGTCGCCCGGGCGCAGGACCAGCATGTTCGGCATCGCGCGCAAGGACGCCAGTTGTTCGATGGGTTGGTGCGTCGGTCCGTCTTCGCCAACGCCAATCGAGTCGTGCGTGAAGATGTAAATCGCCGGGATTTCCATCAACGCGCCCAGGCGCATGCTCGGCCGCATGTAATCGCTGAAATTAAAAAATGTGGCGCTGAAGGCCCGAAGCTTGGAAAGCGTCATGCCATTTACGATCGCGCCCATGGCGTGTTCGCGCACGCCAAAATGCAGATTGCGGCCGCGATACTGTTCCGGATAGAAGTCTCCCGCGCCGTCAAACGTCAGATTGGTCTTGTTGGAGTGCGCCAGATCCGCCGAGCCTCCGATGAGCCAGGGGATATTTTTCGCCAGCACATTCAAGACTTTTCCAGAAGAATCGCGCGTCGCCATTCCTTTCGAATCGGCAGGGAAGCTCGGCAAATCCTTGTCCCAGGCGTCGGGTAGTTGCCCACTCTGCATCCGGCTTAGCTGATCGGCGAGCTGCGGAAACTGCTTTTTGTACTCCTCGAATTTGGCCTTCCATGCCGCGCGCGCTTCCGCGCCACGCTTCCCCACGCCATTCTTAAACTGATCGTAAATGCCGTCGGGGACAAGAAATTTGGCATCTTCAGGCCAGCCGTAGTTTTTCTTCACCAGTTTGACTTCCGCCTCGCCCAGCGGTTCGCCATGCGCGTTGGAAGTATCCTGCTTGTTCGGCGAACCATAACCGATATGGCTATCCACTACCAGGAGAGTCGGGCGGTCCTTCGTTTTCAGAAAAGTGTCAAAGCCCCGACCCAGCATATCCAGGTCATTGGCGTCCGAGACCCGCGTCACGTTCCAGCCATAAGCCACAAAGCGCGTCATCACGTCTTCGCTGAAAGACCACTCGGCCGGCCCATCGAGCGTCACGTGGTTGTTGTCGTAAATCCAGCAAAGATTGGAGAGCTTCAGGTGACCGGCGAGCGAAGCGGCTTCCGATGCCACGCCTTCCATGAGGTCGCCGTCGCCGCAGATCGCGTAGGTGTTGAAATTGAAAATGTCGAAGCCGGGGCGGTTGAAATTTTCCGCCAGCCATTTGCCGGCAATCGCCATCCCCACACTGTTTCCCGCGCCTTGGCCGAGGGGCCCGGTGGTGGTTTCCACTCCAGTGGTGAGGTGCGATTCGGGATGCCCGGGCGTTCGGCTGTCGATCTGGCGGAAGCGCTTGATCTCCTCCATGGGGACAGAGAGGTCGTTCGAAACTTCACCTTTGGAATTAACCGAGCGCACGCCCGCGAGGTGCAGCGTGGCGTAGAGCAGCATCGAAGCGTGGCCGGCGGACAGGACGAACCGGTCGCGATTGGGCCAAGTAGGATCCGCAGGGTCGTAGCGCAGGAATTTCTGCCACAGCTCGTACACTACCGGCGCGAGACCCATGGGAGCGCCGGGATGACCTGAATTCGCCTGCTGGACGGCGTCAATCGCCAGAGTGCGGATCGTATTGATGCTCAGTTGATCGAGGTCCAGTTGTGTTTTCGGCTGGCTCACATTCACTCCTGTCGCGGGCAGTAGCGCACCCGCGGGCCTTGGTCAGATTTTAGATGCACCGCGGTACGGAACGGGTGGAGGGATTTTACGCCAAAATGAAAGAGACTGCTCGCCTGGACGTCCCCCACTTCATGTCCGCGGACTGGGTGGGGGTCAACGAACGGGGAACGCGCCGGAAACGCGGAAGTCGCAAACGCTCTGCACACAACATTAGATCCGCCGGGCTCGGCCGCGATTCAGCTCGATCGCCGATTACAGTCGCCTACTTTTTCTTTTTCGTACCGGTATCTTCGGGCGTGGCCCCGGGAATACTGAAATCCCAGACGGAATAGAATACTTGGGCGTGGCCGCCCAACCCGGAGGGAGTGGCTTTGTAGCCTTTCACGGGGCGCAACACGACGGCATATTCGCCGGGCTCAAGAGGTTGATCGACTCGCAAGACATAAAAGCCGCGTTCTTCTTTATCCACGCGAGTGGGCCATCTTTCTTCGGAAATCCATTTCCCGTTTTCGGGGCCGCCGCCTGACATCATGTTCTTCGCATTCAGTTTTGAGCGCGTCGCGCCCACCAGCCGGTAGTTGTCCTTGCTTTGAAACAATTTGACGACGGCCGGCTCAAAAGCGTCGGGATCGACCCCGGGGATATCCCCGTAATGCAACTGGAAGATAGGCGTCGTGTCAGCAAGTTCTCGGGGAGATTTGCGGCCCGGAAGGCCCCAAACGTAAGTCATGCTGGGCGCGCCCGGCCGCATTCCAGGCATAAATCCGGAGGCCATGGAAAACGCGGACATGGCCATCATGCCCGCGGGTCCCCCGGCCATCGCGGCGAAGCTCAAACCTTCCGTGGCCAGCGAGCGCAGCGCCATTCCGCCCGCGCTGGGTGCGCCGCTCTTGAATTTCGTTTGCGCAATCTGGGCCATCGACGGGGAAACTTCCTGCTGCTTTCCACTGTGAAATTCGGGCAGCAAGAATACGTGCGGCATTTGTTCGGGGGTATAAGACGGCATCGACGGCATCGAGAACATGCCGCTAAGCATCCCTCCCAAGCTGCTGAGTGCCGCCATTTGCGACTGCATGCCGGCAAGCTGCTGCGGGTTCATGCTCATGCCCTGCATCATGGATATGGGATTCACGGAACCAGCCGGTGCAGGCCGAAAGGGAGCAGCCGCGCTCAACGCAGCGGGAGATGGAGCGGGACTGGCGGGCGGCGTGGCTGCAGGCGCCGCCTCAAGCTTTTTACGCTGCGTGGCGTCCAGCATCGCGCGAAGCACGGCGGAACTGATTCCCTGGTTTTTCAGGGCGATCAGCGACTCGCTGGAAATGTCAAAATCGGTGTCCGATACTTCAATGATTCTCACCAGGGTGTCGTCGTCAAAATGGTTCTGCACCATCATGACGACGTCGTCGTTCTTGAGGATCTTCTTTTCTTTTTGCGGTTCCTGCGCGGAGACGGCCACGGCAACGAAAAGCCCCCCGACCAGAGTGATGACCAGAACGATAGCCAGAAGGAAGGAACGTTTCTTTACCATATTCACCCCCGAGCGCTTCGACTCGTTCTGATGTCCGCAAGACTAGCTTTCCATGCCTTCTGAAGTGATAACGGCCAGAGTCCGCGCGGTGGAATAAACCCGGCATTTGTCATCCCGCCTGCCCTGAGCGAAGTCGAAGGGAATCTCTGCGCTTTTGGCAGGGTGAGGGATCTGCTTTTCGAGGGTAGAGTCTTTGAACGGTCCGCTACCGAAGCGGTGGTGTTGCACTAAGTCTTTCGATTCGTTAAGTTTGTAGTGACAGTGCCCGGGTGGCGGAATGGCAGACGCTGAGGACTTAAAATCCTCCGGGGATTTTTCCTCATGTGGGTTCGACTCCCACCCCGGGCACCATTGTCTTTTCTTCTATTCAAAATGAGATGTGGTCCCTGCAAGGGCGTGATTTCGCCAGCGGGCTCAGACGCCGGCTAAACGGCTCAAGTTCGACTCCCAACCCGGGCACCATCTCCGCTGAGGCCGCTTGGGTTTCGCCCCGCAAGATCATTCTAGCTTCACCATGTCCATCCGTCTCAACTTCCGGTTAGCCCGTCAGTCGGGCGCAGCCCCGACAGGCGCCATTAGTCGGTTGCGAAGGAAGTGACCTATATGTAGCTGGGATAACAGTGCGATTTCCGGCAGATGGCACAGACTGTTCAGCCGGCCTTCGCTTTGCCAGGCTCCTGTTGCTGAACCGATGCCCACTTCGCGTGCTCCTGCGAAACTAGCGACTCGATCCGTTCAGCCAGCAGGGCGTGCGGATCGGGCACGTTGGCGTAAGGCGAAGCTTTCCCCAGGTAGGTGTACTTCTCGTGTTTTAGCGATTCGCAAGTCGAACGGTAAGCGATCCAATTCTGCTGATACTGGTTCAGGTGCAGCATTCCTTCGAGCACGGTGATTAACACACCGAGGCCGCCCGTCACTATAGCTCCGATAGGAAGCTTGAGGACCGCCAAGAAAGGGATTATGGCTGCGGCCAGGATTTCTACAATTTTAATCCGCTTATAGACCCGCTGGTTGACTTGGCTCTTTCGATCATACCAAGCAATTTGATCTTCCAGGCGCTCCATGATGGGATCGGCCTCGGACAATTTTGTAACCGCTGTGCTCATGGCGGGAGATTCTACCTCTTGCTAAAAGAAAAGCGGGGACGATTTTTACAGGGGCTCAATGGAACTCGTATACAGCCGGGCGCCCATCCGTCTCCGATACACTTCTGATCGACAGCCAGGTCTATCTCTTGCGATTCAGCGCTCTTAAGAGGTCCTTGGCGCGCTCGTCGCCCGCAGCTGCGCCCTTCTCATACCACTCCTTCGCTTTCTGGTAGTCTTTTGGCACGCCCCGACCGTACTCATACAGAATGCCGAGGTTAGTCATCGCGACAGGCTGGCCAGCCGCTGCAGCCCTTTCGTACCAGTCTTCCGCTTTCTGATAATCCTGCGGCACGCCCCGACCGTACTCATACAAAAGGCCGAGATTATTCATGGCCCTGGCGTTACCAGCCGCCGCGCCTTTCTCGTACCAATCTTTCGCTTTCTCATAGTCCTTCGGCACGCCTTGACCGGAACCATAAAGAGTTCCGAGATTATGCATCGCGAGGCCATCCCCAGCCGCTGCGCCTTTCTCGTACCAGTCCTTCGCTTTCTGATAATCCTGCGGCACTCCATGACCGGAAGCATAAAGAGCTCCGAGATTAGTCATCGCGAGGCCATCCCCAGCCGCTGCGCCCTTCTCGAACAAGTCTTTCGCTTTCTGATGATCCTGAGGCACTCCGAGGCCCGAATCATACATGTACCCGAGACTGCTCATCGCGAGACCGTCCCCCGCTGCGACACCCTTTTCAAACCAGTCTTTCGCCTTCTGGTAATCCTGCGGCACTCCATGACCGGATTCGTACAGGTGGCCGAGATTAGTCATCGCCCGACCTTCCCCCGTGGCCGCGGCTCTCTCGTACCATTCTTTGGCCTTCTGGTAATCCTGTGGTACTACACGACCGGAAGCATAAAGAGCTCCGAGATTATTCATCGCTCGACCGTCCCCCGCCGCGACGCCTTTCTCGTACCATTCTTTCGCTTTCTGGTAATCCTGCGGTACTCCGTGACCGGAGACATATAGACTACCTAGGCCGGCCATTGCTGTTCCGTTACCGAGAGCTATTCCCCTCTCGTACAATTGCTTCGCCATTTCGTAATCTTTTGGCACCCCATAGCCGTGCTCATACAGAGAACCTAGACGGGCCATCGCTGCGGCGTTGCCTCCTGAAGCCCCTTTCTCATACAAGCGTCTGGCCTCGATGAAGTCAGGCGTGACTCCAAAACCCTTCTCATACATCAAGCCCAAGTAGTACAGCGCTTCGATATTCTGTGTCGCAGCGGCTTGCCGAAATAAAGGAATGGCTTCGTTGAAACGGCTGGACTTCAGCAGATTCTTGGCATTATTGAGATCATCCGCATTCCCCTTCTTCACGTGGCCCGTCTCGGGCATGATGGACGTGACGGACCGCCCTTCTTTCTGCGTTGGTTGGCCTTGAGCGGGTGAGGATTGCACGGGATTTGACTCAGGTTCCGCGAACGCAGGAGGCTTCGACGCTTCGCTTTTGACTTCCTCTTGATGGGTGCCTCTTGACTGCTGACCTGAGCGCCGCCACGATGAAGCCCAAAACAAGAAGGAAACTAAGATCAGAATCCCGCACGCAACAAGGGCCAATTTTGGCAAAGCCCGAGATTTAGGCAGCACATGCGCCGCCGGGGGCTTGTGCACTTCCTCTAGTCGCTCCTGGTTGCCAAATTGCCCGCGTTCCAGCTCTAGGCGCGTCTGGTCCACAGTTTTTCGAGCTTCTCCCTCCACCCGCATTGCCCGTGCTACGTTCCTCTGCTCTTGCTCCACTCGCGACTGCTCAGGAGCTTGCTTGCCTTGTTCTGCCAACCCTGTCTGCTCCGCCGCCCTTTGATGCTCCTCTTCCGGCCAAGCTTGCTCACGGGAATGTTGAACTTCGGCCGCGACGGAAACGGGTGAATGGTCCTGGCTCCCGACGTCCGAGATTCCTGAACTGCTTTGTTCCGCCTTTTGCCCAGGAGCTAAGATGTTGAGGAGTTCCTGAAGTCCGTGTGCATGATCATGTCTGAAATCCACGTACTGCACGCGGCGTAGTCGAAACGGAACCGTACAGTCTCGATACATGACAGGGATGACGGTTTTCTTTTCCTCCAGCGCGAAGGAAACCTCGTCCATGACATTCGTGGAACTGACAGACGCGGGCGAGAGAATCACCAACATGCGCGGACAATTCGTCAGCGCATCTTCGACCGTCCGGTCCCACCGGTCACCGGGACGGATATCCAGTTGATCCAGCCACACGCTCGCCTTGGCCGCTTTCAAGTCTCCGGCTAGCTTAAGGGCGAAGTCGGAATCCTCTCGGCTATAGCTGAAAAACGCTGCTGGCGCGTCTTGTGTCACAACTCCTCTCTTGTGTCGGAGACGAATCCTTATTGTGCCCGACATTCTAAGTCAAATACCTTGAAAAGAGCCTTGTAGATAGTGAAAGACATGGTCTGGGCGTATCGTCGGCAACCCGGAAATAAAGAAGACGCAGAAGCAAGCTTCGACGAGGAAAAGCGGCGTTCCGGCTGCTGCCCGGAACCTGCGGTCAAGCCACCGCACTCCAAAACCCGGCTTTCTGGGACAAAGCCTCGCCGATCGCGTGGTCTACTCGCACCTGGTGCGGCACAGCCAGGAAGCACGGCTACCCCTATTCCTCTGTGGCCGTTGGAGCGAGCCGCCGACGAGGAACACTAGGGTGGCTATCGCGAACTATGCGGTGCCGAAGACCTTGAAGGCGGCGATTGGGGGTGCGAGAATGAAATCCCCTTCCGAGGAACCGTCGTCATCCATACCTGACTGCTGAACCTCACTACTCCACGTCCGTCTGTAAGAACCTGTGGACGTCCATTTTCCTTCTGATTGCTGACCACGGAAGCACCAAGCCACAACGGATGGTCCGCAAGGTGAGGCTGGATGCGCTTGTTGGGATTTTCGATCAGCATTGCCAGGCCGTGCTGCGCGCTGCTCCTGATTTTTGTGGCCGGGCCAGTTGCGACCAGCGGCCAGCCACATCCACACAACGCGATCCAAGGCTACGGCCACCAAACATGGCAAGCGCCAGAAGGTCTTCCTCAGGATTCCGTGCAAACGATCCTTCAGACGCGTGACGGCTTTCTCTGGGTGGGAACAGAGAGGGGCCTGGCACGGTTCGATGGGCTCCACTTTGATGTCTTCAATGGCATGAACGCCCACGGAATCAAAATCAATTACGTAGAAGTGCTGTATGAAAGCCGCGATGCGACACTGTGGATTGGCACTCGCGACAGCGGCCTCCTCAGCATGAAAAATGGCAAATTCGCTGCATTTCCGACTGCGGGTGTTTCCGGCGGTGAAGACGTCACATCCATCCAGGAGGATCGGGATGGCAGCATGTGGATCGGGTTCAAAAGCGGCGGGCTTGGGCACTTGACAGAGGGCAAGCTTACAGTGCTCACCACGAAGCAAGGTCTGTCGAGCAACACAATTGGAGCCTTATTGTCAGCGACCGACGGAACCCTGTGGGTGGCGACCGACGATGGCGGACTCGACCACTGGGACGGCCGTCGTTTCGTAGTCTTCAACACCAAAAACGGATTGCCCAGTGATTCGATCTCTTCGCTGTTTGAGGACGCAGACGGCGCTCTATGGATCGGGACGGATCGAGGCCTGGCACGATTGAAATCGGGGGAATTCACGCTGTACACCACCAGGAATGGGCTTTCGAGCAGCGCGGTGCTATCGCTCCACGGGGATCGGGACGGGAACTTGTGGATTGGCACGGACGGCGGCGGGCTGAACTGCCTGAAGAATGGCGCGATTAGAATCTTCAATTCACAAATGGGTTTGACGAATAACGTCGTTTTGTCTATCGCCGAGGACACTGAGGGTAGTATCTGGATCGGCACTGACGGCGGTGGCCTCGATCAACTCAGAAAAGTCAGCTTCAACACTTACGGGCGTGAATCAGGGTTGAGTGACGACTATGTGCGGACTGTCATTGGTGATGGAGCCAGCGGCTTGTGGGCAGGCACGAACGGAGGACTTAGCCACTGGAAAAACGGGGAATTTTCGAATTTCGCAGGAAGAAGCGGTCTGAAAAACAATGTTGTCCGGGCACTCTATTTGGATCATGAAAAAGCTCTGTGGATTGGGACGGATGGCGGTGGCGCGGGCCGCCTGAAGAACGGAAAGTTTACATTCTTTGGTACCAAGAGCGGTTGGCCCTCGAACGTGGTAATGGGCTTTGCGGAAGATGCAAACAATCACCTGTGGATTGGCACAGTCAACGGCCTCGTGGAGATTGCCGGAAGCACCGAGCGGACTTACACGACGCGCGACGGTCTTTCCAGCAACGTAATCTTGGATGTTGCGGCGACACCCGATGGGTTCGTGTGGATCGGCACATCTCACGGGTTGACAAGATGGAGCGCTTCCAAATTCCTTGCCTACAATGCCCGTAATGGCTTTACCGACGAAGCGGTTTCGGCAGTTTATGAAGATTCGAATGGTACGTTGTGGATTGGAACCGAGGGCGACGGTTTGTTTCGGTTGAAGAACGGAAGGTTCAGCCAATATACAACAAAGGACGGACTCACTGACGATGTGATTCCCGAAATTCTAGAAAGCGATGAAGGGGATCTATGGCTTCCGAGCAACCGTGGCGTCTCTCGAATCAGCAAGGCCGAGCTGGAAGATTTTGCGGACGGGAAGATCCAAAAAGTTCGTGCGCATGAATATGGTGCTGCAAATGGGATGAAGACCAGTATCTGCACCAGCGGAGGACGGCCTTCGGCCTGGAAGGGCAAGGATGGAAGCCTGTATTTTGCCACCATCAAGGGCCTGGCACGGGTTGACCCAGCGCATTTGCTAATGAATTATTTGCCGCCGCCCGCAGTCATCGAAAGCCTGGTGGCTAACGGGCGCTCCATCGTTCCCCAGAATGGACTCAGCGTGCTGCCCGGAAAGGGCGACCTGGAAATTCATTTTGCTGGACTAAGTTTCGATGAGTCAAAAAAGGTGCAGTTCCGGTATCAACTGTCTGGTTTCAATGCAGACTGGGTGGATGCCGGCACGCGCGGCGTGGCCTTCTACACCAACATCCCGCCGGGCGGCTACACCTTCCGCGTCATTGCCTGCAACCGGGACGGAGTTTGCGATCCACATGAAACGGCTTTGGCTTTGTCCCTGCAGCCGCATTTCTATCAAACCCATCTCTTCTACGTGCTCTGCGCCCTGGCCGCCGGAATTTGCGCGTGGGGCATCTATCGTTCGCGCGTTCAGCGCATCCATGAGCAGAAGTCCCAACTCTCTGTCTTGGTGGACACACGCACTGCGGAATTGCGAGGCGAGATCCTCCAGCGGGAACACACCGAAGCGGAACTGAAAAGAGCAAAACTAACGGCGGAAGCCGCCAACGAAGCAAAGAGCACATTCCTGGCGACGATGAGCCACGAAATTCGGACGCCCATGAACGGAATTCTTGGGATGACGGAATTGGTGCTGGACACGGAACTTACTCCCGAACAGCGCGAGCACCTCGGGCTCGTGCAGCTTTCCGCCGAGTCGCTGCTTTCCATCATCAACGATATTTTGGATTTTTCTAAAATTGAAGCTGGGAAACTGGAACTTGAATCAATCCCGTTCGACCTGCGCGAAAGTCTCGGTGAAACAATGAAGGCCGTTAGTTATCGTGCGCACCAGAAAGGGCTGGAACTCATCTACGAGGTCCAGCCAAATGTCCCGGAAGCACTGTTGGGTGACCCCGGGCGGATTCGTCAGATTCTAGTCAACCTGATCGGAAACGCGATCAAGTTTACGGATTTCGGAGAGATCGTTGTCGGCATTGAAGAGCAATCTCAAACGTCGAACAGCACTTCACTGCACTTTAGCGTGAAGGATACGGGAGTGGGTATACCCGTTGAGAAGCAGAAGACGATTTTTGAAGCCTTCTCTCAAGCGGATGGTTCCATGGCACGCAAGTACGGTGGCACCGGATTGGGCCTGGCGATCTGTACTCGGCTTGTCCACATGATGGGCGGGAACTGTTGGGTGGAAAGCCAAACTGGCCGAGGTAGCACGTTCCACTTCACGGTGAAGTTGGCCGTGCAGGACACGCCTTGCGCTCGCCCTGCTTTTCTTCAACCGCAACAGCTGCGCGATCTTCATGCGCTGATCGTTGATGACAACACCACAAATCGAAGAGTTTTGTACGGGATGCTGAGCCGTTGGGGGATGAAGCCGGCAGCGGTCGAATCCGGCCGGTCAGCGCTGAAGGCCCTTGAGACAGCGAAGAGTTTGGGGCATCCGTTTCCCCTCATTGTGATCGATGGGCAAATGCCAGAGATGGACGGGTTTGCGCTGGCCGAGAGGATCCAGAAAAACCCGGACTTGGTCGGAGCCACGATTATGCTGCTGACGTCGGCGGGGCGCCTGGGCGACGCGGCAAGATGCCGGCGGCTGGGGATTTCCGCTTACCTCGTAAAACCCATTCGCCAGGGGGAGCTGTTGGACGCCATCTGCAGGGTATTGAATGGAGCACCAAATAGGATGAGCGTTCCCTTGGTCGCCCGCCATGAAACGCGAGAAATCAAAAAGAGATTGCGGGTGCTGTTGGCGGAGGACAACGCCGTAAATCAAATGCTCGCGGTCCGGCTGCTGGAGAAGCGCGGCTACACGGTAACGATGGTGGTTAACGGCCGCGATGCCGTGGCTGCCTTCGAAAAGGAGCCTTTCGATGTCATCTTGATGGACATTCAGATGCCCGAAATGGACGGCTTTGAGGCCACTGCCGCGATTCGCGTAAGAGAAAAGTCTACAGGCGGCCACATCCCGATAATTGCCATGACTGCCCATTCACTCGTAGGGGACCAGGAACGCTGTCTCGCCGCTGGCATGGACGGTTATGTTTCGAAGCCCATCCGAACACAGCAATTGTTTGCCGTGATCGAAGGGTTTTTCGCGAAGGAGACCGAAACGGATCCGAGCGCCGCGCATGAAAAGGACGAAAAACTCACAGCGCAAGAACAGCAACTATTCCGAGTGGAACCCAAGACCGAGTCTTAACAATCTTCCGAAGTACAGACCAATACTACGAGTTCCCTCCGCTTTCCCCGCTGTCGCCGAGCCCAACAACGCCGCCCTCTCCCGCGCGTAGCCCCTCGCCCGTCATTTCGAGCGCAGCGAGACCGCTTCCTCTCCGCGCGTCTTTTGCGCGGAGAAATCTCTCTTCGCCGTTTCCATTCCTTTGCAGCCGCGAGTTTCGCGGAGGGTGCCCCAGGTTCGTCGTTTTGAGCCTGGGTCTTGGGGTTGCCGTTTTTTGTTCTTTGCAGCCGAGTTTCGCGTCTTCTCCCCGGTGTCTTCTTACGAGTTCCTTCCGCTTTCCCCGTACATGTTACTTTTTTCTTATCTGCCCGGCCCGGGTGGCGGAATGGCGTAGGGGCACGGCTTGCCGCGCCCGTCCTCGCTGAGGACTTAAAATCCCCCGGGATTTTTCCTCATGCGCGTTCGACTCCCACCCCGGGCACCATCGTTTGCAAACACTTCCGGCGACTTGAGGCAATCATCCTCCTCCACCGCCTTTGCCGCCCTTTCCACCCTGGCTCTGGCTTTTGCCGCCGCCTATTTTACTGACGAGTGCGCTGACAGAAACTTCGACCCCGTAAATCGGCTTCCACGCCCTGTCGTGCGAAACCGCGTTATTGACCACAATCTGCTGTTTCATGTCAACGAGCCCGGCAAAGACGCTGATCCTCAGCGGGAAGCCCCTGCGTTCAGCGCCGGTCCATGTCGTGAGCGTATCGCCCAGCGCGACGAACGGTCGGTAGAAGGGCTGGCTCGTCACAGGCAAACCGGCGTCAACATGGGGCAGCCAGCTTTCGTTGTTCGCCCAGCGCGCGAACGGATAAATATTCACCACGCCGAGAAGGTCCGTGTGTGTTGTGATGGAAGGGGACGCGGGATTGTTACCGGCGTATGTCCGCTCGCGCACGCCGGGAACCGAGACTCCGATGCTGAAATCAAACCACTCCCGGTCGTCGCTGCGGATTCGACGTGTCAAGCTGCAGGGGGCGCCAGCCGTTATGGAGGAGCAGTCGACCGGCGCTGCACCGGAAGTCTGCTGCGGCGTATTCCCGCTGTTATCGGTGCTTTGATTCTGCGCTTGATTCTGCCCCTGGCCCTTTCCTTTACCCTGGTTTCCACCTCCCGGACCCGTGTTGTCTCCTTTGTTCCCGCCGGTTTGAGAGTTGTCCGCCGGCGCAGACGAGGTCAGCGCCAGCGTGCCGGACAAGACGTTCAGCTCAAACCGGTGGCTCACCGGCTTCGAGGCCGCGCCCGCGCGCGCGCAAAGCTGAAACTCCGTCTTTCCCGCATACGGCGGGATGCCATCGATCGCCTGCAACCCTCCGCCGAGATCGGCCCGCGTAAGTCCCCTCGGCAAAGCGCCGTTTTCGTCCTCGTCGGCTTTCATATTGTTGCAATCCGACGCGCTCTTCATTACGGCAATCTCTTCCTTTCCCGTCGCAGCGGCGATGGCGATAGTCGCCCGATACGGAACGCCGGCGAGAGCATGCGGAAGCTTCAGCCGCCCTCCCACCGCGATATTTATCGAGTCCGTCGGACCGATATCTATCGTTGCGTCCAGATATCCGGCCTGCATGCCCTTGTCATCGTCGGCCTCGATCGTCACCGGAGATTTTTCGACGTTGCGGGGTATCCCCGAGATGGTGCCGGTCACGCTGTCCAGACTGAGCCCTTCGGGGAGCGTTCCCTTGCTGACCTGGAAGACGACGGGCCCTGCCGCTCCGCTGCTGCGAAGATCGGCGGAATAGTAGTCTCCGACGAACGTGCTCAGCTTCGCTGGCGTCGTCTTTTTTTGCGGAATGTCGACGCTGTCATTAACCACAATCGTGAAGTCCGAGACGCCAATTTTCGCCGGACTGCCGTCGTCCTTTACCTCGACCGTGAAGGTCGCCGCGCCTTTTTGCACAGGCGTTCCGCTGATCAGACCTGTTGATGTATTCAGGCTGAGTCCCGCCGGCAGACTGCCATACACGGTGGAGAAAGTGTAATTGCCGCTTCCCCCGACCGGGTATAAGGAGGTGGAGTAGGGTGCTCCGACGCGGCCAACAGCCGGCGCAGCCGAAGGAAGCAAGCTGAATTGCAGCCCGATGTTGAAAAAAAACGGCGTCTTCTGATCGCCGGATACCTTGGCAAGAGTAATCAGCGTATTTGTTGGCGGAGGCGGCGCTGGCGCCACAGCAAGCGCGAGGCCGGCGCCCGCTTTCGCACCCGGCAATGTGGCTCCCAGCAATCCCGCTATCAGGGCGCCCAGGTCCTGGATGTTCTGGGGGATGTCCGGGGTTGCCGAGATTTTGTAGAGGATGCTCACGCTGCGGGGATCGATGGGCGTTGTGAAATTATTGAACGCCAGAAGCCAGGCGCTCTTCTTGGCGTACAGAGCCAGCGAGCCATCGGCTTTCAGCCTGATCTGGTCGAGCGAGCAGCCGGATTTGTTCAGTTTTCGCTCATACAGATACCAGTCGCTGCTCAGCAGCGCATAAAGACCGGATTTTTGCGTCCACGTCGCCCTGTGAACGATGATGGAATTGGGACCGCTCAAAATGCTGGGGATGCCTGATTTGAACGGCTCTTTGGTGCAGGCCATCGCGGTAAGGAATTTGAGATCGGTTTCTTCGAGGGGGCTGACGCCCGTCACGGCGTAGGACTTCACGAGATAGTCCGGACTCCTCTCGGCCGTTTGCGCCAAAAGAGACGCGTTGCAAATCGCGGAAAGTCCTGCTGCGAAAACCAGCAATCCGTTACGCACTGGCTGACCTCCATATTATGCAAGGTGCGCGCGGTAGCTCACGCTTCCCTAAAGAATAATGGCGTAATGATAAGTAAAGGCAACATTCTGCGATACAAGTGACTATTTCGGCAGCCATGCTCACAGTACAGTTGTGTCCGGCGACAACCGGAAGCGAGATGTGGATTTCTTCCTTTTGCGCGTCACGTGCTGACCAACGGTGTGGAAGCTGGTATTCAGGCATCCTTCCGAGCCTCCTCGACTTGAGTCTCCCCGTCGGACATGGGCGGGTGGCCCGGACGACTAATCCTAAAACGAATTTGGGTGCCCCATACGCGGGTTTGGCGTGTGGGGACTTTGATTTCTCCGTTTTCTTGCGCACCGCCCGCGCCATTCATCCGGCGATCCCGACCATTCAACCCTCATGCCCGTATCACACCAGATTCGTCACACCCTGCAAGAAACTTCAAAGAAGCGGTTTTTCCCTGCAGCAGTGTTAAAATATCAATTCCTTGACTTCCTATCCCAGAATTAGGATAATTGCATGGCAAGACCAGGAAGAGTTTCCGGCGAATCTCCGCTCTTCTGGATTGGCTCCAGCAAGAGCGATCTGCTGACGCTCCCCGAAGCAGTCAAAGATGATATTGGGACCGCGCTACATCGCCAGTTCGGCGGCAAACATCCAACGCTAAGCCCTGGAGAGGCGAAGGACCGGGAGTCTTTGAGATCGTCGAGGACCATCGAGGTGGCACGTACCGGGCGGTTTACACCGTGAGGTTTCGGGACGCGGTCTACGTGCTGCATGTCTTTCAGAAGAAATCTCCAAGTGGAATCAGAACGGCCAAGCCGGATGTCGAACTGATTGCCCAACGGCTTCGATTGGCTAAGCAGCATTACGAGAGGCAACATGGCCCGGACCAAAAACAAACTTGACGTCATTCCCAGTTCCGGCAACGTCTTTGCTGATCTTGGCCTGCCGAGGGCGGATGAGAAGCAAACCAAGGTGCGCTTGGCCGTTGCCATCAATCGCATCCTTCACCATCAGCGGCTTTCTCAGGTGCGGGCGGCAAGGCGCTTGCACATCAACCAGCCCAAGATTTCTGCCCTATCCAATTACCGCCTGGACGGGTTTTCTGTCGAACGGCTCATGAACTTTCTCACCGCGCTCGACCGCGACGTCGAAATCATCGTCCGCAAAAAGCCCGCCTCTCGCCGCTCCGGCAAAATCCTCGTCACCGCCGCCTAACCCGCGGCTGAAAACCGGACATTTCAAATCGAGGTTTGACACCACATAGCCCCCAATACCAGAGATTCGATTCGGCCAGGCACGCGCATCCCCTTCCCACGGGTCACGGACTACGGGTCACGGAACACCCAACTGACGGGTGGCCCGGACGACTAGTCCTAAAACGAATTTGGGTGCCCCATACGCGGGTTTGGCGTGTGGGGACTTGATTTCTCCGTTTTCTTGTGCTCGCCCGCGCCATTCATCCGGCGATCCCTACCATTCAACACTCATGCTCGTATCACACCAGATTCGCTGCTTTTCCCCCAAGAAACCTCCGAGCTTCTTCTCCTAGTTCCAGTGGTGGGAATGCGACCAGATTTTCTGAATATCGAACTGGACGTCGCGGCAGAGGTACATCGGCGTGTTTTCCTCTCCCATGCCGAAGCGCTGGTAGTGCTCGAAAGCCTGAAAGGAAGTGCAGTTGTCGCGCACGTCTTCGATGCCCCACTCGATGACGATGAGGTTCTTGTAGACCTGCGGAGGCGGTCCCCAATACCAGTGGTTCTGGTGGCGGGACCACGCGCGCGGCAGCCCGTAGGAAGGACCGAACTCGTTGATTGCGCCGGCTTCACCGTAGTTCCCGGCCCAGATCCCGGTTTTCGCGCGCTCCTCAGGCGGCAACGCATTGTAAATGCCGGCGACCTCGCTCACCATCTCGGGCCAGCCGAACTGATCGGCAATCGGTTGCGGCAACAGAGACTCCTGGTGCACTTCAGCCTTCGGGAGTTTGAACCCAATCGCGGTTTGATAAGCGAGAAGTCTTTCCGGCGGCAGCATCCACGTGACCAGCGGGATAGCGGGGATTGCCGCGAGCACGATGACAGCGACGACGGCCACGCGTGTCCAGGCGCCGCGGTTTCCCAGCCATCGCTCGATCACCACGGCGCCTCCAGCGAGAAGCATCGGATAAATCGGGAACACGTAATAATTCTTCGCGTGCGCTACTTCCATCAACACGAAGAACACCGCAAACGTCAGGCCGAGCACGCGCCAGCGGCGGTCGCGAAGAAACCAGATCACGCCCGCCAGCCAGACCGGCAGCAGGATCGGATGCATGTCCATGATCTGCTCTTTAATAAAAGCAAGCGGTCCGAGCACTACGTTCTTGCCTTCGCGCCGGACGTTGGCAAGGTCTTCGATCGTCGGGAAGTGATGGCGAATTTGCCAGATGATGTTCGGGAGAAAGAGCGCAATAGCAATGGCACCCGCGATCCAGATCCACTGTCGCGCAAACTCCCGGCGATGCTTGGTCAGAAGCAGAGCGACGACCACCGCGAATCCGAACGAAAGCGTAGAGTGCTTGTTCTCAAGTCCGAGGCCGGCGAGAACTCCAAACCACAGCCAGAGCCGCGAGTCCCCGGTGCGCAAAATGCGCGCGACGACCCAGATGCAGCCCATCCAGAAGAGCGGCTCGAAAGCATTCATGGTGAGCAGGCTGTCTACGCCCAGAACAGCGGGGCAGATCAGAATGGCGGTCCCCGCGAGGAGTTGCGCGTACCGTCCACCGCCGAGTTCACGCGCGATGAGCATGGTGAGCGCAATGAGCGCCGTCCCGGCCAGCGCGGGAAGGATGCGCAGTGCCGCGAGCGATCCGCCCAGCAACAGCGCCACTTTCGCGTAAACAGCAATCAGCGGCGCGGCATCGACGTAGCCCCAGTCCAGATGACGCGCCATGTCCAGGTAATACAGTTCATCGCGAAAGTACCCGTAATGTCGAACGCTGGTGAAGACATGCAGCAGCAGCTTCGCGGCGCAGAGCACAACAAGAACAGAAACGGCGAGGCGCGGTAATGGCCCGGATGAGCCCGCTTCGCCGGATGGCGAATAAATCTCAGGTGCAGCCGTGTTGGTTTTCAGTGAATCCAAGGTCGTGCTCCAGTCAGTTTGTCTCGTAGTCGAATAAGACCCCTCTCCCTCGTCTTCTAATCTCCGGGCATAACCTACGGAAATCAAATTCTTTGGGACAACCGGGCCCCCGAGAGGGACAAACGGGCACCTCGGCGAATTCGATTGATGGAACACCTGTGATCGCCGCGCATCCTGTACAATCCTCGCTGATTCAACAGCATCGCACTTGGCGAGCCTTGCTGTCGGGCCAATACGGAGGGATTTGTGGCGTCGAGTGACAATTTTGATCTGATCGTAATCGGCTGTGGTCCCGCGGGCGAAAAGGCCGGCGCGCAAGCCGCGTACTTCGGCAAACGTGTTGCCGTCATCGAGCGCGCCGAGCATATGGGCGGCAGTTGCATCAATACCGGAACCGTTCCCAGCAAAACGCTTCGCGAATCCGCACTTTATTTCTCCGGCTTGAAGCAGCGCGGCCTTTACGGGATAGACTATTCGCTGAAAGAAAATCTCACTGTGCACGACTTCATGCACCACGAGCGCGAAGTCGTCGAGATGGAACGTCGCCGCATCTTGAAGAATCTCGCGCTCCACAAAATCGAACTCGCTCGCGGTCAGGCGGCATTCGAAGATGCTCACACCGTCGCCGTCTCCAGCGCCAACGGCGTACGCCGGCTGAAAGGCGTAGTCATTCTCATCGGCACCGGTTCCAAGCCGCATCGCCCATCAGAAATTGCCTTCGACGACATCCATACGTTCGATTCCGACACTTTCCTGCAAATGGACCGTATCCCGAAAAGCCTCGCGATTATCGGCGGCGGCGTCATTGGCTGCGAGTACGCATCCATCTTCAAAGCTCTCGGCGTGGACGTCACTCTGGTTGATGGCCGCGATCGCCTTCTCCCATTTCTCGACAACGAAATTTCCGACCGCCTGCGCGACCGTCTCGCCGCGTTCGGAATGCATTTTTGGTTCAACGAACGGCCCGTCAAAACGGAAAATTCCGCGAAGGGCGTCCGTCTGATCATGAAGAGCGGAAAAATTCTTGAAACCGACGCCGCCCTTTTCGCCGCCGGCCGCCGCGCCGCCGTCGATGGCCTCGCACTCGAAAAAGCAGGCCTCGCGCTCAACGATCGCGGCTACATTTCCGTGAATGAAAACTACTGCACCGCGGTTTCGCATATTTATGCCGCCGGAGACGTCATCGGCTTCCCTGCGCTCGCTTCCACTTCGATGGAACAGGGCCGCGTCGCGGTTTGCCACGCTTTCGGCTTGAAATACAAACAACGCGTCGCGTCGCTGCTGCCCATGGGCATTTACACGATTCCGGAAATTTCCGCGGCAGGCGAAACCGAAGAATCCTGCAAGGAAAAAAAGATCGATTACGTCGTGGGCCGCGCGCTTTACGAAAACAACGCCCGCGGCCATATCACCGGCGACACCGCAGGCATGTTGAAGCTCATCTTCGCGCGCGCTGACAAAAAACTTCTCGGCGTCGCCATCATCGGCGAAAACGCCACCGAACTTATCCACGTGGGCATGATGGCTCTCGACTACGGCCTCGCCATCGACGAATTCATCGAGCAGGTCTTCAACTATCCCACGCTTAGTGAACTCTACAAGTACGCGGCTTACGACGGCCTGGGCAATCTCGCCGGCCACAAACTCCGCGAAGGTTAATTTGGAGTGCGGCAGCCTGGCTACCGCTTTTACGATCACAAAATGGACGACCAAAAAATGGCAAAGCAAAACGCGAAACTAGCATTGACTGCCGTTCCTTGTACGTTGTTACTTCTGGCCGCCCTGCTTCCACTTGTCATCGCCGAACCTGATCGCTCACCCCAGGAAACCTCTACCGATTCCCACTTGGGCTTCGACCGCAACATTTATCCGGGCGACGAAGCTATGCCGGTTCTTCGCAAGACCTTCGAGTTCACCAGTTACTGGCTCAGCCCACCGCCCGGCGAAAAAAGGAACACCTGGCTCGGCAAACGCGAACTTCTGCGTTCGCAAGGTTTCGGTTTCCTCGTTCTTTTCCGCGGCAGAGATAGCAAGGAACTAAAGAATGGAGCTGTGGCAAAACGAAAGGGAAGCGAAGACGCGAAGAACGCCGCGGCAAGTGCGAAAGCGGAAGGCTTCGTTTCAGGCACGATCATTTTTCTTGATATTGAAGAAGGCGGACGTCTCCCCGCGACTTACCATGCCTATCTCAGCGCCTGGTCAAAGGAGCTCACTAGGGCTGGATACCGCTCCGGCACGTACTGCTCCGGCATGCCCGTCAAGGAAGAACCGGGCGTCACTATCACCACGGCGGACGACATTCGCAATCTTGAGTACGGCAAGGACATGATTTTTTGGGTCTACAACGACGCGTGCCCGCCTTCGCCCGGCTGCGCTGTCCCGCAGAATCCTCCACCTCCCTCGAAGAGCGGCATCTCCTACGCACAAATCTGGCAGATCGTTCGCTCCCCCAGGGACAAGGAGACAGCCGTGCATTGCTCCGGCTATGCAAGAGACGGGAACTGCTACGCACCCGGCGATACGGCCCATTCGTGGTTCCTGGACCTGAACACGGCAACATCCCCAGATCCTTCCGGTGGGGAGCGGCCCAATTGATTGAGTCTAGGCTGGAATGAGGCGACGGAAGAAAAAATAAAAGTGAAAAGAGAAACGAGAAAATAAAAAAATCAGTTGGTGGGATTTCGCGGGAATTTGAAATATGGCAGGCGCACGCCCTGGTCCATGATTTGATCGGCGCGGATACTCGCTGGCGCTTCGAATCCTTTGGTGCCGCCGTTGGTCACGTAGTCGTCCTGATCCACGCCGTCGCCGCTGACTCCGAGTCCGCCAACGAGCGCGCCGCTTCGAAACAAGCCCGCGCTTCCCGGGAAGAATACGATTCCGCTTTTGTTCGAATTGGCCGCGCCGCCCTGAAATCCCTGCGTGCAGGGATCGGCCACATCCATCGTATACAAATTGAAAAATGGCCCGGCGTTCGAAGCGTCGATGCCCGGCGGATACAGTGGCTGCGCGCCAAAACTGATCGTGCGGTTCGTCACCGCCGTCCCCATCGGCACGCCGTTCAAATCGGCGGCCGTTCGACTGGCGCTGTTGAAGTACACCATGTTCCGCGCCTTGGTGGCCGCCACGTCAATGCTGAACACCGTGGAATCCTGCATGCGCCGCAGTCCAATAATTGTTCCGTCCAGATCCGCCACCGCGATGACCATGCGCGTCGTCGAGCCGGGCGGCAAGCGAATCGCCGCGCGCGTCGTATTCGCCGTAGCTTCCGCGTTATCCAAAATCTGCGTTACATCCGCCGCGCTCAAGCCGCCCAACGGCCCCGCCGTCGGCGGAATCAGATCGCCTTCCGGCGGTTGCCCCGAACTGTTGGTCGCTGCCACCAGGTAGCTTCCCGTTCCCGCAACGGGTCCGGCCGAAAAACCAGCGGGGAGTAAAGTTTGATTTACAAAAGGCAGCGCGATTCCTCCAATAAAAACCACTCCGGGTGCCACAGGCGAGGGTCCAAACGTATCTGTTGGCCCGCTGCGCGTGGTTGTCGACCCGGCAAACGCGGCGTACTCCGCAACATTCAAACTGCCTGACGATGTCACCACACCGATTCCGCCGACTACCACATTCTTGTAAAAAATAGGCAGGCCGCCGGGATTCACGGCGGTCGCGTTCGAATCGTTGGTATCCACTTTGCCGGTGAGCACTCCGAGCCCGAATCCGCCACCCAGGGCCAGCGATGGAGGAATCCTGCCTTCGAATATCGGATCATTAATTAATGTGCAGCCACGATTGGTGTTCTCGATCCCGTAAAGATCCGCGGGCGGCTGGTTCATCACACCGGGCGGAAAATGAATTCCGCTGATAAAGCGCACCGTTCGCGACGACAATGGCGCCTGGTCATTGCTGAAAAATGCTCCGGTCCTGGCCAGCGCCACGGCAACGTCGTTAGCGTTTTGCGTCTGACCGAAGTTTCCAATGGCCGTTACGGGTGCGTTTTGTGTTCGAAACACGCCGAGGACAAAACCGGCCCGGTCTACCACCGCCGCGACCATGTCCACATTCACGGAATTCACCGCCGCTTGCACGATGTTTTGCACGTCGGCCACTTGCAGCGCTTGCACCGCCGGAACTGGCGGCGGCGAAACTAGCGGAGTGCTGCCGCCTCCACAACCAACGAGAAGCCCCGCCAGTCCTCCTGTACCCCCCAGCGTCAAAGCGATGCCCACCGCAAGCATTCGTTTTCGCTGCCGAAGAGCGCGCCGCGAATCCGGTGCTTTGCGCAGTGTGTGAGTCGATTTCATAACGAGGGTACTTGCGTTCGTATCACAGTCGTTTGCTATTGCTCAACGCCTTTGCGCGTGTCCAGCCGCGAACTGGTGAATGCCGCGCGGCGCTGCTGAGTTATTGAATGACTTCACCGGCGGGGGAAAAGTGTTGCTCGCTGCTTGCGGGTATTGTTAGCTAGTACGCGATTCCATTGTTTTCTCATCGACCCATTCAGGCCGGGCGGATGACTTTTGTGCATCCGCGGCAAGCTCGAAGCGCATTCTGCGCCGTTTGCTGCCTTTCTTTTCTTTCATCACCTGCGCTAGCCGCCGCTAAACATAACGATCAATCCGTGCCTGCCGCTCAGGACTCCACAAAGCAAACGCGCGAGCAAGGTCCGGCGTTGCGAATCCCACGCCAGCAGGCGCAGACCACCGCGGCGCTCGATGGAGTTGCCCGCGACGCCACCAATAGTGCTCGGCCCGTTGCTGCGGCAGTGTTGACACTGCGCAACACGCAAACCGGGCAAATGTTCAGCGCCACTACTTCTGCTGAGGGAATCTTTCGCATTTTTCCAGTGCCACCAGGCCAGTACGAACTTCGCGTTGAAGCAAAGGATTACGCGCCGTTTGTTCTTCCCGAGCTCGCCCTTCAGCCCAACGAGGTCGTCACCCTGGAGATTTCTCTAGTGACCTCTGCTGCAGCCGAAGCGCGCTCGCGTCTGCCGCGCCTTCCCGAACTTGGACCAGCGCTTTCAGCGGAAGCGCAACCCACTTTCGGCACTTATCGGGAATTCCGCCATCGCCTCGATGCCGATCCGAATTACATCGAGAATCTTTCGCCGGAGAAGCTGCCGCCGGTCGGCGACGTCTACAACACGGTTCCCAACCGCTGGGCGCTGGAGCAGCCTGACTACCGCCGGTACTCGCAAAAGGGCGAGTACATCTACACGAAACCGCGCTGGTACGATCCCTTCAACCGCAATCGCCTCAAGGGCGACGAGCCCATCTGGCCCGAACTCCTCGGCCAGCAAACTTTTTTGAACCTCACCGCCTCGTCCGATACGGTCTTCGATGGACGGCGCGCCCCTTCGCCCAGCAATGTGGGCAGCGCGCGCCCCGGCAGCTCGGACTTTTTTGGCAAGGGCGAACAAGCGTTCTTCGACCAAACACTTCGTTTCACTTTTGATTTATTTCACGGGGACGCTTCCTTCAAACCCGTCGACTGGCGAATTCGAATCACACCCGAGCTCAGCCTCAACGATCTCGATGTGCGCGAACTTGGTATCGTCGGCCCCGATCCGCGAAGCGGCACCAACCGCTTCGACAATCACGTCGGGCTTCAGGAAGCTTTCGTCGAAGTGAAGCTCCACGACCTTGGCCCCAACTACGATTTCATCTCCGCGCGAGCGGGTATCCAGCAATTTAACGCCGACTTCCGTGGGTTTCTTTTCGTCGACGAAGAGCCGGCGCTGCGCATCTTCGGAAACTTGCATAGCGATCGCATCGAATACAACGTCGCGTATTTCCATTTCCTGGAGAAAAACACCAACAGCGGCCTCAACACCTTTGACCGCCGCCACCAGCAAGTCCTTCTCGGCAATGTTTATTTGCAGGATTTCTTTTTTCCCGGTTACACCGCGGAATTCGTCGCCGCGTGGAACAAAGACGATCCGAGTCTTCACTATGACGACAACGGTTTCCTGGTTCGCCCCGCGCCTATCGGCAATGTCATCAACCAGAATCCTGGTGGCGGGCCGATTCTCCACGGCATTCGCGTCGGCTACTTCGGCTGGTTGGGCAGCGGCCACATTCATCGGGTTAATCTCACCCATGCCTTCTACCAAGCTATTGGGGAGGACACGTTCAATCCCCTCGCCGGAAAGCGCGTGACGGTTAATGCACAGATGGCGGCTGCCGAATTCTCTTACGACAAGGACTGGATGCGCTATCGCATTTCCACTTTTTATACTTCAGGAGACGCAAATCCACGCGATGGGCGCGCACGCGGTTTCGATTCCATTGTTGATTTGCCGAATTTTGCCGGAGGACTCTTCAGCTACTGGGATCGTGAGGGAATTCGCCTGCTTGGTTCCGATGTTTTACTCACCACGCCCGGCAGCCTGATTCCTTCTCTTCGTGCCAGCAAAGAAGAAGGACAAGCCAACTTCGTCAATCCGGGAATTTTTGTTGCCAACGCCGGCGCTGATTTCGACATCACGCCAAAACTGAGGGGTTTCGCGAACTTCAATTTTCTGCGGTTCGAACGCACCGAACCGCTTGAACTTCTGCTCTTTCAATCACCGATCCACCACACCATCGGTGAAGATTTCGGCGTTGGCGTTGAGTACCGCCCGCCCTTGACCGAAAACATCGTTGTCACCGGCGGCGCGGCCGCGCTTCAGCCGGGCCAGGGGTTCAAAGATATCTACACAGGCCGCACGCAGTTCTCGCTTTTCGGCTCGGTGAAGTTTACCTTTTGAGGCACGCAGAAAATGCTCCCCTTTCGCAACTTCGGTGCCTCCTCTCTGCGAAACCTCAGCGTGCTCTGCGTCTCTGCGTTATCTTTTCTTTTAGCCCTTCATGCCAGCTCCAAGGCACCCACGCATGCTGCGCAAGAGGCAGCTTCATTCCGCGGCCAATCGCAGGAAGAAGCCAACGGCAAATCCTCTGGCTGTATTTCCTGCCACACCTCCACAGACGAACCCACGATGCATCCCACGAAAACCGTGCTTCTCGGCTGCACCGACTGCCACGGCGGAAATTCTTCAGTCTCTCTCGCCGCAGGCGTCGCGCCGAATTCTCCTGAATACAATTCGGCGAAAGAAAAAGCCCACGTCCAGCCTCGCGATCCTTTGTTCAAGAGTCGCTCCAATGTTCCCGAACGAGCCTACACGGCATGGCTCAAGGAATCCGCCGAGTACATTAAATTTGTGAATCCCGGCGATTTGCGCGTGGCTCCGGAGACTTGCGGCACGCTCGGTTGCCACGCTGCCGAAACGCGCGCCGTTTCCACCAGCATGATGACGCACTCCGGAATGCTCTGGGGCGCGGCGCTCTACAATAACGGGGGCTATCCGGCAAAAAACACGCGCTTCGGCGAAAGCTACGGCCGTGACGGCAAGCCACAGTCCATCAAGACTTCTCCCCAGCCCACGCCCGAAGAAACGCGTGCGAAAGGCGTGATTCCTGAACTCGATCCGCTCTTCCGATGGGAAACATCTCAACCGGGGAACGTGCTTCGCGTTTTCGAACGCGGAGGCCGCAAAAAAGCGGAAATCGGCAACCCGAATCGCGAAGAGGATCCCGGCAAGCCCGACGACAAGCTCAGCGACCGCGGATTTGGCACCGAGCTGCGCACCGATCCCGTTTTCCTCGGCCTGCAAAAGACGCGCCTGCTTGACCCCGTGATGTCTCTCCCTGGCACCGACGATCATCCCGGAGACTATCGCGCGAGCGGCTGTACCGCTTGCCATGTTATTTATGCGAACGATCGCGATCCTTCACACTCGGGCGCTTACGCACAGTTTGGCCATTCCGGATTCAGCGCATCTTCCGACCCCACGATTCCGAAAAACGAACCTGGCCACCCCATCAAGCACGCGTTCACGCGTTCCATTCCCTCGAGCCAGTGCATGATCTGCCACATCCACCCCGGCACGAACATGGTAACCACGTATTTCGGGCTCACGTGGTGGGACAACGAAATCGATGGCGACAAGATGTATCCGAAAGAGCAGCGCAATCCCACGGAAGAACAGCGCTATGAATCTTTTATTCGCAATCCGGAAGGCGCGGCCGTGCGCGGTCTCTGGGACGACGAGAAATTTCTCGAAAATGCCGGAAGCCCGGAATTCAACAAGCAATTGAAAACCACGCAGTTCGCCGACTTTCATGGCCACGGCTGGGTTTTCCGGGCGGTTTTCAATCACGATCGGAAAGGGAATTGGCTCGACAAGGACGGCCAGCAGATTGCCTTCGACGATCCTGACCGTTTCGGCAAAGCTGTCCATCTCGCTGACATCCATCTTGAAAAAGGAATGCAGTGCAACGATTGCCACTTCGCGCAGGACAGTCACGGCAACGGGAAGATCTACGGCGAGCCGCGCGCCGCGGTGGAGATCGATTGCATCGATTGCCACGGTACGATCCGCAAGAAGGCGACGTTGATTACTTCCGGGCCTGCGGCACCGGAGCCACAGCAACCCGGAGAAACACGCGGCCGGCATCTCGATGCGCTCCGCACGCCCTGGGGGTTGCGGCGATTCGAATGGCGCAGCGAGAAATTATTTCAGCGTTCGATGTCCGAACAAAACAAGGAATGGGAAGTCGTCCAAACTCTAGATTCCATCACTCCTGGCAATGCGCATTTCAGCGAAAAATCTCTTCGCGCCAAACTGATGAATAAAGATGGTGTCGTGCCCTCGCAAATGCCGGATGACGACGCTTCTCTTGCCCACGCGAACAGCAGCATGACCTGCTATTCCTGCCACACTTCGTGGACGCCGACGTGTTTCGGCTGCCATTTGCAAATGACCGCCAACGCTCGCAAACCCATGCTGCATAACGAAGGCCTGTTCACGAAGAACTACACGAGTTACAACTTTCAGGTTCTTCGCGATGATATTTATATGCTCGGCGTCGACGGCACGGTCACGGGGCATCGCTTTGCTCCCGCGCGTTCTTCTTGTGCGGTGCTGGTCAGTTCGCAGAATGCCAATCGCGATTGGCTGTACTACACGCAACAGACGATTTCGGCCCCTGGCTTCTCCGGCCAGGCCTTCAGCACATTTGTGCCGCACACCGTGCGCGCCAAAGAAACCAAGCAGTGCAGCGATTGCCACGTCTCCGCAAACGACGACAACAACGCCTGGATGGCCCAACTCCTTCTGCAAGGCACCAATTTCATGAATTTCATGGGCCGCTATGTCTATGTGGCTACCGGCAGCAAAGGATTCGAAGCCATTGCCGTCGCGGAGCACGACGAACCCGAAGCCATTTATGGCAGCGATCTTCAGCGCGTCGCTTATCCGGACAATTACAAGAATTTCTTAGAGCACCATCGCGAGCTCAGCGCCGCCGCCGAGCATTCCGGGAACGTTCTCGACATCCAGGCCCGTGGCGAATACGCCTACGCCGCGCTCGGTTCCGGCGGCTTGCGCGTCTACGACATCGCGAATATCGACAACAAGAACTTCTCAGAGAAAATCACTACTGCGCCGGTTTCTCCCATTGGCCAGCGCTTTTATGTACCCACGAAAAACGCTCTCGCCGTGGCCTCTCCCACCACGCTTGGAGTCGATCCGCTTCGAACTCCAATCCCTGCCAATGAAGAGCAAGCCATTCATTTGCTCTACGGTTTTCTCTACGTTGCCGACAAAGAGGAAGGCCTGGTCATCATCGGAGACCCGAATCTCAAATCCAAAAGTCCCGGCGTGGGTACGCTACTCGACGGCAATCCCGCGAACAATTTCCTGAAGCGTGCCCTCGCTTTTAATCCGAACGGCATTCTCACGGGCGCGCGCCGCATCACCATTGCCGGCACTTTCGCCTACATCCTCACGGACAAAGCTCTTGTCGTCGTGGATCTCGACAATCCGCTAGCGCCCCGCGTCACGGCGTCCATCGGCGCGCCAGCACTCAACGATCCTCGCGGAATCGCGGTGCAGTTCCGTTACGCCTTCATTGTAGATCGCGACGGCCTCAAAGTTCTGGACGTTACTGACTTATCTCAGCCGAAACCCGTCGCAAACGCACTCGTTGCCCTTGAAGATGCCCGCAACGTTTACGTCGCGCGCACTTACGCTTACGTTTCGGCAGGGAAGCAAGGTCTGGCCATCGTGGACGTCGAAAAACCGGACGCTCCCAAGCTCGATCAGATTTTTACTGCCGAAGGCCAGCTCAACGATGTGAACGACGTGAAAATCGGAATGGTGGCTGCCAGCGCGTTCGCTTTTGTCGCCGACGGCAAGAACGGACTCCGAGTGTTACAAATTCTTTCCCCATGGGACGACCCGGCACATTTCTCCGGCTTCAGCCCGCGCCCTACACCCAAACTCATCGCTACGGCCCGCACGCGCGGCCCCGCTCTTGCCATTTCAAAGGGCATCGACCGCGACCGCGCTGTCGATGAGTCCGGCAACCAACTCGCGGTCTTCGGCCGTCGCGGCGCCCGCCCGCTCAACAGCGTCGAAATGCGTGCGCTGTACCTGCATCCGCGGACTGGCGAATCGTACTCAGTGACAGATGATGCCGATGGGCAGCCGCGTTCAACGCCTTCTTCATCCTCTACTTCCTCTTACTCATTCACTTCACTTACTTCTTTTTTCGCTGGTGCCCGAGCATCGCTGAAATCTTTGTACTGAGGTCACCGTGATGAAACGCCGCAAATTCCTCTCTTCTGTAGCAAAGGCTGCCTCCGCCGCCGCTTGCGCCCAAGTATTTCCACCGGAGCTCCACACTCTTTGTCTTCCGCAGGACCCGGCCCCAAAAACTTCTCCCAATATTGCCGCGAGGCCGCAGCTCGCCCTCACGCTTGACGACCCCACGCTTACTCTCGGTTCCGTCTTGAAATGGCAAGAAGCCAACAGCCGCCTATTGAATGCGATTTCAGCAAAAAGCGTCCGTGCCGCGCTGTTCGTCTGCGGAATGCGCGTGGATGAAGCGGATGGCACCAAGCTGCTCTCTGCCTGGGACCAGGCGGGCCATATGATCTGCAATCATTCCTATTCGCACAAATTCTACGGCGAGCGCACCACTTATGCCGATTTCGCCGTCGATTTTCTGAAAAACGAAAAGGTAATCGCGCCTTACCACAACCGCACCGCGCTCTTCCGCTATCCTTTCTTGAAGGAAGGCGACACCGCGGACAAGCGCGATCGTTTTCGCGCGCTGCTCAGGGAGCGCGGCTACCGCGTCGGCCATGTCACCATTGACGCCTCGGACTGGTACGTCAGCCAGCGCTTCGTCAATCGGCTTGCCAAACAACCCAATGCTCCCATCGCTTCCTATCGCGACTACTTGATTGCCCATCTCCTGGATCGCGCGGCGTTCTATCGCCAACTCGCTTTCGACGTCCTGGGCCGCGACATTCGTCACACGATCCTGATGCATTTCAACCCGCTCAACGCACTGGTCCTCCCGGATGTGATGAATGCTTTTGAAACTGCCGGATGGCAATGGATCGATGCCTCCATCGCGTTTGAAGACCCCATCTTCCGCAGCCAGCCGCAGACACTTCCGGCCGGAGAAAGCCTGGTCTGGGCTCTAGCCAAGGAAACCGGGCGTTTCGAGAGTCGGCTCCGCTATCCGGGCGAGGATGACGTTTACGAAAAGCCTAAAATGGACGCCTTGGGCTTATGAATTCGTCCTCAAACCCAAAGCCCCTTCCTCAAGATCCGCAGGGTCAAGACACCCCCGTCGGCATATCTTCTCTTCTTATTCGCCTCCGCTATCTCTATCAGAGGACAGAATTTGCGTGGATTTGTTGCGAAATGGGACACTCATCTCCTTTCGTTTGTGTCTTTTACCCCTGCGGAGCATCCAACTAAGGTATAATTAATCGTTCACATTTTTAACGCATAGCACCCATCAAAATAATTCGTGGGGCACCCTGGGGGGATTGACGCTATGGTGTTAGTGGAGAGGGTGAGGAGGCTTCCCAGAGCGGGCCCACCAAGAAAGGCAGCAAGAGGAGTACTAGTACATGACCAAACAATTTCTACTGGCCAGCGATTTCGACCAGACGCTGAGCTTCAACGACTCGGGGGTGGCGCTCAGCGAACTCATCGGCTTTCACGGCTTTCCCGATAAAGTGAAAGGCCTCTCGGACATGAACCTCGTGCAGCAGGGTGCGGAGCTCAGCTATCTGATTCTTCACGACCCGGATTTCCGCAAGGTCCGCCGCGAACACCTCGTGGAGACCGGCAAGCGCATCCGCCTAAAGCACGACGTGGCGCTTTTCGCGCGCGCGCTCGACAATCTCGCGGAAGGCTACAAGTTTCATTTCAACGTGATCTCCGCCGCGCCGCAGGAAATTATCGAATCGGCGCTTGACGGCATCGTTCCGCCGGACCACATCTTCGGTACGCGCTTCCGTTACAACGAAGCGACCGGCGAAGTGGATTCCATTATTCGCGCTTCCGCCGGCTGGGGCAAAATCACCGTGCTGGAAGAACTTCGCGCCAGCCTCGGCATCAGCCACGATCAGATCATCTACATGGGTGACGGCAGCTCCGACATCCCTGTCATGATGCACGTCAATCAGTACGACGGATTGACTATCGCCGTCTCCGAAGCCAAGTTCATCACGCGTGTGGCGCGCCGTACCGTTTTGAGCGACAACACCATGAGCGTGCTCGTCCCCGTGCTCGAGAAAGTTCTGCGCTGGGACTCCGCGCGCATCCGGCGCCTCTTTGCGTCCTACGGCCTGACGTTGCTTGAGTGGGACAAGATGCGCACCGACCGGCTCACGATTCAGGATTCTACCGAGCACGTTTCGGTAGCCGCGGCGCCGCAACTCAACGCGTAATACGCGCTTCCTATACTCTTTTCCATCTACTAGGCGGACTTTTTCCTTGCGTGCAAACGAAGGGTGAGTCCGCCCTTTCTTTATTTGTCCTTTCGGAGCAAAATCCCCTTTCGCTCGTTTGCTCCTGACGAGCAGAGGAGAGCCCATGCTCCGCAACGCTTTGAATTTCCTTTTCGTTGCGGTCTTGTGTTTCCTTCCTGAAGCTTTGTTCGCACAAAGCCAGTTTCCTTTGAAGACCGACCTCATTCAGCCGCAGGATTACGTGCTCAAACGTGTCTCAAGTTACGACCGCTCCGGCGGAAACGCCGACTTCCGCGAAATCGCACCCGGCGAAACCTTGACCCTGATGGACGTGGACGGTCCGGGCGTTCTCACTCACATTTGGTTCACTTTGTGGAGCCAGGAGGAGTACCACCTCAAAAAGCTCGTCTTCCGCATCTACTGGAACCACGAGACCGCACCCAGCGTCGAAGCGCCGCTCGGCGATTTCTTCGGCCTCGGCCTTGGCGACTACCATCCCTGGGAATCCGAGCTACTCTCCGTAGCCAACGAACACGCTTTGAATTCTTTCTTTCCCATGCCGTTTCAAAAACATGCCCGCTTGACTGTTTCCAATGAAGGACAAACAAAAGTCGGATCGTTTTATTTCAACCTCGACTATCGTGCCTATGCCCGGCCGCTCGCTTCGGACACCCTCTATTTCCATGCGCAGTTCCGCCAGGTCCAGCCCAACCGGGGCTGGACGAACGAGTGGAAATCCAACGGTGACCCGCTCGTCGAAAACAAAAAGAATCTCGATGGAAAAGATAATTATGTTTGGATGGAAGCTGCGGGACGCGGCCACTTCATCGGCGTGACCATGTCCGTTCTACAGAATCAGGACGGCTGGTGGGGCGAAGGCGACGAAATGTTCTTCATCGACGGCGAATCGGCCCCTTCGATCAACGGCACCGGCTCAGAAGACTATTTCCTGGGCGCGTTTGATTTTGGCGATCGCGCTTTCTCCTACCGCTTGTATGGCGCTCCCGTTAAAGGCGAAGAACGCGCGGGCAGCCGCACCTCCGTCTATCGGTTTCATCTCGATTCGCCAATCACCTTCACCAAGTCCATCCGCGCCACGATCGAACACGGCCACGCCAATGCCCGCTCCGACAATTTTTATTCCGTGGCTTATTGGTATCAAGCTGAGCCTCACGCTCCATTCCCCGCTCTCCCGCCCGTCGATCAGCGCATCCCGCGCTTGCAGACCACCGGCGGCCCCGGCAATTCCGCACATTGACACCCCAGTTCGGTCGGCGCATACACAGCGCAACCCATAACCCGCGCCGGTTTCCGATTCCGGCTTGGAGAGCCGCGTATAGCTGGAACATTTCGCGTGGCATCCAAGAGGATGTTATTGTTTGGTGCGTTGGAGGCTGCGATGGCGAAGAAAACCATTCTCATGGTCGTCGGCGACTACGTGGAAGACTACGAAGTGATGGTCCCGTTTCAGGCGCTGCTGATGGTCGGCCACACTGTCCACGCGGTTTGCCCGGGCAAAAAATCCGGCGAATCTGTTCGCACCGCCATCCACGACTTCGAGGGCGACCAGACCTATTCCGAAAAGCGCGGCCACAATTTTGCGCTCAACGCCACCTTCGATCAGATCAAGCCCGAACAGTACGACGCTTTGGTTCTCCCTGGTGGCCGCGCTCCCGAATACATTCGCCTCAACCCGCGCGTCATCGAGATCGTCCATCACTTCTCGAAAGCCGGAAAACCCATCGCCGCCATCTGCCACGCCGCGCAAATCCTCGCCACGGCGGATGTCCTCAAAGGCAAAAAGTGCAGCGCCTACCCCGCCGTCGGGCCCGACGTCACCAAGGCCGGCGGCACTTATGTGAATCTCGCCATGACGGAGGCCGTCACCGACGGCAATCTCGTCACCGCGCCCGCATGGCCCGCGCATCCCGCCTGGCTCGCCCAGTTCCTCGCCGTCCTCGGCACAAGAATCGAGGCGTAGTGCGAAGAGAGATTTTTTTTAATTTGTTCACATCAAGAAATGAATTCGCCTTCGCTCTTCCTAAAACGGTCCGACAAGGGGATAATTTTCTCTACGACATCCGACGAAAGGCAAAGCATAGATTCATGGCAAACGTGAACACCAAACGAGGCGTCATCGGGATTCTCACCGGAGGCGGCGACGTTCCCGGCCTCAATCCCGCCATTCGCGGCGTTACCCTCCGCGCCTTGCGCGAAGGCTATCAAGTTATCGGCATTCGCCACGGCTGGGCCGGCCTCGTCGACATGGTCCGTGAGAAGGATTACGACAACTCCGACAATTTCTTTCTGCTCGACGAAGAGATCGTCGATCGCTCCGGCCGCACCGGAGGCACTTTTCTCCATTCTTCCCGCACCAATCCCGGCCGCGTGGGCAAGTCCAGCGTCCCTACGCATCTCAAGGACAAATTCACCGCCGAAAAGAACGACCTTACTCCCGAAGTCCTCAAGAATCTCTCCTGGCTCGGCATCGACACGCTCATCCCCATCGGCGGCGATGACACGCTCAGCTATGGTGTTCGTCTGCACAAAGAGGGCTTCAAAGTCATCGGCATTCCCAAAACTATGGACAATGACGTCCCCGGCACCGATTACTGCATCGGCTTTAGCACGTGCGTTACGCGCACCATCCAAATGGTCAATAGCCTGCGCACTTCCGCCGGTTCTCACGAGCGCTTCATGGTTCTTGAGGTTTTCGGCCGTTACGCAGGCTTCACGGCGATGCTCCCTACCATGGCCGGCGCTGCCAATCGTTGCGTCATTCCCGAATATAAGTTCAATATCGAGCATCTCACCGAGCTTCTCGTCGAGGACCGCCGCAAGAATCCCAGCCGTTACTCGATCGTCCTGGTGTCCGAAGGGGCCATGTTCGAGGGCGGCGAAATGGTTTTCGAAAGCGAAGGCACCGACGCCTACGGCCACAAGAAGCTTGGCGGCATCGGCGAAATCGTCGGCGAAAGGGTGCGGGACCTCTCCGCTAAATTCAACAACGGCAAAAAAATCGACGTCATCAATCAGAAGCTCGGTTATCTCGTCCGTTGCGGCGATCCCGATGCCATCGATTCCATCGCTCCCATGGCCTATGGCAATCTTGCTCTTGATCTCCTCCTGAAAAACATCAGTGGCCGTCTCGTCGTGCTCAAGAACGGCCACTACGACAACATCCCCCTGGAGACCGTCACTGCCACGAAGAAGGTTGTCAACGTCAAGGAGCAGTACAATACCGACCGTCTGCGCCCCCAATATGCCAGCTTCGAAATGCGGCCCTTGTTCCTTATGACCAACGAAGTGGGTTAGTCTCTCAATATTTCCGATAAACTGTGTCGATTGTCGGGGGAGGACCCATCCACGTACTCGGAATAGACGTTGGCACTGGAGGAACGCGCGCCATCGTGATGGATGAGGGCGGCCGCGTCGTTTCTTCTGCCACCGAAGACCACCAGCCCTTCGCCTCGCCGCAGATCGGCTGGGCCGAGCAGCACCCGGAGGACTGGTGGCGCGCCACCTGCATCGCGGTCCGCAAGTCCCTCGCGGCAGCGAACCTTCGCGGCGAAAAAATCGTCTGCGTTGGCTTCTCCGGCCAGATGCACGGCGCTGTCCTGCTCGATGAACGCGGCAGCGTCATCCGGCCCGCGCTGATCTGGTGCGACGTTCGCACCGAAAAACAGTGCCGCGACCTCACAGCGAAAATTGGCCAGGAAAAATTGATCCAGCTCACCTGCAATCCTGCACTGGCCAATTTCACGCTGACAAAACTCCTTTGGGTCCGCGAAAACGAGCCCGAAAACTGGAAGCGCGTTCGCTCCGTGATGCTCCCGAAAGATTACGTCCGCTTTCGCCTCACTGGCGAACGCGCCACCGATATGGCCGATGCTTCCGGGACGTTGCTGCTCGATGTCACCAATCGCCGCTGGTCGCACGAGATGCTGAATGCCACTGAAATCGACGAGCGATTGTTGCCGGCCCTGTTTGAATCTCCCGCTGTGTGCGCGAAAATTTCTGCAATGGGCGCAAAGGAAACCGGCCTAAGCGTTGGCACCCCTGTCGTGGCTGGCGCCGGCGATCAAGCCGCCGGAGCAACCGGCATGGGCATCGTCGGCACCGGAACTGTCAGCGTCACCATTGGCACTTCCGGCGTCGTTTTTGCCTCCACCGATCGCCCCGCTCTCGATCCCCATGGCCGCGTGCACACGTTCTGTCATGCCATTCCCGGACGCTGGCACGTCATGGGCGTCACGCAAGCCGCCGGACTTTCTTTGCGCTGGTTTCGCGACACATTTACTGCGGGCTTGACCGGTGCTCGCGAATCCTACGAGCAGCTCACCGCCGAAGCCGCAAAAATTCCCCCCGGTGCCGATGGCCTTCTCTGGACGCCCTATCTCATGGGCGAACGCACTCCCCATCTCGATTCGAACGCGCGTGGCGCCCTCGTCGGCCTCACCGCTTCGCACACGCGCGCCCACATCGTTCGTGCCATTCTTGAAGGCGTGGTCTTCAGCCTTCGCGACACGTTCACGCTTTTCCGCGAAATGAACGTCCCCGTGAAAAACATCCGCCTCGGCGGCGGCGGCGCACGCTCCCCCTTATGGCGTCAAATTCAAGCCGACGTCTTTGGCCAGCCCGTCGAAATCGTCGAAGCCGAAGAAGGCGCTGCTTTCGGCGCAGCTCTTCTCGCCGCCGTCGGCGCCGGCGTCTGGCCTTCCGTCGACGCGGCCTGCGCGGCCACCATTTGCGTCGCATCGCGCGTCGCCCCCCAACCCGCAGCCGTCGCTACGCTCAACGCCAGTTACGCCGCCTTCCGTCGCATTTACCCCGCTACCCGCCAAATTTTCTCTTCCTCCCCGTTGTAACGCCGAATCTCCGCCCGGCAAGCTCCTTCCTTCCCGTCGGCCAACTCCGCAAACGTTTTCCTCATCTGCTTATTCTTGCCCTAGTTTTCATTTCTGGTTTATCTTGGAACTGATAAGTTTGGCGTTACGAGATTTGGCATGGAGCACCACACCCATCTTTCGGTGACACCCAAAGCGGCCCGCTCGCGAGCCAACTCTCTCTTGGTTCTCTCCGTCCCGTTGCTCGCTTGTTCCGCCATGTTTTCTTTCAATCTTTGGTCAGCAAATCCCGCACCCGCCTCACACCAGCCCCGAACCGGGAATGCAAGTCCCGCCGAATTGCCCGTCGTATACCTGAGCGACTTCGAGTTGGATATTCTCCGCGGCGGAGTAGTGAAAACCTCGCCGCCCCGCAATTCTTCCGGCACGACTTCAGGCGCCCGAACAAAAGTTCCTCCGGGCTCGCCATCCACCGCAGCTCCCGGCAATCCGCCGTCCTCTTCTCCAGATAAGCCCGCGCCGCCTGCCGCCGCAGCCCGGCCGGAACCTAAAGAGGATCCTGCCACTCAGGAAGCCAATGAGCTCGTGACCGCCATGGCCGAAAACCTGGTCAGCGCTCTTGAGAAAGCCGGCTACACCGTTCGGCGATTGCGCGCGAGCGAAGCGCTCCCCAAAGTGGGCTTGCGCATCCGCGGCGTGTTCGCGGAGCCCGATGAACAAAATCGCATCCGGCGTCTGCTCGTGGGCAGCGGCTCCAGCTCACCGAATATCCTGCTCTATGTGGGCGTGAACAATCTGGCCCAGCCGGAACAGCCGCTCTACGAACTCGCCAATCCGCCGAGCAATGACGGCAAACACGGTCCGGTCATTACGGTGACTTCGTACTCTCCCGCAGTCCGCTTCGAGCTGGCTCGAAATCCCTCCGACGAGGAGTTGAAAAAAATCGCCGCGCAAATTGCCGCCGATCTGACCGGGCTCGTGAACGCCAATCCTCTGGCCCGGATTCAATAGAGAATCGCGCCTCCTGCGCTTTTTTCGCCAGCGCGCGTAGCTCTTACGCAAAATACCGACCTGTCCCTCCGTTCAGGTATAACTCTCGAAGCAATTCTGCTGCGAGCTTCCACCTCGCTTTCATTCTCAAATCTATGATGGAAGCATGGCTCAGCCGTCCAAGGCCGGTCCTGTTGTTCTGACCCTTTTCGCCCTCCCCTTTCTGGGTGGTGGCCTTTTCTTTCTTTACGCGCAATTCGTCGCGGGACAGAATTCTAAATCCGGCGATCCCATCGTCGGTGCGGCTATCGCTTTGTTTTTTGTTTTTATCGGCGCCGGCTTGATTCTCGCCTCCGTCAAAGGTTACGGGCTACTCAAAAAGCAGGCGGCGCTCCAGGACTCAAATCCGTCTTCCCCGTGGCTCTGGCGCACGGACTGGGCCGCGCGCCGTGCCGAAAGCCAGAGCCAGAAAAGCTATATCGGAGCTTGGGTGCTTGCCGCTCTTGGCAACCTGTTTTTGTTTCCCTTTATGTTCGGCATGATACCGCAGATGTTGCGCCGCAGCGACCCGCGCGCCATTATCCTGCTGGGCTTCTGTTCGCTCGGTGTCGTCTTGATCGTCCGCGCCATCCGCGCCACGATTCGCCACGACCGCTTCGGCAATTCTTATTTCGAATTCGATTCGCTCCCGTTTGCTTTCGGCCAGCGAGTGACTGGCAGGATTCACCTGCGATTTGAAACGCAGGCTGCGCACGGCATTGATTTGCGGCTCCGTTGCGTCCGCCGCGTCACCACCGGATCCGGAAACAACCGCAGCACCAGCAATATCACCCTCTGGCAGGCCGACAAGAATGTTCCTTCAGGAGCTGTCGGGCCCGGACCGCTCGGTCGAGCCATCCCCGTAGATTTTGAGTTGCCCGCGGAAGGCCTCGTTACCGACCACAACAATTCGAGCGATCAGGTTCTCTGGCTGCTGCACGCGCAGGCCGATGTGCCCGGCGTGGATTACTCCGACGATTTCGAATTGCCCGTCTTTCGAACAGCGGACTCGCCCCAGCCGGCCAGCAATTCCCAATCGCAAGTCGGCGCCGCCGCAACCGGATTTGGTTTCGCTACCACGCAAGTTCTGGACGGCGATTCCGGAGCGGTGCCGCAGCCGGCCCGTACCAAAGTCGTCGTTTCGATGCGTGACGGCGGCACGGAATTTTATTTTCCTCCGTTTCGAACGCCGGGCCGCGCGCTCCTGCTCTTGCTGGTGACGGTCGTTTGGAGCACGGCCGTCTACGCGATGTTTCATTCACACGCCCCTTTGTTTTTCGCGGTCATCTTTGCGCTGGCTGATCTTTTTATTGTTTTTGGATTCTTCCATGTTGCGTTTGGAAGCCGGCGGATCTTTGTCGGCAATGGAGAGATTCTTTACGGCGGAGGAGTCCTCGGAATCGGCGGGGCCCGGCGTACCCCATTTTCCGAAGTGGCTTCCGTCGTGGCCGTCGTGAGCATGCAGCAGGGCGGCAATTCGGACAATTCCGTCCACTCCATTCGAATGGTCACCAAGGACGGAAAAAAAATCACGCTCGCCGATGAAATCAGCAGCCGCGAGGAAGCGCGCTGGGTGGTTTCGCAGATCGAAACGCTCGCGGGCCTGAAAATAGATACGCATGTGGAAGTGGATTTGCCTCTCGGCGTCCCTTCACGCCCTCTCGGACAAAACGCGGGACCGGTCTTCACGCAGACGAGACGGTCTTCTTCCACGCCAGCGTCCCTCGCCGTGTTTTTCGCCATGGCGGCCGCGATGATCGGATTCATGACGTGGCGCATGACCTCGTTCACGTCCCGCACGAACAATTCTCGTTCTGCAGCCGCGGCGACACGCACCAATCCCCCGGCGCGGCGCGTTTTTTCCGCGCCGATGGCAGATGCAGACGTCCAACGAGTGCTCGCTCTCCCCGCCCTGAATCAAGCGGAAGAGCTGCTCGAACGCGCCATCGGTCACGACACGCGAGCCCTGGAACTCTTCAACCAACAAGTCGAGAGCTGGATCGGCCACATTAACAAGAGTGATCGCCTGAGCCAGTTGGAGCAGCGCTCGCGGTTTTCCAGGGATCTCCGAGTGCGCTACGCAAATGCGGACATCAATCTGGCTCTCGAAGGCTGGCAGAAGAACCAGCGTTCCGCCGATCTATTAATTGACCGCGCGCGCACCGATGCGCACTACCGCGCGGCCGCCGTCTATTTCCTGGGCATGCTGGCGGGGCGCGGCGTGGACTACGACCGTATCCACGATGTGCTGCTCGGCTACGCGCGAAACGATCCGGACGCGCTCGTGCGCCAATGGGCCGTCGAAGGCATGCGCTATCTCGGCAAGGATGAAGTCCTGGACGAACTCTACACTTCGTTCACCGAAGATCCCTCCATGAACGTGCGCGACCGCGCTGGATGCAACATTTCGGATTGCGGCAATTTCACGCGCAAGCAGCGTATGCGTATGGCGCCGCAATTGATCGACCTGGCGGCGAACCCCAGCACCACGCCACAAATGCGAAACTGGTGCTTCATGGCTTTACGGGAAATTACGGATGAAAATTTTCCAGATGCGGCATCCTGGAGCAACTGGTATCAGGCCCACGGCGCCGAAAAAATGGCCGCGTTCGAACGCCTCGAATGGTGGCAAGTCCGCGGCGACGAATAGCTCTACCCCTCAGCAGTCCTTGCCTCCGTTCAATAAACATTTCGCGTTACACTACAAAGGAAGAGAGCTATGGCTGAGACTCAGGAAAAAGGCACGCAGTCTGTCGTCCGCAACATTTCAGACACCGCGCGATGGGCCGCGGTTTTTCGTGCGCGCGAAACCGAACGGCCGGACCCGATGTTTCGCGATCCGTACGCGCAGCGTCTCGCCGGCAAGCTTGGAGTGGACATCGCCAACACGCTGCCGGAAGGAAACAAGCACGCCTGGGCGTGGGTTGCGCGAACCTATCTTTTCGACCAGTTCATCACGCAGGAGCTGCAGCAGGGCACGGACATGGTCGTGAATCTCGCCGCTGGTCTCGACGCGCGGCCGTATCGCATGAAGCTTCCTGCCTCCTTCCTGTGGATCGAAGTCGATTTGCCGGAAATCCTCACTTATAAAGAGGGGATTCTAGCTAACGAGAAACCGACTTGTGCGCTGGAGCGCGTGCGCCTCGATTTGTCCGACGGCAATGCAAGGCGCGCCTTATTTGCGGAGCTCGACCGCCGCGCGAAAAGAATCCTCGTGCTCACCGAAGGCCTGCTGATTTATCTGAGTGCTGAGGAAGTGGCCGTGCTTGCTAAAGACCTCGCCGCAGGTGCGCATTTTCAGCGCTGGATTTTGGAACTCGGGTCGCCGGGTCTCCTGCGCATGATGCAGCGCACGGCTGGGAAACAGCTCAGCGAGGTTGGGGCACCATTCAAATTTGCGCCGGCGGAAGGGCCGGCGTTCTTCACGCCACACGGCTGGGAGCCGATGGACGTGAAGAGCCTGCTAAAAACCGCAACGCAATTCAAGCGCCCTCCTTTTTTCTTGCGGCTTCTGGGGCGTTTGCCGGAACAGAAAAAACCCGCCGGCAACCGTCCCTGGTCGGGAGTTTGCCTCTTCAAGAAAACTTAACGCCGGACGCAGAAGAACCGCAGAGCGATGACTGGTAGCGACTGTGAGAAACAAAACGCCCGCCGATCGCTACTGAATCGGCGGGCCTTTCAACGGAATCAAATTGGAAAACTTCAGCTCTGTCCTGCGGCTTTAGCCATATTCGCAGCCCATTCCGCCTGGCGGCGCGGCATCTCTTCGGGGGCGACGTCCTCAACATGCGTGGCCACTCCCCAGGAGTGCCCGAAAGGATCGTTGAATTTACCGTAGCGGTCGCCCCAAAACATATTGGCCACCGGCATCGTGACTTTGGAGCCCGCAGCGACGGCGCGATTGCACACGGAGTCCACGTCTTCCGAATATAGGAAAAGATAAACCGGATTGATCGACGAACCGCTCGGCGCGGCGGCCACGCCCGGAATTTCGTCGTTGATGAAAATCACGGAATCGCCGATGCGCAACTCGGCGTGCATGATGATTCCTCCAGGCCCCGGCATGCGCATGATTTCCGTCGCGCCAAACACGGACTTATAGAAGTCGATGGCGCGAGCCGCGTCTTTGCAAGTTAGTGCTGCTGAAATGGAATGGTACCCTTCGGGAATAGCTCGGACAGGATTCGGCATGGTTGCCTCCTAACGGTCTTGGACGTGCGCGCACCGGAAACGGAAGGGAGCTTCGGCTAGATCGTGCGCGTTCTGATGTTGATACTCCTCCGCCCGTCCGGTGTCAACCGGGAGCTAGCTCCCGCTGGGTACACTCTTTCCAACAAGGTCTGAGCCTTCAGTCGTTGACCGCTGCTAATCCCCAGAGGGTTTCTCGACCTGTTCGATGACGAGAAGCGGGACGGGGCCTGTTTGGGATTCCAGTTTCAGCCCGAGTTCCTGTTGCAGGGCCGTCAGGAGAGGCGGGCTGTTGGGATCTGGTTGGTAGGTGGCGGGTAGGTATGCCGGGCGCGGCGGGAATTCGCTGGGACCGGGAAACCACTTCAGGTTGATGTCGTACTTTCCCCCGAGATTGGTATTATCGAGCACCATCCTTTTGGTGAATCCCGAAAGTTGGGCAACCACTTGCGTTATGGGCACCTTCAGGCCGTCCATATGCCCGACCCAGGGAAACACGCGGAGACTGCCACAAGGCGGCGGGGACGACGTTCCCAGTTGCTTGGTGTGCGGCTCCGGACTGCAGTCGCCCTGGGCGTCTTGAAGTTTTCCGGAGTCAGCTACGACTAAGGAGTAGATCGGAAGGTCTTTGTTCACTTGGCGGAGTGTCAGCTTGAAGCGATCTTTCAGGAGTGCCTGAAGCATGCGTCGGTTTTGCAGTTCGCGCTGGTCATCGCCAACCTTTTGCATTTCATCGATTGCCGATTTTTCCGCTTTGGCATCCACATCGTACAAGTCAGAAGAGAACCAGTCCGGTGCTCCCGAGACCTGATAGTCTTCGACTCGGTAGGCCAATCGAAGAAGCTCCCACATCGAAATGTTAACCGCATTGAACGTGCCGGGTCCTACATTGAGCCGCTGGGAGACGATACCGCCAGTCTTGAGTGCAGAGGTGCCCGCTTTGTTTAGTTCGATCGAGGCGACCGCGAACACCGGCGGAAGGATGGAGTTCACTTGCGCCTGTGGCTCCGAGGGCTTCTCGGCATGGTCGATGACGAGAACCTGCACCGGGCCGTTCTGCGATTCCAGTTTCAGCCCGAGCTGCTCTTGAGTTGCTGTGAGGATTGCGGCTGGGCTCCCGTCTGGGGCCCATTGCAGCGTGAAATCGTAGTTGCCCTCGAGCCCGGTGTTATCTACGACGATGCGGCCGCCCAATCTCTGCGACAACAAGCGCACCAGTGGCGCGAGTGGAACTCCTTGACCCACCAGCTTGTTCTTTTCCGGTTCCATCAAACCGCCCGCTCCGCAAGGACGGTCACCGCATTTCATTTCGTTGGCGTACGTATCGCCAGGTTTTGCCTGCTGGATTTTGGGACCGTTGTTCGCGATGACCAGGGAATACACGGGCAGTTCTTTGGTTTCGCGGTGTAGCGTCAGCTTGAAGCGGTCCGACAAGAGCACCTGAAGCAGGCTTTGCCGTTCCAGGGTTTCCTGATCTTGGCTAAGTTTCGGCAGCTCATCGGCTTTGGATTTGTCCAACTTCGCCAAGACATCGTATTTTTCTGAATCAAGCCAGCTCGGCCCTCCCGAGATCTGGTCGTTCTGAACATCGTAGGCCCTCATGAGGAGCATCCGCAGCGAGAAGTTAGTGGCCATGAATTGGCCGGGTCGCCACATAATCGCCACCGCAGGCCTGCCAATGATCTTGAAACCGGCCATCGGCTCGCCATTCTTGTTGGGTGTGATCGAAGAGGTCTCGAACCCAGACGCAGAAGTAGCAGCGTTCCTGGCCTGCGACGCGGCGCGGGTTTGCGTTGCGTGCAGCAGGCCAAACACGATGGGCGCCGCGACGGCCAGTAACCCAGCCGCGCCGAGCAACAGCTTTTTGCTGAGATCCAATTTCCGCATCGTACCCTCCGTCATGATTCTCGCAATCCGTCTCTTCAAGTCCGCACCAGTGACCCCGGACACGCAGGCCAGCGGCGATCCCACACAGAATTCGCAGATCTTCAAAATACTTTCCGCATAGACCTGCCGATCGCTGCCCGACTCCAGTACCGCTTCATCGCAAGCGCGTTCGCGCTCTTCCACTAGCCGCGCTCCCAGCCACCAGACCAACGGGTGAAACCAGAAAATGGCTTCGACGAACATGTGCAGCGCAGCGGCCAAATTGTCGCGGCGGCGCACGTGCCAGATTTCATGCGCGAGAATGGCTTCTAGGTGCGCGTCTTCGAGGCGTTCGGAAATTCCTTTCGGCCACACTAGAACGGGCCGGGCGATGCCAAAAATCCCCGGTTCCAGAGAAGTTTGTGACAACAGCAACTCGATCTGCTTCCGTCTCCCAGCTGTCCGTTCCAACCGGTGCAGCGTCTCCAGTTCTCGCCCTTCACGCATTGGCGCCGCTACCCGTACGGCCGCGGAAATCCGCCGCCAGCGCACGTACCAAACGAGAACGACCACCAGAAATCCCGCGAGCCACACGGCTGCGAGGAGTGCCGGAAGCAACTGCATCAGGCTTTGCGAAACCGTCGAGGGAGTGGCCTGGGAAATCATGGACAACCCCTGCGTCGTAAAAGGCTGACTGACTTCCTCCATCGCAAGATACAATCCAGCCTTGGTTCCTGCCGAGCCGCGCAACCACGCCAGCTGGATTCCAAGACCCACGAGCAACGAAAAAGGGATCAGGAATTTCACCGACGCTGCCAGCCAGAGCCCGTAGCGAGCCCGCGCCTGGTTCTTTCGCAAGACCAATGTCATTACTCCGGCCGCTACAGCGAAGAGCGTTGACTGCCATACATGATTGCCCAGCGCTGGGGCGAGCGCCGCCCAATTCGCAGACAAATGGTTTGGAATCATTTCGATTTGTCCTTTCTCTCTAGCTTGCGGAGAAGTTTCCCGGCTTCCTTCACGTCTTCCAGGGTGAGTTTTCCCGATTCAATCAGGTGCGCCATCACGGGTTGCGTGCGTCCGCCGAAGAGCGTTAGCAGATCGTCGATCAACTTCCGCTGCGCGGCATTGCGGGAGACTGCGGCTTCGAAAATGTGGAAGTTGCCGACCTTCCTGACGCGGCGCACGGCCTTCTTCGTTTCCAAGCGGTAAACGATGGTCTGGATTGTCGTGTAAGCAGGCCGGCCTCTTTCCGGAAATGTTTCCTGGATCTCGCGGATGGAGACCTGGCCCTGCGTCCACAGCGCCTCCATGATCTGAAGCTCGAGCCTGGTTAGTTTGGGTTTCGGCATATTCTCCTCTACTACAAGTGTAGGTAATCCTACTATTGCAATAGGCAAAGTCAAGTTCTTTTTTTAAGGATAGCGTCGGGGCGGTCGGGACGGCGAAGCAAAGCCTCAGCAGGACAGGCGATTCGCCTTTTTCATGCCGCCAAGTTATTGCGTGAGGCGATTGGACGGCGATGATACCCGGTGGATTCTTCTGAGTACACGAATAATCCTTCGCTCCTCCGGCGATGAGCCGGAAGTTGACGCGAATTTTGTGGGGAGAGAGAATGCCCGGCGAAGCGGCGCTGCAGGATGGCCACGATGAGATATGAATTCCTTGCGGATACTTACGAGACCGAGCGCATCAAGGTTCTCAGCGCGTGGAGCGAATTTCGCGACGAAGATCTTCCCGTGCGCCCGCGCGCGAACGATCCACGCGGGCGCAGTGTTCTCGAACAAATGGTGCACCAGTGCGTCAGCGAAAATCTTTGGTTTCTCAATATGCTGGGAATTGACGTGAACGCGCCGCTTCCCGTGGCGGAAACGCGAGTCGAATTCATGAAGCGCTACGCGGAGGACAGCGGAAAACGGCTGGCGGCGCTGCGGACAAAAGAGGATTCGTGGTGGGAGTCCGAAACAAGATTTTTCGATGTGCCGCGATCGCGCGCGTGGGTGCTGGTGCGGCGGATCGCGCACACCGCGCACCATCGCGGCCAACAAATGGCCATGCTACGTATGCTAGGCCGCGAAATACACAGCAATTACGGCCCCACGGCGGATACCGGCGGGCTGATGCAGAATCACGCTCCGACGATTTACGGTTATGCAACCGTGCAGGCGCTGCTCGATGGTGAAATGAAAGGTGGCGCAAAGGCCCCGCTGCCGGGCGCCGCCGGCAAAGCCGTGACCGAACGCCCGGACAAAAAATAGTCGGCAGAAAAAACCGCGCCAGAATTATTCCGGTTTAGTGATGACGCCGCAGGCGATGCGTTGCGGGGCGCCACTGCCGCTTCCGCCGGCAACGGCGTGAATCACGATCGCCGTTCCGCCATTGCTGAAGACGGAGTTGGCGTCCGTCCCGAGAGTGACATTCGGCGCGACGGTGCTCACATGCGCCGTGCCGTCCGCAGCCACAATCAGAGCAAAGTCCGGGATATCGCCCGCGAGCATTCCTTCATGGGCGTGCCCGCCTCCAAAATGCGGCCCGGCGGATTTGAAATCAGGCGGCTCGCATTTCGCCACCTGGTGAATGTGGAGAGAATGCTCGCCCGGCGGAAGATTTTTGATATCAATCGTGATTTTGACTCCCTTGGCGGCCGGCGTCAGCGTCGCAGTGCCGACGCTTTGGCCCTGCACGTTCTTGATGTCCACGGTGACCGGCTTGGCGGAAGCCTGGGCGCGGCCGTCCTGTGCGAAAGCCAGACTTGCTGCCGACAAAAACAGTGCGGCACAAGCGAAAGATCTCATTACGGTTCTCCTCACGGCAGATTGTGTTCCCGGATTTGGACTCTCTGAAAAATACGCCCAATTCAATCTAGCGCAAGGCCATCGTGGATGGCACAACGTGTCCTCAAGTAGATAGCCTCTCTAGCGGCAAGAGATATGCGCGCTAAGGCTGATAGAGAGCAGGGAAAAGTTTCTTGAGGTTTTCGAGCTTGGGCAAGTCGTTGTAGACGATGTATGGATTGTCGAGATTGTTCTTGAGATAGTCCTGATGATAATTTTCGGCGGGATAAAAAGATTTGAAGGGCTCGACCTTTGTGACGATAGGCCGGGAGTAGACCTTGGCGGCATCGAGTTGGGCGATGTAGGCCTCGGCGATGCGTTTTTGTTCGGGATTGCTGTAGAAAATCAGGGAGCGGTATTGCGAGCCGGTGTCCGGACCCTGGCGATTCCATTGCGTCGGGTCATGCGCGACGGAGAAAAAAATCATCAACAACTGGCCGTAGGAAATTTGCGAAGGATCGTAAGTTATGCTGACGGACTCGGCGTGGCCGGTCACCCCCATGCTCACACTTTCGTAGGAGGGAGACTTGACGTAGCCGCCGGCATAACCGGAGGTCGCCGAGGAAACTCCCTTGAGATGTTCGAAGACGGCTTGAACGCCCCAGAAGCAGCCGCCGGCGAGGACCGCAGTTTGCTGGCCTTTGGCTGTGGCCAACGGCGCATCGGCCGCGGGCGAGGGGAAGGGCAATTTCGGAGTTTCCGGCGCGCGGGAGCCGAGAGCGCGGACGGCGGTCCAGGCGACCAGCCCGAAGATTATCGCGAACGCAAAGGCTTTACCGATCGAAGGGCTTTTCATAGGCCGTCACCCCAAGCATCAAATCCAGTTTACTCCTCAGGTTTTGAATTAGATGCGGAAAGACGGCCGTTCGATAGGGCGTGGTCCGAAGCAGTTCGCGAGTTCCGGTTTTCACCCTACAGTTGGCCAAGTGCCGGCGAGTTTGAACCGCAGGACCGCGTGAGGCATCATAGGGGGCGGGAAGTCCATCGTTTGATTAAAGAGAGGCCAAACTGATGCGCGCACAAAGCCTTTTTGTTTTAGCAATGACGTTGTCCCTGCCATTTGCGGCGGCGGCGCAAGTGACGCACGGGCAGAAGCCCAAGCTGCCTGTCGAGTTCGCAACGAAGTCGGTGAGCAACTCCCCGGAGTATGAGAAAGCGCCGGCGGGATTTCTGCCCACGGTGCCGGCGGGATTTCGCGTGAATGTGTATGCTACGAATTTCAAATATCCGCGCTGGCTGACGGTCGCCCCGAACGGAAATATTTTCCTGGCTGATTCCGGGGCTGGACAAATCGTGGTGATGCGCGACCCGAAGAACACCGGTACTGCAGAAGAACGCGAAGTGTTTGCGGATGGCCAGAAAGAACCGTTTGGGATCGTGTTCCACCAGGATTATGTTTATGTGGGGAACACAAACGAAATCGTCAGGTTCCGTTACGACCCGAAGACCTCGAAGCGGCTCGGCGAAAAGGAACATCTCTTGGATTTACCAACCGGTGGACATAGCACTCGTGCTGTGGCTTTTTCCGCGGATGGCAAGCATCTCTTCGTCTCCGTTGGCTCGAACTCGAATATTGACACGGGCGAGGACCCGCGCCGGGCAGCTGTGACCATCTGCGATCCAGATGGGAAAAACGCGAGGCTTTATGCAGCCGGGCTCAGGAATCCGGTGGGACTGGCGCTGGAGCCGGTGACAGGAGAACTTTGGACGACTGTCAATGAACGCGACCGTCTCGGAGACAACCTCCCCCCGGATTACTTTACGTCACTGAAAGACGGCGGATTCTATGGCTGGCCCTACAGCTACATCGGTGACAACATGGATTCCCGAGTGAAGCAGGAACATCCGGAACTTGTTGCCCGGGCTATCATTCCCGACGTGCTCCTGGGTCCTCATGTTGCCCCCATCCAGTTCGCTTTTTATACCGGGACGCAGTTTCCGGAGAGCTACCGAGGGGGTGCCTTTGTCGCGGAGCATGGCTCGTGGAACCGTTCCACGCGCTCCGGTTATCAGATCGCTTTCGTAGCTTTCAAGGATGGAAAGCCTTCAGCCGATCCTGTGCCGTTCATGAATGGACTGGTCCCCGATCCCACCAAAACGGGAGTCTATGGGCGACCCGCTGGAGTGGCGGTTGCGCCGGACGGGTCGCTGCTGATCTCGGACGACGGGGCGGCCGTGATTTATCGCATCTCCGTCGTGAAATAGGTCCATTGAGCAGAAGAGCTTCAAGCTTCTGGAGAGCTATCCTGCGTTCCAACATATAGATGGGGCGGTGTCCGGCACACTTGGCCGGAACATCGCAGTGTAGGGCCCCCCTCCCCGGGTTTTTTGTAAGTGTTGCATCTAAAGGACTTAAGATTCCCGGAAACCCTTTAGATGCAACACTTATGGGCATCCTTGTAAGTGTTGCATCCAAAGAACTTGAGTGCGGGGGCTTGCGGCTAAAAACCGGCAAAACACGGTGTTTGTCTGTAAGTGCGAAATCTAAAAGACTTAACGGAAAAAAACCCGCCACCAAAACAAAAACGCCAGCGAGACGCTGGCGCTACCAAGCTCTAACCGCAGTATTTCCTACTCGCCACTGTACTCGCTCTGCAATGTTCTGTCAAGGAAAAAGATGGATTTTCGATCAGCGCGAGGTCTCAAGAATGAGACCGGGGAGGCCGAGGCTTGACAGGCAAGAGCCTGCCTGTGGCAGGCAGGCCTGCTTCTGGCTAGCAGGCTTGCCTCTGGCCTGGTAAGCCTGGGCTGACAAGCTCGTGTCACCGGCTACTTCACGGTCAAAGTGAGTTGGATGGGCTGGAGCTGGAGGGGCTTGCCGGTAGAAGACATGGCGCTGGGAGTGACGGTAATCATGGAGGTGCCGGAAGGCGTGATGATGGGTGGCGGTACGGTGGAGGCGGTCCCGCCGCCGCAACCGGCAACGCCGCAGGTTACGCAGAAAACGGCGCTTGCAAGGACAGTGGCGAGCCTCAAGCGCCTGGGGCCACCGGCGTGTTGCGAGGTCCGGAGAGTTTTGGAGGCCAGCACGAGGATCAGTGCGAGCACTAACAAGGGCAACAGGCGCAGGACGGGAGTGGGCCTGAAGCGCAGTGGGGCATACGGGGGCGAGATGGCAGAGCCGCTGGTGGTGACGGTTACGGTGAACGGCACTACTGCCCCATTTGAGATCGACACACTAGCGGGGACTTGGCAGGCGGCGCCTAGGGGCGCGCCGCTGCATGTGAGGGACACCGTGCCGGTATAGCCAGCTCCAGGCGTTAACTGCAGCTGGAATTGCGCGGGCTGCCCAGCGCTGACGGAGGCGGTGGTCGAACCACCGGGAGCGGGCCCAGGCGTGAAGGCAGGGTTGGCATTGCCCTTGATTTGAACCGTCTGCGGTGAGTTAGGCGCATCGTCGGTGATCGTAATTGTCGTAGTGCGAACGCCGGGAGCAAGCGGCGTGAAGGTGACCGTAATTGTGCAAGTTGAGTTAGCCGGTATGGCTGCGTTGCAGTTGGAACTGGAGGAGCTGAAGTCGTTCGCATCCGCTCCTGCAATCGCGACGCTGGAGATATGAAGCGCCGCGTTGCCGGAATTCTTGACAGAAATGTTCAGTGGCGTGCTGGTGCCTTGCGTTACGGTGCCGAAATCAAGGCTGCTCGGGATGAGCGTCACCGCAGGAGCGGGAGCCAAACCTGTGCCGTTCAATTGAGCGGACTCGGCCGGGGGAGCGGCATTGTCAGTGATCGTCAGCGCCGCGGAACGGCTGCCCGCTGCTAAAGGAGTAAAGCTAATGAGCACCGAGCAGGAAGTGCCGGACTGGAGAACGGTCGGAGCGTGGCAGGAATCACCGGTGATAGAGAAGTCGGATGAATTCATGCCAGTGATGGCAGTCGAGTTCAAACTGAGAGCCTGGTCGCCGATGCTGCTGATTGTAAGGGTTTGTGAGCCGCTGGTCTGGCCCACTGTCAAACTCCCGAACGAAAATGTAGTGGCACTCAGAAGAGCGACGGGGCCAACAAGGGGCTGCGAGCCAGGCGGCACACTAAAGACTGTCGGTGCGTGGAAGGTGTAGTAGGGAAGGGGACTCGGCGAAAGGATAGAATTAAGAAGCCCAGTTTGCGGATCGACTTGGTAAACCTTGTCAGCAAAAATGAGCGGCGCAGTGGGATCGATGATCCATGAGGTCGTCGATGGAAAGTTTGCGGGTAACGGAGAATTGGGGAATTCCACCAGCGTTGTGGACGAATAGAAGTGCAGGCCAGCCACGGGGAACGACACGTAAAGGAATTGACCTAGAGCGTCAAAGGTCATGGAACCCACGTCGGAAGGGGGAGTGCTGATGACGGTGGCGCTTAGATTGTTGGAGCCGAGGGTTCCATCGGAGTGCAGGTCCTGGGTAGTAAGCTGATATAGAGTGGCAAGGGCAAGAAACCGGCCTGCAGGGTCGAGAGCAAGGGACGCGGCACCAATGCTATTGAAGGGGAGTATGTTCGGCTGAGTAAAAGCGCCGATGGAGCTGTCGAAAAGCAGGAAATGTGGCTGATTGGGCTGCACAGTGGGGTCGTTGACGAACGCATAGAAAGCCTTGCCGCTGGGATGGGTTGCCCCGCCTGCAAATATGCCCGGTAGAACAGTTGCGCCGGCTGCTGTCGGAATCAGGTTGAGATTTGCAGGGTCTATTTGAAAGGATTCGACGGCGCTGGCGTTGGGATTGGAACTGCTAGGCAAGTCGACTACGTACAGAAACTGGCCGCTACTTTCCGTGGAAAGAAATTCCGGGCTGGTGGTTGGGGAGGCAAACGGTGAATGGGGAACTTCCTGAAGTGCGCCAGTATTGGGATCTATCGTAAACATCTCTATGTTGTTCGCGGAAGTGCCCGCGAACAGAAAGCGACCTTTGAAATCGAGAGCCAACTCGTTCACAGGTGACCTGCTAAGAAAAGGCGAGCCCGGCACGGGTGTAAGGACTCCAGTGATGTCATTGCGCGTAAAGACGGAGATACCGGAACCGGTCCCGCCGGGGCCAGTACTAGCGCTGAACACGAAAGGTTGTTGGAATTGTGCCCGTGCTGGAATGGAGCACGCGAAAATGGCGCAGACGAGGAGAAGAAAACGCGGGGCGAGCGCTAGAGACGGAACGGATGCGAGAGACGCTTCGCGCGAGTAGGGAGTGGAAACTGTTCGCGTGGCCGCGGGGGTTCCGCGGCGGTAATGGATGCGGCTCATTGTGGGTTCCGAGAAGGAAGCAAGTACAGTTTCACGGTAGCGCCGCGATGTGGCGGCGTCAACGCGAATTCGGAGCGCCGATACTTAACGATAAGTTTACTCACGGGTTGTATTCGGAGTCTAATGGAGCCGCCACCTAGACCCGCGGCTCCCTCCCGGCGCACTCCCGGATGCTTCGACGCTGGTATACTCCGGCATCATGAAAGAAAACCAACGATTTATCCCCGTTGATGCGGAATTCGAGACGCGCGTCCGCGAAAGTTTTGCGCGGCAGGGCTTGATGAAGCATCTTGGCGCGGAGCTTGCTGTGCTCGGGCCGGGGCATGCGGAGATTCATGTGCCATTTCGAATGGAACTTACACAGCAGCACAACTATTTTCACGCCGGGGTTTCCGGGGTGATTGCCGACAGCGCTTGCGGTTATGCGGCGTACACGCTGATGGCGGCGGACTCCACGGTGCTGACCGTGGAGTACAAGATGAACCTGCTGGCGCCCGCGGATGGAGAAAAACTGATGGCACGCGCGCGAGTCCTGCGCTCGGGGAAGACGTTGAAGATTTGCGCTGCGGACGTGTACGTGGAGAAAAACGGCGCTGAGATTCACTGCGCGACGATGCTCGCGACGATCATGTGCCTAGCGGGGAAATCCGACCGCGCCCGATGAGTATCTGCCGGGCACACCACGGAAGGCGAATGTTGAATAGAAACAGGGGGAAGACGAATCTGTTTACCCGGGCGTCCAATGAGGATGGCTGGTGAAAAGGCCGCCGACGAAACCAATCTGGTAGCAGACAAAGAGTCCGAAAGCCAAGCTGAGTAGGCCGGAGCCGGTGACGATGCTGCGGTTGAGCCATGCGAATTTGTGGCCGGCGAAAGAAAAGGGCAAAGCAAGAGCGGCGGTGATCAGCATCATTCCGGCGATGGTGCCAACCCCGAAAATCAGCAAATACAGGACCGCCCATTTCGGATCGCGGATGGTGCTTAGCACGAGCAAGGCGACCGCAGCGGAACCGGCCAAGCCGTGCACGATGCCGACGAGCAACGGGCGGAGGACTTGAAATAGTCCAAGGCGTTCGAGGGAGCCGCGCAACTTACTTGGCACGGTCAGGCTATTCCCGTGATGTTCTTCGGCGGGGGCGTGGGAGTGCCAGTGAAAGTGCATGTGGGAATCGTGCTCGTGCAGGTGCGCGTGTTCTCCGGTCACACGCGGGTGGGCCGGGGAGAGTTTTTCGCTGATCCATTTCATCGCGCCGGTGAGATTGAGCACGCCGAGGAGAATCAGCATCAGGCCGACGGAGAATTCCATGGTCAGGCCGACGCGCACCGGAATCACGAAGCCAAAGAGAATGATGGCGGCGCCAACTGCGACGATGGTGAGGGTATGGCCGCAACCCCAGAGGATGCCGATGAGTCCGGCTTTGGCGATGGAACGCTCGCGGCTGACGATAGTGGAGACGGCGATGACGTGATCTGGGTCGGTGGCATGGCGCATGCCCAGAAAAAAGCCGATGGTCAGAATCGCGAGTCCGCTGGTCAAGCTGGGGTACCTGATTTCAAAGAGTTGCAGGGTGCAGCATAACTGAGATGCAAAAAAGTTGCGCGGAAAATCTGTAGCGGGACAATTTCGGGTTGGCGCGTTCATGAGGACTTGGGTCCACTATCGGACCACCACTTCACAAGCAACAAGCCTGTGTTAATTAAAACGAAGAGAGCTCCAGCCGCGACTATATGGATTCCAAGAGCGATTCGCTCAGTTTTAGTCCTTTCGATTCTCAAGGTTGCGTCATTTTCGGAATTTGGATTCTTGATGTTGTCCATGACGGCCTTTGCATACTCATGACGGTCAACGAAAACAGGCGTAGCGAACGACAAAACTGTAGCGAGCACTGCCTTTATCACGAGTTGCGCGGGCAAGCGAGCAATCTGTCTCATGGCGTACTGGCTCTAATGGTAACCAAGATATGACAATAGTTGTAAAGCGGGATCGCAAAACATCATTTCCTTTCAGCGCCTAGTAAGTCCCATGATCGGAAACTGACCCATCACCTGAAAATCTTGGGAGACGGCTTCTTGATGCTTTGGGGAAAAGTGAAACGATAACGTCAGGGGTAAAGCCCAATTTGCTCCAGGGGCGTTTCGGTACGGCTTCAGCCGTGCCCTCCCGAAGAGCCTTCCTGGGAACAGCGCAGGCAAGATGCCGGCCTTCGACTTGTCGCTAGGAGTTACTCTTCGCGGAGGATGCGCATGATCTCCGCGGCGGCGTGGGGGAGGCGAGCGCCGCGGCGCGAAACGAGATAGACGTGGCGCGGCATGCTTAGTTGACGCACTTTTACTTCCTTCATCCAGCCGTGTTCGAGTTCCCACTGCACGCACATGCGCGGAACGATGGCCACGCCCATGCCCATCTGCACAAAACGCTTGATGCTCTCGATGGTGGGCATCTCGATGGGCATGTTGAGGGCGGTGCGGTGGCGGGCAAATAATTCGATGACGCGGCGGCGAAAGGGGGATTCAACGATGTGGGCGATGAAGATTTCTGCGCCGAGCTCGGAGACGTCCACTTCGCGCTTCTTGGCGAGGAGATGCTTCGGGGGCACGACCAGGGTCAGCTCATCTTTCAAGATTTCGGTGGCCTGAAGCTGATCATCCTGGGGCACGTAGGAGATGGCGCCGAGATCCAGGCGGTAGTTCAGGACTTCATGAGGGATGTCCCGGGAAAACATGCGGTGCACGCGGACCTGGATGCCGGGATGCTTTTCGCGAAATTTAGCGAGAGCGGGGAGGAGGGCGTGGATGGAGCTTTCGTTGACACCGAGAGAGAGTTCACCGCGCTTCAGACCTTCCAGTTCGGTGAGACCTTTTTTGACTTCGTCCCGCAGGTTGATCAGGCGCTCGGCATAATCCTTGAGAAGAGTTCCCGCGTCGGTAAGGCGAACGGGGCGCGCGCCACGCACGAAAAGGGGCTGGCCGAGAGAATCCTCGAGCTTGCGAATGGCCAGGCTGATGGCAGGCTGGGTGCGGTAAAGACGCTCCGCGGCACGCGAAAAGCTGCCTTCCTTGGCGACCATGAGAAAAACCTGCAATTCACGGAGATCCACGGGATGCCTCTGGGCAGGGAGTATAAGACAGGATTATCAAAAGTAGAACAAAGATAAATTGGACTACGGGAGGGATACCGTGCGTTACTAGAGCATGGGGGACCCTATGGACGTCGTACGCATCTTTGACACCACGCTCCGTGACGGCGAGCAGTCGCCGGGCTTCTCAATGAACACCGAGGAGAAGATTCGACTGGCGCGGCAACTGGCGGCGCTGAATGTGGACGTGATTGAGGCGGGATTCCCGATTGCTTCGCGGGGCGACCTGGAAGCAGTGCGGAAGGTATCGCAGGAAGTCCGCACGGTACCGATCGCGGCGCTGGCGCGCGCGAAGAAAGAAGACGTTACCGCGGCCATCGAGGCGCTGGAACCAGCGGCTGCGCCTCGGCTCCACGTATTCCTCGCGACCTCCGATCTGCATCTCCAAGTAAAACTGAATATGAGCCGCGAGCAGGCGTTGGAAGCCATTGCTTCTATGATCCGTTATGGCCGACAGCACGTGGGAGAAGTGGAGTTCTCCGCGGAGGATGCGGGGCGGACGGATATCGGTTTTCTTTGCCAGGTGTGCCGCGTGGCGGTGGATGCAGGCGCGACGGTGCTGAACCTGCCGGACACGGTGGGCTACGCGGTGCCGGAAGAGTATGGCGCGATGTTCACGAAGGTACGCGAGTACCTGGGCGATCCGCAGGGAATCACGCTCAGCGCGCATTGCCATGATGACCTGGGGATGGCGGTGGCCAATTCGCTGGCGGCGATCCGCGCGGGCGTGCGGCAGATCGAATGTACGATCAATGGAATTGGGGAGCGCGCGGGAAACGCTTCGCTGGAAGAGGTGGTGGTGGCGCTGGCGGTGCGCAAGGAAAGCTTTGGCGTGACCACGGGGATTCGATTGGAAGAACTTTTTCCCACGAGCCGGATGCTGACGGAGATTACAGGAGCACAGGTGGCGCCGAACAAGGCCGTTGTCGGAGCGAACGCGTTTGCGCACGAAGCGGGAATCCACCAGGACGGAATCATCAAGAACCCGCTTACCTACGAGATTATCTCGCCGCAAACGGTGGGAGTGCCCAACCGCTCGCTGGTGCTCGGAAAACATTCCGGGCGCAATGCGCTGCGGCTGACGCTGAAAGACCTGGGTTATGAAGCGAGCGACGCAGAACTGGCGGAAATTTACAAGCGGGTGACGGCGCTCGCGGATCAGTCCAAGCAGGTGCGCTCGCGCGACATCGTGGCCATCGCGCACGAAGTGATCCGCCGGCGGCCCGCGGCGATGACGGCGTAATCTAACGTCAGCGGCCTGAGTTTCCGCAGCCCAAGAGATTCGAAACGCCGGGGACGCGCCGCTTTGTATTCGTTTTCAGGGCGGTTCTGGCCGGCGCGGGATTTGTTTTTGTTCGGGGAACCATCATGAAGAAGACCATCGTTCTGCTGCCAGGAGACGGCATTGGCCCGGAAGTGACGCGGGCGGCGGCTACCATCCTGCGCGAATCGGCGCACGAGTTTAATCACCAATTTGAGTTTGCGGAATTTCCGATCGGCGGCGCGGCGATTGACGCAGCGGGCACGCCGCTGCCCAACGAGACGCTGGAGGCCTGCCGCAAAGCGGACGCGGTGTTTTTGGGTGCGGTGGGCGGGCCGAAGTGGGATGCTTTGCCGGTGGGCAAGCGGCCGGAGAGCGGATTGCTGGGGCTGCGCAAGGGCATGGGACTGTATGTGAACGTCCGTCCGGTGAAACTGGTCGAACCGCTGCAGGGGCTTTCGCCGTTGAAGCAGGAGCGGCTGGGCAATCTGGACCTGGAAATTGTGCGCGAACTCGCGGGCGGGATGTATTTCGGGGAGCGTGGGAACTCGACCGAAAACGGAGTGGAGCGCTCGTGGGACACGGAGTCGTATTCGACGCCGGAGATTGAGCGCATCGCGACGTTTGCTTATGCGCGGGCGGAGAGCCGCTCGCGGCGGCTTTGCTCGGTGGATAAGGCGAACGTGCTGACGAGTTCGCAGCTGTGGAGGCGCACGGTGACGGCGATGAGTTCCGTGTACCCGACGGTGAAGCTGGAGCACATGTACGTGGACAATGCGGCGATGCAGTTGACGCTGCGGCCGGGGCAGTTTGACGTGGTGCTCACGACCAACATGTTTGGGGACATTTTGAGCGATGCGGCGGCGGCGCTGGTGGGATCGATTGGGCTGATTCCGTCGGCAAGTTTTGGGTCGACTGCGCCGCTGTTCGAGCCGATTCACGGCTCCGCGCCGTCGCTGGCCGGGACGGACACGGCCAATCCGATTGGCTCGATTCTTAGCGCTTCGATGATGCTGCGGGACGCGTTCGGCTTGACGCTGGAGGCGGATTGGGTCGAGCAGTCGCTGGCACGCGTGCTTTCGGGCGGGTACCGGACGCCGGATATCATGGAGGCGGCGGCGCGCGCGGTGGGCGGCTCGGTGTTTACGGAGATTCTGCGCGAAGAGATGCAGCGCACTTATGAGCACGCCGAGCGGTACGGCTGGGGCGTATAGATCCACCTCTCTACCCATTCCCTTTACCTTTCCTCACCGTCGGACTTCTTCTCGGGGATGTAGTGTTTCAACTAAGAAATCGGATTTTACAATTCACCCAAAGAGGCCAATCGAAATGGCATCCGGTCGGCGCGCTCAAACTTCTGAAATGGAGCAAGGTCGTAAATACTTCTACGGCATTCGAATAAGGAAGGATTACGGGAAGGCATTTCCATTGCTTCTTCAAGCCGCTCGACAAGGATATGTTCATGCCCAGTATATGGTCGGGTACGCTTACAGAGACGGATTAGGAACGAAGAAAACCCTCACTCAATCCAGAAGATGGTGGATGGCAGCAGCAAGACGAGGCCATCCCGGCGCACTATTCAATCTCGCATTGGACTACGACTACGGGCGAGGGATTCGACCCAATCTGCGAAAAGCATTCGGCTTATACAAGCGCGGAGCTGAGTTTGGTGATAGAGAAGCGCAATGCAATCTTGCAGTTGCTTATTTGGAAGGTCGAGGTACCAAACGTAGCCTCCGAGAAGGCACGTACTGGATGAAGCGTGCCGCTCTCCAGGGTGACCCGAAAGCCCAGTACAACCTAGGGCGTTCTTATCTCGCCGGAGAAGAACGGGCAAAAAATGTGAAAACGGCAAAATGGTGGCTGGCAAAGGCTGCCCGCCAGGGTCATTCGCGGGCAAGGACCTTGCTAAGAGCGGTAAGAAAGAACAAACGCCACTGATTCAGCAGCTAATCGAACTCAATTGCCGGTAACGCGGTGAAGGGCGCGTGTGCCACCACCACCGGCCTGGTTGCCTTGCGAGAAGCTGCTGAGAATGCTACTTTTACACTTTCCGAAGCAGCCTGCGGCTGGCCAGGGTCGGGGGCCACACGGTCGTGTGGACGAGGGCGCGGGCTGAGAATCCGTTCCAGAGCAGCTTGACCAGAGGGTGAGAATCATCGTTACTCATCGCCACTTTCTTGAACTTTCATCGCGGTGGATGGGCCGCTAGGCATACGCCGGTCATGTCACACTCGGGATCCAATTCGAAACGAGTTTTGCCTGCCACTGGAGCTGAGACAGGCAAGATCACCTATTGGCGCGTGGAAGGGTCGTTGCTTGAACTTGGCGCGATGCGCCCGGTGGGGTTCTTCACCTGGAACGCGCAAAGCTTTTCGGAACGCTGGGCGCGGCGCGCGGGTATGGCTGGCATGGCGCTGGCGCGGCCGTTTGCTTATGCGGCGAGCCGCACGTTTGCCACGCGCTTTTTGCATACGTTGTTGCGGGGAGTCAGCCGCGACCGGCTCGATCTGCTTGGCGAGGAATATTTTCATTACGTTTTGAAACCGCAATTGCGACGCGACGCTGCCGAAAAGTTGATTGAGGCGGTCCGCAAAGGCGAACGCGTGGTGCTGGTCGGGCAGCTCCTGGAAAATGTTCTGCGACCGCTGGCTCATCATTTCGGAGTGGAATCGTTCATCGCGAACCGCCTGGAATATCGCGATGGCAAGGCCACCGGGCGGTTGCTCGATCCGATCGTTCGGCCGCGCGGCCCGTTTGCGTGGATTGCAAGCGGCGGCACGGACGGCCGAATCCCACGCCCAAAACTTTTGAGCCGTCTGGGCTGGACAGGGAAGCCCGAGCTACTGGAAAGCGCGGTGGAGACGACGGCCCGTCCCGCGATTTCGCGGGGCAAGGCTGTCGCGCTCTTCGGGGAAGCGCCGCGAGTGGAGAAACTTTCGGTGCGCGAGAGCCTGGCGCACCGGCACCTGCTGCTAATCGGCGTGACCGGATTCATCGGCAAGGTCTGGCTTGTCGATCTGCTCGAAAACATTCCCAACATAGGCAAGATCACGCTGTTGATTCGGCGTAACCGCACAACGTCCGCGAAGCGGCGCTTCGAGAAGATCGTCGAGGAATCGCCGACTTTCGATACGCTCCATGAGCGCCATGGCGGAAAGTTAGGTGCTTTTCTAAAGGAAAAAGTGGAAGTGGTCGAAGGCGACGTGAGCTTGCCCGGACTGGGGCTGGATTTGCTCACTCAGGAGCGGCTGGCGAAATCACTGGACCTCATCGTGAACAGCGCCGGCTTGACGGATTTCAATCCGGATTTGCGCGATGCGCTTTCTTCCAACGTGGATTCCGCCATCCACTTGCTTGGATTCCTGCGAAAGTGCAATCACGCCGGGCTGATGCATCTTTCCACCTGCTACGTCGTGGGCATGCGCGACGGCCGCGTCACCGAAGAGCTGCGGGAGAATTACAATCCGGCCAACGATCCGCAATTCGACGCCGAGCGCGAGGTCGATTCGCTGCGTGAAACGATTCGCCACGTTGCGGAACGCGCGGAAAGTCCGGAACTCGACGGGGCGCTTCGCCGCCAGGCCCTGGGACGCAGCGGTAACGAAGCTGCTGCGCCTGCGGGAGAGCTCGACGGCGTTTTGAAACGCAACCGTGCACGGTGGGCCAGGAACAGGCTTACGCGGATTGGCTTGCGCCGGGCGCAACATCTCGGATGGCCGAACACTTACACTTTTACCAAGAGCCTTGGCGAATCCATCCTCGCGCGGCGCGGACATGACCTGCCGATTGCCATCGTGCGGCCGTCGATCGTGGAAAGTTCGGAGCGCTCGCCGTTCACGGGTTGGAATGAAGGAATCAATACCTCCGGACCGCTGTCCTATTTGCTGGGGACGAACTTCCGGCAGCTCCCTTCGAACGCGCGGAAGTGCCTCGACGTGATTCCGGTGGACATGGTCTGCCGCGGGATGACGCTCATTGCGGCCGCGGTTATCGCGCGTCGGCACGCCCGGCTTTATCAACTGGCGACTTCGGCAATCAATCCGGTGAACATGGGCCGCAGCATCGAGCTGACGGGACTGGCGCACCGCAAGCATTACCGGACCACGCAGGGCATCGACAGTTGGCTGAAGGTCAAATTCGAGACCATTCCCGTTTCAAAGCAGCGCTACGAACGGCTCTCGATTCCCATGCAGAAAGCGGTGATTTCCGGGATCAATCGCGCGGCCATCTCGCTGCGCATGAAGAAACCGCCGCTGGCCCGAGCCGAGCGCGACCTTATCCGCGCAGAAAAACTGATAGAGCTCTACGAGCCCTTCATTCTTCATAACGAGCACGTGTTTGAATGCGAAAACGCGCGCTTGCTTTCCGCCGCGCTGCCGCCCGATGAAAGACAGCTCTTCGACTTCACGCCGGAATTGGTCGACTGGTGGGATTACTGGATCAACGTGCACATCCCGGCGTTGCGCCGCTGGTGCTACCCGCTCATGGAGGGCCGGCCTCTCGAATCGCGTGAACCGCGAGCCCTCGATTGGCCCGCCGAACCGGCGCGCGAAGCGGCTCTCTCGAAAGCCGCGACGCCGCCCGACCCTTTATGGCGATCTTCGTAACGGGCTCGACCGGCTACCTGGGCAGTTATCTCGTGGCGGGACTCTTCACCGGGTACCGCGACAAGCTGAATCTGCTCGTGCGGGCAAAAACGGAGCAGGAAGCCCGCGAACGGCTCTGGACCTCCCTCCAGCTGCATTTTGAGTTTCCCGAATTCCTCGAATACCTCAATTCGCGTGTGCGCATTTTTCGCGGAGACTTGACCGCCGAACTCTTTGGCTTGCCCGATACGGAATATCACGCGCTGGTGGACACCACGGATTCGGTGATTCACTGCGCCGCGTCGCTGAACCGCAAGTCGGAGAAGCAGTGCTTGAACGTGAATCTGCGCGGCACGCTGGAGGTCATCCAACTGGCGCGGCGCGCGCAGGACCGCAACGGGCTGCGGCGGTATTCGCATGTTTCGACGGTCGCGGTGGCAGGGAAGAGGAAGAACGAAGTGGTGACGGAGGACGAGGCGATCGACTGGTCGCGCTCCGATTACGACCCGTATGCGCGCACGAAGAAATTTTGCGAGCATATGGCTCACCGGCTTCTGCCGGATGTGGCGAAGACGATTTTCCGCCCCGCCATCGTGATGGGCGACAGCCGGCGGGCGGAGACTTCACAGTTCGACATGGTGCAAGCCTTCCATGTGCTGGCGAAGCTGCCTGTTCTTCCGCTGCGCCCTCACGATAGAATCGACATCGTGCCGGCGAATTATGTCGGCAAAGCGATCGTGAGCATTCATCAAAAAGAGCCCGCCGCGCACGGCATCTACCACTTGTCTTCCGGGACGGGATCGCAGACGTACATGGAATTGACGGAGGCAATCGCCAAAGCCGGAGGAATGAACCGGCCCTTGTTTTGGCCCTGGCTGGGCCGGCCTTTTTCGAGCACGGTGAATTGGGCGGCAGAACGCGGCGGCGCCGTGGGCCACGCCGCTTCATTGCTCAAAGTGTTCTGGCCGTATCTGGATTGGAATACGGTGTTCGACAATTCCCGCGTGGTTGCCGAGCTGGGAGAGGCGCCGGCGAAATTCTCGGCGTATGCCTCGCCGCTCTTGAAATTCAGCCGCGACAATAAATTCAAGTATCCGGCCAATCCCTGGCCAGCGGATGCCATCGTCGAGAAGACGGTCGCGGCAGGAGGCGCCCGCTCGTGACGGACTTTCTCCTGGTCGCGTGGGTCAGCGCGCTGATCGAACTGCGGCGCTTCGGCTGGATGATGGGTCTCGGCGAGCGGTGGACGCCGGGCGAAAAACTGAAGCTGCTGTTCGCGGGCTACAACGGGACGCGGAACACCGGAAGCGATGTGCGCGTCCAGGAAATGCTGCGACAGGTGCGGCATGTGCTTGGCGCGGAGCAGGTTGATTTCAGCGTGATGACGCAGGACTTTGGGCGCACCAAAGGCTACTTCGAGGGCACCAAGCAAGTCTACCTACCCGACGTTTTTCCGCCGTTTCTGTTTCGCGAGGTTAAGCAGAATCATGGCGTGGTGGCTTGTGAAGGCTCGATGTTCAAAAGCAAGTTCGCCAATGCGTTGACGACGATGATGATCGGCTCGCTGGGGCTGGCTTCCGCGGAAAACAAGCTGTCGCTGGCTTATGGCGGCGAGGCGGGCCACATGGACGGCTTGATTGAATCCATGTGCGAGCGCTACGTTCAGGAATCGCTGGTCATCACGCGTAATGTCGAATCACAAACACTCCTGAATTCGCTCGGCATAACCACGGAGCTTGGCACGGATACGGCATGGACATTTGAACCGCATCCTCCCGAATACGCCCGAAAAGTTCTGCGAGAAGCGGGATGGGACGAGAGGACGCCGATCCTTGTGCTGTGCCCGATTCATCCGTTTGTCTGGCCGGTGAAAGCATCGATTGCGAAATATCTTGCGAGCGCGACCACCGGTGCTTACAAAGACAGCCAGTACCGCACGGTTTATTTTTTCGAATCCGGGGCGGAAGTGGATCGGAAGTTTCAGCATTACATTGCCGCGTTTACCAAGGCGACGCAGTCGTTCCTCCAGCGCCATCGCGTGTTTCCGATTCTGGTGGCCATGGAGCGGCTCGACGCCGTCGCTTGCCGGGAAATCGCGGCGAAAATTCCCGGCACTCCAGTGTTCACGTCGGACGATTACGACATGTTTCAACTCGTTTCCATCCTGCGTGCGTGCACGTACATGGTTTCCTCGCGCTATCACGGCATCGTTACGTGCATGCCGAATCTGGTGGCCTCGGCAGGTGTGACGATGGACGAGCGCATCCGCAATCTGATGCGCGAACGCGGCCATGGGCACCTGCTGCTGACTGTTGACGATCCCGAACTCGAGACCAAGCTCATCCAAATGATGGACACGCTGGTCGCGGAAGCCGATTCGGTGCGCGAAGGCATTGGAAGTACGGTGGTCCGCAACCTGAAAGTCATGGCCAGGATGGGTACTTTTCTCGAGGGCGCGGTCCGGCGAACCTATCCCGAGTTTCCCACCCGTTCCGGCGTTTTTTCGTGGGAAGACTATCTGCCGCCGCTGAGCAAGAACCTGGTTCAACTTGCAGAACGCTACGACTCTTCGCCTGCCGCGCTCGCGGCGACACGCTGATTTTTCATGTCCAATTTCCTTGAAAATGTTTTCGCTCAATTAAAACGCGCGGATGGCCGGGTCGTTCTTCGCGAAATTCGAGGGGAACAGTTTGTCAGCTTCACGGGAAGGGAACTGCTCGACAAAATTCAGCGCGTGCGGGCATTCGTTCGTGGTTCGAGCCTCCAGCGCGGCGATCGCTGCGCGCTCCTGGCGCCTAATTCGATGGGTTGGGTGGTGTTCGATCTGGCGCTGATGGCGGAAGGAATGATCGTTGTGCCGCTTTATTCGCGGCAGGCGCCCGCGGATCTCGCGGAAATGATGAAGGACTGCCAGCCGCGATTGCTGTTTGTCGGCGACGCCGCGCTCGGGGAAGGCATTGCCCGGGCCTGGCCGGAAGCGCCGCGGCGCTTTCTTATAGAAGATGTGCTGGGGCAAGCCGCGACGCGATCGCCGCTTCCCGATCTGCCGAATCCGCGCCTGGACGCGGATCTCGTCACCATCATCTACACTTCCGGAACGTCCGGGGAACCGAAGGGAGTTTGCCTGAACGTTGGGAACGTGTCGCACATGATTTCGTGCACGACCGAGCGGCTCGATCAATTGATGGGAGAAACGCACGAGCCCGACCGCTTATTTCACTACTTGCCGTTTAATTTTGCCGCTTCGTGGATTGTTCTACTCACGTACCTTACGCGCGAAAGTGTTCTCGTGCTCTCCGCTGATCTGAACAAGCTCGCGGATGAAATTCGGATGGCCGCGCCGCATTATTTCCTGAATGTGCCGACGCTGCTTGAACGTGTGCGCAGAGCGGTCGAGGAAAACCTTGCAAAGCGCCCGGCGCTCATTCGCTCGCTTTACCGGAAGGCGCGCGAAGCGTGGCAGCGCCAACACGTGGGGCGCGGCCGTGCTCGCGATGCGTTCTGGCTGGGACTGGGCAGAAAATTTATTTTCAGCCAGATTCGGGAGCGATTCGGGCCGCACCTTCGCGTGCTGATTTGCGGATCGGCGCCGCTCTCCGCGGAGACGCAGCAGTTTTTCCTGATGATCGGGGTTCCGGTACTGCAGGGTTACGGACTTACGGAGACCACTGGAATTTGCACGCTGGACGACCCGCGCGTGCCTGTCGAAGCTGGGTACGTGGGGACCGCCATTACCGGCATTGAAATGAAGATCGCCGAGAATGAAGAGATTGTCGTTCGGGGGCCGCATATTTTCCCCGGCTACTGGAACCGTCCGGAAGAAACGGCGCGCGTAATGAAGGATGGCTGGTTCCACACCGGCGATCAGGGTGAAGTGAACGTTCGCGGGAATTGGCGCATCAGCGGGCGGATTAAGAACCTCGTCATCTTGAATTCGGGGCACAACATCGCGCCTGAACCGATCGAGGAAAAGATTGCGCGCATGCTTCCGGCGGCGCAGCAGGTGGTGATCGTTGGAAATGGACGCGGTTATCTTTGCGCGCTGATTACCGGCTCGGTGGTAGCCACGGCGGTGCGAGCCACGCTGGACGCGTTGAATCCGGAGCTGCCGCATTACCGGCAGATCCGGAATTTTGTTGTTCTCCAGGAGGCATTCACAGCGGAAAACGGGTTGCTTACCAACAACGGCAAACTTCGCCGCGAGGCCATCAACAAGCGCTATGCAGCGGAAATCAATGCCATGTACGATGCGAAGGGCGTTCGTGAAACAGCAACTGGGAAAACCGCATGAAGAACTTCACCGGCAAAACGCTGCGTTGGGGTTGGAATGAAGGAGTGATTGAGCTGACGCTGGACCACGAGCCTGCTAATGAAATCGGCACGGCCATGCTCGCGGAGCTGGAAAAATTCGTCGCTGCTTTCGGTGCGCTGGCCCCGGACACTGCGGTTTGCATTATCCACAGCGCGCGGAAGTCCGTGTTTTCGGCGGGCGGAGATTTGCGCGAGCTGTATGCAACCGCGGCTGCAACTCCTGAGAAAAAACGCTCTGCCGGCGTGCGTGCCTTTCTTGAACGCATCCACGCCGTTCTGAACGCGCTCGATGCCGCGCCGTTCGTCACTATTGCTGCCGTTCATGGCGCCTGCCTTGGTGGAGGACTTGAGCTGGCCCTCGCTTGCGACATGATCATTGCAGACAAAATGGCGCGATTTGCTTTCCCCGAGTTGCGCCTGGGATTCATCCCCGGCTTTGGCGGTATCCCGCGGCTGAAACGCGATCTTGGCAATGCGTTCGTAAGAGATTTGCTCTTTACCGGGCGAACGGTTAACGCGAACCGTGCTCAGGCCGTGGGCCTGGTTGCACAACTTGCCGGTGAAGGTGAAGCCCTCAAGATCGCACGCTCAACCGCTGCGCAAATCACTAAATACGATGCAGTGACGCGGGTGGCCGCTAAGAAATTTGTAAAATCGATACCACACAATGAGCTGCGCCGCGAGATCGACCTCTTCTGCGAACTCTTTACTCGTCCCGCGGTAATGGCCGCCCTCAAGAAATTTATTGAAGATTCAGGGCCGATGCCCTATCTGCCTTAATCAAGGGAATAGCGACTCGGTGAATTTTCCTTCTCGGGGCAGGGATGATAAATTGACCTTTCTATGCGGACACTAGAACAAACGACTCAGGAAGTGCTGGACTTGGCGGTAAAGCATTTTCAGCTGCCGGCAGGCTCGCTCGCGCCGGGAGATGATTTTTTTAAGAAGCTCGGCATTGACAGCCTGCAGACTCTGGAAATGCTCTCGCGCCTCGAAAATCATTTTGGCATTGAGTTGCCGGATTACGAGGTGCAGGGCGTGAGCGACTTCAGGACCCTGGCGGAGCGGATTCAGTCCCGCCTGTAATGCTCGATCTTTCCCAATACCAATCCATTGGCCAGGCGCTGAAGGACTCGCTCGATCAATTCGCAAACGAAGTGTGTCTGATCGAAGCCGATCGCGAGCGCGAGAAGGAACGGTTGACTTATCGCGAATTCAAGGAGCGCGCGCATCCGCTTGCCAAGGCCTTGCAGGGGGCCGGATTTTCCGCGGGCGATCGCGCCAGCATTATCATGACCAATCAGTCCAAGTGGCTGATTTCGGCGTATGCCGTTTTTTTCATGGGCGGCGTCCTCGTTCCACTCGATTACAAACTTACTCCGGACGAGCAGTGGCAATTACTGAAGCATTCCGGCGCGAGCGTCCTCGTCACGGAATACCCGATCTGGCGGCAACTTAGCAGTTCCGCGGGACGTTCTGCCGCGACGGACTTGCGAACGGTGCTGGTCACCGAGACGCCCGCAAACGCCGATCTCGCTGGCGCGCGGCGCTGGGAAGAATTCCGCGAAGTGGGCGAACCCGTCTTTGTTCCGCGCAAACGCCAAGATACGGCCTGCATCGTCTACTCCTCAGGAACCGGCGGCCGCCCCAAAGGCTGCATGATGACGCACGAGAATTATCTGGAGCAGTGCGTCGCTCTCACTTCGATTTATCCTTTCTGGTCGGGCGTCCGTTACCTGAGCATTTTGCCCACGAACCATGCCATTGATTTCATGGTTGGCTTCTTCGGGCCGTTTACGTGCGGCGCAACCGTCGTGCATTTGCGAACATTGCGCCCCGAATACGTGCGCGAAGCTTTTCCGAAATACAAAATCACTTATGTGAGTCTCGTTCCGCTGGTTCTGAAAAATCTGCAGAAAGGCTTGCAGGCACGCTTCGATGCGCTGCCCTCCGTTAAACGAAAAGTGTTCAACGCGCTCGTTGCCGTGAATAAAGCGCTGACGAAAAGCCAGCCGCGCCTTGGCATTAGCCGGCGCCTACTTAAGCAAGTCCATGAAGCCTTTGGCGGGGAACTACGCGCGATCATCGTTGGCGGTGCTTTCACCGAACCGCAGACACTGCAATTCTTCTACGATCTCGGAATTCCCGTGGCCAACGGATACGGATTGACGGAAGCGGGCACGGCCATCACCGTCAACGACTTGAAGCCGTTTCGCGCCGATACGGTTGGCAAGCCACTCCCGGGCATGGAAGTACGAATCGTAAATCCCGCCCCCGATGGCGTCGGTGAGGTCATTGTGCGCAGCAAAACGGTCATGTCCGGTTACCTCAACGATCCAGAGTTGACCGCGGAGACCGTCGTGGACGGCTGGTTACAGACCGGCGACCTCGGCCGGACTGACGACACCGGGCATTTGCAGCTCAGCGGCCGCAAGAAGAACATGATCGTGACGGAGGAAGGGAAGAACATCTACCCCGAAGACATCGAAACGGTTTTCGAGAGCCTTCCTGTGAAGGAATTTTGCGTTTTTGCCGCCAACTACATCTGGCCCAAACGTTCTATGGTCGGCGAACAGCTGGTTCTCGTAGCTCACCTGGAATCGGGCCAGCAATACAGCGATGAGCTCAAGCGCGACATCAACGCACGGAACAATCGCCTGTTAAACTACAAACGTATCCACGGGGTGGTCCTCTTCGACGAGGATTTTCCCCGCACGGCTTCTCTGAAGATCAAAAGAAATGTGCTGGCAGAACGCCTCGCGAAGTTCGACAGCGCCACGGCGATTCTGCCTCTGTGAGACTGGTTCGAGAAATGCGCTGTTGATCAGGAGTTAAGCTTTCCAGTTCGGTCGCGCTCAAATGGACCGTTTCTTCGCCATCGTCAACCCCGCCGCCGGTGGCGGCCGTTCCGCGAAACTTGCCGGACCCGCTCTCGCGCGTCTGCGAGAAAAGGGCCTGCGCGTCGACGTGATTGCGTCAACGGGTCCGGGCCACGCGGCATTGCTCGCCCGCGAAGCTTACGATCAAGGATACCGGCGCTTCCTTGCGGTCGGCGGTGACGGAACCGCCCACGAAATTCTCAACGGTGTTTTTGCCGGCCGCGCCTCGGTGGAACGTGTCGCGCTGGGCTTCCTACCATTCGGCACCGGAAACTCCTTCCTCCGCGATTTTACGAAGGACGGCCCGGAAGCTTCCGTGCATGCACTTCTCGACAGCCGCACGCGTTCGGTTGACCTGCTCCGTCTGACTCACACCGCAGGTGAAATCTATTCGTTCAATCTCTTGAGCGTTGGTTTTACCGCGGATGTCGCCGCGCTCACCAATCGCATGTTCAAGCCGCTCGGCGATCTAGGTTATTTACTTGGCGTCATCGTCCGCGTCGCGCAGTTGCGCCGGCGATCTTTTGCGTTGCGTTGCGATGATGACCAGGAGTGGGACGAGCGGCGCTCTCTCTTCCTGACGTTCAACAACAGCAAGTACACGGGCGGCACGATGCTCATCGCGCCGCAGGCCGATCCCACCGATGGATTCATTGAATTTGTCCGCTGGGGCCCGATTGGCAGGCTGGGCCTGCTGCGAAACCTGCCGCGGCTCTATGACGGATCTCATATCGACCACCCCTTGGCGTCGCGGCGAGCAGTACGCCGCGTCGAATTCAAGACGCCCGCACCGGTGGACATCATGATTGACGGAGAGGTCGTGACCCTGGAGTGCCGGACACTCGACATTCTTCCCGCGGCGCTGGACGTCTACATATGAAGCGCGCCTGGTGGGCGATTCGCAGCGCGATACTCTGGAGCGCTAGCGGCTTGCATTTTTTCGTCGTTGTGCCGGTGCTCGTGTTTCTCGGCATTTTTCTGGACACTCGCAAACACGATTGGCTGCAGCGCACCTTCTGCCGCCGCATCGCATTTCTTTCCGGTGCGCACGTCGAGATACGCCGCTCTCCCGGTTTCGATCCCCACAAAACTTCTTTCTTCATGTCGAATCACGTCAACCTCTTCGACCCTTTCATGCTGTACTGCGCCATTCCGCAATTCGTCCGGGGCTGGGAACTAGAATCCCATTTCAAAATACCCGCGTACGGCTGGCTGATGAAGCGCTTCGGCAACGTTCCTGTCCCGGATGTCCGCCGCCCATCGGATTTGAAGCGCATGTGGCGGTTGACGCAGGACGCCGTCGATGCCGGTACCAGCCTCATCATTTTTCCCGAAGCCAAGCGCACGCGCGACGGCCATGTGGATGAATTTCAGGACGGCGGCTTTCGTGTCGCGCAGCAACTCGGCGTTCCGATTGTGCCGGTCAGCCTTGTGGGCTCCTTTCAGCACCACCGTACCGGCCACTGGATGCTCTGGCCGGCGAAAATCACGGTGTACCTGCACGACACGATCGAAACCAAGGGCCTCAAAAAAGATGATGTGCCATCGTTGCGCGAGCAAGTCCATACCCTCATCTCCACCCCGGTGGAAGAAGCCTTCAAGAGCACGTAGAGTGTTAGTGGAGTGGGAGGATAGTTTCAGTTTCCTGTTTCGGGGTTGAAAACTTCGAGGTGGCTCTTCGCGGCGGCCTTCGCTAGTTGCTTATCAGAAGACACAAAAACAACGGGTCCAGCGTACTGGTCGACTTTCATACCCAATCTCGACATGTCCCGGAGCCAAAGCGCCGAAGCAAGATGAATAGCATCAGCGCCGCGCAAAGGGAAGCTTCTTACCAGGTCGCGCACAGATACCAGTACACCCGTTGCTAAGTCTATTGGACTGATGCTTAAAACCCAATCCGTATCAAACTCACCCTGTACGGCTGCAGCCTCCTCGGCCGACAGCAGTTTTTCTCGAGCTCGCCTCGCGAAGGCGGCATGTATCTCCGCGTAAGTGAGAACCGAGGTGAACACGGACCTGAGGCCCTTTGCTTCCTGTCGCAGCTTGGCGTTGAGCGCTTCGGTGCCCGGCTCATTTTGGTAGCGTTTAAACAGAGCGGACGAATCCAGGTAAAGCACTACCTGCGGTCCTCGATGATCATCTGGGATCCCGGTTTGCCCCGCGACGGTGCCGCGCGGAACTTTCCGAGAGGGCGCTTAGCGAGACGAATTTTGCCTTCGGCCTCAAGCTTTTTCAGTATGTCGGAGAAAGTCAGTTGCGCATCGCCGTCCAGTTCCGGAGGGCAAACCTTTGCAACTGGTCGCCCGCGATCCGTTACTAGTAATGTCTGACCATTCCGGACCGCACGCAAATATCGCCCGAGGCGGTTCTTAAATTCCCGGCTGCCCACCTTCTGCATGTAGCTACCTCACTCCCATTGTAGCTACAATGGAAAATGAAAGCAACTAGAGCGAGAGCTTTATTCCAGGAAGGACGCGGCCGGCCTTGGTTTCCTGCCACGTGTACACGATGCGGTGAATGACGGTGATGGTAGACACCACGGCGATGACCCACAGCACCGGCCCCATGCGATTGAAGAGCCCTCCGATGATCAGCAGCACGATGCGTTCGGGCCGCTCCATGAATCCGACCTTGCACAGCGGAATCAGCGACTCCGCACGCGCCCGCGCATAACTCACCATCACCGAACCCGCCGTGGCCACCGCCGCGAGCATTACGTAGGGCGTCCTCCCGCTCACGGAATAATAGACAAGCAGGCCCATGTACAACGCCATATCCGCGTAGCGGTCCAGCGTCGAATCATAGAATGCGCCGAACGCCGTCACGCGGTTCTGCCGCCGCGCTACCTGCCCGTCCAGCATGTCCAGGAAGCCGGCGAAAAAAATAATCAGAGCGCCGGTGCGGAATCCGCCTACCGCGAAGAAAGCCGCCGCGGCGAAATTCACAACCAAGCCTAGAAATGTCAGGAAATTGGGATTGACGCCCGTGGCAGCCAGACCACCGACAATCTTGTCGAGCAGCCACTTGCCCCCTGTACCGATTGCTCCCGTAAATGTAGCCATGTCTCTCTAGTAGTGTCTCAAAACGGTGGCAATTTGGCGAAATCGAGCTCGCTTGTCGATCCGCGCGGCATCGTACACCAGCTCCTTCGCGCACAGCAAACAGCCCAGGGCTCCTCGCAGACTCCAATGAATGTTTTAAATATTTCGCATCTGTCTATTTTTCTTGACGGAGCGTGCGCTTCAGCCTACAGTCTGAAAGTTTAATGATACATGATCAAAGATGACCAGCGAACTTAGCCGTCGAAATTTCCTCTTGCAGGCTGGCACCGGCCTTAGCGCCGCTTGGGTTGCAGCACACTGGCCTGCTCTTCTTGCGGCGTCAACGCATGCGCATCTGGCGGCGAAGTCTGGCGCGCCTCCCAAATTCGAATTCTTCACCCCGGAACAAGCGGCGGAAATTGATGCGATTACCGCCCGCATCATTCCAACCGAAGATACTCCCGGCGCGCGCGAAGCGGGTGTCGTTTATTTCATCGATCATGGCCTGACAACGTTTGCCACTGACGACCAGAAGACGTATCGCGAGGGGCTGCCTGAATTACAGGCGCGCGTGGGCGAACTGTTTCCGGGTGTCGCCAAGTTTTCTGCATTGACTCCCGAACAGCAGGACGAGGTCCTGCACACTTTTGACGAGAACGCACAACCGGCTCGGCGGTCCATCCGGGCCCGTCCGGGTGCTCAGAATTTCTTTGAAACCGTACAACAGCACACGATCGTCGGCTTCTTGATCGATCCCGATTTCGGCGCCGATCACGGTGGCACCGGCTGGAAGGTTATCGGCCGCGAGCGCGAGCATATGTTTCAGGCCCCGTTCGGCTACTACGACAAGGACTATCCCGGCTGGGAAGCAGCGATGAAGGACGCGGAAAAGAAATGACCGTGGACCAGCCCAAGTACAAGACTTCCGACGAAGTGGATTTTGTCATCATCGGTTCGGGCGCAGCCGGCGGCATCCTCGCCAAGGAACTTTCCACCAACGGTTTTCGCGTCGTCGTTCTGGAGCAGGGCCCCTACCTCACGGAAGCCGATTTCACTCACAATGAAATTGAAATCCTGGCCCAGGACAAGCTCACCAATCATCCTAAGCTTCAGCCCACAAGCGTCCGCAAGACGCCCGACGAGAAGGCCAAGCCGCAGCGCGCGCTCGTTTACGGCCGGTGCGTTGGCGGGACCAGCGTGCACTTCACCGCGAACTTCTGGCGTTTTCACGAAATCGATTTCATCGAGCGCAGCAAGATTGGCCCGATTGCCGGCGCGGGCCTAGCCGATTGGCCCATCGCCTACGCGGACCTCGAACCTTATTACACGAAAGTGGAATGGGAAATCGGCGTCTCTGGCCTCGCGAACGCCAGCCCTTTCGATCCTCCGCGCTCGAAGCCATATCCAATGCCGCCGTTGCCGGTGAAATCTTCCGGCGTTATCTTTGAACGTGCCGCCAAGAAGCTCGGTTGGAATCCCTTCCCCGCGCCGATGGCTATCCTTTCCCAGCCTCGCCCAGGACGGAGCGCCTGCATCAATTGCGGTTTCTGCCTGAGCTTCGGCTGTGAAGTTGGCGCCAAGTCCAGTTCGCTTGCCACCGCCATTCGAGCAGCGGAGAAAACCGGCCGCTGCGAAATCCGCCCCAATTCTTACGTGCATCGCATTGAAACGGACGCCAACGGCCGCGCGACCGGCGCTGTCTATTTCGATGAAAAGCGCAACACGCAACTTCAGAAAGCCAAAGCGGTCATCGTCTGCGCCAATGGCGCTGAAACTCCGCGCCTGCTTTTGCTTTCTGCCAACAAACAATTCCCCAACGGCCTCGCCAACTCCAGCGGCCTGGTCGGCAAATACCTCATGTTCAATAGCGGCGGAACCGTCACCGCTCTCTATGAGCATCCGCTGAACGATTACAAGGGCTACTGCGTCAGCCGCGTGCTGCACGACTTTTACGAACTCGACGCACAGAAAGTGGGCTTCTACGGAGGCGGCGGGCTCGATGCTCGCTTCGATTTCACTCCCATCACCTTTGGTTTTGGCGGACTCCCTCCCGGGACGCCGCGCTGGGGCAAAGACTTCAAGGCCGCCCTGGCTCACAACTTCAGCCGCACCATGGAAATTTTCTGCCATGGCACGTCACTGCCTGTCGAAAACAACAGCTTCTCCCTGGACCCGGACCTGAAAGACGCCTGGGGCCTGCCCGCTCTCCGCTTGACCTACAAGGACCATCCGGATGATCTGAAGCTGACCAATTGGCTGTTTGCGCGGGCCCACGAACTCCACGAAGCAGCGGGCGCTCAGAAAAAATGGAGTTTTCCGGCGCAGGAACAGCAGTTTGGCGTGCACCTTCTCGGCACCTGCCGCTTGGGCAGCGATCCCAAAACCTCGGTCATCAATCCCGACCACCGCACGCACGACGTGAAGAATCTTTTCCTTTGCGATGGCAGCAGCCTGGTCACTTCTGGCCGCGGGCAGCCCACCATGACCATTATGGCGCTGGCTTTCCGCGCCGCCGACCGCATCACGGCGCTCGCCAAGCGCGGGGAAATTGGCGCCTGATCCTGCGTTTGATTTCCCGGGATATTTTGTAACCGCGCGTCCTAAACTGTCGTCACATCAACTACGAGGGTTGAACCGAATGATTCGAGATCGTCGAAGTCTTTGGCTTGCCATCGGTGGTGCATCATTATTCTTCTTTTTCATAAGTGCCGGGGCGCGGGCACAGTCCGCTCCACCGAAAACACCGAATGCCGCCGCACCAGCGCCAAAACTTGCCGAGGAAGAATACAAAAACATTCAAGTCCTCAAGGGGATTCCTGCCGAGCAGCTCATTCCTACCATGCAGTTCGTTGCCGCCTCCCTTGGCGTCGAGTGCGAGCACTGCCACGTGGAACACGCCAACGATAAGGACGACAAGAAGCCCAAACTCACCGCGCGCAAGATGATGACCATGATGATGGCCATCAACAAAGAGAATTTCGACGGCCACCGCGAGGTCACCTGCTACTCCTGCCATCGCGGTTCGCTAAAACCGGTCGCCACGCCTATCATCACCAGTGAAAATCCCAGAACCGAGGGAGCCGCGGGAGCGAAGCCCGGCGAAGCCAAACCCCCTTTGCCCACCGCGGACCAGCTTCTCGATAAATATCTTGCTGCCATCGGCGGCGCTGAAAAGCTCCAGAAAATCACCAGCCGCGTGCAAAAGGGAACTCTCAACGCATTCGGCGACCAGCATTTCCCCGTCGATATTTATTCGAAGGCTCCGGACAAGCGCGACTCCGTCATGCACCTCAAGAACGGCGACAGCATCACCGCGTTTGACGGCAAACAGGGCTGGCTCAGTATTCCTGGGCGTGTCCATATGATGTCCGCCGCGGAAAACGATGCCGTACGCATTGACGCCGATCTTTATTTTGCGGCGCATCTGAAAACGCTCTACCAGAAATTCAGTGTCGATCCCGGAGAAAAGATCGATGGCCATGACACCTATTTGGTCGTCGGGGAAAGCGAAGGCAAGCCGCCCTTGCAGCTTTATCTGGATAAAGAGTCAGGTCTTTTGTTGCGGCTGGTTCGCTTCGCGGAAACTGCGCTTGGCCGCAACCCCACCCAGATTGACTACGCGGATTATCGCGAAGCGGACGGTGTGAAAATCCCTTTCCGCTGGACGCTCTCACGCCCCGGAAATCACTTCACCATCCAGATTGACCAGGTCCAGCAAAACGTTCCCGTCGACGATTCGAAGTTTGTCGCGCCACCGCCACCTCCGGCAGAAGCTAGGAAACCAGCCAACCCATAACGATTAGTCTTAAAGGTGGGAAGCGGACGTCAAAACTAGAATGGTGGGCCTGGGTGGACTTGAACCACCGACCTCGCCCTTATCAGGGGCGCGCTCTAGCCACCTGAGCTACAGGCCCAACCTGGAAGAACAACCCTAAAATTCTAGCACGCTTCGAGCCCCGTTGCGCAACGCGCCCGCTGCCTCGTTCCGCCGCGCGCCACGGTACCTCTACTGCACGAATCCCACATTGGGCGCAGGACCGCCGCCCTCTGGAGCCTCTTTGATCGCTCCGAACTGCGCCTCGTACCGCGCCAGATTTTCTCCCAGCGCCCGCCAAATCCGTTTCGCGTGCCCTGGGCTGACAATCGTGCTGCTCAGCAGTTTTCCCTGCGCGCCGTTCGGAAAAATATAAATAAAATTCAACGTGAACTCTTCCAGATTGTGATGCACCATCACCAGGTTGCTGTACTGACCCTGCAATTCCTTCTCGTCCGCCTTGATTTGCACCTGGCCTTGCACTGGCTGCTGTTGATCCATTTCGTTTCTCTCCCGGATACCACTCCGAACTTACCACAAGCCTCTGCGCTTCGCTCGCTTCGCCCGCGCTGCCGGGCCTGTTGTCAAAAAGGAATCACCGTACCATTGACAAGCCCCCCTATTAAATGTAGTTTAGTATTGTTCTTTAGCATAGTTAACCTAAAGCATGGCACGCTCGCTTCCGCCCGAACTCGAAATCGACCCGCCCGTCGCTGGCGAAACTTCCGCTGGCATCCCCTCCGCCGCACAGACGCCCGCCCGCGTCCTCCTCCCGTCCTTGCCGGAATCTCATCGCAGCATCCCGTTTTCTGCCGGCGCTTCCTGGATCCGTAAGATGCTGGCCTTCGCCGGCCCGGGCTATCTCGTCGCCGTCGGCTACATGGATCCCGGCAATTGGGCGACGGACATCGGTGGCGGCTCAAAATTTGGTTACACGCTGCTTAGCGTCATCTTCATCAGCAATTTGATGGCAATGTTCCTTCAGGCTCTCTCCGCAAAGCTGGGCATCGCCACGGGACGCGATCTCGCCCAAGCTTGCCGCAGCCACTACTCTCGCCGCACCGGGATATTCCTCTGGGTCGTCTGCGAAATCGCTATCGCCGCCTGCGATCTCGCCGAAGTCCTGGGCTCCGCCGTGGCGCTGAAGCTTCTCTTCGGCATTCCTCTTCTTGCCGGAGTTCTCATTACCGCGATGGACGTTCTCCTTGTCCTGGCGCTCCAGGGCCGCGGCTTCCGCCTGGTCGAAGCTTTTGTCGTCACGCTCATCGCCTCCATCGGTGCCTGCTTCGCCTACGAAATTTTCTTCGCTCATCCCCTCTGGCGCGAAGCCGCCGTCGGCTTCATCCCGCGCGCGGAAATCCTGCGCAATCGCGAAATGCTTTACATTGCCATCGGCATCCTCGGCGCCACGGTCATGCCCCACAATCTCTATCTGCATTCCAGCATCGTGCAGACGCGCGCGTTCGGCGCGTCCGTCCGCGATCGCCGCGAAGCCGTTCGTTACGCTATTTTTGATTCCACTCTGGCTCTCGGCTTTGCGCTTTTTATCAACGCCGCCATTCTCATCCTCGGCGCCGCCGCCTTCCACACTCGCGGCATGAACAACGTCGCGGAAATCGCCGACGCCTACAAACTTCTCAGCCCCGTCCTCGGCGCCAGCCTCGCCAGCACACTCTTCGCCTGCGCTCTGCTCGCCTCCGGCCAGAACTCCACGCTCACCGGCACGCTCGCCGGCCAGATTGTCATGGAGGGCTTTCTCGACATTCGTCTCAAGCCCTGGCTCCGCCGCCTCATCACCCGCTCCATTGCCATCATCCCTGCCGCTCTGGTCATCGGCATCGCCGGCGAAAACAAAGTCACCTCCTTGCTCATCCTCAGCCAGGTCGTTCTCAGTTTTCAGTTGCCCTTCGCCGTGATCCCGCTCATCCAATTCACCGGCGACCGCGCCAGAATGGGCGAATTCACCAACTCGCGCATCACTCAAGTAATCGCCTGGCTCGTCGCCGCCGGCATCCTCTTCTTCAACGCCGAGCTCCTCTGGCTCATCTTCCGCTCCTGGTGAGCTCGCTCCCCGTAAGCTTTAAGTTTTCTCTTCGTAAGCTGTGATCGGCGCGCTGTCATCCTGAGGCCATCCGGCAAGGATGGCCGAAGGATCTCAACCGCCAGATTTCCACCCAAGTTGAATCCCCGTCCTCTTCCTCTCTTCTCTGTGTTCTCTGCGATCTCTGCGTCAGATTCTTTGGTTTTGGTTTGTCACCACCCGCCTTCCGTTGTCACAATAGATGTGCGAGAATTTTTCCGCCTCCATGTCCACGACCCCGTCACGAAATCTCAAAGCCCGCAAAATCCTCTTCGTTGCACTCCTCGCCCTCATTTGCATTTTGCTGGGTTACGCCGCCTACGAGCAAAACAAGCAGTGGGTCGTTCCCGAAGAATTCAAGTCGCTCAAAAATCCTCTCCAGCCCACCGAATCCAGTCTCCTATCAGCTAGAGAGCTTTATTCCAACGAATGCGCCCAATGCCACGGCACCCGCGGCAAAGGTGACGGCCCCGAAGCCCGCTCGCATTTTCCTCTCCCCGCCGATCTTTCCGACGCCCAGCGCATGAGCGCCATCACCGACGGCGCAATCTTCTACCAAATCTCCGAAGGCCGCCGGCCCATGCCCTCCTTCAAAAACCGCATGACCCAGGACCAGCGCTGGCAGCTCGTCCTCCTCGTCCGCTCCTTCGCCCAATCTCCCGCCACCCCGAAAAATTAACCCAGTGCCCCTCTTGCTTTTGGTGGCACACCCACTCCTGGCTGTGCGCTTCTCTCCCCGCTTGCGGGTGTACACTCCGGCCTAGGAGGGTGCCATGCCAATCAAATCCGGTGACGGCTGGATTGCCGAAATCGACGTGAACGGATTTGGCCTTCGTCTTGTTTGCCTGGAGACCGGGGCAGGAATTGCCGTGAACGTGTACAGCTACAAGGACCAGCGCTGGGCTGACGCGCCCGTGTGGGTGCGCACCTTCGATGAAGGCAAGAACATAGCGGCAAACCGCGCACAAAGAGTTCTCACCGCCCACGGCAACTTGAAACTTCCCAACGTCGACTGGAAAAAGGCCGGAAGCGAACCCCCGGATTTGTGGACACCTCCTCCCGAAAAATGACCGAGAACCACTCAACCAAGTCATGCGGACGTGCGATTACATGCTCGGGAATTTTAGCAAAGGTGTTCACAGCCGCGCATAAAGGCCGGATGAAGTAGCTGAAACAGCCAGTAGAAACCGGCTTCCGATACTCATGCAGATTCTGTTTATTGGCACTACTCTTCCACCGGCTTAGTGTAGGGCGTCACAGCATAAGCAGCATTTTCAATGCTCGTCTGATTTTCGGACTATATGCGGTAATACTTCCAAGGGCTGTCAAAAAGGAAAACGAGAATGTACCAGGTTTCCATAAAACCGGATTCTCGTGGGTGCCTGTATGGGGCTGGAGATTGTTTGGAATCGCCCTACTCGCGGTGTCCGGATTTTTTCTCTATCTGTTTCTAAGGCACTCACCTTCCATGCGAGTACTGTGAGCCACTTGTACGGTAACGGCGTTTATCAGGACTTGGCCATATAATCTGAAATAGGATGGACCTCGCACGCCTCATACCAAGCGCACTTCTGTTCGTGACCGCCATTGTCTTTATCGTGAGAGCAAATTTCATTTTCTATCGCATCTTGGATGACGTGAACGCGAGTCGCGCCGCGAGTCAGCAAATCAGTTTTCTGTTTGTCAATCTTCCGTTCGGGGAGGTTTTGTCTGAACATGGCAAACTGTTTCCGACAGACCTCAAGAGGCGGCAGATGAAAATCTCGATTGTGACTGGATTTGCTCTACTTCTGCTTCTCGTCCTTACCCTTGCCGTGGGTCAGTACTGGTAGCCACATGTCCGGTTTCGGCGTTTATCGGGAGTTGACCAAGACAGGTGCCGGGTCCTTAAGTACTTCCGCGAGCCAGCGCGAGGAAGACAACTTCCCTCCAGTGTCCCACTCTACGCTTATGGAATGCCGTCGAAACGAGTAGTCTTTTGTGTCCTTCGTACTCTTTATGCGGATTGTCCTTTGCGAGCAACGGGTTCACTCTTGGCTTTGATCGACTTCACGAGAGCGGCCGACGATGCTCCTTCGAGCGACAATCCATAGCCGACTTCACGCACAATGCGCTCCTTCAACGGTTGAATAAAGTGGATGCGTGTGTTGCGGCGCGTAACTTCCGGTGCTTTCAGGTACAACTCGGCGAGTTCGCGGGCCCGGTTGAGCGCCTTACCGCTCGGCACAACTTCGGCAACCACTCCCCATTCGTAAGCGGTACGCGCCGGGAGCGGCTGTGGGTTCAGTAGGAACGCCTCCGCTCGTCCCGCTCCAGCGCGATAACTCCAGGTGGTAAAGATTCCGTCGCCGGGCGCAACGCCCGCGGAGAAGTGGGCCACATCCTGGAAGGTCGCACCATCCGCCGCCACAATTACACTGGCAAGTAGCGCGTAATCTGAATGCACATGGGCACGTCCCTCGATAGCCGCGATGACCGGCACTCGTATGTTGGCTATGTTTTCCAAAACCTGAACGCCTTCGTCGTGAACCTGACTCCAGACGCCGGGATCGGTGACATCGCCGAAAGAGGACCAATCGACATCAGCAATGAACTCCCCACCTGCGCCCGTCAGGATTACTATCTTGTTCGCCCTATCTTGCGCAATCCGGTAGAAGGCATCGACAAATTCTGTGTGAGATTGCGCGGTCATGATGAACGGCCCGCCGTTGGTGTGGAATTCAGCAACCAGCACACCTTTGTCATCGCGTGTCAGTTTTAGGTTGTGATAGTCTGCAAAGTAGTTATTTTGAAGCGGCATTGCATTCTCCTCTCTGTTTTGCCCTGACTGCGTTGACCCGAATCTGTTATTGGGACTCAGCACATTGCATTTCAGCTGGCTACAACGAGACCGCCCGCGGCGCGAATGACCTCATCGGTGATCCAGGCTAATCAGCATTCTACTGCGAAAACGCGGTCCGGGCGATAGTGCGTGGTAAGTCGTGCCAGCTCAGGCGGTCGACGCAACACCATCTAATCAGTTGATCCGACAATACTTCCCCTGGAGAAGCGATCAGTTTGGCTGTACTCGGTCAAAACCTAGCCAGGGTAGCGTTCCGGCTGATCTAACCTAGCCAGCGATTTTAGCTTTTGTTTTCAATGCAAGGTGGGCTCGAGCTGAGTGTTGCGTCGACCCATTGAGACCACCCGGCTTACCGGAGAACTTGCTCCTAGTACCGACCATCTGACCAGATTCGCGTCTCAGGAATTCCAATCCCTGAGTTGCACATGACACGGTGTGTACGGAGGGATACGTTGTCGCGCCACTGAGTCAACTTAGCTCGTCCATTTTCTGTCTCTTATATAGGCCCCAAAGTTGCTTCAGGATCGGCACAGGAGAATTTTCCCATTGTGTTTCCCAACTTCGAGCCGGTTTCGGCTCTTGGAGGATTCCCAACTATGCTAAAGAGAATGGTTTTCATGCTGGTTCTGATTTTCTCCTTGGCCGCCGAATCGCGGCCCCAGGAGCCTACTCCAAAACCAACCACCAAGACGCGGAAAATTCACTGGCGCAAATACACTAACAAGGAATTCGGGTTTTCTATAAAGTATCCCGACCCGTATCGGGCAATTGCTGACCCAGAATACTGCAAGGACAATGATTACCGCAGGTGGTTCCTTTGTCTGGAGAGACGAGATGATCCAGACGCGAGAATCATTGTCAGCGTCGTCATAAATGGGCCCTTCTTCATAAAAACCAACAGAGGTGACAATGAATATACCCCGCAAAAAATTGGGCAACATGTCTTTTATTGTGGACTTCAAGGTAGCATGGGTGTCGGCTTCTCGGATGAATGCACATTCAACCTCAGGGGCAGGGTACTTGAATTTAGCTTCTCCCCTGCCCAGACCATAAATTCGGGCTTGGAGATAAATCCGCTGATGTTCGAGTCCCTGAAGACGTTTCGCACCTTCTAAGGATATGGTTCCGAAGGTCAACTCCTTGTAGGTCCTGGTAAGTCGCCAAACCGGACAAGTCCCGTACCAGGACTTCACTTTTCCGATTAGGGCGTTTACCTGGACCTGAGGTCGTTCCTGGGAATCGTTGCTGTTGCCATACGGCTTTATTTAGTGGAACGCAAGAGTGCCATCGGACCAATAAGGCACTTCGATTGGGACGGTCCGCAGCGGCGGCAGCTCTTTGTTCAGTGGACTATCCGGTTTGTCAGGGTCCGGGAACCACATAGACGTGGAAGAAATGGGTGAGTTCGGATCATTGGCGTCCAATTCAGCAGGATCTTTCATCGGCAAGAAAAACATCACGTGGCATAAATTGTGTGAATGGCCCAAATGGGTAAGGTAGGCATCCTTGGACATCATATAGCTCATTGCCCCCGGCTCCACCGGCGGAATCTCCTTCTTCGCATACGCCTCTTGAATACTCGCGATGCGCTCTTTTACAGAGGTCACTCCAGCCAGCGTCATTTGCGTCAGCTTGCGATAAATCGGCAGGATCGACCGCACAGCCGCTGGATTGAGACAAATCGCCCCTCTCTGCTTCGGACTCCAGACGTCATAAAAGTCAATGCTGGCCGTCCATGACGGCCCCGCCATGCACACAAAACCGTTCGTACCTTTGACCGCTGTTTCCCAGCCTTTGGGCGTCAGCACCAAAACAGACGCATCCTTTGAAATGCCCTCCGGAGCGGCGCTTCGCGCCAGCGCGATTGCCGCATTCCGGTCCATTAAATACTGCGAAAGTGGCAGCATCTTCGGATAGGGCCTCTCTGCCTCCTGTGCCCGCGTGCTCGCAGTCATGCTCAGCAAACTCACGAGCGCAAGCGCTCCCACTGCAATTCTGGCTGCAATCTTTTCGATCTTTGCAAATCGCATGATGCTCCTTTTCGCTTCCTTCCTGCCGAAGATGTGTCCGCAACTGCTCAAGGCTCGAAGCTTAGCTTGCTCATGGCTGGCGATCCCACGGTTCAGACCATGTGGACGCGCCGATGCCGCTGCCGTGTGGTTCAGCACGTGGTGAAGTCAAAATACATCGCCCCGCGGACTCTACTGCTGCTGAGACGCGTCTTGCAGCCGAAGGTCCAAACTCAAAGCCTGTCATTTGCAGTGACTTAGGGCGGCGTTCATCTGCCGGAATTATGAGTTTCTGGATGACTCTTTGGAGAATAGTGTGTACACGCCAGTTTTACATCTCTGGTAATCGCCTGACAACGACTTTCAGATTCGGGCGTGGTTCTGTACGCCAGTCGTAGCCTTGCCGCCAAATGAAGAGCTTCTGCCTGAAGTTCGGAGCATGCGACGGCACAGTAATGCCCGACCATGCGCCACTCAAACTCCGGGAAAGTCCCGGTAAGTCGGCTAACCGGAGAAGTGGAGGCTAGTACCCACATGGACGGTTACCGCGTTAATCAGGACTTTGCCGATCCGCGCTATATACTCTGTTGAACGGAATGTAGGGACAGCCTTTATAGCGAGGAATCTCTTGAGCAAAATCCTGTCTACTGCGTTAGCCTTATTTGCGTTTTGCACTTGGAACTCAGCGGTGGTCGCCGGTCAGGACGGTGTGACTAAACTCCCGAATGGCTGGCAAAAACTCGACACAAAATATTTTTCGATCTACGCCCCACCTGGTTGGAAGTTCCACAAGCTGACGGGCATAGATTCTTACGTCGGTGAATTTGTCGGTGATGGTATCCGGTTGACATTCGACTACGGTCAATACTCGAACTCACTGTCTGCTGACGCCAAAGGGCCAGCCTATGCGGTTGTCGAAGAACAGGTCGGCAGCCACTTAGCACAAATTGTGAACCCAAAAGTGCCGGGGCACGGAGTGACAGCTATATATTTCCGAGACGTTGGCGACACGAACGGACTCTATATCGATGGGCGAGACTTCTCGGCGTCCCAGCAGCAGACGGCACTAATGATGTTCCGAACGATCCGATTCAGGGCAGCCTTGACCCGACGTTAGCGAGAGGTGAAGCGAGTTCGTTCTATTACCCATTTGTCCGGTTAGCCGTGCCGGTTCAAACGGTCGATGCAACACCATCTGGTATAAAGCTGTTTTCAAGGGTGGTGTTTATGAAACAAGGGAGACGGTTTGGGTTTTCGGCGGAGCAGAAACTCGACGTGTGGCGTCGTTGGAAGGCAGGGCAGACGCTGCATGAGATCGGGCGCGCTTTTGGCAAAGAACATTCCTCCATTCGTTGTCTGGTGTCGCGTCACGGTGGGATTGCTCCGGCCGTCCGGCGGCGTGCGCTCCTCGCGGGCTGGCTTCCGGTTCGTCGATCCGTGAGATTGCCAAATGTTTAGAGCGAGCGGTATCGACAGTGAGCCGGGAGGTCGCACGTCATGGTGGCCGTCCTGCGTATCGAGCCAGTCAAGCGGACGGCGAAGCCTGGCAGTCGGCCTTGCGGCCCAAGCGCTGCCTTCTTTCCATCAACCTGAAGTTGCGGAACATCGTTGCGAGTAAACTGATTCTGGACTGGTCGCCGAGGCAGATTTCCGGCTGGCTGAAAACCCAGTATCCCGATGCTGAGAGCATGCGTGTGTCCCACGAAACCATTTACCGAAGCCTGTTCATTCAAGCCCGTGGAGCGCTGAAAAAGGAGTTGCTGGGGCATCTGCGATCCAAGCGCCGCATACGCCGGTCTCAGCACTCTCGTATCTTTAAAGACCGGCGGGGTCAAATCCCTGAGGCCATCTCGATCCGCGAAAGGCCCGCTGAAGTGGAGGACCGTGCCATTCCGGGTCACTGGGAGGGCGATCTCCTGCGCGGCTCAGGGAACAGTCACATCGCGACCTTGGTGGAACGCCAGTCGCGCTTTGTCATGCTGATCAAGGTACCCAGCAGAGATACGGTGGAGGTTGTGGGGGCATTGAGTAAACACGTTCGTAAACTTCCCGCTACCCTGCGACGCTCGTTGACGTGGGACCGGGGACTGGAGATGGCGAAACACAAGGACTTTACGGTGGCCACGGATGTGAAAGTCTACTTCTGTGATCCGCAGAGTCCCTGGCAACGCGGCTCGAACGAAAACACCAACGGGCTCTTACGACAATACTTCCCGAAGAACACAGACCTAACCGACTATTCCCAGTCGGATCTGAACAAAGTAGCGCTGCGCTTAAATCAACGCCCACGACAAACTTTAGGTTTTCAGACTCCTGCGAGTAAACTTCAAGAAAGTGTTGCGTCGACCCATTGAGACCACCCGATTAACCAGGCATGTTCGATTACTTCCGGTTTGCTCGTCATCCGCCACCAAAACGTTCTATTTCTCTGATGCGTTGTTTCCGGCGGAAGACTGCCCAGTCGCAACCTCACGAGTATCAACTGCAATTAGCATCGCCGTAAATTCGGGGAAGACAACTTCTCGGCCACGAGCAATGAAATTGTTGTAGATCGACCGACTGGCCCCGAATGCGCCCATAGCAATGGCCAGCGGATGCGAGCTCACAGCGGCGCCAATCACGATGCCCACTACTTTGAATCCGCCGGCGCCGCCTTCGGCACGATTAAAAGCTTCATCCTCGTGTGTGGCCGCCGCCAAACCCACCGAAATGGCTGTGCGCAAATACCGGGTTTTCGGCGTTTGCGTCTCTGCGCCGCCCTCAGAATCAAGATTCAACTTGTCCGCGATGCCCGACTGCACGCCTTGAACCATGGCCTGGACTTTTGATTCGACGCCATTCGGTAAAACCAAGTCGCGAAATACAAAGCGAAGCTGACCGTTATGTTTCCAATGCCGCGCAGACTGAACCTGCACCACCGTGCCTTTCAGCAAAGTTCCTTCCGGAAGAAGCAACTTCCCGTTAGCCATCAGCGGTTGGGACAGAATCGCTTGAACCTCATCGCCCTTTTGTGTACTGGCAGAATTCAAAGGTGTCATCAGCCGCGCATGCACCATGCTTCCCGGCGGTATGTCGGTATTCATCATGGATGCGGCCATCTCGGGAGTCAGCGGCTCACTGCCAAATTGCAATGGTTGTTTGAGCGTGGCAAAGTAAACTGTTCCGGCGTCGACGTATTGCGGGTGCACAGGAAGTTGCGCCACAGCGACTCTTTCGAGTCGATGCATTTTGCCTGGCTGTTTGACTTGTTGCCTGGCGGCCTCAAATTGTCGTCGCGCTTCTGCTTTAGCTTGCCTCTCTTTTCGGGTGAGTACCTCTTTCACATCTTTCTTTTTCT
>Ga0210410_10000080_pt1 | contig 162931 bp, 138 predicted proteins | sample IncBWC4MmetaG_FD_161058 | JGI IMG/M metagenome (GOLD analysis project Ga0210410, IMG submission 161058) | Forest soil microbial communities from Barre Woods Harvard Forest LTER site, Petersham, Massachusetts, United States - Inc-BW-C-4-M | ecosystem: Environmental > Terrestrial > Soil >...
CCGTGTCTCAGTTCCAGTGTGGCTGGCCATCCTCTCAGACCAGCTACCGATCATTGCCTTGGTGAGCCGTTACCTCACCAACTAGCTAATCGGGCGCGGGCTCCACCTCCGACGACTTACGCCTTTGAATCCAGGAACCGAAGTCCCCGGAATGTTATGCGGTATTAGCCCCGCTTTCGCGGGGTTATTCCCCATCGGAGGGCAGATTGCCCACGTGTTACGCACCCGTGCGCCGTGCGCCATCCGTATTGCTACGGACGCGCACTCGACTTGCATGTGTTAAGCACGCCGCCAGCGTTCGTTCTGAGCCAGGATCAAACTCTCGTTTGAAGCCTGTTGCTTGGCGAAAAAAAATCCCGGGATTTGCATCCCAGGCAGCCTGCCAAGCGAATTATTGTCGCTCGATTTACTCAAACCATTCGGGCTCGAAAGCCGAATGGATTTCGAACGGATTCTGGCACATCGTATCGGTTGTCAAAGAGCGATAAGCCCCCCTGTCCAGCAGAAAGGCACTTCTACAGCCCAGTGAGTATGGCAAGAGCAAGGAAAAATGTCAAGAAATGGATTGAGGATATCCACAGGCCGCTTCGGGCGTCATGCGATGATTGCGCATGCTAGGATTTGCGATAGGGTGCAGTAAAAAGGCCTACCTGTAACTGGTGATTAGTGACCAAAGGAAAACCGAGCAACGCGGAATTTCCCCGTGGCACTGACGTGCTCGCGAGGCAAGTGCTCCACTTTCTGCAGAAGATGGTGAAGGCGGGGCAGCGCGTGAGCGTAGCGGTGTCGGGCGGAGCGGACTCGGTGGCGTTGCTGCTGTTGTTGGTGGAGGTTCGAGAGAAACTCGGGATTGTATTGAGCGTGGTTCATTTCAATCACCAGTTACGGGGCAAGGCGTCTGATGCAGACGAAAGATTTGTGGCTGCGCTGGCAAGAAAGCTGGGGCTTGCGTATCACGTGGATCACGCCGATGTGGCAAAGATCGCGAAGCGGGAAAAGGCGAATCTGGAAGATGCAGCGCGGCGGGCGCGGTATGCGTTTTTCGAACGGCTGGTGACAGAAGGCCACGTGAACTATGTCGCCGTTGCGCAGACGGCGGACGATCAGGCGGAAACGGTTCTGGCGCATATTCTGCGTGGGACGGGACTCGCGGGACTCGGAGGAATCCATCCTGCGGCGGGGCACGTCATTCGACCGTTGCTTGGGGCGCGGCGTGAGGAGCTGCGCGCGTACCTGAAGTCGCGCAAGCAAAGCTGGCGCGAGGATGCGACCAACCTCGACATGACCAGAACGCGGGCACGCATTCGAAAAAGGCTAATGCCTCTCCTTGAGAAACAATTTCAGCGGGGTGTCGTCAACCATCTGGCAACGCTTGCGGAGCTGGCGCGAGAGGATGAGGCATTTTTCGAGGCCATCGTCGAAGAGCGGATGGTGGAATTCGCGCAGAAAAGCGCCGGGGGAACGCGGATTGGAATCAGCGATCTGCTTGATCCGTGGAAGACGGAAAAACCCAGTAGAGAGAAGACGGGGGAGACACCCGGGAGGGAGATTGGAGAGAAGAATCAGCAGACGCTGGCGCTAAGCAAACGGATTGTACGCCGCATTGTGGGAGGCCTCAAGACACGCCCGGGAGAAATCGGTGCGAGTCATGTGGAGGCAGTCCTGGAGTTGGCGCAGCGCGGGCGAAGCGGTAAAACGTTGCAATTACCGGGCGGGGTGGAAGTGCGGCGCGAGCGGGATGAGCTCGTATTTCTCGCCGACGAGAGCAAAAACAAAAAGTCACATACAGCGCCATGCGAATTCGCCCGCGCGATTGATCTGTCGTCCGGCCAAACATGCGTGAAAATTCCGGAACTGGGGTGCGTATTCCGCCTCAGGGTGATTGACTGGCCCCAACAGAGAGGGGAAACTAGAGAGAGAGGCGCGGTGCTGGACCGCGACCGGTTGCGTTCGCCCCTGGTGCTGCGAAGCTGGCGACCCGGAGACACGCTGCATGCTCTCGGGCGGCAACATGCGCACAAGCTGAAACGCTTGTTGAACGAAAAGCGCGTCAGCCGGTGGGAGCGCGACGGCTGGCCGGTGCTGACAAGCGGCGGAGTTCTCGTTTGGGCTCGCGGCTTGCCGGTAGCTTCCGAGTTTGCGGCCGACGAAAGTACGCGAGCGGGAATCGTGATCGCCGAGGAATCTTTTTGATGAGCGGACGCCTGGCGGTCAAGGTAACAGGGGAGCGCGCCGCGTTACGCGCTGGCGCCCGAAGAGGAGCGGCGATTTCCGCAGCCCGCATTGCCTCTCGCGTGGCGGCGCTGGGGCGCGAGGTCAACCGGGAATATCGCGGACGGCGGGTAGACGTGGTAATTACGCTAGACCGTGGATTCGTTTTTGGGGCGGATTTGATCCGGCATATCGACGCCCCGGTGGTCTGCCACTTTGTGCGTGAGGATGTGCGCGACGTCGAACATGCGGGCCACGTGCGGCGCGAAGTATTTTTCGGTTCGCGGCCGGAGCTGCAGGGCCGAAACGTCTTGCTGATTGATGCGGTGCTGGAGAGCGGCGTCACCCAGGAATTTCTTCTGCGCCGCCTCGGAGAGAGCCAGCCGCGGTCCATCCGCATGGCGGTGCTACTGGACAAGCCAGCGAGGCGTCGGGTGAACCTGGAGCCCGATTACTTTGGCTTCCGGACTGCATCTAAGGAAGTATGGGTCGGTTACGGCCTGGCCGCGGACAACGGGACGGGACGTAATCTGCGGCAGCTAACAACCGGAACGAGAGCAGCTTTCGCGAAAGGCAGCAAAGGCGGAAAAAAGTAGGCGCGGCGAGCCGCACTTGGTTTAGGCTATAAGCGAGGGTAACGTGAATTCGAGTTCGACGGCGAAAACAATTCTATTCTGGATCTGCATTGTCTTCCTGGGAGTGATGCTATGGAAGCTGGTGTCGGCCAATGGGTCGCAGGCGCATGATGAGGAACCCAGCTACAGCGAGTTCATGGCCCACGTGGACCAGGGCGACGTCAAAGAAGTCACGCTCTACTTATCTCCGAACAGCTATGAACTTCAGGGAGAGTACATTCGCCCGGCGAACCGCAAGTTTCGCGTGACGGTGTTCAAGGAAGCCGCGCCCGACCTGGCCAAGAATCTGCGCGACAAAGCGGTGCAGATCAAAGTCAAAGAAGTGCACAGCGGAGACTGGTTGCTGATTCTGCTGAACGCACTGCCGCTGATTTTGCTGGCGGGCTTTGTGTTTTTCCTGATGCGCCAGATGCAGGCCGGCGGGAACAAGGCCCTGAGTTTCGGGAAGTCGCGCGCCCGGCTGCTTTCGGCGCAACAGAAAAAAGCTACCTTCAAGGACGTTGCGGGAACGGACGAAGCCAAGGAAGAGCTGCAGGAAATTATCGAGTTCCTGAAAGATCCGCAAAAGTTCCAGAAGCTCGGCGGGCGCATCCCGAAGGGCGTACTTCTGGTCGGACCTCCAGGCACCGGCAAAACGTTGCTGGCGCGGGCGATCGCGGGCGAGGCTAACGTTCCGTTCTTCTCGATTTCCGGTTCGGACTTTGTCGAAATGTTTGTCGGCGTCGGCGCGAGCCGTGTGCGCGACCTATTCGAGCAAGGCAAGAAGAACGCGCCTTGCATCATTTTTATCGATGAAATTGATGCGGTTGGCCGCCATCGCGGTGCGGGGCTCGGCGGAGGGCACGACGAACGCGAGCAGACGCTGAATGCGCTGCTGGTGGAAATGGACGGCTTCGAATCGAACGAAGGCGTGATCCTCATCGCCGCCACGAACCGGCCTGACGTGCTCGACCCGGCACTGCTGCGGCCGGGACGCTTTGACCGCCGCGTTGTCGTAGCACGCCCTGATGTGAAAGGCCGCGAGGAAATTCTGCGCGTGCATACGCGCAAAGTACCCATTGCCGATGACGTGGACTTGTCGGTAATCGGGCGCGGCACGCCGGGCTTCTCCGGTGCTGACCTGGCCAATCTGGTCAACGAGGCGGCGCTGTGGGCGGCGCGGCAGAACCGCAAGTCCGTGCTGATGGTGGATTTCGAGATGGCGAAGGACAAGGTCCTGATGGGCGTGGAACGCAAATCCATGATCCTGTCGGATGAGGAGAAGAGGAACACCGCGTATCACGAAGCGGGCCACGCGCTGGTGGCTGCTATGACGCCTGGGGCCGATCCGGTCCACAAGGTCACGATCATTCCGCGCGGCATGGCGCTTGGCTTGACCATGCAGTTGCCCGAGGCGGACAAGCACACCTACACGCGCGAGTATCTCGAGGGAATGCTCGCAGTGCTCATGGGCGGGCGCTCGGCGGAAGAGATTTTCCTGGGTCACATCACTACCGGCGCCGGTAACGACATCGAACGCGCCACGGAAATTGCGCGCAACATGGTTTGCGAGTGGGGCATGAGCGGGCTCGGCCCGCTGGCGTACGGAAAGAAAGACGAAGCCATCTTCCTCGGCCGTGAGATCGCACAGCACCGCGACTACTCGGAAGACACCGCGATCCAGATCGACAAAGAAGTGAAACGGATCGTTAACGGCGGCTACGAGGCGGCCAAGGCATTGCTAGTAAAGAATCGGGAAACGCTGGAGCGCGTCGCCCTGGCGCTACTCGAACGCGAAGTCATCGACGCCAATGAAGTAAAGCTGCTCATGGAAGGCAAGCCGCTGCCGGATAAGCCGCGTACACCTCCCACGCCTCCGCCGCAGGCTGCACCGGGCACAGACCCAAAGGTCGTGCGACCGGAGCTGCGCCCTGCTCCGGGATTTACGCGCGGGGACAGCCCGGCGAAAGCTTAACTGAGTATCGTTGTTATGATGTAGGGGCATCCGCTGCAGCGGATGCCCTTCTTCTTCTTGTAGGCTTCGTGCTCGCAGAGTTCTGCAATGCCTGCGGTAAACTTGCTTCAGTTCGTTCTCTCCCTAGTTCCTTACCACGTCTCGCAAAAAGTCGTACAATGGGCTCATGGGAACCAAGAGCGGCGAAAATCTCCACGTTACCTGCCCGTGCTGCCAGGCCAAGCTCACGGTGGATCCCGTTTTCGGCGCGGTGCTCTCGCACGAAGCGCCGGCTAAGGCCGGACCGAATATCGATCTGACGGACGCGGCGGGCGTGCTGGCGGAACAAAACCGGCAGCGCGAAGACAAGTTCCGTGATTCGTGGTTCCAGGAAACGAACAAGGAAGATATCCTGGCGAAGAAATTCGAAGAAGCCATGAAGAAGGCCAAAGACGCCCCGGCAGAGAAGCCGATACGCGATTTCGATCTGGATTAAGAGTGACCGGTGACCAACGGCTCGCTGACAGTTTTTTCCATCCTTGAAGTATTTTCAGAATGACTTCCCGAAAGAAATTCTCAATCAAACTACGCTCTCAGGCACTGGTCTTGGGGGAGCGCACGCTGGTGATGGGCGTGCTGAATGTCACGCCGGATAGCTTTTCGGATGGCGGCAAATTCCTGGATGCAAAGCGGGCGATCGAACACGCCCTGGCCATGGAACGGGATGGCGCCGATCTGCTCGATATCGGCGGGGAATCCACACGGCCGGGTTCCCGGGGAACAGCGGTCGAGGAGGAATTGGCACGCATCCTGCCGGTGATGGAGGGTCTGCGCGGCCGCGTGAGAATTCCTCTTTCGGTGGACACGCAAAAATTCGAAGTCGCGGAGGTCGCGATTGCGGCGGGAGCGGAATTCATCAACGACATCTCCGGCTTGAAAACTGACCCGCGGATTGCGGAAGTCGCCGCGCGTCACAACGTCCCGCTCATCCTCATGCACATGCGCGGAAAACCGCGCACTATGCAAAAAGGTCCCTTCGCGGGCGATGTTCTGCGCGACGTGACGCAAGGACTCCGTCGGTCCATCGCAACAGCACGCAAAGCTGGGGTCCGGAAATCGCAGATTATCCTCGACCCGGGAATCGGTTTCGGTAAGAGTTTCTCTCAAAACTACGAGCTGCTGCGGAAGCTGCCTGAGCTCGCCAAACTGGGCTTCCCCCTGATGGTTGGCACCTCCCGCAAAGGTTTCCTCGGCGATACGCTGGCGGGCAATGGCAAGCCGGCTCCTCCGGAAGAGCGCATCTGGGGCACCGCTGCGACGGTCACCGCCAGCATCCTGGGCGGAACGCACATTGTGAGGGTCCACGATGTGGCCGAGATGGTTCAGGTGGCGAGGGTCGCGGATTGCGTCCTTGATCGCCAGATCCGCCCGCGGAATTGACAAAGAGCAATGTCCTATTGCTTTGTGCCTGGCGCCTGGAAACATTTTTTCAGCAAAAGGTGAGCCGGCAAGTACAAGACAACAATCAAAACAACCAGCGTCACGGTAAGATGCAGCGGCGCCGGGCCCCATGTGCGGTGAAACAGCGGATCCTGATAGGCATAGTTCAAGTTGAGCTGCGGCGGCCAAAATCTAGAGATGGCCAAAAGTCCCGCCGCGATCGCGGATTGCGTAGCCAGTGCGCGGCGGTCGTAGCCAGTTTTCCGCAGCGCATAAAGAAGAACGATGGGCAATCCAAGATGAAATAGAGAGAGGAGCCTCACCCAGAGCGGATATTGGACGTCCCACATGTACTCGGTTCCGCCGACAAGATACCGGCCCGTGAACAACCGCCAGCCTGCGTCCGCGCACCAGAGCACTCCGGCAGTCAGAAGGCTGACGGCCTGACTTGAGAGAAGGAGGGAATTTCCGAACCACAAGCCGGTGCAAGCAAAGATCACAGCGATGTCGCAGAGATGCAGCAGGTTCGGCCAGCCCCAAACCAGAATGTAAGCGGGCAACCAAACGATCATCCAAGCGAGCGCTACCCAACGCAGGATTGGAAATGGGTGCGCACCGCGTGTCATCGATCTGGACTCCTGCCGGCTGTATTCGGGCCCAGCCTACCACGGCACCGATGATTCACCGAAGGAAGGCTGTCGTGAGAGCCACACTGTGGCAACAGGGACGCTAAAACTTTACGGCGCGCATTGTAGGGTTCCCAGCGGCGTATAGTAAACCCTGTAGTTACAAGTATATATGGAAAGATCGGACGAACGGCCTTTGGCAAGCTGCATGCCAGAGCTACCCAGAAGACGAGCGCTGTCATCCAACAGAACTGGAGGGGCCATGCCAGACAATAAACGTCTCAAGAAACTTCTGGCGTTCGGCAAAGCAGTTCTGGCAATCGGCTTGATAGCTTGTGCGGTGATTGGCTATCGCGTTTGGCCCCGGAAGCTGCAAGTCTCCATTCAGCCCCGGTTCCCAGCGGTTGCGCTCCAGGATAACCGGATCGTTCTCGCGTTTTCCCCCGAGGTGGCGGCCGCGGAAGTAGCCACGTTCGATGACCAGCTTGAGGCTTTTCTGCGCTTTGAATACTTGCGAGGGCGCGAAGGGGACCGGGGCTCGCAGGTACTTTTGGCAGCCTCGCATGTAAATGGAAAACCCATTTACCAAGTTTATGTCCTGGTCGAAAACGATTTACTTACGGCCACTCCACGGCTGCTGGAAATGGAGAGCCGAGGATTGATCACGCGTTACGAACTGCACGAGTGGACGAAGAAACAAGCAAACTACTACGTGCAGCAAACCAATATGTTCGAGGCCGCCTACGACGTCCCCACGACGCAGAAACTGGAGAGCCTCGCGTCCTTCCAGCTCTTCCCTGCCCTGGGCGATTTCCTGATCTTCAAATCGCAAACCGACAACCGCGTAGTCGGAGGGGGCGAAGGCGCGGCGCGGCCGCTGACTCGCGAACAAGCGAAGCTGCTGGCCGCCGATATTCTCGAAGTGGCCTATTTTTATTCTCTGCCACTGGACTATTTTCTCGGCGTGGGCGCCATGGAAAACAATTACATGGACGCGAACGGCGACCTTGCCCATGCGGTCTGGAAAAAACGGGCGCAGCGCGACGACATCGTTCTCCGCCGCAAGCGCAAAAGGGTGCTGGTGAGCGACTATTCGATCGGTACGTGGCAAATCTCGCGCGAAACGCTGCGTTACGCACACCAGCTTTATCGCAAGGACACGCGCAATTACGAATTGCTTCCCGCGCGGCTTCGCCCGCCTCAGGAACTCGATCTGAACTCGACAAATGATGAAGTACTGACGACCTACGCCGGTCTGCTTCTGCGTGACCTGCTCGACCACTTCGATGGCGACGTGGACAAAGCCATCGGCGCCTACAATGGCGGTGTCCGCAGCCCCAATCCCGCGTATGCCGCGGGCGTGAAAACCGCGGCGGCATATGCTCGCCGTGCCATCGAGCATGCGACAATTCTGGACGACGCGGCGGCCAAGGAAAACGCGGAAGGCAAGCCCCTGACGGTGAACGGCAAAGACGTGCAGCCCTGGTGGAATGAGCCCTGATATCTTCAGATTTACTTGCGTCGCGGAGCTCTTTCGATTTCGCTGGCCATTGTCAATTCTCCTACGCTAGAATCTACGCTTCGCCCGAAGGTGCCCCGGGCTTACGGCGCGATCGCAACGTGCGGCGCGCCAAGGACTGAGAAGATGTTTGATCGACTGTAGTTCCCCATCTCGTTGCATCCGCCGCTTGAGCGGATGATTTTTCTCTCGCCTCTACCTTTAATTTCTTTCGGCAGCGCCAGCGCGACGAAAGTTTCGTTTCGCGCCCGCGCAGAAGGCGCAGGAATTTGTGGCTTTGGAACAAGCGGTCATCGCATCACCTCCGCCCACTCTGTGGAGCTCGATTCGCGAATCGCTTCGCGGGACGCATCAGGACTTCACCGCGGGCAGCCTGAATCGCGCCATTCTCTTGCTGGCCATTCCCATGGTTCTGGAAATGGTGCTGGAATCGTTGTTCGCCGTGGTGGACGTTTTCTGGGTCGGCCGCCTGGGAGCCGACGCAGTCGCCACCGTGGGCATCACTGAATCGCTGTTGAGCCTCGTTTTTGCCGTGGGGTTGGGCTTGAGCCTATCCACTACGGCGATGGTGGCGCGGCGCATTGGCGAAAAAGATCCTGCCGGCGCGGCGGTGGCCGGAGTGCAGGCCATCGCGCTGGGCTTGGGAGTCTCGGCCCTGATGGGAATTCCCTGTTTGTTTTTCGCGCCGAACCTGCTCCGCATCATGGGAGCGTCTCCGCAAATTGTTGCTGTAGGCTCCGGCTACGCGCGCATTGCGCTAGGCGGTGGCGGAGTCATTATGATGCTCTTCCTGAACAACGCCATTTTTCGCGGCGCGGGCGATGCGGCCATCGCTATGCGGCTGCTGTGGGTCTCGAACATCATCAACCTGGTCCTTGACCCGTGCCTGATCTTCGGCTGGGGACCGTTTCCCAAGCTCGGGGTGACAGGCGCGGCGGTGGCGACGCTCACGGGACGCAGCATTGGCGTGCTCTACCAGTTCTACCGGCTGTTGCGGGGGACGGAGCGAATCCGCATCCTGCAGCGCCAGATTCATTTGAACTTCAGCGTGTTGTGGCGTCTGGTGCGCGTTTCGGCGACGGGAATCCTGCAATTTGCCATCGCCCACACGAGTTGGATCGGCCTGGTGCGGATTGTGAGCATTTTTGGCTCGGCGGCTCTCGCGGGGTATACCATCGCCATCCGCATCGTGGTTTTCATCATTCTGCCCTCGTGGGGACTCAGCAACGCCGCGGCTACACTGGTGGGGCAAAATCTTGGCGCGAAGCAACCCGAGCGCGCGGCCACGTCCGTGTGGCGAACCGGCTTCTACAACATGCTCTTTCTCGGCGGAGTCGGCGTGTTCTTCGTATTCTTTGCCGAGCCGGTGGTGCGCCTTTTCACGCACGACCCTGCAGTGGTGCCGCTTGCGGCGTCCTGCCTGCGGATCATCAGCTACGGGAATATCGGCTACGCCTACGGCATGGTGATGCTCCAGGCGTTCAACGGCGCGGGCGACACAGTGACGCCGACGATCGTGAATTTCTTTGGCTTCTGGCTGCTGGAGATCCCCTTGGCGTATTTCCTGGCGATTCCGGCGCACATGCGGGCGAATGGCGTTTATGTTTCGATTGTGGTGGCGGAGGGGTTCATCGCCGGCGTCAGCATTCTCTTGTTCCGGCGCGGCAAGTGGAAGCGCCAGCAAATTTAGGCTTCTAGCGAGATCGGTCACATTAGACTTCTTCCTAAGCTATAATCCGCGCGCTCAGGTCTCCGCGGTTGTTAAACGGGACAAATTCTTTTGGGAGTGTGAATCGATGCGGTGCCGCTTGATGGTTGTTACGTCCTTCCTTTCCTGCTTATTTGCTCTCTCATTGCCAGGCGCGGCGCAGTTGCCCGCGGCCAAGACGGATCCGCTGGGAAAACCGTTGCAAGGGATCCAGGGGACAAGCGCGTGCTCGGCAACGGAAACGTCTTCCTGCGCGGAGGCCGCGGCAAAAATTTTGCCGCAGGTGATGGGACCATCTCCAATGGAAGAAAATCTGCGGCGGCTGACCGACGAAGTAGGCGGGCGCGTGACCGGTTCGCCGCAAATGGCGAAAGCCATCGAGTGGGGCGTGGCTGCGTTTCGCTCGGCCGGCGTGGAAGTGCACACGGAGAAGTACATGTTGCCGGTGACATGGAGCGAGGGAGAGACGCGGCTGGAGCTGCTTGGGCCGGTGAAATTCCCAGTGCGGCTCGTGTCCACGGGCTGGTCGCCGCCGATACCCGCGGGCGGACTGGAAGCGAATGTGGTCGACATGGGATACGGCACGACGGAGGACTTCGCGCGAGCGGGCGGGCAGATCAATGGGTCGATCCTGCTGGTGCACAGCGACATCGGTTCGACCTGGGCTGATTTGTTTAACGAATATCTCCGCCCGCCAGAGATTATTTCTCGCGCGTTGCAGGGCGGCGCAAAAGCAATTCTGTGGATGGGCGCGCGGGAGCGGCTACTGCTCTACCGGCACACGAATTCGCTGGTGGGGGAGATCGACCGGATACCGCAGGCGGTGGTGGCTCGCGAAGATGCCATGCGGCTGGCGCGCACCGTGAAGGCGTATCCCGGGAAGGTGCGCGTTCATCTTGATATGCCGAACAAGGTGGGCGGGCCGGTCGAGCAGGAAAACGTGGTGGGAGAAATTCGCGGCCGGGAGAAGGCTGATGAGGTAGTTATTCTCGGCGCGCACCTCGATTCCTGGGAGTTCGGGACGGGGGCGCTGGACAACGGATGCAACGCGGCGCTGACGATCGAGGCGGCGCGGGCGATCAAGGCCACTGGGCTCGTGCCGCGACGGACCATACGATTCGTGCTGTTCAGCGGAGAGGAACAGGGCACGGTGGGGTCGTTCGAGTACGTGAAGGCTCACCGCGCTGAGATGGACAAGATCCGCGGGATGATTACGTTTGACAGCGGCGTTGGCCGCATGACCGGCTATTCGCTGGGCGGACGGCGCGACATCGAGGCCGGAGTTCGCGAAGTGCTAAAGCCGCTGGGATCCTGGGGAGCGAACAACCATACCCTTGACGCATCGTTCGGCACGGACAATTTTGATTTCCTGCTGGAAGGGGTGCCAACGCTGGTGGCCAACTTAGAAGAGGCCAATTATCTGCCGAATTATCACGCGGCCTCGGACACCATGGACAAGGTGGATATTCGCGAGTTGAAGCTGGATACCGCGCTCGCCGCGCTCACGGTATGGGGCATCGCCGACCGCACGGAACCGATTGGCAGGAGGTTATCGCGCGCTGAACTGGATGAGCTGGTGAAGGAGACGGGCCTCGATCAGCAGATGAAGCTGCTGGGCTACTGGGAAGCGTGGTCCTCGGGCGCGCGAGGAAGAAAACCGTAAAAAAGGGATTGGTCACAGAGGCACTGAGGTCAGAAAAACTCTTGAGACGTTTTGCGCCTGATTGAAAAGGCATCTCCCCCGTTCCAGATGGGCACGCCGAGCCGTGCTCCCGGTATACTGGATGGGTGCCCATATCCTCCATCCCCAAGACGGCTGATGGCGCCGCAGGTATGCAAACTCGCAAAAACGGGCCCAATCGCGGCGAAATCGGTCCGGACAATAGCGCGCGCATTCTGGCTGTTGATTACGGCCGCGCGCGGATGGGACTTGCAATTGCGGAAACGAGCGCGGGCGTGCCCCGACCGCTCGGCGTGCTCGAGCGCATCAACCGCAACGAGGATATGCGCCGGCTGCGCGAGCTTGCGCGCGAGCACGCCGTAAAGCGAATTGTCGTAGGGTTGCCGTTGCGCCTGGACGGCACTCGCGGGGAAATGGCGGAAGAGGCGGAACGATTCGCCCAACGCGTGAGCAAGCAGATTGGCGTGCCCGTGGAAATGGTGGACGAGCGGTTGACGAGCTGGGAAGCGGAACGTTTACTGGAAGAACAAATCGGCAGAGTCCGCCGCGAAATCATCGAGCACGGCGAGAAACGCGGAAGAAAGAAAGAGGTTGCTCGCCAATCGGTGGACGCGATGGCTGCGGCCGTGATCTTGCGCGAGTATCTCGAAGGTCTGCAAGCGAAAAAAGAAAAACGCGGAGCTGAGGCGTGAGTCGCGAAAACAAGGGAGCACTCAAGTTCTTAGCGGTAATTTTAGTGTTGGCGGTGCTGGCCGCTGCCGGCGGGGCGGCTTGGCTGTGGTATGGAATCACGAAGCCATACCGGGGATTCGCAGCGGAGAGCGTCTTCGTGGATGTCCCGCGCGGTGCCTCGCAGCGGTTTGTGGCCCATCTGCTCGAGAGAAACGGCGTGGTGCGGAGCGCGCTGGGGTTTGAGATTTACGCGCGGCGGCATCCAAAGCGCACGCTGCAAGCAGGAGAATATTTCTTCGACAAGCCAGTGACCGGGCGAGACGTTTTCTGGAAGCTCGCGAGCGGCGAAGTGTTCGTTCAACCGTTCACGGTCCGCGAAGGCGAGACGATGTTTGATATCGCGCGGGAACTGCAAGCGGGAAAGTTCATGCCCGCGGGCGATTTCCTATACGCCGCGAGCGATCCGGCGCTGATCCGGGATTTCTCGCCGGGTGCGCAGACGCTCGAGGGCTTTCTCTTTCCGGCCACGTACGAATTGCCCCGTCACCCAGCGGCGAGCGAATTGACGGCTCAGATGGTCCACAAATTCAAAGAGGAGTGGAAACGCATTGCGGCGGGGCCAACTGAAACGCCAAGGGAGCAGGGCGACCACCGATTGACGCAGCTGGTGACGCTCGCTTCTCTTGTGGAACGCGAAACGCCCAAGGCGGAAGAGCGGCCGCTGGTGGCGAGCGTATTTGAAAACCGTTTACGCAAAGGAATGCGGCTGCAATGCGACCCGACGGTGATTTATGGTATGGAGCGGCTCGGAAAATACAACGGAACCCTGACCGGGAAGGATCTAAGTTTCGATTCGCTGTATAACACCTATGAGCATGGGGGATTGCCGCCGGGGCCCATCGGAAATCCGGGAGAAGCGTCGCTGCGCGCGGCAATCGCGCCGGCCCAATCGAATTATCTGTATTTCGTTGCCAATACGCTGGGAGGGCATTTTTTCAGCGCGACGCTGGTGGAACATAATACAAATGTGATGAAGTACCGTCGGTTGCTGGCGGGTGAACCTGCGGATCCGCCGCCGGCGCCAGCGCCAGTGACTCATAAAAAGAAGCCGGCTGGCAAGAAGCACAAGGGCAAAGCTCGATGAGCGAATCGCTGAAAACAAAAAAGTCGCTAATACTGGAAACCGCGCGGGAGATTGGCGCGGGCAAGTGGACGCCCGCTGAAATCGACCAACTCAGGCGGCGGCTCGCTGCGGAACACGGCGAGACAGGCAAGACGGGGTCGGACTATATTGCGGAAGTGCTGAAGGGCGCAGGCTGGAAAGTGGTTTTGACGCAGCGGGAAGAGGCGGAAGAGGAATATGAAGAAGAGTTTGAGGACTTACTGCATTTCAAGACGCTGGAGGATGCGGAAGTCAGCTTGACGCGATTGGATGAATTGATGCGGCAGTTCCGGGCGCATGGAGAGCCCGCGGCGGTCGAGCGCGTGTTGGACGTGGCGCGGTTGGGAAAGCGACGCGCGGAGATGATCTCGCGGAACCGCAAGGTGGAAGCACAGAAGCGCGCGGAGAAAGAAGAGATCGCCGGCTGGTTCCGGATTTGGCTGGAGACGCCGGATTCGTTTTTTGACTGGCTGGAAGTGCGGAAGCAGTCGCCGGAATATCAGAGAAAGTTTCCGCCTACGGAAGAAGAATGAGCGCGACAGGCGACGCGGAACTCGGAGGCGGTGCGCTCGAACTTCCGGCGCTTTCGCTCGACGTGCAAGCATTGGATCTGGGCGCGGATACAAAAGCAGTGGGGCTGGAGCTGCAGGAGACCGAGAGCCGGGAGCCGGTGAAAGGGAAGGATGCGGCGAAAATCTGGGCCGCCGTGATCCCCGCGCTGGCAGCGGGCGATTTTTTCTCAATGGATTTTTTCAGTCATATCGACCGTGTGCGGGAATTCTGCAAAACGCACGGGATGGCGTTTCGTGAAGCCGCCGAGCGATGCCTGGTGCTGGCGCAACCTTCCGGGGAACAGTTGAGGCAGCTCTTCGAGCGGTTCGAGGGAGAAACGTTTGGTGTGCGCGCTGGGGAAGCTGCGCGGGCGGCTGATAAGGTGCTCGAGGAAGAGCTATCGCGGCGCGGGCTGGATGCTTATCAAGTGGCGTATCCACGGTACACGTTTTGCGCGGTCTGCGAGCCGGAAGACGGCTGGGTGACGCTGTTGAGCGAGAATCTCTGGGCGAGCGAAGTGATCCGGCGCGTGCGCCCGGCGGCGCAGCCGTTCGACATCTACATTGCACGACCGCACTGAGTAACTCCCCGGACGCGCTAATTTCGCCGCGTTGACGGGCATGCGAGTGGTTGCTAAATTGCTCCTTTTGTACGCGTGAAGACGGAAATAACTGATGAAATGTGTGCGGACATGGATGGCCGTGGCGACAGTGGCGGCGATTTCCTGCAGTTGTGCAGCCACGCATGTGAGCACAAAGAAAAATATCCCTGTCGCGGCCAGGCTGGTGGCGCTGGAGGCCTCGCGGGAAGAGCTGCTTGATAAATACAATGTGATGGCCCGGGGCGTAAAGAGCATCAACGCAACCGTCGAATTGAAGCCGACCGCGGGCTCGAAATACAGCGGAGTCATAGAGGAATATCACGAAGTAAAGGCTTTTTTGCTCGCCGAGAGGCCGGAGAAAATCCGGATGATCGGGCAGGCGCCGGTAATCGGAACGACCGTTTTCGATATGACTAGCGACGGCCAGACTTTCCAAGTATCGATCCCGTCGAAGAACAAATTTCTCGTGGGTCAGGTCGCCACGGAACGCACAAGCAGTAAACCGATCGAGAATTTACGCCCGCAACACTTGCTGGACGCCTTGCTTTGGCCGGAAGTGCGAAAAGAAGAGTCCGTCCTCGAGGAAGAGTTCAACGATGAGTACGGCCGCTATTATGTGCTGACTGTGTTGCGCGGAGGCTACCAAACTGCGATATTGCGGAAAATTTGGTTCGATCGCACCGACTTGCAAGTTTCTCGAATGCAGAGCTATGGACCGCGAGGAATATTGGTTTCCGATTCCCACTTTGCCGACTGGCAGCCGCTCATTGGTGATCAAGAACAGCTTCCAGCGACACCGGCCGGAATAACATCGTTTCCTCGAGAGATCCGTATCGACCGGCCCCATGATGATTACCGCCTGGAACTCGCCATTACAAAGCTCGCGGTGAACGCGGAGATTCCTGCGGATCGCTTCGAATTGCATCAACCGGCAGGCTCGGAGCTGGTGAACGTGGGGGAAAGCCGCGAGGAGATGCAGCCTCCTAAGGATCCCAAGCTATGATGTGGGAGTTGATCGCGCGAAATTTGCTGCACCGGCCGCTTCGCACGCTGATCGGCGTGCTGGCGGTCGCGGTCGAAGTCGCGCTGGTCGTCCTGATTGTGGGGCTGACCACGGGGCTGCTGACGGAAACTGCAAAACGCATTGAAGGAATTGGCGCGGACATTATGCTGCAGTCGCCTTCGGCGCAAGTGTTTCTGGCGTTCAGCGGCTCGCCGATGCCCATCAAGATCGCCGACAAACTAAGGACCCTGAAATATGTGCAGTCCGTGGCGCCGGCGCTGCTGCAATTCAACTCCTCCGGCGGCGTGGACGTGATTTATGGCGTCGACCGCGATAGCTTCCGAGAGGTCTCGGGCGGCTTTGTGTTTCTCGCAGGACACGACATGGAAGGGCCGGATGATCTTCTGGTAGATGACTGGGCCGCCAAAGCAAAGCAGATCAAAGTCGGTGGCACTTACAAACTGCTCAATCACGACTGGCATGTAGCGGCAATCATCGAGCATGGAAAAGGGGCGCGCCTCTTTGTGCCGATTTCCACGCTGCAAGACCTGGTCGGCGCGCACGATAAGGCGTCGATTTTTCTTTTAAAATGCACGCGGCCGGAGCATACCGAAGACGTGATGGCGCAAATGCGCCAAATCTTTCCCGGCTACCCGGTTCGCCCGCTGAAAGATTTTCTCTCTTTGATGACCTCGACGAATATTCCAGGGTTGGAGGCGTTCATTGATTCGATGATCGCGCTGGCCGTATCCATCGGGCTGCTGGTGATTTTCCTGACGATGTACACCACGGTGATCGAGCGCACGCGCGACATCGGCGTCCTGAAATCGCTCGGCGCAAACCGGCTCTTCATCGTGCGGGCTCTGCTGACGGAGTCGGCGGCGCTGTGCGCGCTGGGCATTTTGGCGGGCGTCGGATTAAGTTACCTGGTACGCGCGGCGTTTGTGGCCGGATTTCCCACGCTGTCCATCCTGATTACACCGGGCTGGTTGTTGCGTGCGGCGGGAATTGCGCTCGTGGGAGCCATCTTTGGCGCGAGCTATCCGGCGTGGATGGCGAGCCGGAAAGATGCGGTGGAGGCTCTGTCGTACGACTGAGGGAACGGGAAACCTGGCGCAAGAAATGGTTCATTTGCAGGAACGGTGCTGAAGCGCGATAGGCAGGAACTCGAAATCGACCTAGAAAATGAGATGAAAAGTGAGGGCACGGCCGGAACTCGGTGCGGCTAGGCAGACATGGGAATCGCAGCTACAATACGGGCACCTGCCGAAAGGTTGATTTTTCCTGGGCAAATGAGCGCTGAACCGATACTCAAGACGGAAGGACTCTGGAAGCTTTACCGCGCGGGAAAGGTGGAAGTCGCTGCGCTGCGCGGGGTGAACTTCGAGGTCATGCCGGGAGAATCCGTTGCCGTGATGGGTCCCTCGGGGTGCGGAAAATCATCGCTGCTCTACGTAATCGGCGGTCTTGCGCAAGCCTCACGGGGGCAAGTCCTCGTGGACGGCAACGAGCTGACGGCGATGCGGGATGCGGAGCGCACCAAGCTGCGCCGCCACAAAATAGGTTTTGTGTTTCAGCGGTTCAACTTGCTGCCGACACTGACGGCCAAAGGCAACATCGCCATCGCGCAATTCATCCACGGCGATGGTTTCGACCCCCACCGCTTCGATGTCGTAACCAAAATGCTCGGACTCGAAGGGCGCCTGCACCACAAACCCTCCGAATTATCGGGCGGAGAGCAGCAGAGAGTGGCGATTGCCCGCGCGATTATCAACGAACCGAAGATCCTATTGGCCGACGAGCCCACGGGCAACCTGGACACAAAAAACTCGGAAATTGTGCTGGAAATGTTGCGCCAGCTAAATAAAGATCTGGGACAGACCATCGTGATGATTACGCACAACCCGGAGGCGGTCGTGTATTTCGATCGCGTGGTGCACATGCGCGACGGCGTAATCGTCGACGGCGTTCCGGCGGACTGACATGGCGAGCCCGTGGCTGATTTTCAAGCGGATATTTTTTTGGGCCTACGAGCGAGGCACGTGGCAGTATGACGTGGCGGTGGTCGCGATCGTGCTCTTTGTCATTTTGACGCCTCCGAGATGGTTTCATGATCAGCCGGAAGTAGGACTGCCAACTGCTCCCGGGCAAGTTGAGCTGGTCAGCGATGACGGCGGCGCGCAGATTTATCGCGTGGATGCGCGTGTGCTAGCCCCACCGGTGAAAACCCCGGCGCTCGAAAACGTTCTCCACAACATGTTGCAAAAATCGCTCCCGGATTTGCGTAGCGGGCGGTTTGCAATTGCCAAGATCGAAGCGGAGCGCGACGCCCAAGGCACGGTCATCGCCTACAAAGTCGAGATTCGCCACTAACGCTTTGTAAATCTCCGAGCTGGATTTCTCGTGACGAAACCCACGCCCTCGTTCGCGCATCTGTAGAATTGATGTGCTCTGGCCACGGGTGAATGTAATCGCGGTCCATTTGTGGCCAGTGGCGTTGTGTTAAGATTTTAGTGAACAAGAGAGAACCGGAATTCCGCAGCCGGCAGGGGCCCATTTTGAAGCTCACTAGTTTGATCAGATCATTGCTCGCAGCAAGTGCGTTCGCATGCGCTCTTGCGGCGTTTGCTGGGCAGAATGAGCAGCACTGGACCGTGGAAGGCGTGCTCGCGATGATGGACAAGTCCGCCCAGGACTTTCATAGCCTCACCGCCGACGTTCAGCGCACGAAATTCACCGCGGTCGTGAACGATAATTCGTCGGAATCTGGTCAGATGTGGATTCGCAAGGACGAAAAAATGCGAATCGAATTCAGTAAACCGGACCCGAGGACCATTCTGCGTAGTGGTGATTCGCTTTACATCTACACTCCAAAAATAAATCGCGTCGAAGAATATGACCTTGGTAAGAACCGTGCCATGGTTGATCAATACCTGCTCCTGGGATTTGGCACTCGCACGGATAGCCTGAAAAAGAGCTACCTGGTCTCATTGAATGCGGAAGAGCAGCTCGACGGGCGCAAAGTGGTCGTGATTGAACTGACCCCAAAATCGGATCAAGTCCGGGCACAAATCACGCGGATTCAAATGTGGGTCGATGAGGCGGCATGGCTGCCGATTCAACTGAAATTTTACGAGGCGGGTTCAGGCGATTACTTGATCCTGCATTACGCAAACTTGATGAAGAATCTGAAGATTGGCGAGCCGAAATTCAAACAGGATTGGCCGAAAGGCGTGAGCCGCATAAAACCGCGCGGGTAGCGCAGATTTTTCGGAGTAATAAAATTTCAATCAGTAAATAGACGAGCGCTGGGCTGATCCCCAGCGCTCGGTTGCTTTCTAACAGCCGGCTGAAATCCGTACTCCCAACTCGCTATCCGCCGCTGGAAGCGCGCTCTTGCGCCAGCAATTGCTCCTTGCGCGAGAGTCCCCACCGATACCCGGCGAGCGTGCCGTCCTCGCGGATAACGCGATGGCACGGCACAACGATGGACACCGGATTCGTGGCGCAGGCGCGCGCGACAGCCCGCACCGCGCGGGGCCTGCCCAAGGACCGCGCTACCTGGCTGTACGTGCGCGTGGCGCCCCGCGGAATGCGCTGCAGCTCCTGCCACACGCGGCGCTGAAAGGCGGTTGCCTGGAGGTCCAGCGGCAATTCGAAGTGCGGCTCTTTGCCTTCGATGCGCTGCACGATCTCGCGCACCCACCGTTCGAATGATTCCGTAGCCGGCGAGATTTCCGCGCGTGGATATTCCTCGCGCAATGCGGAGATCAGCTTATTTTCCGAGTCACCCAGATAGACCGCGGAAACACCGCGTTCGGTAGCGGCGACAAGTACTTTTCCGATTGGCGACTTCGCGATGGTGTATCTGATTCTCATTCCTTTTCCTCCCTTTCGATAAGTTGCAGGTGTCATGCCGAGCTGGGCATTACTCCGTTCGTAGACGCGGCTCGATGAGCCGTAGCCCGTTTCATAGAGCGCGTCGGTGATGGGGGTCCCCGCGCGGAGCATTTTTTTGAAGCGCTCGAGACGCAGCGCCTCGGCGAGATCGCGCGGTGTAAGTTTGGTGACTTGCCGAAATGCACGGCGCAGCGTCGCGGTAGTGGTATTCAGCCTCTCGGCGAGGGTCTTGAGGCGCATGCCTTCCTCACCCGCTTCGGCAAGGAGGCGCGCAGCGCGTTCGACGAGCACCACCGCGCCGTATGCCTCGTCCGGTTTGCAGCGGAGACAAGGACGATATCCGCTCCTCTTCGCTTCCTCCCGGGTGGCAAAGAAAACCACGTTGCGGCGCAAGGGCCGGCGCGCTGGGCACGAAGGGCGGCAGTAGATCTGCGTCGAGCGCACGGCAAGAACGAAACTGCCGTCAGCGCGGGGGTCGCGTGCCAGCGTGGCTCGCCAGAAGCGCGCGGCGGCTCGCGGGGATATGTTCGACGGGCGGTGCGTGCTCTTGATAGTCATGGTGGTCATACTCAACATCGCAAAAATAGCGCAGACCGGGAAACAAATCTATCCGAAATGGCGCGTCAAAAGTGATCGGTAAAAGCGGAAACCAAAGGCTTCGCCAGGAAGCACACCCAGAGCGGTCAGGCTTCGCCTGCCTCAGGCAGAGTGATTTTAGCTGCCTCCGCATGAGCCTCATGAGAATGAGGATGCGGCGCGGTAATGACAAGTAGGACCGCCGTAAGAATGACCGTTGCTGCGCTGGCGGTGCGAAGGGTGATGGGTTCGCCGACGATAAGCCAGCCGAGGAACAGGGCCACGACCGGATTAACAAGCGCATAGGTGCCCACTCGCGCGGCCGCCGTGTTTTTTAGCAGATACAGGTAAGCTGTAAAACCCAGGCCGGAACCAAACACGATTAAATAGCCGATCGCGAGGCACGAACGCAGCGAAACACTCGAAAGATGAAGAGCGGCGGGTTCTCCTGTAAACAGTCCCCCGATCAAAAGAGCGACTCCGCCGGCGAGACTCTGCATCGCCACCCCCAGCAATGGCGACGTCGGAAGCTGGCCATGCTTCGCGTACAACGAACCGAAGGCCCAGGCGAGCGAGGCAACAACGAGAATGGCCGAGCCTTTGGGGTCGATGCGGCCCGAGTCGCCGAAATGAGCCGGGCCTACAAGTAACCCCATGCCGGCGAAGCCCAATACGATTCCGGCAACGACTCGCGGAAGGGGGCGAGCCCCACCCGGACGGAGCCAGTCGATGAGCACGATCCAAAGTGAGATGGTGGCCACGAGCAGCGCGGCTACGCCGGAGGGGACGGTCCCCTCTGCCACGCAGACGCCGCCGTTGCCGATGAACAGAAGCAGAAATCCAGTGATGATCGCAGTACGCCAATGGGCTGCGCTCGGGCGCACGTCGGTTTTCCAACGAAGGATGATATAAAGAACCGATCCGAACAAAAGATGACGCATGGCCCCAAGCAGCAGTGGAGGGAACGATTCAAGACCAATGCGAATCGCCAGATAAGTAGAGCCCCAGATGAAATAGATAGCGCCGAAGGCCAGAACGAGCAAAGTAGCAGGCGCTTCGCGGTGGCGTATGTCTGACTTTTGATCCATTGGCTTATCGTCGCGCGTTTCAATGGCGCTGGTAGACATAGGAAGAACCCTGCAATTTGAAACTAGAGCTTGCCTGCAGCCGTGTCGAGAACCATTTTGGGTGAAGAAAATCACAGGTCATTGGAGAGCTCGGTTCGAGGCGGCAAGTACTATTACCAAGTATTTGACGATAAGACACTTCGACTCTTTTCCACAGGTTGACGTGCAGCCCGTCTAATGGCATTTTAGCCCCCCACTCTGCAGTATCGGGTACTTGGGGCAAGACGACAATTTGGGCGCCGCTGGCCGGGGATGGCCGTGGCAATTCAGCATCGCTGAGGGCGACATGAGCGCAATCCGCGCAGTGGCATTTGTTTCAAGAAAGGAAGATGCGGGTGGCGAGGAGCGCTTGAAAGCTGCGGCGCGGCGGCTCCAGCCAATCGCCTTACCTGCGCAGGTGCCGACCCTGCGAGTCCTGCCACTATTGCGAGAGAATCAGCCTCGGCGATTTGCTCGTGTGCCCACCCACGCCGTCGGCGTGTACCCGGAACATCGTGAATATCCCCGCGCGGTGTTGAAGCTGCCGTTGAAGCTGCGCGGCGTTGACTCTATGCGCGAAAGTTTTCCTGTAACTTTGGTGACGCGGGACGTCAGTTCCACCGGAGTCTACTTTCTCTGCCCAAAACCCTTGGCTGTCGGCGCCTCGATCGAACTGGAAATTGTTCTCGTCAGCCGGCCGCTGGGACGCGGCAACGTGGTCGTGGCCTCGATGGCTCATGTGCAGCGGATGGAACCCGCGGCCATGCCCAATTGGTACGGAATCGCCGCGTCTTTTGATGACATGCAATTCGACCGCGACGACAGGGTCCCGATCCGGTTCGAGTAATTCTTCCAAAGCGAAAAACGTCTGCGTGCCGCCACGCCGGAGCTTCTCCTCGAATCCATCGAAGAGCTTCCGGACGCTCTGGAGCGCTTGCGCCGCTACGGCATAAGCCTCTGACTTTCAGTCAGGCGAGCCGCGCCTTCAGGAGCCGCGGAAATCGGGGTCGCCCAAAAGCTGGCTTCAGCCCTGGGTCCTCTGCGTGCCGCCGCGTACCCCCATCCCGTCACGGCTTGGCTGGTGCTGCTGGCGTCGGCGCGGCCGCCGGCTGAACGGCAGCAGGAGGAACCGCAGGTAGCGGCTTGAAATCGCTCCACTTGATGATCAGCCGTACGTTCATCTCTTGATCCTTCAAGTGCACCGTGTCTTCCGAGCGCGAATAGTTGGGAAACCAGTATTTGCCGTCGACGTTCTCACGGTAGGTCTCAAACAGGGCAAACGGATACTGGGGAAGGATGGGAGCGTCGCCGCGCTCCGTCACCCATTTCCCGTAAGTCTTCACGACCTCGAGATACTTCGCGTCCACCCAGATGATGCCGTCGAATAACCCGCGCGTAAGCTCGAGCGTCCTGGGCTTCACCTGAAAAATGTAACAGTCGATTTCGTCGACTTGTTCCGAACCGATAAATTTGACTTCGTACTTTGGCAATTGAGAGGTCGTCAGTGGAAAAGCCGGGATGTGGTCCAGCGCCGCAAGATCCTCAGGCGCAAGGAATGCGTGCTGGAGTGTGGACTGCGGGTTTTCAATCGTCTTGGTGACCAGTCTGCCGTCGCTTCCCGGCGCTGTTTCCGTCACGCGAAAAAATTCTCCGCTGACTTTTCCGTCCGCGCCGAGCTCCTGGAGGCGGATGCTCTTTCGTGCTGTGTGACGCGAGCGTTCGGCGAGAAACTCGTCTTCCTTTTGTGAAAATCGCCGGATAATTTCTTCCGGAGGAAGCGAGGGAGGAGCCTCAGCTTCGGGACGTGTACCGATCGTGCGCGCAACCCGGTGCTCCGGCGGTGGCGCCATCGGCCCTTGCGGGCCCTGTTGGGCCTGCGCGACGTTGCCGAGGGCCAGGATAGCCGCTATGCAGCAACCGGTACGAAGCATCGCGTCACGGCTTCGCTCGCGAAGTTGGCATTGGTTCGTTTTCACGAATATTTAGATGCGCGCAGTGCGCCGCAAAGCCGCCTGAGCCTCGCCGGCCCCAAAAAAGTGTACCGCAATTCCACTCGCGGGTCCCGGCAGGACGAAGCGGAGCGTCTCTGTTACAATTCGCAAGTTTGTGAGCGACGCAGCACAGGCCAGGCGCTATTTTATTTCCGGAATGGTGCAGGGGGTGGGTTATCGCTTTTTTGCCCAGCACGCAGCGGAAAAGTTACAGGTGTGCGGCTTCGTCAGAAATTTGCGCGACGGCCGGGTCGAAGTGTATGCCATCGGCGCCTCGGAACACCTCGCCGAACTGCGTTCTATGCTGGAACGCGGCCCGCGGTTTGCCAGTGTAACCGATGTGCGTGAAGAGACAGCGCAAGTCGACTCGCGTTTCGCAAACGATTTCATCATTACCTATGACGACTGATGAGGAGCCGTTCGAATGGACGATCTAAAGAAACTAATCCGCGAGGTGCCGGATTACCCGAAACCCGGCATTCTGTTCTATGACCTGACCACGCTCTTGAAGGATAAGCAGGGCTTTCACCAATTGATTGACCAGCTCTGTGGCCACTATGCGGACCACCACATTGACTTGGTGGCCGGGATCGAGGCGCGCGGATTTATTTTTGGCCCCGCATTGGCCTATCGGCTGAACGCGGGATTCGTGCCGGTGAGGAAGCCCAAGAAACTTCCCGCCAAGACCGTCAGCGTCTCCTACGCGCTCGAGTATGGAAAAGACGCTCTGGAAATTCATGCCGACGCGGTCGAGAAGGGCCAGCGCGTGCTCGTATGCGACGACCTGCTGGCGACCGGGGGAACTGCCGCGGCCACCGTTCAGCTGATCCGAAACCTTGGTGGAACCGTCGATGGGGCTGCGTTTGCGGTAGAGTTGTCCTTTCTGAAAGGCCGGGCAAAGCTACCCGGTCTCGATGTGTTCTCCCTGATTCAGTACGATAAATAAAGAATACCTGGCTTTCCTGAATCGTCTCGGTGGGCCAGGGCATCTATCCGAAAGGGGTAAATCATGGGCAAAGTCGTTCACACAGCAAAGATCCGCCTGGTTCAGAAGAAGAGGCCTTTGCGAGAGGCTCATATCGAAGGATTCGCGGAGCCGCTGCAGTTTGGAACGCACGGAGGCTACGCAAGCTTCTACGGCGTGAAAAACCCGGCACCGCTGCCGACAACGGTCGATCACGTCATCTCCGGTCTTGCCGGTTGACTGGCCGGCACACTTGCCGGCGCGCTGGAAGCGCGCGGAATCCCCGCAGCGGATAAATTGGAAGCGGATGTGGAAGGGCGCATCGAAGAAGATGGAAAAATCTTTCGCATCGCGGCTGTAAGTCTCAAGTATCACCTGAAAATTCCCAAGGGAAAAAAGGCGGAAGCCGAACGAGCTCTCGCCCACCACGAGGACTATTGTCCCGTTCACCAGAGCATCAAACAGGGATTCGAAGTCACCTGGACCGCAGACGTGCAGGAAGAGCAAGTCTAGGAACTTCAGACTCGATTCAGTAGTGGGCCATCAGTTTCCGATAATCAGTGACGAAATGTCATGGGTGACGAATTTCGCTACTAGCCTTCACTTCTCCTAAGACGCAACTCTCTAGGTAAACCGACGCCAAGGTGGTAGTGGGTCGCGGTCAGGTTGGAAGTCGGGGCCTAAGTCGCCCTCAGCTGGTGGAGTGAGCACATCGCGCGCCACGGTTGCGTCTTCCTCGCGCACCAGAATTTTAAACCCCGCGCCTGACCACGCAAGGTGTTCACGCATTCCCCCCGCCGTGTCAGCCTGGACCATTGCCTGAATGCCGGCATCTTCGAGCGCGCCCTTTGCCAAGTCCGCCTCGGGGCGGCTACCGTACGACTGGACGACAACAAGTTTAGCGTCCTGCATAACTAGAATTATATGTCAGGATGAGGGGGAACAACTTCTTTGGTTTGATACCCAATGGGGAAAAAGTGAAGCGTTACTTCACATCTCCGGTTACGCAACTAATCAGGCGCGACGGGCGCTCAGGTTGTGGCTGCGAAGAATGACTGCAACCACGTCGCCACGATCCATTGAAAAATGTGCAGAAACAGAAGCACCCCAAAAACGAAAAAGGCGAGCGCCGTAATTGGCTCACAGATATCCATCCTAGCTGCGGAGAGAGACATCGAGGAGTGTTCGATCGCTCGAATCAAGGCAAACATTTCGTTTGCGAAGAACATCCCGAACAGAAAGAACAGCAGTAGGTGTAACTGGCGGAGATTTTCAATCCGTCCTTTCACCTCGGTGACGCAACGCCTTGCAATCAATGCGTCGACCGACGCGACGCTGTTACTCAACCGACGTATGCGGAACATGGCTTGACCAAGATAGTACGCCGTGGCTACGACAGCCAGCAGGAGACAAAGCAGATAAAACTTTGCGGTTGGAGTTAGAACTGACAATATTGCACGAACATCCCAAGGCACGGTGAGAATCAACATGGCGTCTCTTTGACGCCGAATGGCAGGATATTGTTCCCACGGCCAGATTAACGCACTTGCCGGAAAAGTAGCATCGGCCCAGCTCCTGATGTCCGGCACGACTTATCGGGAGTTGACATTGCTGAGATGCGGGGCGGTTGTTTGAGGAGCCACCGCGTTGTGTCTTTGGGCGAGGAAGTCCGGCGAATGTAGTCTCTTGGGGAGAATCAGCACCGCAGGAACTAGCATGACCAACAGCAAGACATACAGGTTCGCGCGAAGAGCGGATGCGAAGAAACCGGTGCCATCGGGGTGCGAACTCAGCCGCCAGATGACCCATTCTTCCCAGACAGTGGTCAGCGTCATGCTTGCGGACAGAGCCAGAAGAATTGCCGCGAGCTTGATGACCCAGTACAAAACGAGTTCGTGAGTCTCAAGTGCCCCTCGGCCTGCCATGAACAGAATGCAGCTCGCCAGCAAGGCACAAGTCATGATCGCGGCGACAGCTGCAGGTGAGGTTCGGGCCAACCATGCTAACGGAGCCGCTTTGACGAGCCTTCGCGATGGCAGCCAGCATAGAAAGTAAACCAGCGGCACGCCGATGAGCCAAATACCAGGTGAGCTTGCGATCATCGCAGCGACTAGCAGGCCAACAAAACTCGTCAGCACGTTGCCGAGAAACATTCGCCAAGCGGCACGCAGGCGCGGAAGGCGTCGCTCGAAGACGGCAAACAGCGTCGATTTCAGGGCCACCGCCGCTATCAGTACAAGTATGGAGCTGGAAAGAGCGAGTGCTGGGACCATGACCTGCATAAATGGAACAACAGGTTCGCACGCCACGGCCGGGGTCGCTACCAGAACAGAAACTCCTAACACGAGGAGCCGATGACTTCTTGCCATGCTAGTGTACCTTCCTTCGCAAACGAGCACGCGACGCCGTTAGAATTTTAGCGCGACTCTCCAGAGCAATTCTTTATTAACGCCTATCGGTAACGTGGAGTACCGGGGCAAGCGCCGGCTTGCCCCGGACCTCTCGGGGACCCTGTCAGGGGAGGCTTCCTCCAACCCGGCGGCGACGAGGGGTCTTCTTGGGTATTTCACTGGTCCGATTACTGTTGGTAAACACCTTCCCGAGGATGCCGCCGGCTCTGTTTTCAACGTGGTAGAGTCGAAGTTGCCAAAGAGACAAATCCGATCAGGAGACGCGTTGATGGGTCTTCTTGATGCCCGAGTGGATCGCGCTTTCCGCAACGAGAATGGCAGCCGCGTGGTCGTTTTCGCAGGATACCGTAGAGGCCGCGGGTACGTGGTAGCCTCCCCAGCTGAAGAAGCCAAAATCAGGTCGTTTTTGAAGATGTATCATTTCTCAGAATTCTTGGTCCTTCTACTCGGTTCTTCCTTGGCCTACGCGTGGTCGACCTTTTTCGCCAACATCCAGTCCATCGGCAAACCGGAAGAGCACGTACTCCGAACCACCTGCATTTATCTCGGAATGTCCGCTCTCCTTGTTGGAGTTCCCAGTTTGCTTTTGTGGCGATCCTATAAGAAATCATTGCTGAGTTTTGCTTCCGCGGAAAATGAAGTTGAGGTGTCGGGGCGGGGTTCCGAGCGACGACCCTGGGTTGGCTATGCGGTGTCGGCTATCGCATTGCTACTTCTCGCTGTAATCGTTTTCTACCTGACTCTCCCCAAATAAAGATCAGCGGTGTTCACCAAACGAGCGCCGGAGGCGCGCCACAAGTTAGCCCCGCCCGTGAGGGCGGGGTAAGCCTTTAGGCCAATCCTCAGCCCCGTAGGTGCGGCACTCCCCTCCACAAACCATTCTTACACCTTCCCCCTAGTGTGGGCATGGCGTTGGCGTAGAGCTTCGAAAAGAACCACACCCGCGGCGACGGAAACATTGAGCGATTTCACCGGGCCGGTCGTGGGCAGCGAAACGACGAAATCGCAACGTTTGCGCGTCAACTCGTGCAGGCCCTTCCCCTCTCCGCCGAGAACAATGCCCACAGGTGAAGTGTAATCCGCCTCCGTGTAGCTCTTGTCGGCGCTCTCGTCGAGTCCGATGAGCCAGTAGCCTGCTTCCTTCAATTTCTCCATCGTTCGCACAAGATTTGTGACCTTGGCGACCGGCAAGTGTGCCAGGGCGCCTGCGGAAGCTCGCGCGACCGTGTCCGTAAGACCCGCCGAGCGGCGCTCGGGAATCACCACGCCGTGCGCTCCAGAGGCGAGCGCGGTGCGAATAATGGCGCCAAGGTTGTGCGGATCTTCCACGCCGTCCAGAAGGACAATCAGACCCTTTTGTGCGTTCGTGGAGTTCGCGGCGGCGAGGATATCTTCCAGTGTGCCTGCGGCGCGCGCCGCGGCCGTCGCTACCACGCCCTGATGATCTCTTGATCCCGCCAACCGATCGAGCTGGCCGCGATCCTCGAATCGCACCGGGACACGGCGTTCCCGCGCCAGCTGAACGATCTCTTCGACACGCGTGTCCTGCCGCCCCCGCGCGATGACGATGCGGTCGAGCGCGCGCCCCGCCTCGAGGGCTTCGCGCACCGCGTGGATTCCAGTCAAGAGGTCCATGAGGGACACAGTTTACAGGCGGCCGTGCTGACTTAAAAGCACGCCAGCGGGATGTTGAACACAGTCCGGAAATAGCGTGAATTTCGAAATTGCAGAGATGCTGGCAGCTCTAAGCAACCCAGCTAACATCCTACGGAAGAACATTAGGTGGGATGAGAATCAGCGGTGCTCACCAAACAAGCGCCGGAGGCGCGTTACAAGTTAGCCCCGCCCGTGAGGGCGGGGTCAGCATTCAGGCCGATCATCAGCCCCGTAGGTGCGGCACACCGCACCGCCAATTTCAATTCGTTCGCAAGGATGTCAACGCAGCCGCCCTAATCCAGTGCGGCGCAAAATTCGAGAACGCGCGCGCGGGCTGATTTCACGGGATGAGCAAATGACAGGGCCGCAGCTTCATCCAAAAGCAGAATGACGCGGTCGAGTTCGCCGTCGCCGTCGCGTCCCGCCAGGGCAAGGCGGAGAGGATGAAAAAGCTCGCGACCGCGGAGATCCAGGCGCTCCTTGAGGGTAGTAATGATCTCCTTGAATCGCTCGGAAGTGAGTGCGGCGCCGTCGAGAAGCAGAAGAGCAAGCTGCCGCAAAACGTCGCGCGCCGCGTAGCGCGAGAGAACAACGTGAGAGTCCACTTGCGCAAGAATCACGCGCGCGTCGTATTGAAATACCAGAGACAAAAGACCGCACAGCGCGGCCCGGTCGGCGGCCTGCGGGCCGAGAATAGCAGCGGCGCGTTCGCACCAAGCGAGTTGCTCTGCACTCAGCTCGTCGGCAAGCCAGCCACGTTCGAGGAGAATGGCCGCGACATCCGCACCAGTAAAGGGATTTACCTTTGTTCCGGCCGCATCTGGTAATTGTTTGGGAGGCATTTCAAAGATTTTCTCAAATCAAGAGAGGCGATGTCTTGACCGAACCCTAATTACCGTTGGGAAAGTGTGGCGACCACGTGGGCCGCGATCGCTTCGCCTCGGCCGATGGCATCGACACCTTCGTTCGTTTTCGCCTTGAGGTGAATTTTCTCGCTCGGCACACCCAGCGCGCGCGCCAGGGCTTCACGCATTTTCGGAAAATGCGGCCCGAGCTTGGGCTTTTCCGTGATCACGACGGCGTCGACGTGCTCGATAACGAAATGTTTTTCGTCCAGAAGCTTCTTGGTATGTTCCAGGAACAACAGGCTATTCGCGCCTTTCCATTTGGGATCTGTGTCGGGAAAATGCGTGCCGATGTCACCGAGGCCCGCAGCGCCGAGAAGAGCATCGCACAGCGCATGCGCCAGCACGTCGCCATCCGAATGACCAACAGGCCCTTTTTCAAACGGCAGCTCGACGCCGCCAACAATGAGCTTGCGCCCCTCCGCAAGCCGGTGCAGGTCATATCCGATGCCGCAGCGCGTGCTCATTTCTTGTGGCGCTCGAGTTCCATGTAGAAGCGCGCCAGGTCCATGTCGGCTGGCCGCGTGATCTTGATGTTGCGCTCGGAGCCAAGCACCACATGTACGTTGTGGCCGAGGCGCTCAACCAAACCGGCTTCGTCGGAGGCATTCACGCCGTCTGCTTGTGCACGCGCAAACGCTTCCTTGAGCAGCTTGGTCGAAAAGGCCTGTGGGGTCTGCGCCAGCACTACGCGCTCCCGCGGAATCGTTCCGGTAATTAGCGCCACGTCCTCCGGCAAGCTCGCCCGCTTGACTTCTTTTACGGTGTCCATTGCGGGGATTCCCAGGATCGCGGCCTGGCACCGCCGCGCTTCTTCAATCACGCGCACGATCTGCTCGCGCGTGACGAACGGGCGAACCGCGTCGTGGACCAGCACAATCTCCGTGTCGTTCGAAACTTCACGGAGCGCTGCCGCGACGGACTCCTGCCGCGAATCGCCCCCGCGCACCACTCGTAGCGACTGCGCAAATTTCTCGCCGCGAATGCGTTTTTCAAGCGTGGCCAGAACGTCGCCTCGCGTCGCCACGATGATGTCCGTCACCAGCGGGCAGGAGGCGATGCGCCGAACGGTATGAATGAAAATGGGTTCGCCATCGAGTTCGAGAAATTGTTTGGGAGTCTCCGCGCCCATGCGCGTGCCGAGGCCCGCGGCAGGCAGTATTGCAGCTATTCGAGTCATCAGGATGCGCGACAACCGCTGTGTTTGGACTGTCCAGCGGCCCCTTCGCAAACTTCAGAGTTTACATCATGGGGATGTTTGGGAGTAGCGCGGGGCCCGCCCACCGGCGATTTTTGTCAAGATCGGCTCGGGCGGAATCGCAGAGATGCCGCCCACCTACTCGACATCGGATTCCGGAAAGATAGGCCGCGGCGCCCGATCCGTTGCCGAGGCGTCTTGAACCCGCCGGTGCGTATCGTTCCGTCCCCCGCCTGCCGCGGCGGCGGCCTGTCGCGCCGCCAAAGGAGTTTGTTCCACACGCTCGTCCAGCCGGCCAAATATCATTTTTCCGGCAGTCGTCTGATGCACGGAAGTTACCACGATGTCGATGGTCTTGTTGAGGAAGCGACGCGCCCCGTCGACCACTACCATGGTTCCATCGTCGAGATAAGCAACGCCCTGATTTGCCTCTTTGCCTTCCCGCAAAATGAAAACGCGCATCTGCTCTCCCGGAAGCACCACCGGTTTCAGCGCATTGGCAAGTTGGTTGACGTTGAGGACGGAGAGGCCCTGAACGGTGGCGACTTTGTTCAGGTTGAAATCATTCGTCACGATCTTCGCTCCGTCGCGCCGCGCCAGTTCGATGAGTTTGTGATCCACCTCAGCAGCTTGGGGAAAATCATCTTCGACGACGCGCACTTCCACGTGCGGGATCTTCTGGATGCGCTGCAGCACTTCCAGACCGCGCCGGCCTCGCTGGCGCTTGAGCGGATCGGAAGAATCCGCCACCAACTGCAATTCGTGAAGCACAAACTGGGGTATGACGAGCACGCCGTCGATAAATTGCGCTTCGCAGACGTCCGCGATGCGGCCATCGATCAACACACTGGTATCGAGAAGCTTGAGCGAGAGCGCAGGCCCGGGATGTTCGGCGAAGAGCCTCCCGTGCAGGTCGCTCCCTTTTTGCCAGCCGAGGACAAGGCCCAGGTAACCAAAAATCAAGAGAGCCGCACATTCCAAAAACGATTTCGTCGGCTCTCCCACCGCGGTGCGAGAAAGGATCACGGCGGCAGGGAGCGCCGCGAGAAGACCGAGCGCAGCACCAAGCGCTCCTCCCAGCAAATCCGGAGTGGTTGCGCGACGGAGACGCAACTCCATAAACAAAATTAGGAACGACAACAAAAATCCCAGACCCGCTGCACTCAGTCCATAAAGGTGGAATGGCTCGAGGGTAAAGCAGAGCGTCATCGTGCCAACGACGAAGAGCGCACGGACGGCCCAGAATTCCCATCCCACATTTGCAGACAACTTTAGATTTGTGCGCATTCCAGCCACCTTGGACGCAGCTATCGTTGGGGACGCGGGAGAATCCTCGGGATGACGCTGCACTTCAGGAAAAGTCCGGCTCATACGACCTCACAGCATCAAGCAATCACTGCAAAATCGGTGCCGCTTTCCCGCAGGAGCGTGGGACTCAGCCGGTGCGGGGTGGACAAAAATCGTTACGTTCTAGAGCAGTATATACTCCATATTTTCGTGAGCGTCAAGAGGCTGCAAAAAATTGACAGGAAGTTGCGCGCGTGCGGGGATGGACGGACTTGTCAGCGAAGATAAACGCGCGGAACGCGCTGGCTGACCAAGCAGAGCAGATCAGAAGTAACCGTCCCGATGCCGCGCGCAACGAGGCTTGCCAGTTGAGTGCATTTTCCATCTGTGCCGTAGACCGTGGCGATATCTCCGATCTCCACACCGGGAACTTCGGTCACGTCAATCATGGTGACGTCCATGGAGATGATTCCCACAATCGGAGCAAATGTCCCGCGGACGATTACGGTGCCGCGGCCTCCCAGGGAACGGTGAATGCCGTCTCCATAGCCCGCGGCGAGCACGGCGATTCTTGAGGGGCGCTTGGCGACAAACTTGGCGTTGTAGCCTACGCCCTCGCCCGCGGGCACGTCTCGCAAACTGATGATGCGTGAGCGCAGGCTCATCACAGGTTTCAGCGGCAAGCGAGCCTCGATCTCCGCTCTGCGTTCGACAGGTTCGTAGCCGGGATGATAACCGTACAAAATCGCGCCGGGTCGCACCATGTCTCCCCAAGTATCGGGGCGAGTGGTAATCGCGGCGCTGTTTGCCAGGTGAACCAGGCCGGGATCAATCCCCAGCGCGCGGAGCCGGTCGAGGGCTCCGTAGAAGAGTTCTTCCTGACGCCGTGTTTGCTCGCCGGCCAGGGTGCTCGTGAAAACCTCACTTGAAGCGAGGTGGGTCATGACGCCGCCAAGACGCAGGTGAGGACATTTCGCCAGTTGCCGCGCAAAACAGTCGATATCGCTTGTGGCGATGCCCAGGCGGTTCATGCCGCTGTCGATCTTCAGGTGAAACGCGACCGATCCACGCTTGGCACGGCGCCGGGCAGCAGCTTTCTCCAGTACCGCAAGCTGCTCGCAACGATGAATTACGGCTGTGAGGCCGTGCTCAAGGAGCGGACCTTCTTCTCCGGGCACAAAGCTAGTGAGAACCAGGATGGGCTTTCGCACGCCGGCCTTGCGAACCGCGATTCCCTCTTCCGTGCAGGTGACGCCAAACCATTCAGACCCGGCCTTCTCCAGCGCTTTCGCAACCTCTGGGCCGCCGTGTCCGTAACCATTGCCCTTGACGATCGAAAGAACCTTTCGAGGAACCTTGCGCTTTTCCTCGGGCGGATTCACGAAGTCGCGAATGGCATGAAGATTATGGGTGAGTGCAGAAAAGGAGACTTCCGCCCATACGGGGCGCCGATTCAGGTTTGCGGGGTCTTTCCGTCTACTTGGCATGGCTTCCCTGGAAAGAATCTATCTTACGACATTCACGCGGCAAGCGCCGAAACGCAACAACACAAGCTGCCGCGTGAAAGGTAACAGCAATTTCAGCGCCGCTGCTTTTCCGGGACGTGCCGGTAGATCGCGCTCGTAAGTGCTTGAGCCAATATGGGGCTGGGAGACCGAACAGATCATAACGTCTCCCTGCTCTGGGTGTGCGGTGTCGAAGTGAGAACGATGTGTGGCCAGCGGGACACAAGGAAACGTCGCAATGGGAAAGTCTAAAGTACAGTGGGGGGTACCCCACCCCCGGGTGTTTTGGTGAAAGAGTGCGGAAGTTGCAGATGGTAAAGGACTTAGCTTTTTGTGATGCGCAAAAGAGTTCACAAGAATGTGAAAACACAGGAGTTAAGACAGGTGAGCATGGCGCATTGCAAGGTTCGGATCGAAAAAGCGAGGGCTTTGCGGAAGAAATGGACAGCCTAATGGTGTTCGCCAAAAGGTGAGACCCGGATACGCAAGAGTGCGGAGTCGGGCGGAGTTGTGAAGGCCTCATCGTGGCGGACATGATTCAAGTTGCTGCAGAAATCACGCGGTCACAACTGGACGATGGGACAGAATTGGTGCATGTCCAATCCGCGGCCATCATGGAGCGAATGCATTTGGATATCGGAAATCGCGTCAGCGGGTCTGCCGCCTTGCGGCGAGAGCGAAGTGAGGTCTGCTAGTACCCTTCTCATGCTAGACTTTAGAAATGGAAGTCACTCTGCACATCCCCGACGACATCGCTAAGCGGCTTTCCGCTGCCGGTGGGGATGTGTCCCGCTGCGCCCTGGAGGCCGTCGCTCTGGAGGGCTACCGCGAACAAACTCTGACGCTCTTCCAGGTTTCGGAAATGCTCAGTCTTTCCCGCGTCGAGACGGAAGATTTTCTCGGCCGACACCATGTTCCCCTAGCTGTAATCGACGAAGCCGATCTGGACCGCGAGGCAGCATTATTCGAGGCAGCGTCGCGCCGCAACCCGCGCTAACATACCCGCGGGATGAAAGCTGTCTCCAACACCACGCCACTCCGGTATTTGATCGCCATCGAGCAAGAACATCTCCTCGGACAGCTATTTGAGAAGGTCTTAGGGAAATGCGTTTTCGGAAGTAAAGCGCGGCCACCCGCCTGGAGCGCCCAGCTGAATTAGGTTGTGCAGCTTACCCGTGGATTAGGACTTGGGTGTTTCCTTCGCCGGGGCTTCGGCGGGGGCCGACGTCCTGCTATAGATGATCTTCTTGGTGCCGCCGTCGCAAGTCCCGACAACTTTGCCTTCCGCGTCCTTGTCCTTCGCGACGATTTCGAGCGTGTAACCCTTCACGCCTTTTGCGTCGAGCTTCTTGGTGATTTCATCCTTCAGCTCTTCACAAGGCTTTGCTCCTTGTGCGGGCGCGGGCGCCGAAACAAACAACAGAGCGCCAATTGCAGCTAGTAACTTCATGGTGTGACCTCCGTGACTGGGATGCCGGATCACAACGGAGCATACTATCGGTTCAGCGCATCCGGCAGCCCGGAAGACGACATCTTTATCCTAATAGTTACGGGATGGGTTCATTGCCCACAACAATCGCCTGTTGCCCGTGTAGCGAAACACTTTGACAGCGTTCGGCGTATCTTCTGATAGACCCTCACACTAGGCCCGATACAACAACGGAGGCAACATGAGTTCCACCAAGAACCCAGGCAGATTCGCAGGCTTGCTGTATCTACTCACGTCAATCGTTGGCTTCTTCGCCATGATATATGTTCCCAGCAAGCTCATCGTCCACGGAAACGCAGCGGCGACAGCCAGCAACATTGCGGCCAACGAGACGCTCTTTCGCCTCGGCATCGCGTGCGAACTCATCGGCCAGGCCGGCTTTATCTTGGTGGCCCTGGCTTTGTACGAATTGCTCAAGGGCGTCAACCGGCGGCACGCCTCGCTGATGGTGATATTGCTTGTTGTCCAGATCCCGATAGCCTTTCTGAATGAGCTGAACTACATCGCTGCCCTCATTCTCGTGCGCGGGGCAGATTTCCTATCCCTATTCGAGAAGCCTCAGCGGGATGCTCTGGCTATGCTGTTCCTCAATCTGCATTTTTACGGATATGTGGTCAACGAAATATTTTGGGGTCTGTGGCTCTTTCCGCTCGGGCTGCTGGTGTACAGGTCGCGATTCCTGCCGCGCTTCCTGGGCGTCTGGCTGGTCCTGGGCTGCTTCGCCTGGGTGATCCTGAGCCTTACGGGCGTACTGTCGCCGCAGAATTATGAAAAGGTGTTTACCTACAGTCAGCCCGCCGCCTTCGGGGAGGTGGCGTTCATGCTGTGGCTCGTCATCAAGGGCGCTAGGCCGCCGGCGCTGGAGGCCACAGCCTCATCGCCGGCGGCTGCTTAGGCGCGGGACAAAATCCGCACCGTGAAAACCGCAGGGAGCGGTACCCAAGCGATAGTGAGTCGCTTACGAGTTGGCGAAAGAGACTTCGTCAAAGCGCTTCTCTCCCCGCAAGATATCACTATCGGCGGCGTTCCAACCTTCGTTGCTGGAAATGGAAAAAGCCACGGTGACATCCTTATCCGGGTGGTTGAGTTGCGCGAACTGCGTCCCGTTGAAGCGTGTTTGTCCGGAAATCCAGTGGGGTTGATCGATAAGTTCTTTGCCGTCCACCAACAAGCTGAAACTCGCGATCAGTGCCGGGCCGCCGACCGGTACAGTTAGGTCATAAGTAGCTTTCACAGTCGGACCGTCTTTTTCGCAACTAATCTGGTATTGAATCGAAGTGGGCAAGGCAACCCTCTAAGATAGAGACGCTGCTTTCATCCTTAAACAGATTATGCACGATGGCCCGTGCGGGGCTATATCTTTTCAATTCGCTGTTTAGATGTTGGGCGCAAGCGTTGGGCCAGCACCGTACCTAAACCCACATCGCGGGCGGCTGGTAGGCGCGGGACAAAAACCGCACCCTGAAAACCGCAGGGATGCGGCACCCAAGGGCGATGTTCGGAATTAAGGCGCGGCCACCCGCCTGCAGAATGCCGGGGCTCTCCCCGCAAGAGACGCGGGGACTTCCCGGTACACATCACCGGGACGCAGAAGGCGCGCCGCACAAGACGCGGCAAAGCCCGGCGCTACAAAAACGAAAGATGCCCGCGGGGGGAGCGCGCGCCCAGGGCTGAAGCCCGATAAAGAGCGGCGTGGCGTTCTCGCGGCACCTAAAGATGCCGCTCCCCTGACTGAAAGTCAGGGGCTTCCACCGCTGCAAGAGCCCCGGCGGAGGGGAGTGCCGCACCTACGGCGCTGAGGATTGGCCTGACTGCTGACCCCGCCCTCACGGGCGGGGCTAACTTGTGACGCGCCGCTGGCGCTTGTTTGGTGACCACCACCGATTCTTGTCCACGTAGCGGTTTTCGTCAGGGACGAATTAGGAGAAAGTGCCGGCCCAGGCATTTCGCGTATGGCTTCGCGGGCTGGAGGAGCACGCCCGAGCAGACTAACGGATGGCGTTGACGAGTTCCCAAATTCGCGCGAGATGGTGATCGTCGTGTTCGGCGACAAAATACAGATGGTCGACGAGCCGCATCGGCGTCTTCAAACGCGGGTGGAGAATGGCTCTCGACGCAAATAGGGATGCGTCCAATTCGTCCACGCGCTTCAGCAGCCGTTCTCTTGCGGCGCGGAACTCGGTCAGAATCTGTTCGAGTGGGCGGGCGTTGTGATTTGCTTCGTCCGTCTTTCGATTCTTCAAGTCCGCCGCGGTGAGTTGGCCGCTGGCCGCGACGTAATCGCCGACTCGCGCCAGCCACAGCGGTTCGAGGTCAAGCATATGACCGGCGTGCTCCTGAGCGGACCATTTTTCCTGCGCTTTCCGGATCAGGACCTTGTGGGGGTGCCCACGAAGCGCCTCTTCCAGCCTGGCCGGGGTGCCGCGCAGGCGCGCGCACAGATTTGGAAGGAGTTCCGCGGGAAACGAAAAATCAAACTTGCGTTCAAACCAGATTGGCACCTGACTCATGGCTCCCCCGCAAAGAAATATTAGGCTCTGTTGACTTGCTAGCCGAGCGTGCCGCACCTACGGCGCTGGCCATTACCCACCTGCTGACCCAGCCCTCACGGGCTGGGCTAACTTGTGACGTGCCTCCGGCACTTGCTGGCATGTACCGGGGATCCTTTAAACCCGCGCTAGCGATTTCCGTGAGGACGTAAGCGAAAGATGTTCATGGCCTTCAGGGTCATCACGACCTCTTGCTTTTGGTTCAGGACTTCTACCAGGGCGTGCACCACGCCTCGATCGGGCTTTGAAGTGGAGCGCTTCCCCTCAAGAATAGAGATGCGAATCGAGAGCGAGTCACCGGGCCGCACCGGCCGAGTCCAGCGGATTTCGTCAATACCGGGGGAGCCGAGGCTGGCTACTTTGGACATATAGTAGTCGGCAACCAAGCGCATCATCACCGCGGCCGTATGCCATCCGCTGGCAATCAGTCCGCCGTAAGGGCCGCCCTTGGCCGCTTCGGGGTCTATGTGAAAATACTGCGGGTCAAACCGCGTGGCGAAGTCGATGATCTCGGCCTCGCTAATGGATATGGTTCCGTATTCCAGGACTAAACCGGGCACATAGTCCTCGAAATAGCGTTTCTCGCTGGAGACGGCAAAATCGGAAGAGGCCATCTTTAATTCCTTGGACTTGAAGGGTATAGGATGCGCGTGCAGCTCATTTCGTTATCACGATGCCGGGCAACATTTGGGCGCGAAGGGAGCGCGCTTCCAAGAGCGTGTGAACCTTGTGCTGACGCGTGGTCACGGCTCGCTTTACATCTCGTCGGGGGCGAATTGGGAGAAGGCGTCGGGGGCGGCTTCCTCGAAGCGGGTGAGGCGGCTGCGGAAGACGAATTTGACCTTGTCGGTGGGACCGTTGCGCTGCTTGGCGATCAGGATGTCCGCCTGCTCGCGCTCCTCCGGGGCGGCATCGATCTTAAAAAAGTTGGGGCGGTAGATGAACATGACCACGTCGGCGTCCTGCTCGATGGCGCCGGATTCGCGCAAGTCGGAGAGCTGCGGGCCGCGCTCTTCGCGCTCAGGGGCGCGGGTGAGCTGGCTCAAAACGAGCACGGGAATCTGTAGCTCCTTGGCGAGGCCCTTCAAGCTGCGCGAGATGCTGGACACTTCTTCATTGCGGTTGTTGAAGCGTCCGCGCGCGGTAATAAGCTGGAGATAATCGACGATCAAGAGCGACAGGCCTTTGTCGCGCTTGAGGCGCCGCGCCTTCGCTCCAATTTCGAGAACGCTGATCGAGCCGGCATCGTCAATCCAGAGCGGCGCCGAGGAAATGGTGCCGAGCGCTTCCGTCATGCGGCGCCAGTCTTCGCGGCTGAGGTGGCCGGTGCGGAATTTGTGCGCGTCGATCGAGGCGACCGATGCGACCAGCCGCTGGAGAAGAGACTCCTTCGACATTTCCAGGCTGAAGATGGCCACCGGCGAGCCCGCGCGGATGGCGATGTTCTCCGCCAGGTTCAAGGCCAGTGCGGTCTTCCCTTGCGACGGGCGCGCCGCGAGGATAACCAATTCGGATGGCTGGAGGCCGGACGTGAGTTTGTCAAGCTCCGTGTAACCCGTGGGGATGCCGGTGACGCTCTTCCCTTCGCGAAAGATTTTCTCGAGGCGCTCGAAATTGTCGCGGACGATGTCCTTGACGGAAATCAAGCCGGCGCGGATGCGCTCTTCGGCAAGAGCGAAGATCGAGGACTCCGCGTTGTCAAGAATGGCGTCGGCGCCGTCCTCGCCTTCGAAGGCGCGCTGCTGGATGTTGTGCGTGGCGTGGATGAGGTTTCGCAGCATCGCTTTTTCCTTGACGATGCGCGCATAGTGCTCGATGTTCGAAACCTTGGGCATGCCGTCGGCCAGCGAAGCCAGGTACGGCGCGCCGCCGGCGGATTCGAGTTCGCCATGGCGGTGCAGCTCTTCGGTAAGCGTGACGAGGTCGATGGCCTGCTGGCCCTCACCCAGGGCGATCATCTGCGTGTAGACGCGGCGGTGCTGCTCCAGGAAGAAATCTTCGGGGCGGAGATTCTCGATCGCGGCGTTCAGGGCGTTGTTGTCGAGGATAATGGCGCCGAGGACGGAACGCTCCGCGTCGAGGTTATTGGGCAGGGGCTTTTCGAGCGTGGTGTCAGCAGGCATGTAGATTCGCTTTAGTTTCGCCTTGCATTAAAACACGAACTCCGTTCGTATGCAAGCGCCGGAATGATTTGTTCAGGCGCCGAAATCATTTTTCAGGTGTCGCGGATTTTGCTTACCCGTTGCAAGCAGGCTCGGCTCGACCGTTTCCCTGTTTGACTTTGCGCGCATTGTGCGCGGAAGGAGAGCGCGCGTCAATCCGGGACAGTGTGCAAATTTTTGGAACAGTGGAAATCTTGAAAAAAATCATTGACAACGGCGGAAAGTGCGCGGGCACGTGTTCCCCTTGGATGCTTGCACGCTGTTGGGGTTGAGATCTTTCGGCGATCCTCATCGGATCGCCTCAGGATGACAACGCTTGGAAGTGTTTGAGCGACGGATGGACTCGCATCTTGTGAGAAATCCAGGTTGGCGGAAAAGGGGGAAACACTTTGCACAAAAAATAGGGGCGCAGAATTCCTTCGCAAAGGCTCGGAATAAAGCTGCACCCCAATCGAGAAAACTGTGGCGGGAAGAGACTAGCCTTCTTTTTCGACGTGGACTTTTATTTCCGCGGTGACTTCGCGAAACACCTTGATCGTCACCGTGTAATCGCCGAGGGCTTTGATGGGATCGGCAATTTGCACCTGGCGCTTCTCGATCTTGAAGCCCTGTGAGGAAAGCCCTTCCGCCACGTCCGCCGACGTGACCGAGCCGAACATCTGGTCGTTTTCGCCGGTCTTGCGCTTGAAATTCAGACCCACGCCGTTGAGCAGCGCGGCCTGCTTTTGCGCGGCATCAAGTTCCGTGGCGGTTTTCTTGGCCAGCGAGTTGCGGATGCGCTCGAGCGCCTTCATGTTGCCAGTCGTGGCTTCGATAGCCATCTTGCGCGGCAAGAGAAAATTGCGGGCGTAACCCGGCTTGACGGTCACGATGTCGCCGCGGTTTCCGAGTTTATCGATGTCTTCCTGAAGAATAATTTGCATGGGTGTTCTCTCTTTGCGCTCCTCTTTGTCAGCGTGCTGATCAATCTCGCTAGCCGGGGCGCAGCAGTGCTGCGCCCCTACAAAACCTCTCTAAACCTTGGGGGCTTCCGTAGCCGCGGGCGGCGCAGGATGCGCAACTGCGGGTGCGGCATGCGCAGCCGCGGGCACGACCACGCGTGGCGTCTGCGTGCCTGCCGCGCTCCCGGCGAACGGCATCAAGGCGATATTGCGCGCGCGCTTGATGGCCACGCCCAGCCAGCGCTGGTGGCGCGAGCAGACGCCGGTCATGCGGCGCGGAAGAATCTTCCCGCGCTCCTGCACGAATTGCGAGAGGATGTCCGGGCGCTTGTAGTCGATGAAATCCATTTTCTCGACGCAAAACTTGCAGACCTTCTTCTTGCGGAAATACTGGCGCTTGCCGCGGGGACGCCCACCCGGGCCGCCGGGTCCGCCACCTGGTCCTCCGGGGCCGCCACCTTCGCGACGAGGGCCGCCGGAGCCGCCTTCACGCCGCGGAGGTCCTCCGCCTCCGGGTGCTTGCGTTTGCTTCTGTTCCTCTGCCATACCGTTCACCTTTTCCCTTATGACTCCCGCTGGAGTCGGCTCTTTTCTCTCAAAAACTTTCTACGGGTGACGCCCTGCTCAGCTTGCGGCCGCAGTTTGCTCCGGCCCCGCGGGAGCAGGAGCTGGGGCTGCCGCAGGTGCGCGTCGCGGACGCCGCGCGACACGCAGCGCGCGCTTGTCGCCGAGTTTCTTCTGCCGCTTCAAATCTTCGTCAAGACGCACGGTCTGGTACTTGATGATTACGTCTTGCACGCGCAGCCGGCGTTCCAGTTCGGCGATCAATTCGCCATGCGTGGTGCGAATTTCCTGGTGGACATAAATGCCTTCACGGTGTTTTTTGACGCGGTACGCCAATTTACGCGTGCCCCAGTTCTCCGTCTTCTCGACCTTGCCGCCCTTTTCCGCGCAGGTGTGCTCGATGCCGGAAATCACTTTCTTGATTTCCTCTTCCGGCGTGGCCGGCCGCGTAATAAAAATCAAATCGTACAAACGCTCTTCCATGATTGCCTCGTTTCTCTCTCGACCTCGACTCCGTCGAAGTCGCTTCAAATCCTTATCGGGCGCCCCGCCTGGGCGGACTTCCTACTTCTTTTCTTCCGCCACGTCCTCGGACGGCTTGCGCCGGTTGTACTTGTTCATCGCGGCGTCGATTCCCTTCTTGAGAATCATTTCCACGGCGTCCGCGGCCTCCGCAATCATTTCGACGGCCTCCGCAAGCTCGGCCTTTTTCATCGGCCGCAGCACGTGTTCCTTGCGGCTCGAAAGCGGGTGATCCGGGCCGCAACCCAGCCGGAGCCGCGCGAACTCCTGGGTGCCGAGCGAGCCGATCACGGACTTCGCGCCGTTATGGCTTCCGGCACTGCCGTCCGGATGAATCCGAAACGTTCCCAACGGCAATTGCACTTCGTCCCACATCATCAGCAAATTCCCGGGAGCCAGCTCATACTTGCTCAGCAACTCCCGCACCGAAAGGCCGCTTAGATTCATGTACGTTTGCGGCTTCGCGAGGATAATTTCTTCCCCAGCGAGCTTGCCGCGGCCTACAAGGGCTTTCCCCTCCGGCCGCGCCACGCGAATCGCGCCGCGATTCGCAAGCTCATCCACCGCCATAAAACCCAGGTTATGCGGCGTCCACTGATATTCCGGGTCGGGATTCCCAAGACCGACAATGAGCCGCATAGACTCTTTTCCGTAGGCCCGCGCCGCGGGCCTCCTCGCCGCGTTACTTTTTCTTTTCGCCCTTTTCGGCCTTCTCGGGTTTGGCTTCGACCTCCGCGCCTTCCTCGCCCTCGACTTCCTTCTTGCCCTTCTTGATGACTTCGGGCTCCGCGGGCGCCGCTGTTTCGGTAGCCACGGCCTCCGCAGGCTTTTCTTCTTCCACGCGCAGCGCAACGACGTGCGAGAGAACGCGGTCGGGATCGGTTACCAGCTTCAGCTTGGCAGTATCCAAAACGAGATCGCTCGCGCGGAGCTGTTTGTTGAGCATCAAACCGCTGACGTCCACTTTGAATTCAGTCGGAATGTCCGCGGGCAGGCATTCGATTTCGACTTCGCGGGTAACGACTTCAAAGACTCCGCCTTGCTGTTTTACGCCGGCAGGCTCGCCAAAGGTGTGCACGGGAACTTTGACGCGTATGCGCACGTCCATGGCGACGCGCTGTAGATCCACGTGCAGCAGGTTGCCGCTCACCGGGTCCACCAGCCAATCCTTCACGATCGCGGGTTCGTGCTTGCCGCCGAGGTCCACTTGAAAAAGCGTATTGTGGCCCGTTGCGGAGCGAAGAATCGCACCGACCTGCTTAGCGTTTACCGCCAACGTTATGGCGTTGCCCTTGCCGCCGTAGAGCACTGCTGGAATCCGGCCGGTCTTGCGCATCCGCCGGGCTTCATTCTTGCCGCGTTCCGCGCGGGGCGCTGCTTCCACCACGATTTGTGCTTGAGCCATACTCTCTTTCCCTTCTTCGGCAGATCATTCGTCGCCCACCCAGCCAGGATGGGAACAAGATTTCAAACCGTTCGCGCCGCCCAAAAAAAACAGTTTCTGAGACCTTAAATAAAAAGCTCGCTGATCGAGGTTTCCTCGTGAATCGAGCGAATCCCGCGCGCCAGCAGATTCGCAACGCTCAATACACGAATCTTGCCCATCTCTTTCGCGGCATCGTTCATCGGCACGGAGTCCGTCGCCACAACTTCCGTAATCGCAGACTTCGCGATGCGCTCGATCGCAGGACCCGAGAGCACCGCGTGGGTGCAGGCGGCAAAAACCTGCGTCGCGCCTTCTTTCTTGAGCGCCTCGGCCGTTTTCACCAGCGTTCCCGCGGTGTCAATGATGTCGTCCACGATCAGCGCGCTGCGGCCGCGCACGTCGCCGATCAAATTCATTACTTCGCTCACGTCCACGTCCACGCGGCGTTTATCCACGATGGCCAGCGGCGCATCCAGCTTTTTCGCAAAGAAGCGCGCGCGCTCGACGCCGCCCGCATCAGGCGAAACCACCGTCAAATCCGGCAAATGCAAATGCCGGAAATGTTCAACCAGCACCGGCGAAGCATACAAGTGATCCACCGGGACGTCGAAATATCCCTGAATCTGCGGTGCGTGCAGATCCAGCGTCAATGCGCGGCTGGCGCCAGCAGTTTCGAGCAAGTCCGCGACGAGTTTTGCCGAGATCGGCACACGCGGCTTGTCCTTGCGATCCTGCCGCGCGTAGCAGTAATACGGCAGCACAGCGGTGATTCGCCACGCCGACGCGCGCTTGAACGCGTCAATCATCAGCAACAGTTCGAGCAGGTTGCTGTCCACCGGGTTGCAGCAGGGCTGCACAACGAAGACGTCCGCGCCGCGCACGTTCTCGAGAATCTGAAAATAGATCTCGCCGTCGCTGAACCGCCCCAAAAGCGCTTTGCCCAGCGGCACATCAAGATGCTTGCAAATGCTCTCGGCCAGGGCCGGGTTCGCGGTGCCCGCAAAAATCTTGAAACGCTCGTCGTTCACCAGGCGCTCTCTCTCAAGCTCCGCTGCTTGCGGAAGAATCTGCAACCGGGATGTAGGCGAAGAGACGCTGCGGCTCAGCCGGCACGCCTACTTACAATGGCGCGCCATGGATCAGACGAAGATACCTTGCCCGCGAGAGGCTCTCGCAAACGAAGGTCTGATCGTGCGGAAACCCGACAGCGGCTCGGCGCGCCAACGCTGGGCTCGGGAAAACTCCGAACACCGCCGAACCGCTACCCGCCAGCGAGGCTTCTGTCGCCCCTTTTTGAAGCAAAACCCGCTTGATGCGGCCAAGGCGGGGATGCCGCTGGAAAACCGGTCGCTCAAAATCGTTCGAAAGGCCGATTCCCTGCGTGCTCCAACACAAAGCGCAGAACTTCAAGAGTTTAGGGTCTGCAGCATTTTTTGTCAATCTAGCCGAGGGCAATGCCCGCGCTTTCAGCCAGCGGTACGCATCCGGCGTGGGGACGTGGATGTCGCGGGGAGAGACAATCAACAGTGTGTGTTTCGCAATGTCGGGGAGCGAGTAGATTTCATCTCCGCGCCCAATCCCCAGGGCGCGGCCGCCGAGCAGGAAAAACGGCACATCCGCTCCGAGCGAGGCCGCAATTGCGAGCAGCCGCGCCTGGGGCAGCTTACGTCCCGTCAACCGTAAATAACCCAGCAGGGCGGCGGCGGCATCGCTGGAACCTCCGCCCAGCCCGCGTCCGGCGGGTATATTCTTGCGCAGCTCGATGTTCACACCGTCGCGGATTTTCAGTTCGCGTTGCAATGCTACGACTGCGCGATAAACGAGATTTTTCCGGGCAGCCTCGCGCGAAAGCGTTTCGTTTCCCCGGACCGTAAGGCGTATCCCCCGGAGTTTTGCGGCGCACAATCGCAGATCATCGTGCAGAGAAATGCTTTGAAAAATTGTCCGCAGCTCGTGATAGCCGTCGCCGCGCTTGCCGAGAATTTCGAGGCGCAGGTTGATCTTCGCGAAAGCGGGGAGGCGAACTTCGCGCATGCGGTCTACTGCGGCTTGGCGTCTTGTGGAGAGGATTTTTGCGCCACGCGATGCTTCACTTGCCCGAGCCGCTTTTCGATTTCGGCGATTTTGTCGGCCTCGATATCGGCAGGGAGAGAGCGCCGCCATTCCGCGAGGGACTTTTCCCATTCCGACGCCGCCAGATCCATGCGTCCGGTCTTGGCGTACAGATCCCCGAGGTGAGAGTGAATCGTTGCGTCGTGGCTCTCGCGTTGCAGCGCTTTTCGCAAAGTCGTCTCTGCGTCCACGAGCTTATTCTGCTTGAAGTAAATCCATCCGAGGCTGTCCAGATACGCGCCGCTGTAGGGTTCTTCCTTCAGCGCGCGCTCGACGAGCGCCTGCGCTTCCTCCAGCCGCTGGCCGAGATCGCCCAACATGTAGCCGTAATAATTCAGCACCGGAGCATTTCGCGGATTCACCGCCAGTGCTTTCTTGAATTCCGTTTCGGCGCGATCGAACATTTTCTGCCGCTCGTAGATGGCACCAAGCAAAAACCATACCATCTCGTTGTCCCGCGCCTGTCCGGGCAGTACTTCCGCGGCCCGCGCGGCCCCTTCGGCTTCCTTGTAATGCCGGCTGCGTTCATAAACCTGCGCAATGTTCATATAGGTGTCGCGATCCATCTCGCTGTTGGTCAACTGGGCTCGGAGCATCTTAACGGCATCTTCGACTTGCCCGTTTTCGCCGAGCAGCAGCGCTTCATTCTCGCGGATCGCTGGGTCCGCCGGATACTTGGCCAGCGCCTCTTTACCTGTCAAAAGCGCTTTCGGAAGGTCTTTCGCCATGCGGTAGGTATCCATCAAAAGCAGACGCCCACGGCGGTCTTCTTCGTCGCCAAGCCTGCCCATCTCCTGGTAGGTGTATACCGCCGCCTGATAATTTTGCGTTTCCCGGTACAGTTGGCCCAATTGCTGGTAAAGGATAGCCATCGAGCGGCGCCGCGACGGCAACACCGTGGATTGGCCCTTGATTCCCGCAACAGCCTCCGACAGCACGCGGACGGCGTCCTCGTAGCGTCCCTGCGCCTCGTAGATCATCGCCTCGTTGTACATCACCTCGAGGCTTCCCGGCGAATACTGCCGCGCGCGCACCAAATTCTCTTCGGCTTTATCCAGCTGGTGAAGCTCCCTGTAAATCTGCGCAATCCGCAAATAGACGTCGGGGTCATCGGGCATAAGATCGGAAAGCTTTTGATAGACCTTCAGGGCTTCCGGATATTTTTCTTCCGCCAGCAAGGTCTGCGCCAGTCCCCGCTGATGGCTGAGTTCCGTCGGATCCAGCTCCATGGCTTTGCCGTAGGCTTGCTCCGCTTTCGCGAGCTCTTTTGTTTGCGTGTAAGCCTCGCCCAACAGATCGAACAACCCAGGCGATGGAGTCGGAGTTCGCTTGATAAGTTCCTCGAGCAGCGTAACCGCTTCGCCGGACTTGCCTTCGTCGAGAAATAACTGGGTGAGCTGCTCGACCGCGGCTTCATTCTCCGGGTCGCTCTTCAGAATTCCGCGCAATACGCCTTCCGCCTTGTCGGGGTCGTTATGCAGGCGGTATAGCCGCGCCAGCCACAGCGCGGATTCGGCGTCCGAGGGGTCGAGACGATAAATTTCGCGGTACTGTTCGATGGCGCGGACGACCGATTCGGATTGCGCGCCGCCTGCGTTGGGGTCCCCGGAGTCCCCTTGTGAATTATCCAGCGCCCCGAGGCTTCGCAAATAAATTCGCCCCAGTAGCCGCCGGGTCGTCACATCGTCGGGGTTTTGCTTCAAAAGCTCCTGCGCCTCCGCCACCGCTTCTTTGGTGCGCTGCGCCTTCCAGTACATTTCCGCCAGCCGCTCCCCAATAACAGGAGATTTGGGATCTAGCGCGTATGCCTTCTTGTAGGATTCGATGGCTTTCGTGGCGTAATCGAGTTCACCGGTCGCCTCGTATTGCTGCTCGTAGAAATGCCCCATAGTGACGTAGTAATACGTGTCGGCTCGCGCGTGGTCCTGCAGGTATGAGCTATTCGCCGAAGCGGTCCCGGCGTCCTGCATGGCGCTTGTCACAGCGGTTTGCTTGGAGTCGGGTTTGTCCTGAGAGGACTGATAGCCTGCTGAACTGCCAGCGAGCGCGGCGAAAAGTGAGATGGTGGTGACCCAGCGATAACTCATCTTGATCCTTAAAACAAAAATTATCCCATGCAGCCGAAACACGGTCAAAAGCGAAAAGGCCGCCGTTTCCAGGGTTGCGAACCGGCTTACGTTTGGATGCGGTCTAGAAGGAAAGAGTTGAAGAGTTTCCCCCAGGAATACACCAGGTTTCCGTCGCCCACCGATTCACTGGTCAAGGGGCTCGGGTCTCGGGCCGCACGTCAGAAGTTACCGATCACCGGTCACCTCAACTCAATTCTAGTGGAGGAAATGACGCAGGCCGGTAAACACCATGGCCAACCCGAGGCGGTCGGCGGCGGCGATGACTTCCGCGTCGCGGACCGAGCCTCCCGGCTGGATCACCGCCGTGGCGCCGGCCTTGGCGGCTTCCTCGACGCCGTCGGGAAAGGGAAAGAACGCGTCGGAGGCCACCACGCTCCCCGCGAGAGACGACTGCGCTTTCATCACCGCGATTTTTACGGAATCGACGCGGCTCATCTGGCCTGCTCCCACGCCAAGCGTGGCGCCGTCCTTTGCAAAAACTATGGCATTGGATTTCACGTGCTTTGCCACTATCCAAGCAAAGCGCATGGTGCGCATCTCATCAGCGGTTGGTGCGCGTTTCGTCACCGTTCGCAAATCTTTTTCGCTCAGTGCTCCGAGGTCAGGCTGTTGTACCAGCGTTCCCCCGAGGATACGTTTCAATTGAACCTCACGTTCCGGTTCGAGACCTCCCGCGGGCAATTTCAGCAGGCGCAGATTCTTCTTGGCGGCGAATATTTCCTTGGCTTTGTCGGCGAAGCCAGGCGCCACGATGCATTCGACAAAGAGCTTGGCCACTTCTTCGGAGGTCAAAGCATCAACGATCCGGTTGAAGGCCAGCACGCCACCGAATGCGGAGACTGGATCGCACGCGTAGGCTCTCAGGTACGCGCTCAAAAGCGTCTCTTGCTCGGCCGCGCCACACGGATTGTTGTGCTTGATGATCACGGCCGCGGGCTCGTGAAATTCCGACACCAGGCTTCGCGCTGCTTCCAGGTCGACAAAGTTGTTGTAGGAAAGCTCCTTGCCCTGAAGCTGTTTCGCCGCGGCGAGTCCATCCGGAGCACGGCCCGCGGGCACATAGAGAGCGGCGGCCTGGTGAGGGTTTTCTCCATAGCGCAATTCCTGCTGCCGGCGCAAGGCGATGTGCACGCGCTCAGGAAGGACCGGCTTAGAGCTCAGTTCGACATGCCCTGCCGCAGCGGAGAGGCGCTCGAGTTCCGTGGCAATCATACCGTCATAGCGTGATGTCGCGGCGTACACCTTGCGCGCGAGCTCGAGCCGCGTGCCGAGTGCGGTTTCGCGCCCCGCTTCCAATTCCGCCGCCACGCGATCGTAATCTGAGGGATCGCTCACCACTGTGACGCTCTCAAAATTCTTTGCCGCCGACCGCAGCATTGCCGGACCGCCGATGTCGATATTTTCGATCAGCTCTTCCGCTATGAGTCCCGCCTTCGCCGCGGTGGCTTCGAAGGGATAGAGATTCACGACCACCAGGTCGATCGGCTTGATGCCGTGTTCGGCGACCTGCTTTTTGTCCTCCGCGGAGTTCCGGCGAAACAACAGTCCACCGTGGACCTTGGGATGAAGAGTCTTGACGCGTCCGCCCAGCATTTCGGGCCAGGCGGTAAATTCCGCAACGTCGCGCACAGCGACGCCCGCCTCACGCAGCAGCTTCGAGGTTCCGCCCGTTGAGAGAATTTCGATGCGCAGCGCGGCAAGGCGCTTCGCAAATTCCACAATCCCAGTCTTGTCAAACACGCTGATCAACGCGCGCTCCACCGCCATCGCTGTCCTCCGTCAACAGGAAAGCACAACAGTGTAAGTGCGCGCGGGAAATTCGGAAAGCGGAAACGCGGGGAGGACTATCCTGGGGATTCGCCCGGACTCAGTTCTTGACCAGGGCCTTCAGTTTGACCTGACCGTTGGCTATCTCAATGACGTATTCGACCTCGCGGCATTGCTTTTGGGTCCGCAGGTCTTTCGTCTTCTTGCGAACAAATTCGTTGAAGCCCTCCGGGGTGAGTTTTCCAGCGCTCTCGCCGGCTTTCTCTTTGGCCTGCAGAAACGCCCGGTACAGCTTATCGATCTTATCGGCCTCCTTCTCCGGTTCGGAGCACGTAATGCGAAAAGCTCCTCCGGCTGCCACTGCCGACGCCTCTTCCTGCTTCTGTTTTTCGGCTCGCTCGGCTTCGATAGCCTTGGCGGCGGCGCCGAAGTGCCGCTGGATTTTGCCCTCTTCTTTCTGTTGCAACTTTTTGCGGAAAATTTCCTTGTATTTCGCGTAGGTCTGCGTAAGGTTGCTGAAACGGAAGCGCTGCCCGTGCTTCATGTCGCCGCCGCGCTCGCCATAACGTTTGATTAGGAGATCGATTCGCCACTCAATTTCTGCGGGGGGACGCTTCCGGCCGCCGCCGAAATACTGGTCGTATTCGATTTTGAGCTGGCGGATGTCCCGCTCCATCTGGCTCAACTCTTCATCGATGGTAGGCACAGGGGGAGAGACCTCAATCTGCCATCCTAGAAGCGCCGGGAAGAACCGTCAACCAAAGGAATGCGGCGCGACGCGGATTAAACAACTGAGCCCCAGGTTATTTCGTTCTCATCGGCAGAGAGTGCTGAGCATTGCCCGGTGCGCTCGACTGTGCTGAAATGCAGACATGGAATCCGCCTCCAAGGGGGGCTTTTCGGTCGAGCAAGCGGAGCTGCTGCGACGCATTCCTTCGGTTGACGAATTGCTGGCGCAACCCCGGCTGGCAGCGTTGGCCGGCGGAGTGAACCGCGGCCTTCTCGTGGAGGTCACACGCGCCGTTCTGGCCGAAGTGCGCGCCAGCATCGCGGGCGACTCCAGCTTCGGCGTTCAAGCCCTCGATGCGCGTTCGCTCGAGGAACGCATCGCCGCGCAGGTCGAGCGGATTCTGGCGCGCTCCTTGCAGCCGGTGATTAACGCGACCGGGGTGATCCTACACACCAACCTTGGGCGCGCACCGCTTACGGCGGCGGTTATCGAGGAATTTCGCCGCACCATCACGCAATACACCAATCTCGAATACGATTTGGCTGCCGGAGCCCGCGGGAAGCGAGATGTCCACACGGCCCGGCTGTTCGAGCGGCTCACAGGCGCGGAATCGGCCATTGTGGTGAACAATTGCGCGGCCGCTGTGCTGGTGGTGCTGGCGGCGCTCGCCAAAGGCGGCGAAGTCATCGTCTCGCGCGGCGAACTCATTGAGATCGGCGACGGCTTTCGCATTCCGGAGATCATGGCGGAGAGCGGAGCGGTGCTGCGCGAAGTCGGCACGACCAACCGCACGCGAGTTGCAGACTACGAAAATGCCATTCACGAAAAAACGCGCCTGCTGCTGCGCGTGCATCCGTCGAATTTCGCGATTACCGGATTCACGGAAAAGCCTGCGCTGGAGGAACTTGTCGCACTCAGCCGGCGCAGCGGCTTGCCGCTGGTGGAAGATCTTGGCTCGGGATGCTTAGTCGATCTCACGGAAAGCGGAATCAGCGAGCCGGTGGTGCGGCGAAGCATCGAAGCAGGCGTATCGCTTGCGACCTTCAGCGGGGACAAACTCCTGGGAGGCCCGCAGGCCGGAATCATCGCGGGAACGAAAGAATTGGTCACGCGCGTCCGGCGTCATCCGCTTTTTCGCGCGCTGCGCGTGGATAAGCTGACGACGGCGGCGCTCGAAGCCACGCTCGGAGCTTATTTGCGCGCGGCTTGGGATGAAATTCCCACGCTGCGCATGATCCGCTCGAGCGCCCAGGAAATAAAACGGCGCGCGGAAAACCTGCTGCGCGAGTTGCGGCCGGAACTGCCGCTTGATGAAGTGGAGATCGAGCTTATCGATGGTACTTCGCTGGCGGGTGGCGGTTCGACACCGGAGCAATCGTTGCCGACAAAACTGATTCGCATCGCCAGCGCCCGGTATTCCGCCGCGCAGCTGGAGCAGCGGCTGCGCCGCGCCCCTTCGGGCATCCCGGTCATCGCCCGGGTGGAGGACGACCGCCTGGTGCTCGATCTGCGCACCGTCTTCCCGGAGCAGGAACCTGGGCTAATTGCCACCCTTGCCGCTGTCCTGCACTGATCCATGTATTTCGGCGCTGCCCATCGTTTCTGGTCCAGGGCAGGTTCTCACAATGTTTGAGGAATCCTTCCGGCAGAATCAAACGTCAAACTAGAAGATTGGCCTTCTGTAAGCACGAAGCTTAATGCGGGAAATTTCGCGCGGCGAGGAACTCATGATGCTCGATAACCTGTTGAAAGACATCCGCTACGGAATCCGCAACCTGGCAAGGACTCCAGGTTTTACGGCGGTTGCGGTACTTACTCTGGCGCTCGGGATCGGAGCGAACACGGCAATTTTCAGCGTGGTCGAAAATGTTCTTCTTCGGCCCCTTCCCTACCCTCACCCTGAAAACTTGGTCGAGATCTGGAACACCTATCCGCCACAGGTTCCCCGGGCTGGATTGTCACCGGGCGATTACGCTGATTGGCATCGGCAGGCCAGTAGTTTCTCAGAGATAGGGGCCTATGCGGAAATCTCAAAAGGGCTCAACCTGACCGGCGATGGCGAACCGCAGCGCGTGCTGGTTGGGTACGCCAGCTCCGATCTTTTCCCCATGCTGGGAGCACACGTCGTCGCCGGTCGCTCCTTTGTTCCGGAAGAGAATCGAGCCGGCAGCGCTCCGATCGTGATCCTGGGCCATCGTCTCTGGCAAAGCCGGTTCGGCGGCGATCCGGGCGTTGTCGGGTGCACGGTTACTCTCGACAACAAGCGGTACACCGTCTCGGGGATTCTGCCCGCAGGTTTTCAGCTTCTGCGCTGGGCCGATTTGTGGATGCCGCTGGGCCAATATGACGACGACCTGACCGAGCACATTCATCATGCATTCGTCGCCATCGCACGGCTCAAGCCGGGCGTGAGCCTTTCGCAAGCGCGGGACGAAATCGGACGGCTCAACCAGCAAGAAGCAATCGCTTATCCGGATTCCCATAAAGGTTTTGGCGTGCTGGTGCAAAAACTTCAGAACCCCTCCGCAGCCAACTTACGCAGCACTCTGCTTGTCTTGTTCGGCGCGGTGGGACTCGTCCTTCTGATAGCTTGCGCCAACATCGTGAACTTGCTCCTAGTGCGTAATGCTGCGCGTGAACGAGAAGTTGCCGTGCGTACCGCCCTCGGGGCCAGCCGATGGCGATTGATCCGCCAGTTGCTCACGGAGAGCACTTTGCTTTCCCTGCTAGGCGGAGTGCTGGGCGTGTTTTTCGCGATTGCCGGACTGAAAGGCCTGATGACGTTGGTTCCTGCCGATCTCGGCATCCTAAATGGGAGCGGCTTGAACGGCTGGGTCCTAGGATTCACGATTGCAATTTGCCTCGCGACCGGCTTCGTTTGCGGTCTGCTGCCTGCGGCGCGCACGCTGAAGACAAATCTGGCTAGCGTGCTGAAACAAGGAAGCAAGGGGGGCAGCTCATCCGGCCATCACAGAACCCATAACATGCTCGTGATTTCCGAAATTGCGATGGCCCTCGTTCCGCTCATCGGTGCGGGCCTGCTGCTCAGGAGTTTTCAGCATTTGCTGGAGGTCGACCCCGGCTTTCACCCCGACCACATCCTGACGATGGAAATCCAGCAGCCCGCGCTTTCGTTCGCGCAAATTAACCAACTCTCTCAAGAAGAACAGCTCAAGCTCGGCGAGAAGCAGTCCTTGCAGTTTGAACAAATTGCCGGGCAAATCCGCGGCTTGCCCCGCGTCAAGGAAGCTGGAGGAATCGACGACTTGCCGCTCGGCAATGAGTTGCGCCAGGCGTCGAGATTCGTGATTGATGGCCAGCCCATTCCCGCCGCGGGCGCGCGCCCGATCGCGCAGACTCGCACCGTGAGCCTCGGCTATTTTTCTTCGCTGGCAATTCCTTTGCGCGCGGGCCGCACGTTCAACGAGGACGACTGGAAGGTGCTCAACATCGTCATCAATGAGAACATGGCGCGGCGCTATTGGCCGGATGGAGATGCGCTCGGAAAGCGTGTCAATTTCTGCTCGCTCGACCCCAAACCTTGCTGGTTTTCGATCATTGGCATCGTCGGCAACGTGCATCAATTCGGACTCGATGCCGGGCCGACCTTTGACGCCTATTTCGCCGGCGGATGGACGCCTTATCTTGTGGTGCGTACCGCTTCCGATCCCGTCACAGTTGCGGCGGGCATTACGGACGTGGTCCACAAAGTGGATCCCAATCTGCCGATCACGCACATAACGACCATGGATGGACTGATCTCGGATTCTGTTTCGCCACGCCGCTTTTCCGCCGTCCTGGTCGGAATCTTCGCGGCGCTCGCGCTTTTGCTCGCGGCCATCGGCATTTACGGCGTGATGAGCTTTACCGTCAGCCAGCGCACGCAAGAGATCGGGCTGCGCATGGCGCTTGGCGCGCAGCTCACGAACGTGCGCGGAATGATTCTCGGTCAAACTGTTAAATTGACCCTCATCGGCGTCGGGCTTGGCCTGGCGGGCGCTTTCGTTCTTGCGCGCTTTCTGGCAAGTCTTCTCTTCGGCGTCGGCACGTATGATCCGGTTACGTTCCTGGGCGTCGCGCTGCTCCTGATCGCTGTTGCGCTCGCGGCCTCCTACATCCCCGCGCGGCGCCATGCGCGTCGATCCGATTGTGGCGCTGCGCTACGAGTAGAGTCCGCGCGGGCCACTTCATTCCACAAGAGCTGAAAATCCGGTAAGGTAGTCCGCAGTTCTCGGGAGAAAAGATTCCGCCGTGCTCGCTTTCCAGGTCCGCAAGGGCAAACTCAAGCAGGTTTCGAAGCCGCTGCCGAAGCTGCGGCCGAGATGGGTACTAATCCGAGTACGCCTGGCGGGAATCTGCAACACCGATGTGGAAATCCTGCGCGGCTATCACGCCTTTCGCGGAACGCTCGGGCACGAATTTGTCGGCGAAGTCGCGGACGTGCGAGGGGGTTCAGCACGGGAAAATACAAAATGGCTCGGCCGGCGCGTCTGCGGTGAAATCAACGTAACGTGCTCGGCGTGTGGATATCGCAGTGCTTGCAGCTTTTGCCGGCGCGGCCTGAAGACGCACTGCGTCCGACGCACGGTTCTTGGAATCGTCGCGCACGACGGCGCTTTCGCGGAATATCTAACCTTGCCGCTCGAAAATCTTCACCTGGTTCCCGATTCCGTCGGGGATCAGCAGGCCGTCTTTGTCGAGCCTCTCGCGGCGGCGTGTGAAATTCTCGAGCAGGTCAATGTGAGTAGGCTCCGCAAGGCCGCCATACTCGGGGATGGCAAACTCGCGCAATTGATTGCGCGAGTCCTGAGAACAAAAATTCCGCGCGTTGTGATGTACGGCAAACACGGCAATAAGCTGGCGCTTGCGCAGCGGGCAGGAATCGAGACAAAGCGCGTCCACGGTGATGCGAGCGATTTGAAAAAGATAAAGGAGGCCTTCCCGCTGCTGGTCGAAGCGACCGGTTCGCCAACCGGACTCACCCTGGCGCAGCAGATGACCGAGCCCCGGGGAACGCTGGTGCTTAAATCCACATTTCACGGCGCCTCTCAAGTAGAAACCTGGCCGATTGTCGTGAAAGAACTCACCGTGGTTGGCTCGCGCTGCGGGCCCTTTGCGAAAGCGCTTGCGCTCCTTCGCGCCGGAAAAATCGATCCACGCACGCTGATTACGCGTGTGTTTCCACTGGTTGACGCCCAAAAAGCTATTCGATTCGCTCAGCAACCGGGCGTAATGAAGGCTCTGCTGAAATCGTGAGACAACGCAATCCCACTACATGTACTAACATATCGGCATGAAGATAGAGTTTCTGAAGGACGGCGCGCGTGACTGCCCACTGATCCGATTGTACGAATTCACTGAAGACGATGTCCGCCGTTTGCGTCAAATTGCACTGCGCTTGGCCAAAGGTCGCAACGAGGTTGTCGCTCTCCATGAAGAGCCTGGTGTTGTTCCAATCGGCGGCTGTCAGCTCACTCTTCATCGAGCAGAGCAGGATCGCGGAGTGTTTCAGATTGCTCTGTTAAAATTTGAATGGGTCTGTGCGAAGAGTGGCTGGCTCACTGTCGCAGGTCTGATTCGACCATTCTCCCGCAGCAATATTGGTGGTTGGCAGTGGCTTTGCAAGACCGGCAAAATCGCAATTCTTTTCTCGCGCGACGGGAGATGGTAGCTTGATGAAATTCAGAGCCGATTGATGCAGGAGGCAACGCAAGCGGCGCCAAAACCGTTATCGATGTTGACCACCGTCACGTTCGACGCGCAACTATTCAGCATGCCGAGCAGGGCGGTGATGCCGCCGAAACTCGCGCCATAGCCGACACTGGTCGGAACCGCAATGACAGGAACTGCGACGAGGCCGCCTACCACGCTTGGCAGCGCGCCTTCCATTCCGGCGACGCAAATAATCACGCGCGCCTTTGTGAGTTTCTCGCGGTGTTCGAGCAGGCGGTGAATCCCGGCAACGCCCACGTCATAGAGATGCTCGGCGGTGTTTCCCATCATTCGCGCGGTGAGCAACGCTTCTTCCGCGACCGGGATGTCGCTTGTCCCCGCGGACACGGCCACAATCGTGCCTTTTCCCGTGATTTCCCGGCTGCGCTCGACGGTGATTACGCCCGACGCAGGGTGGAACTTGGCCTGCCGGCTCATGCGTTTTACGGCGGCGAAGATTTTTTTGTCCGCGCGCGTCACCAAAATGTTTTGCCGCGAATCTTTTTTGCGAAGCATGGCCCGCACGATCTCCGCGACCTGCGCCGGCGTCTTCCCTTGGCCGAAAATTACCTCGGCATAGCCCTGCCGCAGCGCGCGATGATGGTCCACTTTCGCGAAGCCCAGGTCTTCAAACGGCAGATGCTTGAGGCGCTCGATCGCCTGCGATGGCGAAACGCCGCCGGCCACCACCGCTTCCAGGATTTTCAAAAGCTCCTGCTGATTCATAAGGTTCGACCGCAGCGAATTCTACCATTGGCCGCCGGCCAAGCGTCTGCTTGACTTGCCGGGGGGGGCGCTGCGAGACTGAATTTATCCGCGCGGAAAACATGTCCGACACGCAAAAACAAACCGTTACCGTGGGTGTGACCGGCGCAAGCGGCGCGATTCTCGCGCAAAAAGCTCTCGCCCTGCTCGAGGACGATTCTCGCGTAGCCCGCGTTCATCTCGTCGTGACCGAAGCCGGCCAGCGGCTTTTCGCCGAAGAGCTCCACATCTCCGCAGGCGATCTCAAGCAGCTTCCCAGCCGTCTTCTGGGCCGTGCCTCTTCGAAAATAGAGGTCCTTTCGAACAAGGATGTGGGCGCTTCGATCGCCTCGGGAAGCTACGCGGTTGACTCGATGCTCGTCATTCCCTGCTCCATGGGAACGCTGGCGGCGATCGCGAATGGCCTGAGCGATGATCTCGTCTCCCGCGCCGCCGACGTTATGCTCAAGGAGAGCCGCAAGGTTGTCCTATGCGTGCGCGATACGCCTTTCAACCGCGTCCATCTCGAAAACATGTTGCGCACGCAACAGTCCGGCGCAGTCATCATGCCCGCGATTCCGGCGTTTTACCATCATCCCAAAACGATCGACGATCTGGTGACACAATATCTGTGCCGCGTCCTGGCGCAGATCGGCCTGCCACAAGAACAAATGTTTCGCTGGACCGGTCAGGCCGCGTCCAAAAAGGCGGAGGCTTAATCCGAGATGGCGGGAAGAATCCGCACCGTGCTCGAAATGATCAAGTTCGAGCACTCCGTGTTTGCGCTACCGTTTGCGCTGACGGGCGCGTTGCTCGCAGCGCGGGCTGTGCGTCACGGCTGGCCGACGCTGCGTCAGATTGTGTGGATCGTCGTGGCGATGGTCGCAGCGCGTTCGGCAGCCATGACCATGAACCGCATCACCGACCTGCGCTACGACCGTGAGAATCCCCGTACCAGACAGCGCGCGCTAGCCACCGGAGCACTCTCGTTGCAATTTGCATGGATTTTCACGCTGGTTGCTGTCGCCCTATTTTTCGTCGCGGCCTGGCAACTCAATTCCTTCGCGCTGAAACTCGCTCCCGTTGCGCTGGCCATTCTTTTTTTCTATTCATTCACCAAACGCTTCACAAACTGGTCGCATCTCTTTCTGGGTTTCGCGCTGGGTGCTTCTCCTGCTGCGGCGTGGATCGCCGTCACCGGCAGCCTCGATCTCCGCATGCTGATACTCTGCGCCGCGGTTACGCTGTGGGTCGGCGGCTTCGACGTTCTCTATGCCTGCCAGGACGTCGACTACGACAAGCGCGCCGGACTTTTCTCCGTGCCGAAACGCTTCGGCGTCGCCAGAGCTTTGTGGATCGCTCGTGGAATGCACGTTGGCGTCGTAGCGCTTCTCTGCTGGCTCGCCGGCAGCTTCGGATTGCCGTGGCCCGCGTGGGCCGGCATCGTTGTTGTTGCTGCACTTCTCGGCTACGAACACTCATTGGTCAAGGCGAACGATTTGAGCAAGCTCGACGCTGCGTTTTTCGCCGTGAACGGTTATATTAGTTTATTGTTCCTGTTGTTCTGGGGCGCCGCGGCAGCGGTCTGGCGCGTTTGAATTTTTCAGCGGACTGGAAATGAGCGAACTCAAAATAACCGATGCGCGGCTGACGCCGATCGCGGACAAAGTCTTCGCCGGCGAGCGCCTAAACATGGACGATGGCATCGCGCTTTACCGCTCACCCGATCTCCTCGCCGTCGGCTGGCTCGCAAATTATGTCCGTGAGAAGCGACACGGCAACGTCACGTATTTCAACGTCAATCGCCATATCAATCCAACGAATGTGTGCGTCGCGCATTGCCGGCTTTGCGCGTTTGGCCGCAACCCCAGCGCGCCCGGCGCATACACGTTCGCCCTCGAAGAGATTTATCAGCGCGCGGAGCAGGGCGTGCGCGAAGGCGCCACGGAGTTTCACATCGTCGGCGGCCTGCACCCGGACCTCACCTTCGACCATTATCTGGAATTGGTCCGCGGACTAAAGCAGCGCTGCCCGGGCGTGCACTTGAAAGCCTTCACGATGGTTGAAGTCCACTACTTCGCCAGGATTGCCAAGCTTTCGATAGAGGAAACGCTCCGCAAAATGAAGGAAGCGGGCGTGGATTCGTGTCCCGGCGGCGGCGCGGAAATATTCCATCCTCGCGTGCGCAAAATCATCTGCGACCACAAAACGAGCGGGCAGATGTGGCTAAGCACCGCGAAAAAAGCTCACGAAGCGGGGATTCATTCGAACGCAACCATGCTGTACGGCCACGTGGAAACCGAAGAAGAGCGCGTCGACCACCTGCTGAAGCTGCGCGAGCTGCAGGACGAAACGCATGGTTTCGTGACGTTTATTCCTCTGGCATTTCACCCCGAAAATACGGCGCTTTCCCACATTCCCAAGCCGACCGGATATGCCGACTTGCGAAATATCGCCGTGGCGCGACTGCTGCTCGACAATTTCGAGCACATCAAGGCCTACTGGATCATGCTGTCGCCTAGCATCGCGCAGATTGCCCTGCGATTCGGCGCCAATGACATCGACGGCACGGTGGTCGAGGAAAAGATTTATCACGACGCCGGAGCGAAGACTTCCGAGTTCACGCCACGCGCGGAACTTGAACGGTTGATCCGCGCTGCCGGACGCGTTCCCGTCGAGCGCGATACCCTCTATCGGCCAGTCGACCGTTCGAAAATGCCTCCGCTACCGCCTGCCCCTCGGCCGGATCTCGTTTCGCTCACCCTCAACGTGTGAGGTTTCGGCTGGCACATTCATCTGATGACAGAAGGATTTGACGATTGTTGTTCTTCAGCGAACCGTCGCGGCTTTTGCTTGTACCTTGGTTAGGACCGATGATGGTAGTGGCGCGTATCCCTGGGACCTGGCAATTTCCTGCCCTGCCGAGAAAACCCATCGCAAGTATCCGGCCACCGCTCGCCCGCGCTCTGGGTCGGAAGCCACGGCCGGCACGTACAGCCAGGTGAAACTGCTGATCGGATAGCTGTCTCTCCCCGGCGCATTGGTCAGCGAGACCCGAAAGTCATCCGTCATTTTGTTTGCCAGCGCGGACGCCGCTTCCTCAATGGATTTCCCCGAGGGTTTGACGAACTCTCCCGCAGGATTGCGGATCCGCGCAACGGGCAGCCCGGATTTGTCCGCCCATTTCAGCTCCGTATAACCGATGGCACCTGGAGTGCTGCGCACATTATCGAGAAGGTCTTCGGTTCGCGCGAAACTCGCGCCGACCGGCCATTTCGGAGAAACGCCTCGTCCGACCTTGGCTTGAAACTCCGGGCTCACCTTGCACAGAAAATCGGAGAAGATATAACTCGAGCCTTTTCCCTCCGTGCGGTGCGCCACTTGGATGGACAAATTTGGCAACTTTATATCCGGATTGAGCTTCACGATGTCCGGGTCGTTCCAGGTTTTCGTTTTTCCCGAGTAAATGTTGGCTAGCGCTAGTCCAGAGAGGCGAAGGCCACCTTGCGCGCCGGGTACGTTGTAAACGACTGCGATCCCGATAAGCACTGCCGGAAGCTCCACGATGGGATGCACGGCGGCCTTCAAGTCTTTTTCAGGTATGGGGGCATCGCCGCCACCCAGATCGCCGGTTCCAGCAAGAATTCGGTTGGCGCTTTCCGCAGTGCCCTCCGGAAGATAACGGAAATGTATTTCTGGATGTTGCTTGTGGTATTCATCCGCCCAAGACAGATATAAGGGCTCGGGAAGGCTCGAACCGGTTGCAACCAGCATGATCGACGATTGCCCGCTGCCGCCCGGGGGAAACGGCGCGAGGAGGGTGACTAGCACGATCGCGAGCGAAGAGGTTAAGTAGTGGCTGGACTTCATCACCACCGGACACCTTCCTCATTATTTTCGACACGTTCAGTGTTCGGAATCTGGACAACCCTGACTTATGGTATACCCTAAGCTGATGCCGGGGATTCAACAACCTCTGCCAAGGCCACTGTGTGGAAACATCTAATAGAGAGTCCGAAACGAAACTGACTGAGCAGCCCATCAGAAGGGGTAACCAACTTCGGAAATCTGGCGTCCGTAAAGTTTTATAAGCCAGCCAAACGCCGCGGCGGCCAGACCACGACATCTTGCCGCTCCGCGAAGTGCAGGAGCGGCTTTTGAACAGGCAACGGAATGCCGGCTGCGTCGGACATCGTGTTTCTTGTTAGGTCCGCTTCCGCTAATTGCAACTTCCAAGGAAGATGGTGGATTTCGGCGCGTAGGATCCAGCCCTTGTTGTCGGCTGTATACAGGCAGTATCGTTCAGTCAAAAAGTGCTCTAGTGACCCGCGTTGCGATTCGAATGAACAACCGATCGGACGATATTTACCTTTCAGGATCGCATCCCGCCCACCTCTGTGCGTCCTCTCGCTCTGGTAGTGGATCCAGCCATCGCGCTCTTCGCAAGACATTCGCGCCCGAAAATATGGAAGGTGAAACCATGCCCGCGCGACGGCCACAGCAAGGAAATTTCCCGCATCGAGACTGAAGAACCATGCTCCGGGCTTATTCTCCGCAACCACATACGTGCGCACATTCAGTTCGGGGAATTTGGATAGCCACGGCACACTTGGAGTCCCGCGCAGCCTTACACCAGACATTCGAAATGGCACTACGGCGATCCACGCCTGCCCCATGAATGTATCGATCTCGAGTTGCGGCGGAATTTTCGCGCGTAGAACTGCGGCGTTCACAGGCCAGTGCGCAAAGACCAGATCGTGCCAGCTCTGCGCCATGACCCATGGGCCCCTCGGCCGCGGCCAGGGGCGGTGTGCGCTCGCTTCCAAGAGGTCGGCCATGAATTCTTAAAGGGTTCTCGACAGCATCTCGTTGTCAATATACCCTTCCAGTGGCCAGTGGAATCGAATTCTGTGCGCTCAAATAGTTCGAATTGTTCGAAAGGAGAATCGAGATGCAACGCAAAGCGACGGCGGTCTGGAGCGGCGGCCTCAAAGACGGCAAGGGTTCCCTCAGCACGGACAGCGGCGTGCTGAAACAGACCCAGTATTCCTTCAGCACGCGGTTTGAAAACGGAGTCGGGACTAATCCCGAGGAACTTCTGGCCGCGGCGCACGCTGGGTGCTTCACGATGGCGCTTTCCGCTCAGCTCGGCGCTGCCGGGATGACCGCGCAGAAGCTCGAGACCACCGCGACCATCACCCTCGACAAAGTTGCGGACGGCTTCGCCATTACCAAGAGCCACCTCGATCTTGCCGCTTCCATTCCTGGAGCCGACAAGGCAAAATTCGACGCGGCCGTCAAAGCCGCCGAAACTGGCTGCCCCGTTTCGAAACTTTTCAAAGCTGAAATCAGCGTCACTGCGCGCCTGCAATCCTGAAGCGCCGCCGTTCGCCGCTAATCTCCCCAAACGAGTAGAATGTCGCCCATGATCCCATTCCCAGGCGTCTTCGTCGCAGGTGTCGCGATATTCTTCATCGTCATCTGGGACGCTTTCGAAGCCATCATTCTGCCCCGCCGCGTCACGCGCAAGTTTCGCCTCACGCGTCTGTTCTTCCGGACCACATGGAACACCTGGAGATTTGCTATTCGCCTCATCCCTGTAAGGAAGACGCGCGACACGCTGTTTGGGTTTTACGGCCCCATTTCGCTGCTGTTTCTCGTCGGGGTTTGGGCCGTGGGCCTGGTCTTGAGCTTTGCTTTGATGCAATATGGCGCCGGCTCCGCGATCACCCTGACAGGCGGTGAGCGTCACTTCTTCACCGATCTCTACTTCAGCGGCACCACATTCTTCACGCTCGGCCTCGGCGACATTGTTCCTCGTTCTGGTTTAGCGCGCGCGCTTGTCGTTGCGGAAGCGGGCTTCGGTTTTGGTTTTCTTGCTGCGATCATCGGATATCTTCCGTTCATATACGGCTCGTTTTCGCAGCGTGAGGTGAACATCTCGCTTCTCGACTCCCGCGCCGGAACTCCCCCGGCAGCGGGCGAACTCCTTCGCCGCCATAGTTATCCCAACGGCCTAGAGGCCCTCCGCGAACTCCTGAAAGATTGGGAACTCTGGTCCGCGGAGCTCATGGAGAGCCATCTTTCCTATCCCGTGCTTGCTTATTTCCGTTCGCAGCACGATAACCAATCCTGGGTCGCTTCGCTCACCGCCATTCTCGACACCTGCGCGCTCCTGATGGCCGGTGTGGAAGGCGCCTGTCAGCGCCAAGCCGAGCTCACGTTCGCCATTGCGCGTCATGCGGTCGTCGATCTCTCGCAGGTTTTCGGCACCGCGCCTAGAGCTCCGCTCCAAGATCGCCTCACTTCGGAAGACCTGCGCCAAATCCGCGCCACCCTTGTCCAGCACGGCATGGAATTGCATCAGGGCGAAGAGCCCGACCGCCGCCTGACCGATTTGCGCCGCATGTACGAACCGTATATCTACGCGCTGGCGACATATCTCAATCAGTCGCTCCCGCCGTGGATTCCTCAGAAAAAGGGCAAGGATAATTGGCAGACCACAGCGTGGGGTAAGGCTGCAGGTGTCGTGGAAAAAGAAACTGCAAGCCTCCACGCTGACGAACATTTTTGAAGGACAGCGAACTATTTATGAGTTTTGCAAAAATACGAGGGGAGAATCGTCATGAAAGCCATTGTTGTCCATGAGTTTGGCACGCCCGAAGTGCTGAAGTACGAAGAAATTCCCACGCCAAAGTCTGCCGCGGGACAAGTGCTTATCCGCATTCACGCCGCCGGTGTGAATCCCTACGACACCTACATGCGAGCCGGCACCTACGCCATAAAACCCCCGCTGCCTTACACACCGGGCTCTGACGGAGCAGGAGTTGTCGAATCTGTCGGCGCTGGCGTGACAAAAGTAAAAGCCGGCGACCGGGTCTACATCGCGAGAAGCGTCACCGGGGGGTACGCCGAATACGCACTGGCGCTAGAATCGCAGTCACATCCCCTCCCGTCAAAGATCAGCTTCGCGCAAGGCGCGGGGGTCTGGGTGCCTTATGGCACCGCATACCACGCGCTCTATCACTCGGCCGAAGCTCGTGCTTCGGAAACCGTTCTCATCCATGGAGCCAGTGGCGGCGTTGGGATAGCCGCAGTGCAATTCGCGCGCGCCATGGGTCTCAACGTTTTCGGCACTGCCGGCACGCCCAAAGGACTCGAACTTGCCAAGCGCGAGGGCGCTCACCAGGTCTTCGACCATCGTTCTGCCGGCTACACGGACGCGATCCTGAAAGCTACTGGCGGCCGCGGCGTCGACATCATTCTCGAAATGCTCGCCAACGTAAATCTCGCCGCCGACCTAAAGCTTCTCGCCACGCGGGGCCGCGTCATCGTCATCGGCAGCCGCGGGGATGTGACCATCACGCCGCGCGATTTGATGTCGCGCCGCGCTTCCGTTCGGGCGTTTACGTTGTGGGGTATCACCGAGGCGGAGGAAGCCGAAATTCACGCGGGGATCATCGCAGGTCTTGATAACAGCACGCTGCGTCCCGTTGTCGGCAAAGAACTTCCTTTAGCCGAAGCGGCGCGCGCTCACAAAGAGATCATGGAGCACGGCGCGTTTGGCAAAATCGTCCTCGTTTCCTGACGCGCAAAGGCGCGCAGCGACTTGCCTCGTTGACTGAGCGCCTTCGCCCTGTATACTCTCTTAACGTCAATAAACCAAAGCGTCTTCTTCGTAAGCGCCTTTAGAGACCTGATCGTGAATACCACAGCCCTATTCGCGTTCTTCCTTGTGCGGCAGAGTCCCGTCAGCCAGTACTGGCACAAGCTTACCGACCGCACCTTCGTCGGGCTTTATCACGCCAACGCCTTCGACCTGATGATGATGATTCCCTACTTCCTGGTCCTGTTCGTACTCGCGCTTTACGGTCTCCATCGCTACTGGCTGGTCTACGACTACTATAAATATGCGAAAAATATTCCCGCAGCGCCGCCCGCCGTTATCTCCTGGCCGCGCGTCACGGTTCAGCTTCCCATTTTTAACGAACGATACGTCATCGAGCGCCTGGTCGACGCCGTCGCGCTCTTCGACTATCCGGTCGAACTTCTCGACGTGCAGGTTCTCGACGATTCCACAGACGAAACGCAGCAAGTGGCCCGCGCCTGCGTCGAACGCCACGCCACCGCAGGCATGCCTATCAGCTACATTCATCGCACCAACCGCGAAGGCTTCAAAGCCGGCGCCCTCGAAAATGGCCTGAAATCCGCTCGGGGTGAATTCATCACCATCTTCGACGCCGACTTCATCCCGCAGCCCGATTTTCTCCGGCGCGCTATCCCCTACTTTCTGAACCCCGGTGACGGCGGCAAGATTGGAATGGTTCAGACACGCTGGACCTATCTCAATCGCGAATACTCGCTGCTCACCCAGGTCGAAACCATTCTCCTCGACGGCCATTTTGTCGTTGAACATGGCGCGCGTTCCCGCCGCGGTACCTTCTTCAACTTCAACGGCACGGCGGGCGTGTGGCGCCGCGCGGCCATTGAAGAGGCGGGAGGGTGGCAGCACGACACGCTCACCGAGGACACCGATCTCTCCTATCGCGCCCAACTGCGCGGCTGGAAATTCCTCTATCTCCCTGATATCGAGTGCGCGTCCGAGCTGCCGGTGGACATGAACGGTTTCAAGGCACAGCAAGCGCGCTGGGCCAAGGGCCTCATGCAAACCGCCAAGAAAATCCTGCCTAGGGTTTTCAAATCTGACGCGCCCTGGCACGTCAAGGCGGAAGCCTTCTTCCACCTCACCGCCAACATCAGCTATCCGCTCATGGTTGTGCTTTCCACAATGCTTCTCCCCGTCATGGTTGTCCGCTTCCAGCAAGGCTGGTTTCAGATGCTGCTCATTGATCTGCCACTCTTTCTTGCGTCCACCTGTTCCATTTCTAGCTTTTATCTCGTCGCGCAAAAGGAGCTTCGGCCCAAGACGTGGCGGCGCACATTTCTCTATATGCCCTTCGTGATGGCCACCGGCATCGGCATTTCCGTGCGCAATGCCCAGGGGGTGATTGAAGCGATTGTCGGCAAGAAAAGCGATTTTGCGCGCACACCCAAGTTCATGATCGAGGGCAAGCAAGATTCCTTCGTCAAAAAATCCTATCGCAACAAGGCCGGCTGGATGCCCTACGCGGAAGTCTTGCTGGGATTCTATTTCGCCTTGACTGTTGTCTACGCCATCACCAACGAAAACTACGCTACCGTTCCCTTCCTGCTCCTGTTCGTTTGGGGCTACCTGTACACGGGCTTCATGTCGCTCGGGCAAACCTACTTTGCGCATCTCCGCTTCGGCGTGAACGCTCCCGAAATGCGTCCCGCCGCCTCCGGCGCGCCTGGGTTCTGACTTGGAGCAACTGACCTTTCAAAACGGCGCGGTCAGCCTCCATGCTGTCGCCGCTGGCCCGAAAGATGGTCCCGCCGTCTTTCTTCTTCACGGCTTCCCGGAATTCTGGTATTCCTGGCACAAGCAGATTGATCCGCTCGCGGCAGCAGGGTGCCGCGTTATCGTTCCTGACCAGCGTGGGTACAACCTCAGCAGCAAACCGTCGGGCGTAAAATCCTACGCACTCGCCGAACTCGTCTCCGACGTCATCGCCATCGCCGATCAGCTCGGCCAAGAGCGCATCTTCCTGGCCGGACACGACTGGGGCGCCGCTGTCGCCTGGAGCGTCGCTCTACTCCATCCCAACCGCGTCGCCAAGCTCGCCATCCTCAACGTTCCTCATCCTTCAGTTATGCGGCGCTTTCTTATTAAAAATCGCCGCCAGTTGCGCAAGAGCTGGTACATGTTTTTCTTCCAGCTTCCGTTCCTGCCAGAAGCTTTCTTCCGGCGTCATAGCTTCCGCAACGGCTTCGCCTCTCTCGTCGGCTCCAGCCGCCCTGGCACTTTTTCGCCGGACGATCTGGCCCAATATCGCGCCGCGTGGTCGCAGCCCGGCGCGCTCACCGCAATGATCAACTGGTACCGCGCCGCCTTCCGCCATCGCACGCCGTTTCCCGACCGCACGGTGCGGGTTCCCACGCGCATCCTCTGGGGTGTCCGCGACGCTTTCCTCATGGCCGAAATGGCTCAGGAGAGCCTCAAGTATTGCACGCAGGCCGAGCTCGTCACTTTCCCCGATGCTACGCATTGGCTCCAGCACGAAGAACCAGCGCGCGTCTCCCAACTCCTCATCGATTTCTTCCGCTAACCGACGGCCCTGCTGTGTCAAGCTGAATTCTTCTGGCGCTGGTTTCCAGGACCCACTGTCAACCGCTGCGGGGCGTTTTGCTTGCACTTCTGATTCAGCTACAATCGGCGATTCGCGAACCCGCATGCCCTGTGGGTGCACCTAACGAATGGTGGTTTCGGGGTGAGTGGATGAGTGGTCTTCGCTGTGGGACAGGCAATGGTGTTTCTCGTGGGGTTTGCGAGGTGCGAGGCCAAAAGGCCGGGCTCTCTGTTGCTCTGAGAATTCCCCGTTTGTTCACCCGCATCGCCGCTGTCCTCTTTGTTCTTTCCGCGCTTCATGCCACACCCACTAGGGCGCAAGAGCGTCGCGATCGCGAGCCGAATAGCGTCTACGCCGAGCGCCGCGCCAAACTAGCCGCGCAAGTTGATGGCCCCGTTGTCCTGTGGGGTTTCACAGGCCACGAAGAGTCCTCTCAGGCCTATGTCTTCGAGCAGGAAGAGAATTTTTATTATCTTACCGGCCACAACGAGGAAGGCGCCGGCCTGATCATTCTCCCTGCTGCAAAGGAAAACGCGGGAGCAACAGCCGCCGAATGGCCGGGCGGGATTCGCGAAATCCTATTTCTCCCTCCCAAGAATCCTGCCAGGGAGAAATGGGACGGCGTCCGCATGTCCCCCTCCGATCCCGGGATTGAAGCTCGCACGGGCTTTGTCACCGTAACGCCTTTCAACGAAATGCGCGCGACCGTTGAACGCCTCGCGAAATTCTCTCCTCACTTTTACACCATTCTTCCCTACGAAAAGGAATTAGGTGGCTATCCCCATGAGAAAGCCGTCGTGGATTGGCTCGAGCTTGCCGTTCCCCAGGTCAAGCTGAAAGACATCCGTGCAAGCATCTCCGCAATGCGGCAGACTAAGTCGGCGGGTGAAATTGCATTTCTCAAAAAAGCCATCGATCTGTCCCTTGACGCCCAGCTCGAAGCCATGCGCATGATGCTCCCTGGCGTCTACGAGTATCAGGTAGCTGCGAAAATGGTCGAGGTTCACGCCATGGGTGGCTCCGAAGCCGAAGGTTACGCTCCGATCGTCGGCGCGGGACCCAATTCCACGGCGCTTCATTACGACAAGCTTTCCCGCAAAATCGAGGACGGCGACATCGTGGTGATGGACGTCGGTGCGCAATTTTCCGGCTATTCCGCGGACATCACCCGCACCATTCCCGCCAACGGGAAATTTACGCCCCGCCAGCGCGAAATCTATGACATTGTCCTGGGCGCGCAGAACGCGGCCTTGGCTGCGGCCAAACCCGGCGCTTACTTTTATTGCAAAGGCAAAGGCGACGGTCTCTTCAAGATTGCCTACGACTACATCAATAGCCACGGACAAGACTTGCATGGCAAACGCCTGGGTCAATATTTCATCCATGGCTTGGGACATGATATCGGTTTGAATGTTCACGACCCCGGCGATCCCCATGGCCCCTGCAGACCGTTTGAACCTGGAATGGTCGTCACCGTCGAGCCCGGCATCTACATATCGGAAGAAAGCCTAGGCGTGCGCATCGAAGACGACATCCTGATCACCGAATCAGGCTACAAACTTCTCAGCGAACGCCTGCCGCGCGATCCGGACGAAATCGAAAAAATCATGGCCAGCGCCGCGGCCGAGCGTGCCAAGTAAGTAGGCCCGATCGGCGAAAAGACTGGTTACTAGACAAGCGACAAGACAAGCGATTGACCGACTGCAACGCGCGCCCGTATACTGGATATTCGCGCTGAAAACGAAATTCCGTTCAGCGCGCCTCGAGTCATTCCGCGCGCGCCGCATCGCAGAGCGGGCAGCCTGCTGGAATTTCCGAAATTCACTACTTGCATCAGGAGCTTATGAGCAGCGTTAAAGCGACACAACTCCGCCCCGGCATGGTGATTCAGCATGAGGGCCAGCTCTTTACCGTCTTCAGCGTGGATCACCGCACGCCCGGCAACAAGCGCGGATCCATGCAGACGCGCATGAAAAACCTCAGGACCGGAGCGATCATCGACTACCGGTTCCGCGCCGAAGAGTTCGTCGACCGCGCGATTCTCGATGAAGTGGAATTCGAGTACCTCTATAAAGAGGGCGACGAATACCACTTTATGAACACAGAAACGTACGAGCAGATGCATCTTACGCGCGAGGAGCTCGGTGAAACGGTTTACTACCTCATTCCCAACACCATCGTGAAAGTGGAATATTTCGAGGAGAAACCCATCGGGGTGGACCTGCCGGACACGATGGAGCTGAAGGTCCTTGAGACCGAGCCAACTTTGCAAAAGGCCACGGCCAGCGCGGTGATGAAGCCCGCCACGCTTGAAACCGGCCTGGTCATTCAAGTGCCGCCGTTCGTCAACTCCGGCGACAGAGTAAAGGTGGACACCTCGGAAGCGCGCTATGTCCAGCGCGTGGAGTAAGCGAAGGATTGCGGCGGTATTTTTTCTTTACAGATTTTCCCGCCTCCGCAGCTAGTTCTGGCGCGAGCCACGATTAGAAGAGGCAAGAAGGCGCTTCGAACTAAACCGGAGCGCCTTTTCTATTTTCTTGAATTTCTTTCGTTTTCTTGAAAACACTCAAGCTTTCTTCGCTGAAGTCTTTTCACCGAAGACGCGGGCGAAGATCGCATCGACGTGGCGAAGCTGCCGCTGCAGGTCGAACGTGTTTGCTAATGCCTTGGCGTCAAGATACTTCGTGATGCGAGGGTCGGCGGCTACGCGTGCGCGGAAGCTCTCATCCGATTCCCATGCCGTCATGGCGTTTTCCTGCACCGCTTTATACGCGTCGTCGCGCGGCATGCCTTTTTCTATCAGGTCCTGTAACAATTGACCGGAGAACACGAGGCCTTGCGTGGAATTGAGATTGCGCAACATGCGCTGGGGAAATACGCGCATGTCGGCGACGATCGCGGTCATTTTGGCGAGCATGTAGTCTACGAGGATGGTGGAGTCGGGAAGAATGACGCGCTCGACCGAGCTGTGGGAAATGTCGCGCTCGTGCCAGAGAGCGACGTTTTCGAACGCGGCGATGAGATTCGACCGCACCAGGCGGGCGAGGCCACAGATCTGCTCGCAAGTGACGGGATTGCGTTTGTGAGGCATGGCGGAACTCCCGCGCTGTTCCCCACTGAAAGGCTCCTCGGCTTCGCGGACTTCAGTGCGCTGAAGGTGGCGAATCTCGAGCGCGATTTTTTCGAGCGTTGCCCCAATAAGGGCGAGCGCGCTGAGAAAGTGCGCGTGACGATCGCGCTGAATCACCTGCGAAGCGACCGGCGCAGCGTTCAGTCCGAGGCGGCGGCAGATACGCTCTTCCATTTCTGGGCCGAGATGCGAGGCGTTACCCACGGCTCCGGAAATTTTTCCGACCGCCATCTGCGCGGCGGCGTCACGAAAACGCTCTTGATTGCGTTCGTTTTCGGCGAACCAGTTGGCGATTTTTAGCCCAAATGTAATCGGCTCTGCATGAATGCCATGCGTGCGGCCGATCTGGGGAGTTTGACGAAATTCCTGAGCACGCTTGGCGAGCACGTCGCCAAATCTGACGAGTCCGGCTTCAATTAGTCGCGCAGCATCGCGCACGAGCAGTGCTTGCGCCGTGTCCACAACGTCGTTCGAGGTCATGCCGTAATGCAGCCAGCGCGCCGCTGCAGGATCGCCGATGGATTCGCCGACGGCCATGGTAAAGGCGATGACGTCATGCTTCACGCGAGCTTCGAGTTCGTGGATGCGGACGACGTCGACTTTAGCGCGGGAGCGAATCGTTGCTGCGGCATCTTGCGGCACCTGTCCCGCCTCGGCAAGCGTTTCCGTGGCCGCCAACTCAACTTCCAACCATTTGGCAAACTTGTTGGCGTCGCCCCAGACGTGACCCATCTCCTGGCGCGTGTAACGTGCGATCAATTCGTTCTCCTGAAACGCAAGAATCGGAATGCGCGGGTAGTCACTTCCATTTCCTCTTCCATGATACCGCAGATGGAGAACAGTGCGGTGGGTGGGGCTTCTCGCTGGGGTGTCCGATATTGGGATGGCCGGTGGCGAAAACGAACGCGTTCTAGCAGTAACGTAAACGAACACCCAAGTCAAAACACTCAAGAAAAAGGAGTTGCGGGTGCCGAAACAACGGCACGGGGGTTGCACGGGATAAGGATGTAGGGTGTCTACAGGCTAGGGATAGAATATCTACGGCCTTGAACGGGGACAAAGGGCGCAGTCGCAACGTCAAACCGAGGTAATGGCGAGTGGGTTGGCAACAGTGGCCGTTGAGCCGTGGATTGACGGGGACAGGTTTAGTAGAGGGAGAAAGATGATGGCAGAAAAGAAGGAGCGGTATCAAAACCGGATCGAGCTTTTGCAGGGGACGCTGGATTTGTTGATTCTTCAGACGCTGCAATGGGGACCGCAACACGGCTACGGAATTAGCCTGGCCATCCGAAACCGTTCCGGAGAGATCCTGCAAGTTGATACGGGGTCACTCTATCCGGCGCTTCACCGTTTGGAAAAACAAAAATGGGTCAAAGCAGAATGGAAAGTTTCGGAGAACAAACAGCGGGCCAAGTTTTACCGGCTGTCGGCGGCAGGAAAAAAGCAACTAACGAATGAACGATCCAAGTGGTCGCAATTGTCGGATGCGATTGCAGGAGTGCTTAATCCAGGGCAGCTGCGTTGAGGCGATGAGGTACGAAGTAAAGAACGGCGGAGAGGGCCGATGAGCATCTGGAGGCGGAGCAAGCGGGAAGCGGAACTTGAGGAAGAAGTGCGGAGCCATCTGGAAATGGCGACGCGGGGCCGCCTGGAGCGAGGCATGACGGCGGAGGAAGCAGCGCAGGCGGCACGGCGCGAGTTTGGAAACGTAGACTTGGTCAAGCAAACGGCGCGGGAAATGTGGGGCGGGGGATCACTCGACCGGCTGATGCAAGATCTGCGTTTCGGAATGCGAATGATTCTGAAGTCACCGGGATTCACGGCTGTGGCGGTACTGACGCTGGCCCTGGGAATCGGCGCAAATACGGCGTTGTTTTCCGTGGTCAATGGAGTACTCCTGAATCCGCTACCGTATCCGAATCCGAATCAACTGGTGACGCTGCACGAAAGCAAGCCAAATTTTGACGCCGGGTCCATCTCTTATCTAAACTTTCGCGACTGGCGGAAGAACAACCAAACGTTCTCAATGATGGGAATTTCGCGAGCCGATTCATTCAATCTCATAGGGCTGGGTGAGGCGGAACAAGTGCAGACGGAGTTCGTGTCCACGGATTTTCTTCCCCTGCTGGGCGTGAAACCTGTTCTGGGACGCATGTTCGCAGAGGGCGAGGACGAAATTGGCGCAAGCCCCGCCGTAATGATCAGCGAGGGATTCTGGAAGCGCAAATTCAGCGGCGCGCCGGACGTTCTCGGAAAGAGCCTAACGCTGGACGGTCGCAGCTATCCGATCGTGGGCGTGGTGCCCGCCAGCTTCGAGCTCCGCATAGGAAGCTTCAGCGCCCGCGAACTCTACCTCCCGATTGGGCAATGGAATAATCCGTTGCTTCCCGAACGAGCCGCTGGATTGGGTGTTCACGGAATAGGCAGGCTCAAAGCGGGCGTGACGCTGCAGCAAGCGCGCGCCGACATGGAACGCGTCACTCGAGATTTGACCACCGCCTATCCCGAGGCGGACAAGGGAATCGGTGCAACGCTAATCCCGTTGAAAGAGCAGATGGTGAGGGACGTCCGAGGGCTGCTGCTGGCGCTGCTGGCGGCGGTTGGATTTGTACTGCTTATCGCGTGCGTCAACGTGGCCAATCTTCTCTTGGCGCGGTCGCTTGGGCGGACGCGGGAGTTCGCGCTGCGCGCGGCGCTCGGTGCGGGCCGCGGAAGAATCCTGCGGCAGTTGCTCACCGAGAGCATGCTGCTGGCGCTGGCCGGAGGCGGTCTTGGACTGTTGCTGGCCTCGTGGGGAACGAAGGCCGCCATGCTGCACTTGCCCCAAGGGCTGCCGCGAGCGGACGAAATCGGACTGGATACGCGTGTCCTGCTGTTTACGTTGGGCGCTTCCCTGCTCTGCGGAGTTCTATTCGGATTGGCGCCGGCGCTGAAAATTTCGAAACCGAACCTGCAGGACACCTTGAAGGAAGGCGGCCGGGGAACCAGCGGCACGAGAAATCGCGCGCTGGGAGCCTTCGTAGTCGCGGAAATGGCCATGGCCCTGGTGCTGCTCATCGCGGCGGGGCTCATGGTACGGAGCTTAAGCGCGGTGTGGAAGGTGAACCCGGGTTTCGACGCGCATAATGTCTTGAATTTTGGAATATCGTTCTCCCCGGCAATGAAAGACGTCAGCGCCGATGCGATCCGCGCTGCGTTAAGGGAAACGCAAAGCAAAATTGCATCAACGCAGGGAGTCAAAGCTGTATCGCTTTCCTGGGCCGCGACGCCGCTGGGCTTCGATGACGAGGATCTGTTCTGGCCCGAGGGTCAGCCGAAACCCCCGAGCGAGAACGACATGAACTGGTCGCTGAGCTACGTGGTTCAAGAAGATTACTTGCGGGTGATGGGTATTCCGCTCGAACGAGGACGCTTCTTCACCGCGCAAGATAATGAACGGGCTCCCCGCGTTGTGGTCGTGGATGACGTGTTCGCGAAGAAATTCTTCGGCGGTCAGGATCCCGTCGGAAAGCGCATCATTCTGATAAACAAGGGCGGCGTCGCCGAGATTGTCGGAATTGTGGGGCATGTCAAGCAGTGGGGACTCGATTTGGATGACACCAATTCGCTGCGCGCGCAGCTTTATTTCCCCTACATGCAGCTTCCGGACCAGGCCATGCTGCTCTCCTCCAACGGGACCGGAGTGCTCTTGAAGTTTGATGGAAATGTACCGGGAATCGCGACGTCGATTCGGGCGTCTTTGCAGCAAATCAGCGGCGAACAGGTGATGTACGGCGTGCAGACAATGGAAGAGGTGATTGCGAATTCACTTGCGGCGCGGCAATTCTCGATGATTGTCTTCGGGGTGTTTGCGGCGTTGGCACTCGGACTTGCAAGCGTGGGGATCTATGGCGTGATTTCGTATCTGGTGGGCCAGCGAACGCACGAAATCGGCGTGCGGATGGCGCTGGGAGCGAGACGCTCGGACGTGCTGGGTATGGTGCTGCGCGAAGGAATCAGGATCGCGCTCCTGGGCGTGGCGATTGGCGTGCTTGCAGCGCTGGGGCTCATGCGATTGCTGGCGAACCTGCTCTTCGGGGTGAGCTCGAGCGATCCGGCGACATTCGCGGCGGTCGCCATTTTACTCACGAGCGTCGCTTTGGCAGCTTGTTATCTGCCCGCGCGTAGAGCGACGAAGGTTGATCCAATAGTGGCGCTGCGATACGAATGAACAGATCGAGACTGGGGATGTAACGGAACAGAATGGACGCCCTGTTCACTGCCGAGATGGCCCCGCAACTCCGTGCGTTGCAAGGACGTAATCTGTTAGTTTTCTTGGATTTACAGAGGATATTTCTCGTCTTGTCAGCAGCTCCTGCCGCGACAAGATTCACTCCCACAAGGCACTCCAAAGGGAATACCCTGCCAACCTAACCGCAAGGCTGGATTTCTGTCTAATGACTCGGATGAAGGATAGCGTCGAGAGCGCCGTAGACAGCGACGCCATCGCCGTCGAGCGCACGCTCTCGGGCGATCGGGACGCCTATCGGGTTCTCGTCGAACGCCACAGCGCCAACCTCTTCCGCCTGGCCTACCGCATGACCGGGAACCGTCACGACGCGGAAGAAGTGGTGCAGGAGGCGTTCTTGCGCGGGTATCAGAAACTGGGACAATTCGCTTCGAGGAGCAATTTTGGAACCTGGGTCTACCGCATCGCGGCGAATTACGCGATTGACCGCGTGCGGCAACAGCGCCGCGAAGAAGCGCGCAAGGAAAAACCAGCGCGAGATGATTCAAGTGGGCAGGAGCTCGATCCGGTCGACTTCGTGAGGGATGAAAAGCCTTTACCGGAGCGGCTGACCTTGAATGCGGAGCTGCGGAACAAAATGAAAGAAGCGTTGCAAGCCCTGACAGTCGCCGAACGAACCGCATTTGTGATGCGGCACTGGGAAGGCTGCGCGATCGAGGAGATCGCCGGGGTGCTGAAATCCAATTCCGGCGCGACGAAGAATACCGTGTTTCGCGCGGTGCAAAAATTGAGACGGGCGCTCGAGCCTTTCGTGACAAAGGGTATGGAAGCAAGGGCGATGGGGCAGCAAGGATGAAGCACGCGAACGAAAACGAGTTGATCGGGTATCGCGAGGGTGAACTCTCGCAGCGAGAGGAAATCAGCGCGCATCTTGCGGGCTGCGCGGATTGCCGCCGAGAACTCGACCGGATCGATGCGGTGCTTGCCGCCCTGGACGCTCTCCCGGTCGAGGATCCCGGGGCGGACTATGGGCAGCGCGTGTGGCAGCAAATCGCACCGCGGCTCGGGGGCAGAGCCGCGCGTTGGCGGGATTCACTGCTGGGTATTCGCGAAGTGGCAGATTGGTTCGCGCCGCGAAGGTGGGCCGCCATCGGAGCGGTGGCAGTGCTTGTGGTCGCTGCGTTTGTTGCGGGTCGAATGACGAAGCACGCCGTGCGCGGAAGCGACACCGCCGATGCCGCGCGCGTGCGGGAACGTGTGCTGGTCGTGGCCGTGGGCGAGCACCTGGGACGCTCGGAGATGATGCTCATCGAGCTTTCGAATGCTGAGCCGAAGAACAGTAAACAAAACGTAGTGAATATCGGCGCCGAACAGCGGCGCGCGGAAGATCTACTCCAGGAAAATCGGCTGTACCGGCAAACCGCGCTGGAGGAAGGCGATGCGGCGCTCGCGAGCACGCTGGACGAACTGGAACGCGTGCTATTGGACGTGGCCAACGGCCCAAAGGAAGTGACCCTCGTGCAACTGGAGACGCTGCGGAAACGCATTGAAGCGCGCGGGATTCTGTTCAAAGTGCGTGTGGTGAGCAAGGAGCTGCGCGAACGGCAAAAATCAGCGGCGAAGCCTCCGGCGCAAAACGCTTCGGAAAAGAAAGAAGGGAAGAAAGCATGAATGTGGACAAAACAGTGATGAAGAGCCACGGAATCTGGGTCGCGTTGATGCTGCTGCTTGTTTCGCCGTTGATTGCGAGGCCCGCGAGAGCCGTGCGGCCTTTGCCGCAGAGCGCGCAGGAAGGACCGGCCGTCCTCGAGAGCGATCAGGAGCAGGCGCAAGAACAGCGCGACCGCGAACAAGAAAAACGGAATAGTGAACGAGACGAAAGGTTGGAACGCGAACAGGAAAAACGCGATCGCGAACAGAAACGAACCGATCGGCTGGAAGAATTGTATGACGCAGGCCGCGAGGCGCTCGACGACGAACGCTACGACAAGGCAGTTGCTAAGTTTGACGAGCTCGCAAAAATGAACGGCCCTCAAACGGATGCGGCGCTCTACTGGAAGGCGTACGCGGAGAACAGACTGGGAAAGCGGGACATTGCGCTCGCCACGATTGCGGATCTGAAGCGCCGCTTTCCGCAGAGCCGGTGGCAAAACGACGCCGGAGCGCTGGAGATCGAAGTGCGGCAGTCCAACGGGCAGAGCCCGCGTCCGGAAGACCAAAGCAGCGACGAACTGAGGCTTCTGGCGATTCAGGGATTGATGAACAACGCGCCGGAAAAAGCCATACCGCTGCTCGAGAAAAGACTCAACAGTAATGCCTCGCCGAAAGAGAAAGCGCAGGTGCTCTTCGTGCTGGCACAGAGCGATGAACCGCAGGCGGTCGTGATTCTCCAGCGCGTGGCCCGCGGGCAGAGCAATCCGGAAGTACAGCGCAAGGCGATCGAATATCTAGGAACGTTTGACAGCAAGGAATCGAGGCAGGCGCTGGCGAGCATTTATGCGTCGAGTAACGATCCCACGGTGAAGCGCGCGATTCTGCACAGCTACATGGTCGCGGGCGATCAACAAGATTTGTATGCAGCGGCGAAGGGAGAAAAAGATGCGCAGGTTCGCCGCGAAGCGATTCAGCAGCTTGGTCTGGTCGACGCGCCGAAGGAATTGGAAGAGCTGTACAAGACGGAGACCTCTCCAGAAGTGCGGGAAGATATTTTACAGGCGCTGTTTCTTTCGGGCGACGCTGGAAAACTCTCGGAAGCGGCGCAGAGTGAGAAAGATCCGAAGGTGCGGCGGACGGCCATCGAAAAGCTGGGGCTGATGGACGCGGAGGAAACTTCGGATACTCTGCAGAAAATATACGCGAAGGAAACCGATCGCGGTTTGCGAGAGGCGGTGCTGAATGCGTTTTTTCTGCAAGGAAACGCGCACGCGTTGATCGCGGTGGCGCGCGGAGAGCAGGATCCGGAACTCAAAAAAGCCGCGGTGCAAAAGCTGTCACTGATGGATTCGAAGGAAGCTACGGAATTTCTCATGGAAATCTTGCAGAAGTGAGGCGCGCTATGCGCAAGAAATTCTTTGTTCTTGGGGTGATGATCGCCGCCAGCTCCGTTCTGTTCGCGGCTCAACCAACATGGGTACAAGGCACCAACGATGATGCGCCGAAAGTTGTGAACGGGCGTGTGGAGACACGCGGAATTTCCGTATCACTGTCGCAAGAATTTCAAAGTCTGGTGGATAAAACTTCAGAACCGATTTGGGTGGGGTACACCGAGCCGCAGGTGACGGGAGATCGCTTGCTCTGCTGCGGAAATTACGACGTGATGAGAGATAAAGTGCACGGCCGCTGTGGGGATTGCCGGCTCGAAGGCAGGGACGACGGATCAAACGTGACGTCGAGCGATAGTGGAAAAGTCAGGCTGGAAGGAGCGCCGCGTATCGTTGTGCTCTTCCGGGTTGAGCAGAAGCAAATCGGCAAAATTCGTGTCGTCTCCGAGGACTGCACGCTCGATGCGGGCGGAAAAACCCTTGTTTGGTTCACGGGAGTGAAGCCAGCGGAGAGTGTCACGTGGCTCACTGGATTTGTTGCGGAAGAAAAGCGCCGAGGACATGGCAAGCAGGGAACGGACGACGAGGCGCTGACAGCGATCGCGATGCACGAGGACGTAGCAGCGGATCGCGCTCTGGAGTCTTTCGTCACGCCGGACAAGCCGCAGGAGCTGCGAGAGCAGACGGCCTTCTGGCTGGGGGAGGCGCGCGGCAAAACAGGGTTGGCCGCGCTCGAGAAGATGGCCAAAGATGATCCGAGTCCGGATGTGCGAGAACAGGTTTCTTTCGCTTACTCGGTGAGTCACGAGCCGGGAGCGCTGGGCGACATGATTCGAATGGCTCATGACGATGGAAGCGCGCAGGTGCGCGGGCAGGCGCTTTTCTGGCTCGCGCAAAAAGCTGGAGAGAAAGCAGTAGGGGCGATCAAGGGAGCGATCGAGAACGATCCGGACACCGAAGTGAAGAAGCAAGCTGTTTTCGCGCTGAGCCAATTGCCGGAGGACGAAGGCGTGCCAAAATTAATTGAAGTGGCACAGACGAACCGCAACCCCGAAGTGCGGAAACAGGCGATGTTCTGGCTCGGGCAATCCGAGGATTCACGGGCACTCGCGTTTTTTGAGAAAGTGCTGACGCAATAAGAAGAGAGCAGTCCGTCGCCAGTCTACAACTCGAGGGGCTTGAGCGGGACATGCTGAGAAGCGAGGAGTAGCTCACCGCCGAAGGCACAGTCGGTTGGGCGGCGGCCCAGGGCCTCCTCGGCGGAGAGGCGCGCGAGATCGGGATTGTTATTTTCCTGCGAGAGATGCGCGAGGACGAGAAAACGCGCGCGCGCGTCGAAACCTTCTGGATCAGAAAGATATTCGCTGACAGCGTGATTCGATAGATGGCCGGTTCGGCTGAGGACGCGCTGCTTGACGACCCAGGGATAAGGACCGACCTTGAGCATGTCGAGATCGTGATTGGATTCAAGAACCAAACAATCGGCGTCGCGAAGATGGACCTTGACGAGTTGGGGCATGTACCCGAGGTCGGTGACAATCGCGAGCTTGGTGCCGTTGGTGCAGAAAGTGAAAGCGACAGGATCGGCGGCGTCGTGGGGAATGCCGAAGGCGTGAACCTCGATGTCACCCACAGTGAAGGATTGTCCCGCATGGATCGCCTCGACGCCGCGGAGCCGCTTGCCAAGAGTATTGGGAAGAATACGCTGCATGGCATCCATAGTTGGCTCGGTGACGTAGAGCGGAGCTTTCCAGAGTCCGAGCATCTGCGGCAGCCCGCCGCAATGGTCGGTGTGCTCGTGCGTGATGAGGATGCCGTCGAGGTGATCGACGGCTTGTTCAACGGCGGCAAGGCGGGCGAGCGTTTCGCGTTTGCCGAGTCCGGCGTCAATGAGGAGGCGGGTGCGCTGCGTCTCGAGCAAGGTGATGTTGCCCGAGCTGCCAGACGCCAAGATGGATACCCGCAAGCCGATCGGTTGCCCCCTCGAAAAAACCCTCAGGCCTAAAGGCCTCAGCTACAACCACCGCAAAACAAATTTTCTGAATGATGGCAGAGCGTTTCACGGCCGTCAACGCAAAAGAGAGATTACAATATACGTGAGATGAGAATTGCCGCGCGAACGGAAAACGTTCCGAATCGAATTGTCAGTGACGGATTCGCCGTCATCACTGACGCTTTTGGCAGCAATGAAATGGCGGTCCTCGCAGAGGAGCTGGAGCGCTCGAATCTTCCTCGCAGCAAGGCTGGCATACGTCACGCGATGAGGCATGGTGGTGTTGCTGCGTTAGCCCTAGACCAACGCCTTCTTGGAGTTGCGAGAGAGGTTTTAGGTCGTCAAGCGCTTCCGTATCGTGCGACGCTTTTCGACAAATCGCCGATTTCCAATTGGCTCGTGGTGTGGCATCAGGACACGGCTTTGCCATTGCGAGAGCGACGCGAAACACGTGGTTGGGGGCCCTGGTCCGTGAAAGATGGTGTGGACTATGCGCATGCTCCAGCGAAGATTCTCGAGCACGTTCTAGCGCTGCGCGTTCATTTAGACGACTCGACAGCAGCCAATGGGCCTTTGCGGGTTTTGCCGGGGACTCACACTCTCGGTGTACTGACCGACGAGGCAATCCATAGTCTTTCTAAAGAAATAGAAGCGGTCGATTGTCCGGTTCCGCACGGCGGAGTTTTAGCAATGAGGCCGCTTATTGTGCATGCGTCTTCCAAATCGCGAGTCGCGAATCCCCGGCGAGTCCTACATATTGAATACGCCGCTTCAGCCGCTGTTGATAGTGGTTTGGAATTGGCCGTCGCCTGAAAAACCCATCCGCGTTAACAAGACAAGCGCGAGCGATCGATAGAGAAACCGTTGAGGGGGCCGAGGACGGTGACGGCGATACGCTCGGGGTGAAAAAACTCCTGGGCGAGAGAGTGGACTTCTTCGCGCGTGACAGCTTCGATCGAGGCGAGAATGTCGTCGAGCGTGTAAAAGCGGTCGAAATAGAGTTCCTGGCGAGCCAGGTTGGTCATGCGGGCACTGCTGGATTCCAGAGAGAGCATGAGCGAACCCTTGAAATGATTTTTGGCGCGCAGGAGCTCTTCTGGGGGGACGGGCGATTCCTTCAAGGCGCGGAATTCCTTGATGGTGAGATCGATGACTTGGCCGATGCTTTCCGTCGAAGTGCCGGCGTAAACGGTAAGCATGCCGGCGTCGGAATAAGGAGTGATTTCGCTGAAGACGGCGTAGGCAAGGCCGAGTTTCTCGCGGATATTCTGGAAGAGACGGGAAGACATGCCGCCGCCGAGAAGATTGTTGAGGACCGCGACCCCGAAGCGGCGCTCGTGGGCGAGAGGAAACGACGGGACGCCGATACAGAGATGAACCTGCTCGAGGTCGCGCTTCGTCTCGAGCTGAATCAGCGCCTGGGTCGAAGGAGCGGCGTGATTCTCGCAGGCGCCCGCGGGTTTGAGAGCGGCGAATTCGCGCTCGGCAAGCTCGAGAATGCGCTCGTGAGTAACATTGCCAGCGGCGGTCAGAACTATGTGGTCTGGGGCAAACCAACTGCAAAAGCGATTGCGCAGGGGTTCACGCGCAAATTTCTTCACCGTGCCCGGGGTGCCGAGAATGGGGCGCCCGAGCGAGTGATCGGGCCAGAAACCGCTGGTGAACAGTTCCTGAAGAAGGTATTCGGGATTGTCCATGTCCATCTTGATTTCCTCGAGGACAACCTGGCGCTCCTTCCGGATGTCTTCGGAGTCAAACAGCGGCCGAAGAACGAGATCGGAGAGAACATCGAAGGCGATGGGGAGATGTTCGTCGAGGACCTTGGTGTTAAAGCAGATCTGCTCCTTGGAAGTGAAGGCGTCCAGCATGCCGCCGACGGAATCCATTTCGCGGGCGATGGCCTCGGCGGAGCGGCGCTCGGTGCCCTTGAAAACCATGTGCTCGATGAAATGAGCGAGGCCGTTTTCCTCAGGAAGTTCGCGGCGGGAACCATTGCGGATCCAAAGGCCGACGGAGACCGAGCGGACGTGGGGCATGGTCTCGGTGAGGACCGCGAGTCCGTTAGGAAGAACATGCTTCTGAATGTCGCGCGCTTCCGTGGCCATTTTGTTATCTTCGCACACGGCATGCGGAATTGCCATTCTGTGCAAGTAGAGCAACAAGAAGCCGCAATGGGATTGACGGCCCTTCACGTGTCGAGTAACTTGCCGCTAGCCGGATGAAATTCAATCGGGGGCCGCAATGCCGAATACCGATGTGCCCGTCTACGCCTTAAGAGTTCCCTTGCTCGTAGCTCGCGATGGGCTGCGCGTCCGGGAAGACGTGCTATACACGAACGCCAAGGGTGAAGATCACGAGCGGAGCCGGAAACGCTCGGAAGCTGCATTGGTCAAGGTACGAGATATCATGCCGGGTGTGTTGGAGCCCAATGAGGCAGTACTCTACATTTTCAAGTGTCAGGCGCCACTCAGCGCGTTCGAGCAGTTCATGTTGGGCTGGCACGCCTACTTCCTCACTGCGACGACGCTCGTGCTCACGAATCTGAGGCTCATGCACTTCAGCGTGGATTCCCGCGGCAATTGGACCCAAACATTGAAAACGGCCCGCTGGGGAGACATCAGCGAAGCGAAAATAAAAGGGCTGCTTAATCGCATGCTGAGGCTGAAGTATGCAAACCGGAAAAAGGAAAACTATTGGAGAATTCAGCGCAAAGACGCCAAGAAGGTAAAGGATATTCTGGCGGCGGTTATGCCGGCGAGCCGCAGTGAGGCCACGACCGCAGAGGGCATGACGTCGTTGTGCCCCGACTGCCGTGCGTCGCTCACGCCAGGCGTCTATCGGTGTAATCAATGCGGACTCGCTTTCCGAGATGAAAAGACTCTCTTGAAGTGGACGCTGCTGATGCCAGGTGGCGGATACTTATACGCCAAGATATGGTTTCTGGGAGTCCTTGGATTCGTGTTTGAAGGAGCATTTCTCCTCGTGACACTCTCATTTGCCCTGATGGCTTTGGGCATTTTGCCTGTACATGCTGATCAAGCCGGACGAACGCCATCACCAACGGAGTTGTGGATGACGACGGCGTTTTTTCTCCTATTTGTTGCCTTTCAGAAATTATTGGAATTCCACCACAGCCGGCGTGTGATACGGAGCTTCCGGCCGCTCCGACGGCCGGGACAAAACTAGACAGATATCAGGACTTAGCGTCCCCCGAGCGGAAAGAATCTGAATCCAAAATAGCCAACAGGATGGCCGGCGCTATAAGAGTGTTTCGGCGGGATTGAGGCGGCCGTACTCACTGGTGTAGTGAAGGGGTGCGTCGCAATAGGTGCCCTTTTCGCGCTGGTACACTTCGCAGGAATCGAAGGGCTTGGAATAAATGTGGATGCTCACGGCACGCTCGTTGAATTCGGGAAGATTGAGCACCTGGTGGACGGGCTCGAGAGGATTGACATAAGCGGGATGAGCGGCGTCCATTTCATAGATTTCGGTGGGAAGGATGCGGCAGGTGCCATGGGAGGCATCGCGCTGGTCAACCCGGAAATTCTGGACTTTCAGTCGGCCGATGGGCGTGGCCATCCAGCAATTCTGGCCGCGATGATTGTGGATGCGGCTGGCCTGGCCAGTTTCCCAGCAGATGGTCAAACACTCGAAGACATTGTTGCGGAAGATGAGATTGCGGGTGTAATTGCCCTTGGAGAAAAAGAGATACTTGTCGAGAGTTTCCGGGAAAACGGAATGGCGAAGAATGTAGTTCTGAACGTTTTCGAGGGTGAATTCGCGCTCAGGGATGACGGCCAAGCCTTTGACCCAGTCGGCGATGGCGAGTTGTTCGGTGGCTAGTTGTTTGTTCATGATTTGCCTCACGTTCGAGTGCGGCCGCGCAGCGCGGCGGCCGCCAGGGCAATCGGGAAATCGTGAGCCTTCCTTGGTGAAGGAATTATAGCGCCGAACGGGGAGGAAGCAAGAAGGCAAGGAAAAGCGGTACTCTGATGACTGACGAATGAGGGAACTTGAGATCAACGATCAAGCTGAAACGATAAAGATGGAACTCCTTGGAAAATCGAGAGAAGAGCTGCGCGAGCTTTGCACGGCGATGGGTCAGCCGGCGTATCGCGGCGGGCAGATTTATCACGCGCTGTATGCCGAACGGAAATTTGAGTTCGGAGTGATCACGAATCTTCCCGCTGCGCTGCGAGAACGATTGGGGAAGACAGCCAGAATCTCACTGCCTGGAGTAAAGCGTCGATTTGCATCGGCGGATGGGTCAGTGCGGTATTTGTTCGAGCTAAGAGAGGAGGAAAAGAAAGAACAAGAAGAATTCAACACAGAGAAAACAAGGAGCACAGAGGCCGCAGAGAAGAAACGAGCGGCGGCAAAACCGGTGTTTGTGGAAGCGGTGTTCATGCCGAGCGAGGGGCGGCAAACGATTTGTATCTCCACGCAAGCAGGCTGCGCCGTGGATTGCCAGTTTTGCTTGACGGCACAGTTGGGACTCATCCGGAATCTCACGCCCGGAGAGATTGTGTCGCAGGTTTTGTTGCCGCTCGAGGAGCACAAGGCGGAGTTGGCGCCGCAGACAAATATTGTCTTGATGGGACAAGGAGAGCCGCTGTTGAATTTCGATGCGGTGATGGCGGCGGTACGGATCCTGCTCGACCCGGAGGGCGTGCGGCTTTCGCCTAAGCACATGACGCTTTCGACGAGCGGGATCGTGCCTGGAATCGAAAAGCTGTCGCAAGAGAAGGTGCGGCCGAAGCTGGCGATCTCGCTGAATGCGTCGAATGACGAACAGCGAGACAAACTGATGCCGATTAACCGGAAGTATCCGCTTGGCACATTGCTAGAGGCTTGCAAGCAGTATCCTTTGCGAACGTGGGAACATTTGACGTTCGAGTATGTGCTGCTCGGCGCGGTGAATGATTCGCCGGAGGATGCGCGGCGAGTGGTCAAACTCCTGGCGCCGTTGAAGAGCGTGAAAGTGAATTTGATTCCCTGGAATCCGGGGGAATTGCCGTACTGGGAGCCGAGTGAAGAGCGCATCGAAGAATTCCGCCGCGTGCTGAACGATAAAGGGGTCCCGGCGTTCGTAAGGTACTCGCGGGGGCGCGATGTGATGGCAGCGTGCGGACAATTGGCGCTGAAAGACGCGGATAATTCCAGATTGACAGTCATCGGCAAAGGATTGCAAGGGAGTGGAAGCAGGGGAACAACCTGAGCGGTTTGCTGACTATTGAGTCTAGATAGCTTTGCCCGCCAAGGCCCCCGAAGAAAGACAAGGGGGTACCCACCCCCGGGTGTTTTCGCCAAAGAGTGCGTAAGGAACAGAAAATAAAGCAGTAAACAAAAAGCGACCTGCAAAAGAGTGTGTAACAATGTCAAAACAAATGAGTTATAAACCGTTTGTTTTGACATTTGTGGGATAAGAATGCGAAACACTATCAAAACAAAGAACATAAGAGTCATGCACTTGCAAACCTGGGGAAAAGAGTGCGTAAGTGATTGCGGCAACAGGAGATTCTGAGATTACGCGGGCTTAAAAAGAAAAAGCCGCGAGACGATGCCCACGACCGACAAGATAAACCGGAATTTCCTATACTGTTACCTAGTCTCTATATACCCGATTCAGATAATAAAGTCAAGGTTTTTTCGAAGGTTAAGTATGACGGGTGTTTAGTCGGGACTTTCCCCAACGCTGAAGTAGGTGCAGTCCGGATGGTGAAACGCCAATGCGCTTACGCTGGCCTCCGGATCCATCATGAATCCTTCCGTGAGCTGCACGCCGATTTCCTCCGGCCGCAACAACTTCCAAATCGCCGCCTGATCTTCCAGATCGGGACACGCGGGATAGCCGAAGCTATAACGCTTCCCGCGGTATCGCGAGGTAAACCGTTGCGCCATCGTCATCTCGGGGGGATCAGGAAAGCCCCAGTCCTCACGAATTCTCCGGTGCAGCCATTCCGCGCAACCTTCCGCCGTCTCGATCGCCAGAGCCTGCAGCCCGTGCGACTTAAAATAATACCCCGCGTTCTTCGCCTTTTCCGAGCGATCCCTTACTCCTTCCCCCGCGCTAACCACAAACATCGCCAGATGATCGCGCCGGCCACTTTGCGGAGGCAGGACGTAATCGCTCAAGCACAGGAAATCGCCCAGGCGCTGCCGTTTGAAGTGAAACGTATGCAGGGGCTCCTTGGCGCCCGCAGTAAACAAATGCAGCGAATCTCCTTCCGCTTCCGCTTCGAAGAACTGCCACACCGCGCGGATCTTCATGAACTCCGCGGCTTCCCGCTTCACTTCTTCCATGCCTTCGAATAATTCGACAGCTTTCGGTTCGCGCGCCGCGAACTGCTTTTCGAAATCGCCGCGATATCCCATGTGCCGTCCGAACAGCATGAACGGATTGATATAACTCCAGACCTCCCGCAGGTCCGGCACGAGCCGCACCTTGCGGTCGAGCGCCGCGACGCCGGGGATGGGCAGATCCGCGCGGACGCGCGGGGAGCGTTTCACCTCCGGCATCGTTTTCACGGTCACGGTTGTGGTTACGCCAAAGCCATTCCCTGAAGACGTATGCGCGCGCACCACCGTTTCCCGCGTCGCGGGGTCCATCAGCTCGTTCATCAGCCGGAGCCCGGTCATCGCATCTTTTGCGTAGCACACCGCGTGGCCGTAGCTCGGCGCAATCTTCGTCTCCGTGAATTTTCCCGAAAGCGCCGCGCCCCCCACCAGCAGCGGGATCTCGATGCCGGCATCTTTCAGGTCGTTCGCCGTTATCACCATCTGTTGCGCGCTTTTTACCAACAGTCCGGAGAGTCCAATAGCGTCGGGTCTATGCTCCTGAAATGCCTTGATCAGCTCTTCCGGCGGCACTTTAATTCCCAGGTTCACGACCTCGTAGCCATTGTTTTTCAAAATGATTTCTACGAGGTTTTTCCCTATGTCGTGAACATCGCCCTTGACCGTGGCCAGCACGACTTTGCCGCGCTTCGCGGTGTCTGCTTTTTCCATGAACTGCTCGAGATGGCTGACCGCGGCCTTCATGGCTTCCGCCGATTGCAGCACTTCCGCGACGATCAGTTCGTTGGCATTGAACAGCCGACCAACCTCCGCCATCCCTTTCATCAGCGGGCCATTCACGATATCCAGTGGGTTCACGCCTTCACCGCGCTTGCGTTCCAAGTCCTCGACCAGCCCGTCACGCGTGCCTTCGATGATGTAGTTCGCCAACCGCTCGTCCAGCGGCAAGTCCGCGGCCCGCGTTTTTTCCTTTTTCTTTGCGGTTCGGAAATGTTCCGTTATCGCCACGATGTGATATTGATTCACCGCCGCGCGCTGTTCTTTATTCTGCTCGCGCCAGTCCGCGGGCACATCGCGCAACAGAGTCGCTCGCGGATGTTCGCTGGGCACGTCCTTTGGCGGGTGCGAAAAGAGCAAGTTCTCCGCCAGCCGACGTTCGTGCTCGGGAATCGACGCAAACCGTTCGAGTCTCTCTGTATTTACGATTGCCAGGTCCAGCCCCGCCTTCGTGCAGTAATACAGAAACACCGAATTGACCACTTCGCGCGCCCCAGCCGGCAACCCAAAGGAAACATTGGAAATCCCCAGGATTGTCCGCACATCAGGCAACGCCTGTTTGATAAGCCGGATGCCTTCGACGGTTTCGACCGCTCCGCCGATGTAATTTTCGTCGCCCGTCGCGCAGGGAAAAACCAGCGGGTCGAAGATAATGTCCTCCGGCGCCAGGCCGTACTTTCCCGTCAGCAGCTTGTAGCTGCGTTGGGCGATCTCCCGCTTTCGTTCCCGCGTGAACGCCTGCGCCTGCAATTTATCTTCGTCGATGCATCCCACTACCACCGCCGCACCATAATCGTGCGCGAGCGGCACCACTCGTTCGAATTTCTCTTCGCCGTCCTCCAAATTGATCGAATTGATGATCGCTTTGCCCTGGCAGTACGTCAGCGCCAGTTCAATCGCCGTTGGATCGGTGGTGTCGATCATCATGGGGGCTTTTATTTTGCGAATCAGCTTCTCGTAAAACGGAGGAATGTCTTTTTTCTCCTCGCGTTCCGTGCTTTGGAGGCACACGTCCACGATGTGCGCCCCTCCGCGCACCTGGCGGCGCGCAATTTCAGTCGACTCTTCCCACTTTTCCGCCGCCACCAAGTTCTTGAACAAGCGTGAGCCGATGACGTTTGTCCGCTCGCCCACCAACAATGGCCGCGTCTGGTCGTCAGCCTCGATCGATTCAATCCCCGAATACACCGCACGGTGCGCCTCCGCCGGACGCTGCCGCGGCTTCTTTCCCTCCACCATTTGCGCAATGGCGCGAATGTGCTGTTCGGTCGTCCCGCAGCATCCGCCAACAAGATTAAGCCAGCCGTGATCGATGAATTTCTCAAGCTGGACCGCCAGTGAAGTGGGAGTCTCCAGGTACTTGCCTTCTTCGTCCGGCAATCCCGCATTGGGGTAGCACGACACAAACTCACCGGTGAGTTGGCTCAGCGTTCGGATGTGGTCGGTCATGAACTCCGGTCCCGTCGCGCAATTCATCCCAAACGCCAGCGGCTTGGCGTGCCGCAACGACGCCCACATGGCTTCGATCGTCTGGCCTGCGAGCATCGACCCCATCGGCTCGATGGTCACCGAAACGATGAACGGCACCTGCGTCCCGAACTCTCTGGAAAGTTTCTGAATCGCTAAAATTGCGGCCTTGATGTTGCGCGTGTCCTGGCTCGTCTCGATCAAGAGAAAATCCACTCCGCCTTCGACCAGCCCGCGCGCCTGCACGTAATAGGCCTCCCGCAATCCAGCGAATGTCACGCCTCCTGTGACGGTAATCGCCTTCGTCGTCGGGCCCATGGAGCCGGCCACGAATCTTGGCTTGGCCGCAGTGCTTAGCTCATCGGCTGCCTGCCTTGCTAATTCCGCCGAACGCTTGTTCAAATCATGGGCCTCTGCCGCCAGACCGTACTCCGCGAGCACAATCGGCGCCCCTCCGAAACTGTCCGTTTCGACAATGTCCGAACCCGCCTCGAAATACTTCCGGTGAATATCGAGCACGACGTCCGGCCGCGTTCGGACAAGATTTTCATTGCACCCCTCAAGCGCAGCTCCGCCGAAGTCTGCCGCCGTCAAATGCCGCTGTTGCAGCATGGTGCCCATGGCGCCGTCCAGCACCAGGATCCGCTCGGTCAGAAGCTCTCTAAGCTTCTTGTTTGACTCTTCAAATTTACGCATTCTCGCGAAAGTCGGTGCTCCTCCTCGGACTTCCTAGTTCCTTTGGACCTTACTGGGGGGAAGGCCGGGAATTGCCTACACCCCTATTTTACGCGGGAATGCGCCGGATTCGAACGCTCCTGCAGCGAAGGTGCTCTTTTTACGCTTGAATGGTTATTAGGCGGTTCTAATCACCAGAATCCTGCCCCAGACACCGTTCTTGACCTATCCTAAGGCCCTTGGTCCTCTCCCTGAATGAGCCGTAACAATCAGTAACAATTCGAGAACAGCCGCTCCGCTGCCTCTTGCTCCTTAGGGCTATTTTCACTACCCTAACGGGCAGTGGCTACTACTACTAAGAAGGCATCATCCAAACTAACCGTTTGCCTGCTCTCGCCGCACCCCCTAGTGCTGAGCGAGTTCGAGCGGCTTCTCGAAAAGGCGCAATTCAAAGTGATTTCCAAGCAATTGGCATCCATGCTCGCCCCTGACCTTCGCAACATGGAGCCGCCCCGCGCGCAGGTATACGTCATTGACGCGCATGCTGCCCGCCCCGCTACCGGCGCTCTGCTCGCCAATATTCTTGAACGTTATCCCGAGGCACGGCTCATCGTCGTCGGGGAGCAGCACGATGATGCTAATAGCTACTCACTCCTCCGGCTTGGCGTGAAGGGCCTCCTCACTTATACCGAAGCGCGCGACCAATTGATTCGTGCTCTGCCCCTTGTCGTCAACGGTGGATTCTGGGTTCCGCGCCAATTGCTCTCCGGCTTTGTTGATTCCATACTCACCGGCCAGGGGCGCCGCCTCAAGACCGATTCCGTCACCAATCTCAGCCGCCGAGAGCAGGAAGTCCTCGATTCGCTCCTCGAAAATCTTTCCAACAAAGAGATTGCCAGCCGGCTCAATATCGCCGAGCGTACGGTCAAGTTCCATGTTTCTAATCTCTTGAATAAATTCGGCGTCCGCCGCCGCGCCGATCTTATCCTACTCACCTTTCAGCGCCGCTTGTCCCAGGCCTGATGCCAATGCAAATTAAGCGATTTGCTGGGAAAAAGTTTTCCATCATTGTGTGCAGTGCAGGTTCTGTAGATCGTGCCCGCCGCGCCACGCAGCCGCGGACTTTCGCGGGCACGTCTTCTCTTAATCAGAAATCTTGAACCGAATAATGCACCAGAGCGCCTGGAAGCCATCCTTCCAGGTAATCTTCTTTCCCTCTTCGTACGTGCGCCCCGCATAGCTGATGGGCACCTCGTAGATCCGCCACTTGCCCTTGGCGATTTTCGCCGTAATCTCCGGCTCGAATCCAAACCGGTTTGACTTGATCTCGATGCCCTTGAGCACTTCCTTGCGAAACGCTTTGTAGCAAGTCTCCATGTCGGTCAGTTTCAAATTCGTGGAAATGTCGGAAAGCAGCGTAAGAAATTTGTTCGCCACGTAGTGCCAGAAATAGTGCACCCGCTGGGGTCCGCCGAGGAACCGCGAACCGTACACGACGTCCGCTCGCCCGTCAAAAATCGGTTCCAGCAGCTTCTCATAGTCCCGCGGGTCGTATTCAAGGTCCGCGTCCTGTACCAACACGATATCTCCCGTTGCCTCAGCGAATCCCCGCCGCAGCGCCGCACCCTTTCCTTGATTTTGCGGCTGAAAGCAAAACCGCAGATCTTCCAGCGCTACCCGGTCGCCGCCATCTTGCGCAGCAACCCCAAACTCTCCGTTCGTCTTCCGAGAGGCCATGTTTTCGAGGATTTGCCGTGTTCCGTCCGTCGAGCAGTCATCCACAACGATCACTTCTTTTCGAATCTCCGTGTCCAATACCCGCCGCAGAATCTCTTCGATCGTCGATCTCTCGTTGTACACCGCAATGACGATCGAGACCTTTGGATTTTCGAGTGCGGATGGATTGCGCCGTTGATGTGGCATCTTGGGATTAGGATTGTAGCGGCCCTGCGTCGCGCGAGTAAAGGCGCCACATGGCGGGTAACGCGCCAGTTTCCGGTTACCGGATTAATCAGGCGCTACTTCGTAGGCGAAAAATCCGTTGGATGCATGTACGTCGCGTCTACTTTTTCCACCAGCTTATCGGCCTGCTCGGATTTCGCCATCTCCTGAAACTCCGGGTCGGATCGCATCGCGTCCCAGTTCTCTTTCGCTTCCTCCCGGCTAGGATGAGCCAATATATAGATGAATGTGTTGTCCGAAGCAGGAGCATCCTCGGGAATCCAGTAGCCCACAGCTTTCAGATCGTGTTTGCTGAGTAGCTTTGAAGCTGTGTCACGAAACCGTGACTCCAGCGCCCTTAATTTGCCCGGCACAGCATGATAAACCCGAAGCTCGAAGACGCGATTGCTATCGGCCCTCCGTATCAGTGGGGCGCCAATCAGACCGACCGCTTGAACGCTGAGACCTGGAATGAGCAAGTTCTCCATCGAATGAGCAAGTTCTCCATCGGAATCGCACGTTCGCACTGGGCGTACTGGAACACCCGGCTGACGTTTGCGCGCGGTAGATGCCGGAAATCTCTATTTTTGGCCGTTGCATTTTTCGCAACGCCGTCTTACCATCGAGCCATTCTGGGTAGGGTCAGGCGAGGGTACCTGCCCGCATCCCGCTGTCCGCGAGAATCTGCCTGGCTCCGGAGTCTAGCTCCCTTGGTTTGTGAGGAGGGTCTCGGAAACCGGAAGTGGAATCTGGGAATTCTAGAGGAAGGCATCATCCCGATGACTAGTGTCGCGCATCTTAACAGAAAGCCGCGCCCATCCAACGGCTTCAGCACCATCGAGCTGGCAGTCACGTTGGGAATTATTCTCGTTGTCACGGCGATAGCCATTCCTTCCTTTTTGAATACCTACCGCATGTACCAGCTGTCCGACGCCGCCTCGCGGGTCGCGGGCATATTGAAATCCACGCGACTCGAAGCTATTCGCAGGAACACCCCCGTGCCCTGCATGATTACCCAAACCGCCGCCATCCCCCCCCTGACGAGAATCTGGACAGACTCGAACAAGGACTCTGCCGAGGACCCAGGCGATGCTCGAGTTCACCTCACTGACGCGGTTAACCTAATAGGTGCGGGAAGCGTGCCGGGCACCGGTGCGCTGGCTGCCGCAGTCGGTGCGCAAACGCTGACCACGCCGCCGTTGGCTAATGCCACGATAAACTTTGACCAGCGCGGTGCTGGGAATGTTAATGCAGTGTATTCGCTGTACATTGCCAATTCCAATGCTCTCGACATTGGCTATCGAGCGCTGATTCTGTTTCCTTCGGGTTCCATACAAATCTGGCAAGCCGATGGCCAGGGTAATTGGCGCTTCCTCAAATAGAAGAGACGGAAATCTCATGCAAAAAGATTTCTGAAGGATTTCGATAATCAACCCGGTTTCACCCTCATCGAACTCATGATCGCGATGCTCGTGAAGATGGTTGGTTTGGTTGCTGACGCGGTGCATAGACCTGCTTGCCGGTACAAGGAATGGCCCAGCTGCGATTAGATAGCCTTTACCCGGGTCATAACCCGGCTCGGATCTTGGGTGATGGTCAGATAACTGTGCATCAGTTCCTCGAAGGTTCGCAGGCTGTGGTCTCCGTGGACAGACCGAGCGGAGCTGGTTGTTGTGCAGTAGTTCGGCCAGCTTCCCGGGCGTCCACGCGGTCATTCTGGTTGCCTTCCTGCAGCAAGGCATTCCGACGCGGATCGGAGACCACCACTTTCGTGACATGGGGTTTCAGGAGGTAGTACAGCCAGGCAGAGCAGGTTGTTCCTTCCTCAAAAGTGACGTGCACGTTTCCGTGTAGCCCGTCGATAAACTGCAGAATCATGCTCGCTTTCGTCTCGATGACACATTCCATCACGATCTTCCCGGCATCACTCCTGACGGCAATCGAAATGCTTTCCTTGTGCACGTCCATGCCGATATATTTGGTGCTGGTCATAAAGGGTGTTCCTTTCCGGAGGAGTTGAGTTCAGCACTCAAAACTTACCCCAGGGCACCCTTTTATGTTGCGTCGGATATTCAGAAACTGACCCACCCTCACATGGTGCCGGCGGGATGGCGCTTCCTGCTTTCACCTTTGGATGGTTCCCGGGTATCCTTATACTTTCTTTGGCTTATTTATGCCGACTTTCTACGTTCAACAATTCGGCTGCCGTGCCACTCAAGCCGACGGCGCCGCCATCGAGCGTCAATTGCTCGAGCGCGGCTGTTCTGTCGCGCCCGAAGCTTCCTCCGCGGATTTCGTCGTCGTGAACACCTGCACGGTCACTGCGGCTGCCGACGCCCAGGCTCGCGACGCCATTCGCAAGATCCATGCAGTTAATCCCGCCGCTCGCGTGATCGTTACCGGGTGTTACGCCCAGCGCGTCCCGGAAGATCTCGCTGCTCTCCCCGGAGTCTCCTGGGTGGTGGGCAATTCTCACAAACCACAAATCCCTCAGCTCATTGGTGCCCTCTCGCGGCCCCAGCGTGCGGTGGTAGGTAACGATTTCTTCCCTGCGACCTCACTCGACTCTGAACCTCTTTCCCTCTCTCACGCGCCCGCCAAAATCCTCACGGGCGACATTTTCGAACGCTCCGAATTCCTCGCCGCTCCCGTCCTCGGCGGAGAGGGGAATCACACCCGCCCCACGCTCAAGATCCAGGACGGCTGTAACAGCCGCTGCTCCTACTGCGTGATTCCTTTCGTGCGCGGTAAGAGCCGCAGCCTCCCGCCCGAGGCCGTTCTCCACGAAATCCGCAGCCTCACCGCCTCCGGTTTCCGCGAAATAGTCCTTAGCGGAATCAACCTCGGCACGTACGGTCGCGACCTTTCCCCCCGCATCGAATTTTCCTCGCTCCTGCGCCGCATCCTCGGAGAAACTTCCGTCGAGCGTCTCCGCATCAGCTCCATCGAACCCCTTGACGTCACGCACGACCTTGTCGACCTCTTTGCGTCAACCGATCGCATCGCGCAGCACTTCCACATGCCGCTGCAATCCGCTTCCAACCGCATTCTTGCCGCCATGCACCGCTGGTACCGCGCCGAGCTCTACGCCCGCCGCGTCGCGCTAATCCGCGAACGCTTGCCTCAGGCTGCCATCGGCGCTGACGTCATCGCCGGCTTCCCTAGTGAAACGGAAGCGGACCACGCCGCCACGCTTGCTTTCATCGAAGCACTGCCTTTCACCTACCTTCACGTTTTCTCTTTTTCCGTCCGCCCCGGCACCAAAGCCGCCTCGCTTCCCAACCATGTCCCTGGTCACATCATCAAGCGCCGCGCCCGCGAACTCCGTGCCCTCGGCGAAGCCAAGGGCGCCGCCTTCCGCCGGTTACAACTTGGCCGGTCTCTCCGCGTCCTTACCCTCCGCCGGGAAGAATCCACCGACGTGTCATCCGATTCGAGCACACCGGCACTTTCGACCAATTACCTGCGCATCCGCGTTCGCGGAATTTGGCGTGCTAGTACTTGGCTAGATGTTCAGATTCTTTCTGTGGAAGTGAACTACCTCGTGGGTGAGTATGAAGCCTCTCTCTGCTCTCAACCTGCTTCCGGCCTTCGCGAAACCTCTGCGTACTCGGCGTCTCTGCGTTAGCCTTTTCTTTCAACTCTTAACTTTCGAATATCACCTGCGCATACGCCTGCGCAGCCGTATGCGTGATGCTCAGCGCGATGCTTTTCACACCCAACCGCTCCCCAATCTTTCTCGCCTCACCCGCAAGCGTAAGCGTTGGCCGCCCACCTTTCTGCCGCACAACTTCAATGTCCACCCACCGCACGCCTCGGCTCCAGCCCGTCCCCAGGGCCTTCATCGTTGCTTCCTTTACGGCAAACCGCCCCGCGTACCGCTCATACTTGTTCTTGAATCGCTCGCAATACTCTCTTTCCTTCGCCGTGAAGATCCGCCGCAGAAACACTTCGCCATGCCGCTCGATCGCTCCTCGAATGCGCTCCACTTCCGCAATGTCTATGCCCATGCCAACGATCACTGATTGGCCCTCCCGCGGCCACCCTCAATTCATTACCGATTATAATGGGTAAGCCATGACACGCGCGCAAACGCTTCGACCAGAACGCCGAGTTCGCAAGAATTCCGTGCCTCCCGCGTCTCAGAGCCATTGGACGGAACGCACTTCACGCGGCATTCGCATCCTCCAGGTCGATGCTCTGAACAAACTCCCCTGGGTTGTCCACGGCTTTAGCACGCGCCCCGGAGGAGTAAGTGACGACCACGGCGAAAAAGTCCTAAAACTCGGCTTCACCGACTGGGACACCCGTGAAAATGTTCTAGAAAATCGCCGCCGCTTCCAATCCGCTCTCGGCGCAAACGATCTGACTCTTGTCACAATCAAGCAATTTCATTCCGACGTTATCCACGTCTTCGACACCGCGCCACCCGAACCCTGCCGCGGCGACGCTTCTGCCAGCCGCAGGCCGGGCCTCCTCCTCGGGGTGCAAACCGCCGACTGCGTTCCCATTCTTCTCGTCGATCCCCAAACTCGAGCCGTCGCTGCCGTTCACGCAGGATGGTGCGGCACTCTTCAACGCATCGTCACAAAAACCATTGGCCGCATGCAGATGGAATTTGGTACGAAGCCCGCGGACATGCTCGCCGCTCTCGGCCCATCCATCGGCGGCTGTTGCTATGAAGTCGGCACCGAGGTCGCTTCAGCCTTCCACGCGCAGTTTCCTAGTGCTTCTGAATGGTTTGATGAGCTCCGCACTGGAGACGAGCCTAACCCGCTCCAGTGGCTTAACATGAAGCCTCCCGGCCACCAGCCGCCTCCCAGAGGCGTCCTCCTGGACCTTCGCAAAGCCAACCGCGCGCTGCTCCTCAAAGCCGGCCTCCGCGAAAAAAACATTTTTACCAGTGATCTCTGCACTTCCTGTCGCCGCGACTTGCTCTTCAGCTATCGCAAGGAAGGCGCTCTTTCCGGCCGCCTCATGTCCGTGATCGGTATCCGCCCTTCTCCTGCCTGAAGCGTCTGGGTGCTAACTCCCGTCTTCGAACGGGGCATAACCTCAGTCTACCTAAATCGCCCTAAGCGACGTGTCCGGAAGCACCCTCGAAAGGCTTTGCTGCACAGCAGCATCAAGGCCGAGAAGCGCGACCTTGTTTGTTGAAGATTGCCTGCTCGACGAGTTCGGCAAGAATGTGGCCGATCAAGCCGTGACATTCCTGGATTCGTGCGGTTTCGTTTGAAGGTACGCAAACGCAATGATCGACCTGGTCCTTGAGCTTCCCGCCGGTCTTGCCAGTCAGAGCAACGGAATGCAACTTCATTTTCCTGGCTGTCGAGAAGGCGCTGAGAACGTTTGATGAGGTGCCGCTGGTGGAGATTCCGATGGCAACGTCGCCAGGGCGAGCCAGAGCTTCCATCTGCCGGGAGAAAATTTGGTCAAAACCGTGGTCGTTAGCGATGGCGGTAATGCTTGAAGTATTCACGGAAAGCGCGATCGCCGGGAGAGCAGGGCGATCGAATGCAAAGCGTCCCACGAGTTCCGCCGCGAAATGCTGCGCGTCGGCGGCGCTGCCGCCATTGCCAAAGAGAAGAATCTTGTTTCCCTGACCGAGCGTGTTGACCAAGAGTTCGCAGATCTTGGCAAGAGCCCCAACAATTTCTGAATCGCCCAGCATCGCCTGTTTCGTGGCGATGGAAGCCTCAATTGAATTACGTATTTGCCTCTCGAAGTCAGCCGTGTTGTTCATCGCGGGCGCGGAGTCCATTTTAATTTGATAGGGCTTCGACGACCATAGCGATGCCCTGCCCGCCCCCGATGCAAGCCGTGGCGAGGCCGTAGCGCAAATGATTGCGTCGCAATTCGTTGAGAAGCGTTATAACCAGCCTGGTTCCGGACGCGCCGAGGGGATGGCCAAGAGCAATCGCGCCACCATTTACATTTGTCTTGTCGCGGTTCAATCCCAGCGCCTTTTCCACGGCGAGATACTGCGCGGCGAACGCTTCGTTGACCTCCACGCGGTCCATTTGCTCGAGCGTGAGTCCGGCAAGGCACAGGGCTTTCTGCGACGACGGTACCGGGCCAATACCCATGATGCTCGGGTCCACGCCGATGGCGGCCCATGAAACAATTCGTCCGATCGGCTTCAGTCCGCGATCCTTGGCGATTTTCTCACGCGTCACGACGACCGCAGCGCCCCCGTCGACGATGCCGCTGGCGTTGCCGGCGGTCACGATGCCGTCTTTCTTGAACGAAGGCGGCAATTTTTCGAGTATTTCCATGGTCGTATCGGGCCGGCGGTGGTCGTCTTCGCTCACGGTCACCGATTTTTTCCCCTGCTTCACTTCCACCGGAACAAGCTCTTCCTTCATACGGCATGCCTTGTAAGCAGCGTCAGCAGCCTGCTGGCTACGCAGCGCGTACGCATCCGAATACTTGCGCGTGATGCCATATTTTTCGGCGAGATTCTCGGCGGTCAGCGCCATGGGAAGCCCGCAATAGGAATCCGTGAGCCCCGCCATCAGCGAATCTTCGAGCGTGCCTCCGCCAAGCTTCAAGCCGTTGCGCAACCCGCGGATCACGAAGGGCGACTGGGTCATGTTCTCCATCCCACCCGCCAGCACCATCGTGGCTTCTCCCAGCAGGAGGCGTTGCGCCGCCTGGGCGATGGCTTCGATTCCCGAGCCGCACAAGCGGTTTACGGTTACCGCGGGCACTTCATTTTTCAGCCCGGCTTTCAATGCAACATGGCGCGCGCCATAAATGGCGTCCGCGCTGGTCTGCATCACGTTACCGAAAATAGCGTGGTCAAACTCTGCCGCGTCCACTCCGGAGCGCCGAATCGCTTCTTTTGAAGCGTGAGCGGCGAGGTCGATTGCGGAAACATCGGAAAATGATCCGGTGTAGCGCGCCATCGGGGTACGCGCTCCGGCGACGATGACAACATCGGTTGGAAACATGGCTCCTCTTTCAATACTGGCTAAAGCTTCGGGATTTCCAGGGCGACGACCGTATCACCACCCCGCTTGCGTGCTTCTTCAATCGAAAATTCCGCGCGATTTATGAGATCGGTGACAATGTCTTCGCTGTCGTAATCCGGCTTTGCCACCGCTTCGACGATTCCGGCGCTCAGCGTGATCTGCGTCGAATCCCAGGGCGGGCGCAGGCCCGAAGCGGCGCGGCGGAGCTTGTCGGTAAGGTTTTGCGCGCCCGAGAGAGTCGTGTCCGGCAAAATGAACGCCAACGACCACGAAGTGTACTTGACCGCGACGTCATTCTGCCGCACCAGAGGCTGTAAAGAGCGCGCCAGTTGTTCGAGGAACTTCTCGATGGGCGATTCACCCTGCTGGCGCAGGATTTCCGCGCCGCGGTCGATCTGCAAAATGGTGAGCGCCAGGGGCGTGCCTTGCGTGCGCGCGCGGTCGGCTTCCGTAAGCAGGCAGCTCTGGTACGAGCTGCGGCTGAGCAGACCAGTGCGTTCATCGGAAACCCCCATGCGGCGCACCAGCGAGCGCAGGCGCGTGTGGCTGACGCTCATGAGCATCTGGTCGCCGATGGCTTGCAGGAAATAGACTTCGTTGGGTTTCCATTTGCGCGGCTCGCTGTTCCCGACAATCAGCATGCCGTTAGGCGCTTGCGTCTCTTTATCGGTGATCACGACGCCCAGCGCCGTCGCAAGACCGAGTTCGGTGAGAATAGCGCCCTTTCTCGACTCGATAATCAATCCTCCCAGATCATCCGGAGCAACCTTTTCGAATTGCGCGAGGAGAAGGACCACCTGTGCGCCCGCCGAGGGCCGCGTGCCGCTGGGGCAGAATTCCGCCGCCAACTCTGGTGGCCGCCCGTGCGCACCGACTACCGCCAGCGCACGGGTGATTTGGAGGTACGCTCCTACCTCGGTGACTGCCGTATTGAGCATGGCGCGGGGCGTCTGCTGCCGGAAAATTTTTTGATTGATCTCCGAAATCTTCGAGAGATCCCGCAGCGTGTCAGCGCTGTACGTGCCCGTTTTGCCGGTCGAGACGGCCTGGGCTTCGACAGTCGGCGCTTCGAGCGCAGGTGGCAGCTCCGCTGAGGGCGGAGGCGCACCCTGCGGCCACCAGTTCGCCAGTTGGTAAAGGTTTCGCAGCCGCGTGTTGCGCTCTTCTTCGCCCGGAAACGTGTTGGCGATTTTCTGCAAGCGTTCCAGAGCTTTGCTTTGCAGCGAATATTGAAGAAAAATTTCCGTCTGAACGATCAGGTCCTCGAGGGCTTGCAACTTGCGGCCTTCCTCGGTGACGGGTTGCACGGGCGCAGCGCTCTGACCCGGAGTCGAGCGGGGTGGAGCCGCCGAGACAGCAGCTGAAGTTGCCATGCGGCTCGCCACACGTTTCAGGAAAGCCTCGTCCACGTGGCCTCGCAGAGACTCGAGACGCTGTTGGTTGCGATGATCGTAGGAGTCGATGTCCACAAGCCGTTCGATGGACTCGCTTGCCTTCTGATAGTTGCCCGTCGCGACGTAAACATCGAAGAGTTTTAGCAGAATCTCGAAATACTGCGACTCTCGATTGAGTTCGCTATAGAGCCCGGCCCAGAATTCCAGGAGGGCTTGCGATTGCGGATGCTTGTTCCCCAGAGCGTCCAACTGCGCGGTGAATTCACTCTGGCGCTTTTGGCCGAACAAGCGGCGTTTGAGCATTTGCAGGATTTCGACGGATTTGGTGTCCTGGCCAGCTGCGGCGCAATGATCCGCCAATTCGAAAAGCTGAGGGATTCCTTCGTTCTTGTCTTTCAGAAGCCGCTCGAAAATTTCCCTCGCACGATCGAGGTGTCCCGCCCGCATGAGGGAGTTTCCGTAAATATTGAGAAACGCAGGGTCGTTCTCGGATTCCGCGAGAGGATCAAGCAGAGCCACGGCTTTCGCAGCATCCCCCGCCCGGAGCGAAGCCTCGGCGTATAAGAGGGAAACGCTGCGCTCCTGAGGGGCAAGCTTGTGCGCGCGTTCGAATAGCGAAAGCGCCTCAGCCTCCTCGCCGCCCGAGGAGGCGAGTTGGGCGGCGCGAAGGAAGGCGCGAGCGGCTATGGCATTTTTTCCTATGTGCGCGGCGGACTCGGCGAGCCGAAGCTGGCGTTCCCGATTGTCCGGTTCAAGCTGCGCGGCACGCTCCCAGCAGAATAGCGCGTCTTCCTCGCGCCCCGCTTCGGTGAAAAGCTCCGCCGCCTTGATGTACTGCTCGAGGGCTTCGGCGGAGTGGTTCTGGCGCTGCTGCAGAAAAGCATACCGGGCGATGCGTTCGGGAGGCTGAGGTGCTGGGCTGTTGCGAAGAAAGCGGTTGTAGAGCGCTAGAGCCTTGGTCTCATCCTTTGGCTCCACCAGCAGATCGAAGAGCATTCCGTAATAAACGGCGGCGCGGTCCAACTGGCCCGTGCGAGCGTAGAGATCGCCCAGAGCTTGGGTGGCTTCCTGATGCTGCGGCGCTTCGTCTAGAACGGCGAGATACGCCTGGATCGCGTCCTCGGCGCGGTTCTTCTCGAGGAAACGCTTGGCGCGCTCCAGATGCTTGCTGACGTCTGCGGCCATCCTTCTGGGTTGCCTCTGCGGATCTTTCTGGGCTTTACACGTGGGTTATGCGCGATGAGAGTGTGCGCAATACCCGTTTCCACTATAAACCCTCTACTGGGCACGCGCAAAACGACGGGGCAAAATGGATGCGGAATGAGACAACGCGAAAGCGAACGCGGCGGTTGACGGCTACGCAGGCTGACGCCGCACTGCGTTTGTGGCAAACTGAATGTTTACACGGCATGAATTTGCGGCGTATGGTGTTCGTCCTCGGAAAGCAGCTCCTGCCGGTAACCGAAAAAGATGGATCCAAAGTTCATACGGAATTTCTGCATCATCGCGCACATCGACCACGGCAAATCCACGCTAGCGGACCGGCTCCTGGAAATGACCGGGGCGCTTACCCAACGCGAGATGCATGAGCAGGTACTCGACTCCATGGATCTGGAGCGGGAGCGCGGCATTACTATCAAGGCCAAAAGCATCCGGTTGCACTACAAAGCGAAGGACGGAAATACTTACCAGTTGAATCTGATTGACACGCCCGGGCACGTCGATTTTTCCTACGAAGTTTCACGCGCGCTCTCGGCATGCGAAGGCGCCCTGCTGGTCGTGGACGCGAGCCAGGGCGTCGAAGCGCAGACGGTTGCCAACACTTTTCTCGCCGCGGGGAGCAACCTGACGATTCTTCCGGTGATCAATAAGATTGATTTGCCGGCCGCGCAGCCGGAGTTCGTAAAAGAACAGATCGAAAACGTGCTGGCAATCCCGGCCGGCGACGCGCTGATGATTAGCGCAAAGAGCGGCCTCGGGGTAGAGGATGTGTTGGAAGCCATCGTGCGCCGCGTGCCGCCGCCGAAGGGGAACGCGGAAAATCCGCTGCAGGCGCTGATTTTCGATTCGTGGTTCGACATCTACCGCGGCGCCGTCGTGCTGGTGCGGGTGATGGAGGGCCGCATCGCGAACCGCATGAAGATTCGCCTTGTCGCGGGGAATGATATCTATGAAGTAGAACAGCTTGGCACGCTGACTCCCAAGCCCATCGCGCTCGAAGAACTCGGAGCGGGAGACGTGGGCTTCGTCGTGGCCAACATCAAGCGCGTGGCCGACGCGCGCATGGGCGATACCATCATTGCGGCGGATGCTCCTGCTCCGGCGCTGCCGGGATTTCAGGCCACCAAGCCCATGGTCTTTGCTGGGTTATTCCCCGTCCTGGCCGACGATTACGAACCGCTGCGCGACGCGCTCGGCAAGTTGCAACTAAATGACGCGTCGCTTCTTTACGAACCGGAAAATTCCGTGGCTCTGGGCTTCGGCTTCCGCTGCGGATTTCTCGGGCTGCTCCACATGGACATCGTGCAGGAGCGCCTGGAGCGCGAATTCGGGCTCAACCTTATAACCACTGCACCCAGCGTGCGCTACCGTATCACTCGCGTGACCGGCGAAGTGATCGAGGTGGACAGTCCGGCGAAATTTCCCACACCTAGCGATATCGCCAAGATCGACGAGCCGATCATTAAGGCCATGATCATCACCAACGACGACTCTGTAGGAGGAATTCTGCAGCTCTGCCAGGAAAAACGGGGCACGCAGAAAAATTTCGAATACCTCTCGCCGACGCGCGTCATGCTTACCTACGAGCTGCCACTGAACGAAATCGTGCTCGATTTTTACGACCGTCTAAAAAGTGTTTCACGAGGCTATGCCTCCCTCGATTACCAGCTTGCCGGCTATAAGGAATCCGACCTCGTTAAGCTGGACGTTCTGGTCGGCGGCGAGCCTGTGGACGCGCTGGCGCTCATCATTCACCGTGACACGGCGTATGAACGCGGGCGCGAACTGGTCACGCGCTTGCGCAAGCTGATTCCCCGGCAAATGTTCGAAGTACCGATTCAAGCGGCCATCGGCAGCCGCGTGATCGCGCGAGAAACCGTCGCCGCCATGCGCAAAAACGTTCTGGCAAAATGTTACGGTGGGGACATCACGCGCAAACGCAAATTGCTCGAAAAACAAAAAGAAGGCAAACGACGCATGAAACGCGTCGGCCAGGTGGATATTCCGCAGGAAGCGTTTCTTGCGGTGCTCAAGGTCGCCTCCGCTGACGAAGAGTAGTTCCTCTGCATCCTGCAAGTGATCTGCGTGTTCCGTAAGAACGGAAACTGCGACCAAATTATTGAAGCGGAGCTACCGTAAATTCATCGATGACGTCGTCGGACACGTTGTAACCGCCAAACGTCTGATATTCATACGCGCCCAGGTCGAAATTGGAGCTTGAGGTCCAGTTCGGCGTGGTCGCAGTGTAGGCGGACGACTGCACAAGATTCCCGTTCATGTAAAGCTTGGCAGTGCTGCCGTCCCAGGTAATCTTGACGCTCAAGATCACGCCGCTGCCGAACAGAGTGTCCTCGGTGCCTGCGGGGACGTAGTAGAAGAACGTTGTGCCCCATACGCGGTAGCTGAACAAGAGATTTCCAAAACTCACTTGCGTTTGGAAATACAAGAGGTGGTTGCTGGTGCTACCATCCCGCACATCAAAAGAGAACCGGGACGACGCCGCGCTCGACTTCCGCTGTGTAAAACTGTATCGGGACTTCAAGAAGAAACTAAGCTGCCCGGAAGGGGTTGCGAAGATATTGCCGACCGGCGTGCCAGTAAACTTGTAATAGGCATTGCCAGTATTCGCGCAACAGTTCAGGAAGAACACACCGTTTCCGACCTGGGCGGGCGCGTAGTTCACCGAGCCTGCGCCGTTAACGATGACAGATCCTGTAAATCCAGCGGGACCCGTGCTCGGGGTAACCGTCGAACCGTTTGTGGTCCCACTCACTTCCGAAGCGTCAGCATGCAACAGCAGCAGAGGTTGAGGGCCAACGGGCATGGTAGCGGTTGTAAAGGAAAAATCGCCGGAACTTGACAAGCTTCCCGCAGAGTCCTTTGAGAGCACCTGGAAGTGATAAGTCGTCGAGGCACTCAAGTTGGAGAGAGTAACGGAATGAGATGTCACGAGGGCCGATCCGAAAGCGCTGAGCGTGCCGTAGGAGCTTGTTAATCCATAAGCAACCTGAGAGGTGGAAGGCTTATCGGTGGTCCAGGTTATCGTTGCTCCGGAGGAAGAGGGCATGCCTACGGAGACCGCAGAAATCACTGGCGGAGTGTCAACATTGCTCACGGTAACGGAAACGCTCGTGGCAGTAGTCTTGTTTCCGGAGGTGTCGGTAGCAATAGCGCTAAGGGTATGCGTTGCGTTGCTCGTTGTCGTTGTGTCCCAGGAAATTTGATAGGCAGGACCAGCGCCGGATTGGAGCGACCCGAGATTAGCGCCGTCCAGGATGAACTGCACACTGGACATGGCAACGTTGTCCGTGGCATTGGCCGAAACAGTGACGGTACCGGAGACCGTGGCGCCATTTGAAGGAGCCGTCATCGAGACCGTCGGTGGTGTGGTATCGGTCGAGCCGGTCGGTCCGAAGACGGTGAACTCGTCGATCACATCATCGGACGAGTTAAAGCCTCCGTAGGTCAAATACTCGTACGCGCCAACGTCGAAATTGGAGGCGGAAGTCCAATTCGGAGTGTTCGGTGTATCCGCAAGAGATTGGACAAGGGAGTCGTTCAAGAAAAGTTTTGTGACCGATCCGCCCCAGACGATCGTAACTTTCAAAATCACGCCACTGCCGAAGAGAGCATTTTCAGTGCCGGCTGGAACATAGTAAAACTGTGACCCACCGCCAGCCTTATACGAGAAAAGCAGGCTGTTCGAACTGATTTGCGTCGAGAAATAAAACAAGTGATTCGTATTGGTAGCGTCGCGAACGTCAAACGCATATCTCGGAGCAGCCGCGCTGGTTTGACGTTGCGAAAAGCTATAGCGAGACTTCAAGTAGAAAGTGACCTGCCCTTGGCTGATATTGAAAATATTCCCGACCGTCGCGCTGGTGAACTTGTAATAGGCTGTATTGGTATTCGAGCAGCAATTCAAGAAGAAGACGCCATTCCCAGACTGCGCAGGGGTGTAATTCACCGAACCTGTTCCGGTGACCGAAACTGTCCCGACAAATCCTGAAGGCGACACAGCGGGGGTAATGGTAGAGCCGTTCGTTACACCGCTCACCTCGGTTGCGTCGGCATGAAGCTGGAAGAGGGGAGAGAATGAAGTTGCTGTCGTCGTGAACGTGAAATCTCCAGATGTCCCGAGGAATCCCGAGGAATCCCGCGACATTGCTTGGAAGTGGTAGGTGGTCGAAGCCGCCAGGCCAGATAAAATAACGGCATGCGAGGTCACGAGCGTACTGCCGAGACCGCTCAGGGAGCCATAGGAATTTGTCAATCCGTACGCGACCTGGGAATCCGAGGACTGGTCCGTAGTCCAGTTAATCGTCGCGGCGGAAGCAGTAATCGAGCTCACGGTTACATTCGTAAGCAAGGGTTGGGGTGAAGGATTATTCACGGTAACGGTGACGCTGGCTGAACCGGTGTTCCCGACCTCGTCGGTAGCGATAGCTGTAAGGGTGTGCTGACCATTTGTTGCTGAAGTTGTATTCCAACCGATCGAGTAGGGACCTGGACCAGACAGAACCCCAGTCATACTGGCACCATCCAGAAGGAACTGTAGGCCGATAACGCCGACAGTGTCCGTAGAGCTTGAGTTGACTGCGTCCGACGCGGTCGCTGAGAAAGTGATCGTGCCGAGAACGGTCGCGCCGTTGGAAGGAGAAGTTATCGTGGCGGTGGGGCTGCCGGTGTCAAAGGATAAGGACGGTGGCGAGCTTGGATCATAGCGAAACAAAGCGATCAAAGGGGTAAGCTGGGTTCCCCCTTCGAAAACAAAGACATCATAAGCAGGATTATATGTGACGCCCTGCCAGGTCTGCGCAGAAATGGGGCGATTCAGAGTGGCGGGAAACTGGGCCCAGGTATTTGTGTTTGGATTGTAGATGTAAGTGTCGTTCCCGACGAGAGCTAGGAAAACATCCTGCATCGAATCGTATGCGAACGCAGGCGCTGTTCCTGTTACAGGAGCATCTTTCAACTGGGTCCACTTATTTTGTGCGACCGAATAGGCCCATAAGTGGGCGGTTCCAGTGGCGGTGTTATAGTTATTGCCCCCATAGGCCACAATCAGGTCACGTTTTGAATCGTATGTGACTCCCGCGCCAGAAATATTAACGCCAAACGAAGAAGCATCCTGGGGAAGAATGGACCAGGTATTGACAGCCGGATCGAAAAGATAAGTGACCGTCCCGTTGCAACCGCACAGCGTGGGAAGAAAGTAGACTAGTTTCTTGTTCGTCGGCTCATAGATCAATCCGGATGTGTTACTGGGAACGTTAGGAGGATAGTTGGGGTCAGTTTTGTCCGACGAAAGCAAGGTCCAGGTATGCGTTCCAAAATCCAATTTCCAGGTTTTGTTGAGTATGGTGGGATCGGGAAGCGAAATGCTGTTGACGCCATTGACAGTGTAGACCGCGTTTTGCTGCGGAACGACCTCGAGCGCCTGTAACGGATGATGATCCGTCGGTGTGGGGTCAGTCGTGTTGGCGGGTAATGCAGTTGTGGTGTAGCCGCCGTTTGAATTTACCTGCGCATACCAATTATTGAGTTTCAGAACCGTAAAGACATTGGTAACGGGATCCAAGGCGTAGATGCCGTTCGCAAAAATGGAGATAAAACTCGGATCACGAACGGAGTCGGCCCAATGGTCGGAAAGAATCACGCGATGAGTGGCAGGGTCATACGCGCCTTTGTTGGCCCATCCTTGAGGATAGAGCCTACCCCCATTCGGCATTCCCACGAATGTCGGTTGAATCGGGATCCAGGTGTTCGCCTGCAGCGCCAGAGAAGGAAGGGGTAGCAGGGAGGTGCTGACAGTCCATCCAGAAGGCGCGTTGTCGTAAGTGACCTGCCACCAGGTATTCTGGCCGTCAGAGCTAGGTCCTCCCACGATGGTTCCGAGTGCGCCCACGGACTGGGCTCCCAGAAGAGTTCCCGAATTCGAAGCGGTAGCAAATACGTTTGCGACCCCAGTGGTCTGTATTCGCTGGCTTACCTTGAGCGTATTAGTTACGGAAACCGAGATGCCAACGCTGGTTTGATGGCCTGTGGAGTTGGTGGCGATGGCGACGACGGTGTGAGATCCATCGGCGGAGGTCGTGGTGTCCCAAGATGTGATGTACGCCGGACCGGCACCTGTTACCGCGGCGCCAAGGTTCACTCCGTCGATCTGAAATTGAACTTGCGTCACCCCCGCGCTATCAGAAGCATTCGCCGCGACAGTCACAGTCCGCACCAGCGACCCGCCATTGGCCGGTGAAGTGATGGTGACAGCCGGTGACGATTGAGCGTAAGCCGGCATTGCCAGCAGGACTACGACGGCAAGCACAATGCCAGACCATGTTTTCCATGAGAAGAGCTTAGGGTAAGAGAGGATACTTCGTGGCCGATTTTTCATGTCCATCCCGGGGTGAGAAGCGGCGCCCAGCGTTCAAACTTACGCGAGTCCCGCCAATTAAGATACCTCATTCCTAGAATTTCGAACTCTAACGACGCTAACATTTTTCACCAACACGGGGACAGGATTGCTCTGCGGATTCACGTCATCCAGCAACGCAGAAAACGCGGGCGAGCTGTGCAAATCAAACCAAATCTAAGCCAGCTGAACAGCATATCTCCGCATCCTTATGGACAAGAATCCAGTCCATCAGCCCCAAGCCACGAGCACACCAGTGCCTGGATTATCTCCAGAAAAGTGCAATTTTTCAGCCAGAGAAAGAAGTAACAAGTCCTTTGTTTTCAAGGGAAGGGAAGCCTCGGGGTGAATAACAGTCTCAAGAATAGAACTTTGCTTCCCTTATTCTGCAAGAAATCATCCCTCCCGCCTACAAATCGCTGTGGGGAAAATATAGCGAAGAATTGGGCTTGAAACAACGCACTTGCTGGGTTTGGTCAGAACTCTCCGCCGCAAGAAAAGTTCGTTTAGGCCTTCGTTGTCGCCGTCGCTGATGGTCCGCTAATCGGCGATCTGATACGCCGATCGTGTACAGATTATTACTGGCCAATTACGTTGATAGATTCCGCGTGATGGATAAGCGCAGCATCAATGGCTAGGATTTGAATGAGCCGCGGGCAGCCGGTGTACCCAGTTCAGGACTGCGGTTCGCGGCCAGATGAACATCGCATTGCGGGGCCGATAGGCACCTGAGTCGTAGAGCTGTCTCCGCTTTTGGCTCCCTATTAGAAAACCGGAGTCGGGAGATGCCGGACCCATGTGAACCAACAGCCCTCCGTTGTCGAGAAACAGCTGGTTGATCCAATTCAGATGGGGGCTGACACGCATTGTTTCTTCCGAGTGAAGCCACGACGAACCGAAAATGCCCCTGATACCAGGCTGTAGTTCCATCGACCTGGCCATCCGCACATAGCAGCGCATGTATTCGCTCTCGATCAGCAACGGTGACCCGCGACTCGGGATGTGCGCTTCAAAACAGGGTGCTCTGCCGCCCATCAGGCACACGGCGCTAACAGTCTTCAAGGCTTCGCGCCACTTCATCTGCAGAGGCCACGATCTCGGAATCCCGGAGATCTTCCAGTGTAGCTGGCCGGCGACGAAGCGACGGAGCACCGCTATCTCCGCCATCTCGCGAAACTCGCGACTGCGCGGCCGGAATAGCGCGTCGCGGGCTGGGGCGCGCTCGGCGATGGTTTGATAGCTCCGCAAAATCAGTTGACGAACCTCGGGGACCACAGGAAGTTCCGCAATCCGACCAAGCGACCGCAACGCCGCGTGCGCTAGAATCCACCGACCGAACAACGATTCAGACTCGCCCTGACCAGACCAACGCTCGAACCCGGCCGCTGACTTCACGATGTCGTCAATTGCGGCCGGGAGTTCCTCTAAGGACAGCCCCTTCTCCAGGGCTTGCCGCGCCACGGCGCAGATTTCGGGCTCTGAGAGAAATTGCTCCAGCTTTTCGTGAGTCGCGTCAACCAAGCTATCGCTCAATATGGCCTCGACAGCTGTGCGTGTAAACCACTCGCGTAGAACTTAAACGTAGCCAGATCGGCATGCCCGGGAACTCCTATGCGCGATATTCGGTGTGGGTCTCCGCCCGGCTTCTGCCACATGGGTGTTGCCATGAAACCCCAGTCGTACCCGGCGGCACGGACTTCTTCGATTACAGACTCATCAACGTCATGCACCGAACCGTTCGGATACGCTATGGCACTACAAGATTGCCCGAGCTCACGCTCAATCATGGTCTTGCTCTCACGCAGCTCGGCTGTAGCGCGCGCGCGACTTATCTTGGACAGAATCGGATGCTCGACCGTGTGCGACCCTATCTCGAACCCCATCCTTGCCAACTCCCTGGCTTCATCCCAAGTCATGAACGCGCGTGCCTCAGGATCATCCATCACTTCCACCGAAGGTGTCTTCGCGCGCAGGAACTGGAGGTAGTTGGCAGGACCATCTCCGGTGAGCCGCTTGCATTCCGCGTTTACCCTATCGGAAAACGCTCGACGCGCATGGAGTTCGGAGGGTACAGCGCTCCATTCGCCCGACGGCATTGCGATCTCCGCATCTGCCCAATGCAGCACGCGTACTCGTACTTCATCGTTCCAGAGAACTCTCGTGGTTCCGACGAAACCCGTGGCAAGAAAAAAGAGACAAGGGACTCGTTGTTCCCGGAGAATCGGCGCTGCAATGGTCAGGTTGTTGCGATACCCATCGTCGAAGGTAATGAGGACGGGGGGTTTCCTCCCCATCCATGCCTGCCTATGCCAGCATCGCAATCCTGCCAAGTCCAATGGCGCAAAGTGATGATTCAACCAGCGGAGTTGCGAACGAAACGAGTCTGCCTCAACCCAATTCGCATAACTCCAGCGATCTGGTCGGGATCGCGTCACAATGCCGTGATAACAGAGCACGAGTAGGTCGGAACGTCGCGCCCGCACTAGCGCCTCGTTTACACGGGCGACCTCGCAGAACCCTTTGAGCGTCGACTTCAACGAGCTGCTCATCGCCGGCACCTCAACAGCTGATCCCCCCGTCCGTCAGAATGACCTGGCCCGTGATGAAGGCTGCAGCATCCGAAAGCAGAAACAGCAGGAGCCCAGTCATGTCGGAGGTTTCACCCAAGCGTCCCAACGGGGTGCGTCTTGCGATCTGGTCCATTTGCCCTTCCGAGAGGGTAGCCGACATTTCGGTGCGCACGTATCCTGGCGCAATCGAATTCACCGTCACGCGGAGCCGACCAAGCTCACGCGCGAGCGAGCGCGTAAGTCCGTCGAGCCCAGCCTTGGATGCCGAGTACGCCGACAATCCGTTGTAGCCACGAGTGCCAATGATCGAGCTGATGTTCACAATGCGACCACCGCTCCGACTCCGCAGGAAGTGACGGATTGCGACACGTGACATCGCAAGCGGTCCTAGCAAGTTAACCCGCAAGATGCGTTCGGTGTCGATATTCGGAAAGGTCGCCAGCACGCCAGCCATAGCGATGCCGGCGTTATTGACCAGGCCGTACAACGGCCCTCCCCTCCCGACGCAGGCATTCATGAACTGCTCGTATCGATCCACCTGTTCCATGTCGAGGGGTGTGTAGAAGAACCGCGAGCCACGCGTGGGGTCCTTTTCAAGATCGGCGATGAAGTCGGTTTTTGTGCGGCTGCAGGTGGAGACGTAATAGCCTTCGTCAATCAGAGCGCGCACGGCGGCGGCGCCAAGGCCACGACTCCCGCCAGTGACAATGACATGATTCACGATGTATAAGCCTTCTTTCCGGAAGTGGACATGGCGATTCTGTCGACGATTTCGAAACGTCGCGGCACCTTATGCCGAGACAGTCCTCTGGCACACACTGTTTGCAGCTCTTGAAGCGTCTCCTGCGGATCTAGGCCGGGGTGCACGACGATTCGAGCCGCAAGGAGCGACCCGGTGAGCGGGCTGGGCACTGCGTAGACTTGAGCCTCGTCGACCGTTGGCTGCGCGAGCAGAAACGCTTCTACTTCCTCGGGCGATACCTTCAGGCCAGCGATGTTCACGATCTGATCCTGGCGGCCGCTGAATAGGACGCGGTTCCCCTCCACGCGAACCAGATCCCCCGTCACAAGCCATCCATCCTCGGTGAGTGGCGCACGCTGACCGGAGGCGTAAGCCAACATGCAGCGGGGACTGCGAACTTCGAGCACTTCGTCTCTGATCCTAAGCATCACGCCACCTGGTAATGCATGCCCCAGCCAAGCGCTGGGAAAACCAGCGCGGCCGTCATGCACGGCGAACAACGCGCCGGCTTCGGTTGACGCGTAGATATGTGACACCCGGGCATGGGGAAAGGCCTGGGACACCCGATTTAGAGTCGCTTGGTCAACGGCCTCTCCGCCAAGCGTGATCTGGCGAAGTGAGGGCAGCCCTTCGTCTTTAATCGTCATCAACAGCGCTCGCGAGAATGTTGGCGTTCCGCTGATGTGAGTAACTCCTTGGTTGCGCGCTGCATGAGCCAACGCCGCAGGATTCCGCGCCTCAGGAGCCACCAGCACACCACCGGAAAGCGCAGCGGAGAGAACCACCTGAAGCCCCGCGAACGAATGGGTCTCATACGTGAGTAGCCAACGTGCGCCACGATTCTTTTCGAGCGAGCTAGTCTGTACCCTGCCCAGAAGTGCAGGCAAGGTCTGGTGAACGACTTTAGGCGTCCCAGTCGTGCCAGAAGTGAGCAAGAATATCCCGCTTTCGCCAGAGCTACTATCGCCGCGTCTTTCGATCCTGCCCGTTCGGTGCACAATAACGTCCGGCTGAAGCATCTTGCCGAGAGCGGCGAGGTCGATCGAAGGACGGCCAAGAATAAGCTGGCACGTGCGCGATTCCGCCAGAACGAGCAGCGCCAGAATTGTCGCTGGCGAGGGATCCAGCGAGAGGATGCGGCTACCATCTGGCCTGGTGATCGCCCGATCAAACGCCGCTGATTGCTCTAGCACCGAGGTTCCCGTGTGTGTCTGCTCGCCCGTCGAAATAACAGTCGCGGTCCCTTGGATTGTCAGGGCGTTCGCGAGATCTCTCATGATGAGAAAAGGGATGCCAATTCTCCCGCAGTGCGGAATTCGATAAAGCCCGCCTCAAACGGATCTCGGCCGGTCAACGATTGCAGGTCAAGCACAATCTGGGCCAAGTCGAGCGAGTCGATAGGCAGGGCTTCCTCGTCGAGTAAGAGCATATCTTCTGTAAGCGCAACGCGCGCGCGACCCTTGGCCTCTAGAATTTGGTTCAGGGTCCTCTCGATAATCGCTTGGATCTCTGCTTTGTTCACGGAAGTCATTATTTTACCAGAGCTGTTCCATCTTCCAACAGCTCTTTGCAAGGGTTCCTCAAAATGCCGGAGAGTTAGAGGTTCAGACGACCGCGGAGTGCGTTCGAACCCTCGGGACTCTCCAAGTCGATGAAAGGGTCTATCTTGACAAACATATTATATTATCGTAAATTCTTTGAACCTATTATCTCAACGCGGGATGGCTTCGCGCGCAGTGAATCCGAAGTTCCATGTAACGATATTCTGTCGGCTCATCCACAAGACATTCACTCTATCTCGATTGAAATTGCGTGTTCGGAGTACCGTCTTGCGCTTCCATTATTGTAACGAAACTTCTTCATAGTCTTGATCTCTTTTACCCGTACGTGAAGAAATTGAGAGAACGATTCTGGAAACGGCCTGCTGCTGCAGGAATAGGTTTGAGGTCTTTGTCGAGTATAGTGCTGGGAGGGCCGTCTTGGGGCTGGAGGACCAAAAGGAGTAATAGCGGACCAATGGCACGGCGCATACCATCATTGGATGGATTGCGGGCGGTTTCGATCACCCTGGTTCTTGTATCCCATCTCATTGGGACGCGAGGGGTTCCTCATTTCTTCAATGTGCCAGAGGATCTCGGAAACCTCGGGGTACGGACGTTCTTCGTTATTTCCGGCTTTCTTATCACGGGCCTGCTCCTTGACGAGAAGGCTACGACCGGAATGATTTCTCTTAAGAAATTCTATCTGCGGCGCATCTTTCGCATATTTCCAGCGTCTTACGCCTACATTGGAGTCATGGGGCTCCTGAGTGTGTTTGGGGTCATCGCGCTCAAACATAACGACCTTTTGTGTGCGGTGACCTACACCGTCAACAACCACTACGTCCACTCCTGGTGGATCGGGCACCTCTGGTCTCTTTCCGTAGAAGAACAATTTTATTTGCTGTGGCCGGCCACCATGGTATTTCTGGGAACGAGACGAGCCTATTGGGCTGCTTGTGGAGCATTTTTGGCAGCACCATTGTTCCGGATCCTCATCCTGATTTTCCTACCGGCGCATCGACCGGGGGTTGGAGCTGTCTTCCCCACGGTAGCGGATGCAATGGCGATTGGATGCATTTTGGCGTGCGTGCGTGACCGTTTAGGAGAGGATCCTCGCTACGTGAATTTTCTGAGGTCACGCTGGTTTGTGCTCGTGCCGATAGGGGTCTTTGTCCTTAATTATCCTTTGTCGACGAAGGTTTCCGCGCTGGTTGGGGTATCGCTGCTCAATGTAGCAATCGCATTGTGCCTTGATTGGTGCGTAAGGACACCAGAGAGCCTGGTTGGACGTATTCTGAACACTCGCGGCTTTGCATGGATCGGGGCGCTCAGCTATTCCCTCTACTTGTGGCAGCAGCCGTTTATCAACCGCAATTCGGACCATTGGGTAAATTCCGCGCCTATTAATCTTGTCTTCGCATTTTGTGCCGCGGTCGTTTCCTACTATCTGATCGAAAAGCCTTTCTTGAAACTAAAGACGCGGTTCGAAACAGTGCCTCATCGCGATGAAGAACAAAAAGTAATGACAACTAAGGAAGTCCCCGGACTTCAAAGAACTCAGGATATCGTTTCGTCTTAAGGTAGATTGAAATTTCCGCTGACGTCAGCTTCGTTGGATTTGCGGCTAGATGGCGATCCTATGTTTGCAGTTCCGAGACTTGATTCTGCTAGGGTGCGCAGGATGCCTGAATCGCGAAAAAAACGAATTGGGAGATTGGCTCCGTGACGCGGATTAGGGTGATGCATGTGATCGGCACGCTGGGGCATGGCGGACTCGAGCAAGGTGTCCTCAAGGTTGTTAGGGGGCTTGATCCAGCGCGCTTCGAACAAACAATTTGCACCGTATGGTCAATGGACTATATGAAGGTGGAAAAAACACTTCGAGTGATCACTCTTGGTCGTTCTCCGAATAAGACTGGATACATCGGCTATGATCTGCTGAAAGTCTTCACGCGGGAACGACCCCATATCATGCATTCCCGTAATTGGCCGACGATTGAGGCCGTGTTGGCAGCGCGGCTAGTCCGAGTTCCGGGAGTGATCCATAGCGAACATGGGCGAGATATTCTGCCATTAGCGAATGAGCCGTGGAGGCGCCGAGCTTTTCGGCGGGTTTGCTATCACATGGCGGACAGAGTTTTTGCGGTTTCCGAAGAACTAAAGGCCGAATACGAGATGGCGCTCGGAATACCGAACGATCTCTTCAGAGTTATCCACAACGGCGTCGATACGGAGTTATTTTCCCCGAATTCTCAAATGAGGAATAAACAACGTCTAAAAATTGGGGCAAGGGAAAATAGTCTAATTGTCGGTTGCGTAGCCCGTTTGGAACGAGTGAAGGACCATCGGACTCTGCTGCGCGGCGTTTCTCTCGCGTCTGGCGCGGACAATGACATAAGGCTTGTGCTGGTGGGGGAAGGACCAGAACGCGAACAGTTGGAATGCGAACTGGAATCAGTGCCCAGATTGCGAGAGCGAGTTACATTTGCGGGCCGGAGTTTCAATGTTGCAGAATGGGTGGGTGGCTTCGATGTATTTGTTCTTCCTTCATTGTTTGAAGGCATTTCGAACACCTTACTGGAAGCCATGTCAGCGGGAGTGCCCGTGATTGCGACGCGCGTGGGCGGAAATGTGGAAGTCATCGAAGAAGGAAAATCAGGATTGCTGTTTGAGCCCGGAGACGCAGAAACTTTGGCTTCATTCTTGAAGCAACTAGCAACCGATCGAGAATTGAGAAACAGATTGGGCACCGAAGCCCGTAAGAGAATTAAGGAGCGATTCCAGCTAAAAGACATGATGAAGAATTACTCCAATTTATATTTGGACTTGATTCGGAGCAAGGCTCCGTCTGTTCCGGGAAATCAGCAATCATAGGGATGTTGTTCTTGCTCCTTGCCATCCACTCCACGCCTTGGTTTTTCTCCTGGAATTACGAGTTGCTGAGGAATTTCTTTCAACTTTGGCCCCACAACAACCTCCGTATTGCGATTGCGTATCACTTCATCCGGAATCCCCTGATAAGCACCTTTATTTACGCGATCGCGTTCTACTTCTTCTGGTGGAAAAAGGATGACCAGACCCAGGTGCGCCGTAATCACCTGATGGGGGCGATCTGCGCTTGTATCCTCGCGGTGCTTGCGACAGGGCTGGCGCGGCCTTGGATCGCGTGGCCGGCTCCTGCGCTCTCGGAGCAATTCCAGGGTTTGTTCCCCAATTTGCTTTGGGGTCGTGGAACAACGAACTGTTTTCCCAGTCATTCGACGCTGGTTTATCTTACAGTGGCTATCGGAGTCTTTCATCTGAACCGCCGAGTAGGAATTTTCCTGATTTCCTTCGCCTTTTTGGCGATCTCTCTTCCCAGAATTTATGTGGGAGGGCACTACCCTATTGACGTGGTTGGCGCAGTCGTATTTTCGCTCGCTGCATCTTTCTTGATATGGATGTTCATGGCGAATACTCATTTCACGGATGCCCTCACATGGATCTCGACAAGGAGGCGGTGGACCGAAGCCCTCGTGTTGTTCTGGCTGTGTGAACTAGGAGAAGGGTTCCGAGCTTCTGACACGACCGCCCACATGATTGCGAGGATCCTGCGGCATGTGGGATGGCTTCCTTCGTGACCGAGGATGGCGGTCGCTTGCTAAAGACGGCAAAGTACTGAAAAACTCTCGGCCGTACTTTTGCAGAATGCGATACTCTCGGGAGGAAATATGACTGAGGCGGTCCGTCTATTAGTTTTGTTGAGAAGCTGTGGAAATTCTGTACACAAAGTAGAAGCAATGTTCTTAGATTTTACGGAAGCCCAACAAACTAAGCAAAGCTTCTGCACAAAGCAGTACTATGAGTTGTATTTTCCATAGCTTACGGAGTGAACCCGCAGGAGTGGACGATTCGGAGGGTCTTCAATTGGGTTAAGTTATTGAATATCATGGATTTATGTCCGTTCCTGGAACTGCACAGCTGTTTGATCGGAGGGCCCTTTTGGAACCCGAAATGCGGTACAGTGAGAAGTAGATTCGCATTTGGCTGGGGGTGTTCAAAGGCATGGTAAACGTTGGAGTGGCGGGACTAGGAGCTTGGGGGTGGAACGTCGCGAGGAATTTCGGCGCGCTGGCAGACTGCAAGTTGGTGGCGTGCTGCGACTTGGATCCGAAGCGTTTGGAGGCGGCCACGCGAACTTGGCCGGGAGTCCAACCGTTTCAGGATTTCGATGAAATGTTGCGGCTGGATAAGGTTGAAGCGGTGATCGTTGCCTCGTCCGCGGTAACACACTACCCGCTGGTGAAGAAGGCTCTGTTGGCGGATCGCGATGTTTTTGTCGAAAAACCCTTTACTCTAAGTGTGGCGGAAGCGGAAGAGCTCGCGGAGCTTGCTGAAAAGAAGAAACGAATTCTGATGGTCGGCCACCTGCTGGAATATCACCCGGTAGTGCGCAAACTCAAGTCGATGATTCATTCCGGGGAGCTCGGGTCCGTCTATTATATCTACACGCAGCGCGTGAACCTGGGCAAAATCCGACAGGACGAAAACGCGCTATGGAGCTTCGCGCCGCACGACCTTTCGCAGATTCTTTACCTCTTGGATATGGAACCCACCGACGTCAGCGCCCGGGGACAAAGCTATATTCAAAAAGGCATCGAAGACGTTGTCTTCCTCAGCTTGTTTTTCGAAAACAGGATCATGGCGCATATCCACTTGAGCTGGCTGGATCCGCACAAGGTGCGTAAAACCACCGTAGTTGGGAGCGACAAAATGGTAGTGTTCGACGACGTGGAGGCCTCCGAGAAACTACGGATCTATCACAACCACGCGGAACCGGTTCAGCCGAAGACTTACGGTGAATCCATCCAGGTGAGTTTCGGCGACATTTTGATTCCGCGAGTGCAGATGACGGAGCCGCTGAAGTTGGAATGCCAGCACTTCATCGATTGTGTGAAAAACAGAGTCGAGCCTCTGAGCAATTCGCAAGACGGTCTCCGCGTGGTGCGGATCCTGGAAGCGGCGCAGCGCTCGCTCGAACAGGACGGGGTTCCCGTCCGGATACAGGGAGAACATGGGAACGTTCATCGATCCGACGGCACGAATCGGGACTGGTACTCAGTACGGTCATAACAGCGTAATCTTGGGAAACGTTCAGATCGGCGAGAACTGCAAAATAGGTCATGGAGTTATCATTCATCCAGATACCGTGATCGGGAATAACGTTAGAATCGACGATCACTCGGTCGTTGGAAAGCTGCCGATGAAGGCCGCGTTGAGTGCGGTGACCAAAGAGCAGCAGCTTCCGCCGTGCATCATCGAGAATGAATGCCTGATCGGGGCGATGGCGGTGGTGTACCGCGGCTGCGTGTTGCGGACGAAAGTGATGGTTGCGGACCTAGCTTCGGTGCGGGAAGACGTGGAGATCGGAGAGTTCACGATTGTCGGACGAGGGGTCACCGTCGAGAATAAAGTGAAGGTCGGGCGGCGGTGCAAGCTGGAAACCGAATCGTATATCACTGCGCTGTCGGAGATCGAAGACGGCTGCTTTATCGCTCCGGAAGTGACTTTTACAAATGACAATTTCCTTGGCCGGACGAAAGACCGTTTCAAGTACCACAAAGGAGTAACGATGAAGCGCGGTGCGCGCATCGGGGCGAATGTGACCGTGCTGCCGGGGATTACGATCGGAGCCGATGCTTTGGTGGCCGCGGGATCCATCGTTACGCGTGACGTTCCGGCCGGCAAGATTGTCATGGGAACGCCTGCAAGAGTCTTGCGCGAAGTGCCTTCCGAACAGTTGCTCGACAACCAATAGGCAGCTTGCATTCATGATGAAAATTCTTTCGGTCGTGGGAGCGCGTCCGCAGTTTGTCAAGGCGGCGATGGTCCATTCGGCCATCAACAAACATAACCAGGGGCAGCGCGGCGCCGAGAAACTCAGCCACTGCCTGGTACATACTGGGCAGCACTATGAACATACGCTTTCCGACGTGTTTTTCGCAGAGCTCCCCCTTCCCACCCCGGACCATCATCTAGGCGTGGGCTCAGGCCCTCATGGTGCGCAGACCGGGGCAATGCTGGAAAAAATCGAAGCGGTACTTCTGCAGGAGAAACCCAATGTCGTCGTAGTCTACGGCGATACAAATTCAACGGTCGCTGCTTCGTTGGCCGCCGCAAAACTTCACATTCCCGTAGCGCACGTCGAGGCGGGCCTGCGGAGCTTCAACCGAGAGATGCCGGAAGAAATTAATCGCGTCGTAGCGGACCACCTTTCCGATCTGCTGTTCTGCCCGACCCGCACGGCCGTTGTGAATCTGAAAAAGGAGGGGATCAAGAGAGGCATGCTCCTGGCCGGCGACGTGATGCTCGACTCGGTGCGGGAATTTCTCCCCTACGCTGCGCGCCACGCCGGATTGCTCGAAAAGATTGGGGTTAAACCGAAAGAGTATATTCTCACAACAATCCACCGCGCCGAAAACACGGACGCGCCGGGCAAGCTCTCTGTTTTGCTGCAATCGCTTTTGCAACTCAATCGTCCTGTTGTTTTCCCGATGCATCCGCGACTGCGCGACCGCTTAACCCAGTCCGCACAGTTGGGCGAACTGAATAAATTGTTGCGGCAGGCTTCACACATTCACATTCTCGAACCGGTTGCCTATCTCGACATGCTCATGCTGGAAACAAATGCGCGGCTGGTGATGACGGACTCCGGCGGCGTGCAAAAGGAAGCGTATTTTCTTGGCGTGCCGTGCCTTACGCTGCGAGAAGAAACAGAGTGGCTCGAAACGCTGAAAGGCGGTTGGAACCGGCTGGTGTCAGTTTCTCCGAATAGCATATTGCGCACAGTGGAGAGAGAGTGGCCACTGCGTAAGTCTGCAAGGCATAACCGTCCACAACCCAGAGCATTCGGCAGGGGGGACGCGGCGGAGCGGATACTTAGGGAAATTCTGAAATTTTACCGGCAACAATGAGGAAGGACTTTTCTCGGCGTTAACAACGCTTCACAAGGAAAAGCGCAACGCCTCACTTCAAATCAAAATCCATTTCAAAAAATCGATTCGAATCAAGTGGCAACAGACAAAGTAGCTTCTTCCGGGTGCATCATGTCCGTCCCGCCGACAACCTCCTCGGTCATCTCTTTCTCGGCAAGGGATTTCAAAATGATGGTGGTCGCGACCATCTGATAGAAAAGATCGAAGTAAGCGAATCCTAAAAAGGCCCCGGAGACGGCATAGGCAAACAAGCTAGCCAGCAACATCTGAGAGTAAGCCACGAGCCAATGATCAGGATCAATTTTTCGAAACCTCTTTTTCACGCGCTGTGCAGAGATAGCACAGCAAGCTAGAATGGTCAGAAATAAGAGAAGGCCGGGAAACCCGTGTTCGGCCAACATCTGAAAATAAATGCTATGTGGCCCATACTCGGTTCCCTGTGGAGTCAGCAGGCTCATTCCATATCGCTGATAGAGCGGTGTCGTAAAGGTTTCAAACCCACCGCCCATAATCGGGAATTCCAGCGCAAGATGAGTCGCGAAATTCCAGGAGTGAAATCGCTCTTGGGCAGAAGCATCTGTTTTCTCCGCGGTCTTGAGAGTCTCCATTCGGTCGATCCATTGCTGCGGAGCGGCAGCAACCAAGATCAAGCCGAGAATTGCAGTCGCAGCGATTGCCCGCAGGCGGTATCTCGACTGAATAGCAATGGCGAACAGAACGCAAGCCAAACCGAGCAGCGCTCCTCTCGAATAGCTGAGGACAACACCGACCACGGCAGCAACGAAAGCGACGCGCAAAGCTATGCGCACGGCTCGTGACTCTTCGACTTTCGCGAGGCAAATGAACATCGGCAAGCTCATGTTCAAAGCTAACCCGAAGGCGTTGTTATCCGCCAATTCCGTATTGGGCGGCCCGTAGACGCGCATCTCTCCAGAGGTCACCAAACCGAATCGCAGCGCTTTTAATGCCAGAAATGCAAAGCAGCCAGCGGTAACGACGTACCACCAGCGCAGCTTGGACTTGTCTGTGACCAACATCATGGCCACCACGACCATAAGCAAAGTCTTCGAGACGTCACCAAAGCGCGAGAGAGTGTCCGCGAGATGGTGCATGAGAAGGTTGGAAGAATAAACATTCAGCGTGGTCAGTCCAAACCAAGCCCACAACAGCCCGAGAAGGACGGTTTCCCGCGTAACTGGGGGCATGCGCAGCCTGCCGCTGATCAGCGCACCCGCAAGCGTGGGAACTGCCGTCAAATAGCCCACCGGTAAATTCGGAGCGAAGCCGTAGGTATAACGGTGCGGACTGAGATAACTCATAACCGTCCAGAGCAAGATTCCGAAGAAAGGGCGAATAAAGGCAATGGGGAAAAGAAGTCCGAAAAGCACCAAGAAGACTGCTTCGCGCATGGTTCAATTCTAGAGAATCGTTGCGCGCATCCGCAATGAAAAGCTCAAACTGATGTTATTTGATTTACTATCCCCGAGAGCAAACATTTGTACGCGGACATAGGACTGCCTTCGGTAAAAATTCAGCTGGAGCAGTTCCTATGTCCAACCTTCGATTGCAGGCGGGGTAATCACCTAGATTGCACTCTTCGCGCAATCAAGGTGGGCCCGCTTTGCGGACCTGATTTGAAGAGCAATCCACGAACCGTTACGCTCTGGCCCACTTGGACGGTGGCAGGAGGACCCGAGAAGTTAAGGAACTCCGTCACACTGCTAGTCAGGACCATGATGGAAGATGGCCAGGGACTACCGTCGGTCGTTTGAATCACAAACTGATTAGTACCCACGCTCGTGACAGTGCCATTGACCGCGCCCTGTTTCAAAGAGATTGCGCTTGCGGCTGGGTTGCTGCCGGCCGCCACCAATTCTACTTCCGTGGTCTGACCAGCAATCATATCCGTGGCCGACTGGAATGAGCAAGTGGTGCAAGAGGCGACGGCAGAAGCTAGATCCTGCACGTCAATCTGAAACTTTGTGCTAGCGGTGATCGCGGCCGTGACGGGACTGCCAACGGGTGGCCCGCTGCTCCCGCCACTGCCAGAACCTCCACCGCTGCCGGAACCTCCACTGCCGCCACCGGGGATGCCAGAAGTGCCTGCGATATAGGCTTTTACGCTGAAATTTGACGCCTTGAGGCCACTGAGGCCCGTGCTAATCGTTAAGCTCTGGGTCGTGCCCCCGGCCGCCGGACCGGGCAATGTAGGCACGTTCGTCGCGGCAAACCATGGCATGGTATTCACTGGATCGCCGATGAAGACGTTGTTAATTGGATCGAATCCGATCCAGTCAACGATCGTTTTCGGCCCCCATTTGATTCGGTAACTCGCCGCTCCCGCGGGGACAACCCACGAAATCGTGTAGGAACCTCCGCCATTGTCCACTACGTTGCTTAGGGACACAGGCTTCAAAAGGGGCTGTGTAGGGTTGTTAATGATGTTGATGATATGGGCCGGCTGAATAGAGCCGAAATCTGATGTGTTTGTGCCTAGCGCAGACATATCTCTTTGCAGATTCATCTCGAACTTCTGAGCCCAATTAGTGTCTCCGTCAACCATATACTTCGGCAGGAAGTTGAACGAGACCGTTTGCTGTGCCTGTGGAACCGTGTGATAGTCTTGCACGTGAGTGGTGTCAGTGCAGCTGCCCGGGAGGTCGATGGCCTCGTAATAGCGGAACCCATTTGTATCCCACCTTCCGGTTCCATCGTCCACGTACATTTCCGAAAGAGTCCACCGGGACATTCCGTAGGCTAAGTCCAGAGAGTTCAGGTGTTCAGACCATTGTGAACCTTCGGCATCGCGGAGTTCCAAGACGCCTTGAATCAAGTTGTTGATGAAGAACGCAGAAGCATAGCGAACATGTCGCGTCTGGTCTCCACACCAGGGGTTCGCGAAGGTATTATTTGCGCCGTCCATTACCAGTCCCCGCGTACGGCTGATGCCTTCGGTCTTCCAATTACCTTCGGGTGAAGTAGGCCCGGAATTGCAGGGCTTACCTCCGATCGTCGGATAGCCTGAAACGCAGATGTCGGCGCTAACCTGCATCGTGTAGTCCTTGGCGCCAAGATCCAGCACTGCGGTAGCGCTCGCAGTGTCTCCCGTCGCGGCTAGGAACTTTGCCAATCGCGCGGCGCCCATCAAATTGACGCCAACGGAACGAGCGTTCGCGAGACCACCCCAAGAGGACCAAGGAGCGAAAGTCTGTGTCCCTGCGGATGTGGTTAGAACAAGATGAGTGGTATCAGTGATCGACTGCACCTTGTACTGGGTCACACCAATGAACAGCGGTCCAAGCAACATGGAAGAATCAAAGTTTGGTCCGGTCGCGAGGGTGACCTGCGTGCCGTTGGTATTGACGCGGCCGCTCAGGCCGCCGAAATTGCCCGCTTGATATGTCTCCTCATTAAGGAAATAATCTTTTGGACCATTCAAGATAGCATCTTTAATGTTTTCGTCCCCCGAAATAAAGTAATAATCCGGCATGCCGTACCAGTGACCGTGTTCCTGGTCAAGCCAATTTGCATGTCCGCTGGCTAGTAAATTATTTGCCGAGCTTGCAGAAGGGCGTCCGAAGCCGTCGAGTTCAGGATTTGAGGCTTCAACATTCGGTTTATCTCGCCAATTAAAGCCATCGGATCTGGCCCATGCGGAATCCGCAAGGAAATGATAGAAGTGCGCGGACTTCAGGTATCTTCCGGTCATCCCGCGGGTAATGAAATTCATCAAATAGGACCAACGGAATTCGGACTGATTGTCGCCGCCGCCGGTATGCCAGCCGTAGAAACGGTAGATCGGTAGGGGCCAATTGGCGAGGTCGGTCGTACCGAAGTCTTGAATGCAGCAGGCACGATTCGAGGAAATGGGAGAAAGAGCCGAGGCCGTCCCCGATAAGGCCGCATAAGTGCAACCTGTCCCGTCCAGATCGATCGTGATGTTATTTCCAGAGATCTTCGTAATCGTATATCCCGACTGATTGATAGGAGCAGTATTCATCCCCGCGCAACCGGTACCCGCCGCACCGGAGATAATTAAATTTTGGTCGACCGCCAAAGAACTAGCGAAGGAGCTACTGGCCACGGTCAATACCATGGGGGCCGTGGCGCTGGCCGCGGTTATCGCAGTCGTTGCCCCGGAAGGGGTTGGCACCTTGGAGGTTGTCTGAACCTGCTTGTAAAAGCCATCCTCCTCTGCCTGACTAAGCAGGGTATAGGGAAATACGGCTGTGGAGTTGTAGTAGCCGGTAAGGGCGCGGGCGAGCAGATAGTGCTGGAACTTCAGGAATTCGCTGGCCGCAGCGGCGGAAGTCGGCGCAGCGGCGTGGAAGTTCAAGTAAAGGTCATGCGTGCTGTACTGCGGCCACGCTTGATAATATGGCTGGCTATTCTGGCGCGCCCAAATGCCGATGCGGACATCCGTACCGCCGTTATTGAATTCCAAGGATTTGGGCCAGTATGCGGATAGCTGGTAGACACCGATTGACACACCAACGCCGTTTCCGTCACTTATATCCGCCCAGCCTTGCGGATACTGCGTATCGGTGCCAGAGAGAAGAACTGAACCGTTTTGCACAATAGAGTAGCCGGTGTCATTCGTAAAGGTGACACAACCTGCTCCGTTGTTGCACCAATCCTGCCATTTCATGGATTGCGATTCGCCCTGATACAGGTAAACACTGTCGGTTCCCGTTACAGTTCCGGTCGTTGGAGTACCTGTATGGTTGGCGATGGTAAAACTGTTGGTGACCGTCGAGAGATTCGGTGTAATTCGCAACTCGTATCCTTGATGCCCCTTATAAGCCGTGGCAAAGGTATTGGAGGTGCCGTAGTCGGCATTTCGGAGAATCGAGGTTACTTTAACGCTGGTCTTTCCCTGGTAGAAATACTCCCGAACGGCAAAGTGCATGTACACGTTGCCAGCCGAATCTACATGGTTACCCGTACACTTCAACACGGCCTCGACGGGGCCGTTCTTTTCAATCGTGCATGTCGAATTCGGATCGTTGACGGAAGAAAAAACGGTCGTGCAGGGCGATTGGCCGGCAGCGGTTCCGCAGGTAACATTGGCGGGATAAGACGCCGCGGGACTCGGCCCGAGTATCACTAATCCTTGTGAAGCGCCGCTGGCAACCACGGTAGTGGTTCCGATAAGGACCTGGTCGACAACGTTGAAGTTGGCTTTCTTGATTGTGAAGGTCGCTGCTCCCGTTGCGACGGTAATGGTCGTGCCGTTGTCGGTGGCTAGATCGGAACCGCCGAAATTGCCGGTTCCCGTATTGGTTAGTGTAAGCGCCGCCGTTCCTCCTGCGCTCAGGACAGGTACAATCCCGCAGACTTCCACCCATTTGTAGTTTCCCGAAGGCCAAGTGCCAAGCATACGGAATTGTCCGGAGCTTGCGCCGTTCAGTCCAAGCGACGTAGTGGCCTTGACGCCCATGGAATCCGCGAGTGGAATTCCCTGGCAGAAAGGCTCGAGGGTGCGGGCAATCCCAGAAACGCTTCCTGGATAGAGTGCCTCCTGCACCGTAAAGGAAACAGGGAACACTGCCGGTACAAATGGAGCAGCACCTCCCGAACCACCTCCGCTTCCTCCCCCGCCCCCGCCTATCGAACCAGGGGCGCCGATGGTCACACTGAAAGATTGCGGACCAGCCGTCCCAACGCCGTTAGTTACTTGCGCGGCGAAAGTAAATGTCCCCATCGTGGTCGGCATTCCGCTTAGAGCACCCGCGCTGTTCAACGTGAGACCCGGAGGCAGACCCCCAGATGTCAACGCCCAAGTCATTGGGGCACTACCAGCAGCAACCAAAGTGGCCAAATAGGGAGAACTCTGCGCCCCTGCGGGTAACGAACTGCTGACAATCGATGGCGCGGTGGCGGCCCCTCCAAACGTGCCAATCCACATTTCCGCCACGCCGGTAGCATTGTAGACGTTACCCGTATCCACCTTTGCGGCCCAAGCCACCAGTCGATTCAGGTTCGCGTCGTACGTCATGGATTCCGAGAGGTAAGGGCCCAAACCAATCTGGATCTGAGTCCAGGCGTTGGCGGCTGGATCGTAGACCCAATCTTGGGGCGGCGCTGACACAACGGTGTTGCTCTGGGGTGTGTGTGCTGTGAGGTGGTAATAGTATTTACCATCCGTCGTATTGAACGCGTGGGCAACGCGGCCATTCTCATTGTTGTCCGACAAGTTGGGAGGTGCGTAGGCCGTGGCGGTGGTCCCGTTGGATGCAAAGGATTGTACAAAGCAAAAGCCGGCACCGGAACTCGAGGTACTGGTTGGAACTAAGGACATGCCGATTAAGTTTGCGGGGGGGACGAATGTAAAAACAGAGCTTCCCTGACAAACTTTAATGTGTATCGGGCCCACGGGCAAATTGACGGCGGTAGCGACTGAATTCGCAGTTAGATCCAATTCCAAGGAATTACCGAGGGAAAAGTCGAATTGGGGAATAGCAGAGGACGGGATCACCTTGAATGTGCCCGGCACGGGAAATCGAGGAGTCCATTTTTTGCCCGTAGGGCAGCTGGCGTTGGTTGTCATACAGTACGTCCAGGTTTGGTTCTCGATGACCGCCGAACCAAACAGGCCGGCAAATTGAATCACATAGTGGTGGACGCTATCGTATTCGAGATTTGGATAGTAAAAACCCATGGGCAATCCGCTGGGGCTGGCGGCAAGCACCGCAGCCGTGATGTCGTTCCAGTCATCCGGAAGAGAACATCCCACACTTTGCTGACTGGCGGTTAACGTTCCGGGCGTGGGATTTGCTGAAGTGTCGCAGTAAATCTGCATGGAGTGGGAATTGCCGCCCTGGTCGTATCCGAAGAGCAGAAATGCATCGTCGTCGGTGTCGTGGACCACGCTTCCGTTATTGAATATGCCAGTTACGGTCGAGACGCCCGCTCCGCTGCTCGCTGCCGCAGCGGTTGTCTTCATCACTCCGCGCGTTACCGTCAGGATCGCCGTCGTGGGACCTGGGGTTCCTCCGCCGCCGCCGACATTGACCTGCAAGATTTCTCCGCTGCTCGCAATTTTCAAGTAATTGCCATCTTTAATGACGGAACCGGATGGAACCGTTATCGACACCGTGGTTTGGGTTGACGTGATGCTGCCCGTCAGTGTTCCCGCGGCTTTGACGATCGTCGGCATGTGCGCCGGAAAAGCTTGTGTCCAAGATGTGCTTCCGCTACCAAGCTGGTAGTAATACATGCTGGGAACAATAAGTGTGTTGCATACACCCTGGAAGGCCCACAAACGATTTCTTTTCTTATCGACCCAGACTTGCCCGACAGGATGTCTGACACCCGGCCAAGCGGAAGAATCGTTAACGCAATCTCCGACGGGCGGCTGATTCGCTGAGCCGATCAAGGTGTCTGTGGAGACGTCGTCAAAAAAATGAAGCCTTGTAGAATAGATAGACTGGGCGCCCGCAGTGGTGTCCGTGGACCAAATCCAGGTGTGTTTGGTGAACGGATCGTAATGAATATCGTGGTAGCCGTTGTAATAGCTATTGGGCGAACCGGCGGCCGACGTGTTCCACACTTTAGTCCATGTAATCTGTCCGCTCGCTGGCGCGGAAAGGAATAGCAGCAGGATTGGCAAACACCAAAGAACCTTCTTCATTTGTCAGTGGCTCCCGAAAGACTTAAGCAGCGACCGAATTTCGCCGGACTACCGCTGTACTGCAACATTAAAGGAAAAATTGCCGGAACTATCCTGACTGACCTCAGTCAGTAACCCCTCATAAGTGGTGGACAGATTGGCGGTGCTTGACCCGATAAACTTCGCCAAATAGGAGCCCGAACTCTGCATCTCCGCGTTCATTTCGATGGTCTGCCCCGCTTGAAGGTTGGCGAATTGGCCGATGTCGTTCGACCATAAGGTGCTTGAGTCCGTATTGACCGTCGCAGTCCCAGCGTTGGGCAGCAGTTGCACCGTAAAGGAATTTGTAGATAAAGCGCTGATGGTTCCCGCTGTGTCAACCACATCGAGTTCCGATTGCGTTCCGGTAACAACTTTCACGTTGATCACCGGGTTGATGACGTAGTTCCCGCTGGCGTCGACCGAGAGGGATTTGGCAACGTCTAGGTCAAGCTGCATGCCGATGAGACTATTTGCGGTTACGGAAAGCGAGACCGGCAAGGTCAAGCCGGAATTTGTCAGCTTCACCGAAGGAATTGTGGAGCCGCTTAGTTGCGTCACTGTGCCCGTTGAATCCGAAATGCTGATTTGAGGATTTGCCAAGGTCAGGGCCAAGCTTGAAAAACTTCCTGTGGGAATATTGGGGGCTTGTACCATCACCGTCGGAGCCAGTTCCAAATGACGGAATTCGGGTTGTGCGGTTGAGCTAACTATCGAGGTATTTGCGCCGGCCGAATCGGCCAGCGAGGCGCCACTAACCAGCAAGCTTATGGATACCACGCCGTTAGCGGGCGCGTCGGTAACAAACGCTGCGACTGTGCCTGTGGGTCCAGGAGGCGGAGGTGTCTTCTGTTGAACCGCTCCCGCGCAACCGATCACTACCCAAGCTATTGGTAAACAACTTAACCGCCAAATCCTGGAACTCGCCTGATCCATTTCTTCTCCGGACATCCCTGGTTCAAATTCCCCCGAGCTGAACTACTAACCCGATCCGCAGGCGAGATCGACGCCGGGGGCGGTATTTTCCGGCGCCCACACTGCGGGCACGGAGCAGGCTACTATCTGCAAATGTCTCGATGTAACTGGCTAGGGGGATAGTTTTGGGTCAGGGTTTCGACTCTGTACTCTGGGACACTCAAAACCTGGTATTCCCGCGTCGCTCGTGAAAGGGTCATTTGGAGAAAACGGAATTTGAATCCCAGTTAGCTGTGAGGGCGAAGATATGACGAACACCGAAAACCCTAGAGATAAGGACCCACATAGGCTTGAGGAGCCAGTTTTAGTACTACAACTTACAGAGCCACGAACTCGACTTCCGCTACACGCGCTTGCCGTGAATTATGTCTAGAGGATTGCATGGCAAATGGACTTCCCTTAGTGTGCAAGAGAATGCCCGTCCAAGCCAAGGCTTTGTTGAAGACCATACAGAAAACAAAGGACTTAGCATGCGATCTTGATTGGAACCCTACCTGCAGATACAGGCAGTGGCCGGGAGTGGTTTAGTTTGAGCGGAGGTTAAACCCGTTCAGCTCGTCCGCTGAGGAGTTCAATCTTGGAGGTGTGCAACTTGAAGATCAATTTTAGAATGCTCCTACCTGTAATTGTAGGCTTGTTCGTCCTGCCAATGTTCGCGCAGAGCGCCCATGCCGGTTCACTCGACTTTTTTTGCACGACAACCATAGGGCCATGTGGCGGGGTGCTGAACGCTACGTTTTCCGGAGGGGTAGCCACAACGGGAACTGCGTCCGGTGTCACGGTTCTCAATGACACGGGTCCAGACTTTCCCAATCCCTTCACGTTGGCGTTCGACATTAACGGAGCCTCCCCTAACATTTCTCTGGTGGAGCAACTTGATGACGGTTCGACGCTTACCGGCACGGTTCTCAGTGCCACTGGTTCTGCATTTGGCTCCAATGTCGACCTTAACCTGCTCGTAAGCTGGACAGGTCTGCCGGCAGATTTTGCCGCTTTCTTGGGAGCACCGGCGGGTGTCGGCTTCGACACCAATATCTTCATTCAGGACTCCGTGGGTCAGAGTATTGACGTCAACATTCAACCTACTCCAGAGCCGGCGACGCTTCTACTGTTCGGCACCGGTTTGCTCGGCCTTGGCGGACTCGTTCGCCGCAAGCTGAACGTCTGACGTTCGAGAGTCCTCACTCGGCGGCCAGATAGAAACCACTCCTAAAGAGCATGCCACGCCTAGCGTGGCATGCTCTTTTTGTATTTCCAACCCTTCCTGTGCGGACGCGATCGGGCGTCTCGAATTTGCCATTGGTCTGCGCAGCACATTCGCCTAAAATAAAAGGGAATGCGGACGTTCATCCTTGCTGGACTCATCCTGTTGTTCAGCTACCCATTTCTAATCTATCCCTCTCTTCTCGCGCTGTGGGCCAAGCTCAAGCGAAAGAACCAAGAACCAGAAGCCGGCGCGGAGCTGCCGCGCGTGGCGCTGATCATTTGCGCCCTAAACGAACAAGGCATCGTCCGAGAGAAAATCGAAAACTCGCTGGCATTGCATTACCCACGAGAAAAATTAACCATCGTGGTCGTCTCAGACGGATCCACTGATCGTACGGCGGAAATTGCCCGAGAGTATCAGGCCGCGGGAGTCGTGCTACTGGACCAAAAGACGCGGCGAGGAAAGATCACCAACCTGAATGAACTTATTCCCTCGCGAACCGAAGAGGTCATCGTCTTGTCCGACGCAAACGTCCTCTACCACCCGGATGCAGTCGGACGGTTGGTGGCGGGATTCGAGGACCCTTCGGTAGGCTGCGTCTCCGGAAAGGTGATTCTCACGGACACCGCCCCCGACCTAGATGCTCCGACCGGCCACTATTATTCGGTGGAGTGGGCGCTGCAGGAAAATTCGTCGGCGATTTACTCGATGACCGGAGCGGACGGGGCCATGTATGCGCTGCGGCGCGAGTTGTTTCGCCCATGCCCCAACGATACGCTGATAGAAGATTTTGTGATTCCCATGCAAGTGATTGCCCAAGGCAAACGAGTCTTGATGGAACCGAAAGCTCTGGGATGGGAGAAGGGAGTCGAAGGCCGGCGTGAGGAGTATCGGCGCAAGGTGCGAATTGCAGCTGGCGCCGCCCAGGGGCTATTGCGCGGAAACGCCTGGCCGCAGAATGCTCCGGCAAGCTTCTGGTTTATTTTCATCTCTCACAAATTGCTGCGATGGGTGTCCCCCCTCGTCGGCGCGTTGCTTCTGGTGTTTGCAATACTGTGGTTCCGCGAGCCTTTGGCAAAAATCACGCTTGCGGGAGTGGGCGGAATCATCCTGTTGGCGGTAATCGGACTCATAACGGGGTCGAAAAACACACTGTTCAGCGCGCCATTCTACTTTCTGTTTGGAGAGGTGGCTATTGCCGTTGGCTTGCTCAAAGGATTTACCGGCCATCAGACCGTGCTCTGGGCCAAGGCGGACCGCTGACTTATTCAATTTACGGGATGTTTTTGACGATTCCCGGGCCAACACGATTCGTGAGAGCAAGCGGAAGACGTTTCCACACCTGGGTGGCCCAATAAAATCTTCCGGTTTCGGGATTATGTTCGGGGAGTTTGTCCTGATTCTGACCGGGGTAGTACCAGTATGTGGGACTCGGCGCGGCCCCCCATTGCTGCTTGAACCGGTAGGTGCCGCTGTCCAGCGTCGAGCGGCCGAAATCGAAAATTTGAAAGCCCTCAAGAATGGCCTGACGGAGAACCCCGGAATATAGCAGCATGTTCGGTGACGCACGATTGTAGCGGCGCAGGGAACTTGCCCATGGAATTTCCAGCTTGTTCCGGAAACCGAGCAAAAAGCCCGCCGCAACCGGCCCGCCATTCAGGCGGACCAGGGCGATGTAAGAATGCTTTGGAAAAGTTTCGAGGATGGCTTTGAAGAATCGTTTCGAGTAAACGGGTGTGCCCAGATCGCGCATGTTTTCGGCGAAGACGGCGTAAAACTCGTCCAGCAGCTCCCGCCCGCCCCAGTGAAATGTGGCCCCCGCTTTTTCCGGAGTTCGGATCTGGTTCCGCAATTTTGACTTGAATCCCTGCCAAAGCGCTTCGGGATCGGAAGGCAAAGGAAGCAACATTATGACCTTATGGGATTTGACCGGCAGGTTGCCCCGTAGCGTGGCCGACTGTCGCAGTTCGATGTAGTCCGCACCTAGCTCTCGCTTCAATTCGACTGCGGAGGCGATTAATTCCGTAACCGCACCGTCATCGTCGGCAAGCAGGCCTCCATAGTTGAAGTAAGGCATCGAAACGAGAGCCTTGCCGAAGATTCGGCTCTTCAAATAAACCAGAGGAAGAATACCTCGGAGGGCCCCCTTATTCTGCGCCGCCAAAAAGAAAGTCCGGTGACCAAAGCAAGAATGAATCAGCCCTGCCCAGGCCGGGTCATGATAGAGGCTTGCTTGTGGGCTGCGAGTGAGGTACTCGCCCCAACCAGGCAATGGTGTTTCAGCCCTGGCCATTTCGAGGTTCTTTGTCTCCGTTGTCACAGCCATGTTGTCGGATCCAATTTTTGCCACACTAACAGATTGACAGCCGTAGGTGTTATTTCATTAAAGCGGTCGGCTCCTGCTTTTTCAGCCTTCCCGCTGGAGAATTCCGATCAAATTCGTTCTCAGATTACGAAAGAGTCTGAGCCGGAGCAAACGGATCACCAGCAATTCCGGAACGACGAGAGGCCCAAGCATGACCGTTTGCGCTGAAGATTCCACGAGGCGCAGTTCGGAAACGCTGAAACCTGCTCTCTGAGCGAGAGTATTAATTGTTCCAGGCGAATTGAACCGATAAAAAGTTGGAAAAACGTCCTCCGCAGGCCGGGCCTGGAGAAAAGGAACGAGCTTGAGCTTTACGGAGTCGGGAAGCATTCGCGCGATCAACGTCGTGTACCCGAGCGAGTTTGGAGTATGGAACAGGAACGAACCGCCAGGTCTCAGGATACGGTGAACTTCCGCAAGGAGAGCGCTAGGGTCTCTTACGTGTTCCAGGACCATGTTGGACGTCACTAAATCGAAGGATTGGTCCCTGAACGGCAGACGCTCGATGTCTCCACGAATCTTGTGCTTCAGTCCGCGATGCTGCTGCAGGCTTCGGAGGTCATAGTCAATCCCAACAAGTACTTTACATCCTGAGGAGATGTCGAGTTGATCTTGGTCTGCCGTGGGCATCCACTTTGGAAAGATTTGGTGACCACAACCCATCTCCAGCCAGCGTGTATCTTGGTTGACGCTTGAATAGAGAGCATTCTTATAAGCGAACTGGGAGCTGCGCAATCCCGGCGTCAGGACGTCTTTTGCAGCGGCATAGAACCTTTCGAATGCAGGCCTCAGGACAACCATGCAAGTCCTCGACGGCACGGGGGGCATAACAGGCGAATTGCATTCTTAAAATGTCTGGAACATTTATCGAGAAGACAAGGCATCGGCTGGGCTCCACACAGATGCGGACATCGAGAAGCTCAACAGGATGGATACGATGAATTCCCACTGGGTGTCACCCCGCTGGAAACTGTTCCAGATTTCGGTGATGCCGCGACGGTCCAGAAACGCGGCTGCGGGAGAGTCCGCAAAAAGTGAGGCCTCGGCCCACTCCAGCAGCTCTCCGCGCAACCACTGATGAAGGGGAACTCTGAATCCCTTTTTGGGCAAGTTAAGATGACCTTTCGGAAGGTGCCGCTCCATGACCCGACGCAAAAGATATTTCCCTTCACCGTTTCGCAGTTTAAGGCCGAGAGGGAGCGAAAAAGCGAATTCGACGACCTTGTGATCCAGCAAAGGAACACGCACTTCAAGGGAATTCGCCATGCTCGCGCGGTCCACTTTGGTGAGGATATCGTCGACAAGCCAGGTTTTCAGGTCTAGATAGAAGGCCCTCGAAAGTGGACTAAAGTCCGGTCCGCGATCGTAAATTGCCCTAAACACATCGCGCGGATCATAGTCCCCCAGCTCCCGTTGAAAATCTTGAGAAAAGATCTTCGCGCGCATCGAGGCGTCGGAAAACGTTCGCGCCGTTAGATAGCCTTCACGAGAATCTAGCGTCAGCTGATACAGATTGCTGTTTATGCGGGAAGAGACCCTCCCATTTTGTTGTGCGGGGCTCCATCCCCTGAAGGGGGCGAAGAGTAACTGGCGCACCGATGCCGGAAGCGCTCGGCGGACCCGCTGAAGCGTCAATTGGCGGGCATAGTGCCCGTATCCTGCGAAAGTTTCGTCGCCTCCATCGCCGGACAAGATAACCTTGACGCGCTCGCGCGCAAGCTTCGAAACGGCGTAGGTTGGAATGGAAGAGTGATCGGGAAAAGGCTCGTCGTAATAATCCGCAAGCTTCGTCAAGATCTTCGCGGGTTCCGCCGTAACCACCCGTTCGTGATGATCCGTGGAGAACAACTTTGCAACCGCTTGTGCCCTGGAGAGCTCATTGAACTCAGATTCCTCGAAACCGATCGAACATGTCATTACAGGTTCGGAAACCATTCCGCACATCAGCGCGACAACGATGCTGGAATCGACGCCCCCGCTCAGGAACGCCCCGACCTGAACGTCGCTCAACAAGTGGCAGCGCACAGAATCCTGAAGCAGGGCGTAGAGCTGCTCTTCGTAATCCTTTTCACTAGGGAGTCGCAGTTCTTGTTGAGGGAGATCCCAGTAGGATTGCTTCTGTATGCCGCTGCGGCTCACGACCAGAGAGTGGCCCGGCTCAAGAGAAAAGGCATTCCGGTAAATTGTCTTTGGACTAGGAATGAAATTAAGGGTAAAGAGATCCGCGATTGCCGTGGGATCGATATCCCGGGAGACGAGGCCCGACTCCCGCACACACTTCAATTCGGAACCGAATACGATGCCGTCAGCACCGAGGCCGTAGAACATTGGTTTGATACCGATTCGGTCTCGCGCGAGCACCAGGCGTTGCCGCTTTTGATCCCATAAAGCCAGCGCAAACATCCCGCGCAGGTGCTCGAAGCATTTTTCCCCAAAATCCTCGTAAAGATGCACAATCGCTTCGGTGTCGCAATGGGTGCGGAATCTGTGGCCACGAGCTAGCAATTGTTTCCGCAAGTCAGGGAAGTTATAGATTTCACCGTTGAACGTGATCCAAACCGTTTCGTCCTCATTGCACATCGGCTGCCGGCCACCCTCTAGGTCGATAATGCTCAGGCGCCGATGGCCGAATCCCAAATCTTGATCACAATAGTAGCCGGATCCGTCGGGCCCCCGATGAGAAAGCGCATGCGTAATCGCCTCGAGCCGCTCTCGCTCGATGGGGCGCCGCGTCTTAAAGTTCCAAATTCCGGCAATTCCACACATTAAGTTACTTTCCCCATTCTCGCTTCAGCAGATTCCGCAGTTGAAGGAGCCGCGGCGGGACTTGAACTCCAGCGTCCGCTCTTCTCAGCTGGGGACAAGCCATAATGCTCCAGCAAGCTAGCAAAGGTGGCCGGCCACGAAAACTGCTCGGCCCAAAGACGCGCCTTTCGCGCCAACTGGCGGGCCAACTCGGGATTTTCAAGAAGTTCGATGACGCTTGCAGCCAAAGCATCGTGGTCGTTCACGTTCACTAACAGGCCGCTCTCACGGTGCTCAATCATATCGGGAATGCCGCCCGCCCTTGTGGTCACGATAGGAAGACCGGAGCAAGCAGCTTCGACGAGAGCTCCGGGAAAATTATCCGCGTTGCTGGAATTCACAAAAATGTCATGTACATCGTAAAGTGCAGGAAGGTCAATCGGGGAGACATAACCACAAAATTTTACCCCTGCCAAATTCCAATCTTTGCAGAGGTTTCGAAGCCGTTGCTCTTCGCTGCCGGTACCTGCAATCGATAGTTGAGCTTCAGGAAATCTCTTTTCTAAAATTCGAAATGCCCGGAGGAGACATTCGACGTTATAGAGAGGTTCGAGATGACGGGTAACGAGTAGCATAGGCCGGAGAACTTTTCGTTCACGAAAAGTAAAATGTTCCGTTTCGACGAGATTCGAAACAACAGAAACGGCAAGCCCGTGGGAGGCAAAGACACGGCGCAGGAAATCGGATGGCACGACTACGGAATCGGCCTTTCGCATAACGGGAATGGCGAACCAACCCCATCTGCGGAGAAATGCGGGCGCCCTCCCACCCCGATAATTCAGCACTATTCTCTTTCGCTTCTTACGCCCAACGACGATGAGTGGCACAGTCAGTAGGAAAAAAAACAGCCCGCATTTTGTCAGATGGTGGACCACGTGCACGTCGGGGAGGTTGCGAAATAGTGAACGTACGAAAATCACGACCCGGATCACCGTCCGCAAACCGGGAATCTTTTCTATGAATTGAATAGCTTGGGGGAATTGAGGATTGGTGGGAAGTAGTTCGACCGTAATTCCCTCATCGTTTAGACGAGCAGCAAGCTTCTTGGCTTGCAAGCTCATTCCGCCATAGGGCGGAGGAAGGGGCGAAACAATGCAAACCTTTCCGAAGTAAACATTGGAACGTGCCGAGGTCATTTTTTTGCCGCAGTTTTTGCCCCGGCAGGGGGCTCGATAGAGGCCAGCCGAACTGACCCATTTGTTTCATCGAAGAATGCTAAGTACGGTGAATCATTCGTATCCAGCACGAGAGATGGCGTTACGTCAGAGTCACTGCTGGTATCCACGATTTCGATTTGCCATCCTTGATCGGTGCGAACGGCATATTTCAGTTCGCTTCTGCCGTAATCGTAATAAGCGATATGCGGTCGATTTTGGCGATCCATTTTGATTGAAATGCGATCCACTTGGTCCACCCTCCCAGCCATCTTGTCCACAACTTCTGTTTCCCAGGACTTTTCGCGGCGATACGCGTACTTCAGCTGCTTGTGGGCAAACTCCATATAAACAAAGTAGGGATTGCCCGCCGAATCGACCGCCATGCCGCTCGGACCAAGTATCCCGCCTGATTCCTTCCGAGTGTCCGGCGTGTTGTGGACCCACTGACCTCCGTCCCAATGAACGTACTCGAGGTCGTAGGACACGATATTGGAATACGCGATGTGGGGGTTCCCGTCAGGGTCAAGGGCGAGCGTATTGAATTTTCCAGTTCCTTCTCGGGGATCAACAGTCTCCCGGTACCAGGTCGAACCATCAAAGTATGCGTATTTCAGTTGAAGGGCGAAGGTACGGTCCGGGTTCATCCTCTTGTAGTAACTAATTTTCGGGTGCCCCTGCGAATCAATCTGGATGCAAAGGAAAAAGGCAACAGATAAAGGGTCAATCACTTGGCTGTGCCACGTCTTGCCGTCCCAAGAAGCGTAACGTAGGCTATTTTCATACCAACCCTGAAAAGCAAAATGAGGTTTACCTTCTGGATCAACCGTCAGAGCAGCGGAGTACCCCACGTCCCTGGCCAGATCCATCTTTGCCCACTGCGTGTCTTCGGCGCCCCGGTAGGCATAACGAAGAACGTTCCGCCCTCCATCAATGTAGCCGAGATGCAAGTTTCCAGATTTGTCTATCGCCAGAGAGGGCGAACGCCCAATCGGAACACCGGTTCCTCCATCAACCGTTTCAAGATGCCATTGATTCTGCGCTCGGGTCACCAACGAGAAGTAAGTCAGTAAGAGGAAAAGGCAAGCAGCGTGTCGTAAGTGCGCATTACGGGGCGAAGCGCATACTTCCTTCGAATTCCGGCGTCCCTTATCATTCATGGTATTTCCTGGCCTCATGACTCATCCCTATCCCGCGCGTAGTTTCGACCACACCTGCCTGAAAATTCCCGGGAGAAAAACTCCAAATAGGTTATAAATAAACGGCAATGGATCGCTCCAGGCAAAAATTCCGTACAGGCGTCGACCGGACAAATCTTTCTTGAGACTCCTCAGCCGAACTTCCCGGTGGTACACACCGCGCAGAAGATAAAGCAGCGTTGCGTCTTCCGCGATCCATTTCGCAGGTAGGGTCGGGGGATTTTTTTTAGAAATACTGATCCCAGCCAAATCGCAATACGCGGCCCAGCTCACATTCACGCCGCTGGCCATTCCAAGACGATGCCAATCCCAGTGGCGAGTGTTGATTTCGATCAGCTTGGATTCATCCGTTCGGGCGTCTCGTTTGTACTCCACTTCCGCCATGCCCCGGTATTTTAACGCGCGCCAAAGACGAATCGTGGGCTCCAATAATTCCGGGAGATCCACGCTTTCGACGATACATCCAGTTCCGAAATCCTCCGGAGATTGAATGAGTTTGCGCGCGGTAAAATATGCCAGAGGTTCTCCTTCTTCGCCCACATATCCGCCGAGAATGACAATTTGATCCGGCCGTCCCGGAATCCATTCTTGGATCAACATCTCAGGTGTAACCGACGCGATTTGCGCATATTCCGTTTCAAGCTCGACCACATTCTGGACCAAGAAGGCTTTGCGCCCCCCCACCTTGTCCCAGTTTTCACCGCCACGCCAGTCCGCTGAACGCACGGGTTTGACGACGCAAGGGTAACCAACTGCATCTCCCACACGGACGATGTCTTCCCGCGTCGTTACCACGAGAGTACGCGGGACGGGAACACTAGCGCCGACAGCAGTCTCGACCAACCTGCCCTTGTCGACGACTTTCAGGAGGCAATCGCGCGGCGGAATCGACAGCCGGAAGTGCTGTTCGAGCTCTTCACGATAATGATCAAGAAAAAGTACGTCTGCATCGCGCGTGGGGAAAATGATCGCACCCTGAAGTTCGCCTGCGAGTCCCAACAAATAGTTTTTTAATTCCGCAGGGTTTTCTTGCGAGTTTGGCGAATGACGCGCTTCACAAAATCGAGAGAATCTACCATGCGCCTGGCGGTCTGCGGAAAGCCCGATGACCCGCAGGCCATACCCTCTCAAATTGTGGGCGATACCAAGTCCTGTGTAGAAGAGGTTCAGGATAATAACGGGAGGACGTTCCTCTTGAGCGGGTTTGCGCTGCTGCGCGGATTGCTCCCCAGGGTCCACAGCGTCCGTCTGCACTGCCCCGCCCGCGGAAACCGAAGAAAACGCAAGTCCCGAACTGCTCCTGTCGGGCGGGCTCGTGTCAGGATTCGTTTGAACTGCCTCCATGTTCATCCAGGTTTCATTCATGCGAGCCACCACTCATCAGTCCGGCCCAGCGCAATTTGGGGACAACTTGCCGGCGGGTCCACGCCGAAGTGCTCTCTCGTAAATTGCGCACGTCCTCTTCTGGAAACGTCTTCAGCTTTAGGATCATCAATCCAAACAGGATCGTCAGCGCCAGTTTGGCGACAATGCGCCAGCCGAAAGAATGGATGGGCAGAAGCCATCCTATAGCAAGAAGCACCAAGCCAGCCGAGGCCATCTTCGACACCGCCTTAAAGTCGCAGTGGAATGGGTATTCTCGCTGGCTGAAGATGTAATTGGCGACGCCAAACACCACAAAACAGAGTACGGTCGAGAGGCACGCGCCCCAACTCTTCCAAAAGTAGATCAGGACAGATTCCATTGCGAGGCAGATGATCGTGCAGACCACGCCGATGGTGGCAATCGTCTTACTTTTTTTCTGAATCAAGAGTCCCGCCTCGAAATAAACGCCGATCCCTTGGATAACGTATGCAAACGCGATTGGGGCCACCATCAAGTAAGCCATGCTGAATCTCTGGTTCACGAGGACATCGAATATTTCGCGGATAAACAAGCTGAGAAGGAAGCCACCTGAGATCAGGACAAACGACCAGTAAGTAAAAACTCTCGAGAAGACCTCCTTGGCATTTTCACGCTTTGCAATCTCGTAAGCCTGCGCTTCCCATATCAAGAGAAATGGCTGGACGCCCAGCATACTGACCATAAAGCCGAATTTATAAGCTAGGGAGTAGACGCCGACCACCGATAAATCCGAAAACCGCTGCAGGAAGAAGCGATCGGAATAATTCAAAACGTAGGCCGCGATCCAAGTAAAGATCATCGGAGAACCGAATACCACCATTTCCTTGAATTGTGCGGGAACAAAATGAAGCCCGGTCTCGCGAATCGTGATGACCATCAAAATTATCCAGAGCAATGCAGCGGCGACTGCATTGCCCCAGAACACACCTGCTAGTTCCATTTTTCTGGCAGCTACCAGGTAGATGGTCAGTCCCATGGAAATTGCCAAAAAAAGTTGTGTCAGCGTGACATAGAGTCCAGAGCGCTGTTTGGCGCGCAAGTAGACCCAACCGATATCAGAGGACAGCGAAAAGAAAAACTGCGCGGCTGCCAGCCGGATGAGCATCGCGTAGCGGGTGCTACCCAGAAGTGCGTGCGAGAAGGAACCGGTAAACAAAAATGCCGGTGCTGTCATCATACCTGCGGATAAAATTGCAAATAACAAAGCGCTGCTGACAAGTTCGTGGCACCTTTGTTGGTCCTCGGTGGCGTAATAATAACGCATCAGGCCGCTGGACAATCCCAAGCCGACAACTACGCCTGCCAGCATAATTGTTAGATTAAGAATCTCCATAACCCCGTAATCTGCGGGTGTCAGATAGTAAGTGTAAAAGGGCACGAGCAGGAGACTGATGCCCTTGCTAAGTATTCGTCCGACGCCGTACACGGCAGCGTGCCGGACCAGTTTTGTCAGTTCATCCCACATGGGGCCTAACTTCCTCTGCGGCGAGCGAGCTGGGGAAGGGTTTGGTTACATCCCTGCCGAACAAACCGCGCACGCTTTCTTCCTGGGGCGTGAACCCCACAAGCCGCCGCCAGTCTATTTGCAGGGCGAACATTCCGCGTTCCTGGGCCCACGGGCTGAAGCGTTTCAGTTCTAGGGGGTCGTCCTTCATCCCGTTATAACCTGGAATCGTCGTCACAGCAGTTTCAAAGCCCGCCTCCTGTAGGATCACTTTCGTATCAGCGGTGAAATCTCCATATCTTCCGAAAGGATACGCAAAGTGGCGAACCGGCTGGCGTATCTGAAGCTCAATGTTCTTCTTCGATTCCTGAATCTCCTCCGCCATACTGTCCCGCGAGGTTTTCGAAAGCACTGGATGTGTGACCGTGTGCGCTCCAAAACCGATTCCCTGCTTGCTCATTTCCCGAACTTCGTCCCAATTGAGCATAAAGTTCGGCAAGTTCAACGATGCCGGGACACGCAACGCTTGAAATAACTCGGGCAAGCGGCGCAGCCGCTCGGAGGTCGGGAGGCCCCATAGCCATTCGAGCGTTGCTTTCATCGTCAGCAGCCGAGTCTCCATTGAGTTCATCGTGGCTTCGGGCCCCCCCAGCCCGCGCAGGTCAAGGTAGGGCCTCGTCGTCAATTTGAAGCCGAGTGAAACTTGGTCATACCAGGGCAGTGTGGATTTCTCGATACAGCCAGTCGTCAGAAAAATCGTGGCCGGAATACTAAGACTTTTTAGAATTGGAAAGGCGTTCAGATAGTTGTCGCGATATCCATCATCAAAGGTGACGGCCAAACAGAACTTTTCGCCACCCGTAGCCCACTCCCCGTTTGCGAGTTTGTCCAAGCTTATGACTTGAAAATGTTTGGCAATGTATTCCATCTGCATTTGAAACATTTCAACTGGCGACGCCGCTAGAAAAGGATCGTCGTCGTCGTTGACTCGGTGATAAATCAAAATCTGACAGATCGGCGTCCGACGTTGCCGAAGATTGCGCCCCCGCGGTGTGCCATTCCTGGAACTCCAAATATATTTCGACGCCAAGTGCCGCCCGACAGCCCCCAACGGGGTGCTCGAATAGGCAAGGGAAATACTCCAACGAACAATCCGGCGAACGAGGCTGCCACTAGAACGTTCTGTTGGGGCAGCAAAAGCGCGGCTTGCTTTTCTCTCGTACGCTCGCTTTCGCCACGCGAGCAATGGCTCAGGAATGACCTTGCGAAGGCCTTTTCTCACGGCATTGGTAGCGCCCGGCAGATTGTGAAAGACCAGCACGCCGGAACGCTTAGGAGTTGCCCGGACGCGCAGGCTAAGCTTCTGTTGCGCCCCCCATTCCGCCTTATGTTTGGCCGCGCCAGCGAGAAAATCGTATTCCGCAAGCCCGGATTGTATCCAGTTGCGGAGCAACCACGCGCGCAACGTCTGGCCGGGGCGTAGGCTTTCGAAGGCGGGATCATAACCTTCCTGCAGGAGAAGAAATTGATTCCTATAAATAAATCCGTACTGCATCGCGACCGCGCGTTCGCCCCAATCGAGCCGGTGAAAAGCCAACCAGCCTTTTTCCAGGGCCCTGCGCGAAATGTCGTGATAGAAATTGCGCTTGGCCGAATTACGGAAAACCCCTGGTTTTCCCGCCTCCTGCCAGCGACGCGTGTGGAGATCGAACAGAATAGGCAGCCATTCGTCCAACTGCTCCACTCCACTGCACGCGAGCGGTACCGTGCGCATCTGTTTTTCAAGGAATGCAAGACTCGAACGAACCTTTGAGCGAAGGCGCGGCTTAAGCGATTGCAGGTAGTCGTCCCATCGGGGCGGAAGCCGCATCGTCGAACACGCGACATTCTCAGTATCTACTCTCCAGGATTTTTCGCCGGCTGCTGCCCGAAGCGCGCCTAGACAAGTCGACTTTTCGGGGGTGGACTCGAATTCCAGCGTGTCCCACTCGGTCCGATGTTCTTGCAGGAAATCCACAAATGCACTGACCGCTTCCTTTTCGCGTCCCGCCTCAGCAAAAATGTCCTGGTAATCCGAATCTCCCGAACCATCTCCAATCAACTTCAGACAGTTCCAATTCGCGCCGAGACGATGCACGGAATCGAGATAGAACGGGGCCACCGCAATCAATTTATTCTTATCCCGCGCCGCGAGAGTGAAGAGCAGCCGCTTGTTACCATAGTTTTTCCACCATGCTGCAATCCACTCCCAGGTGAGAAAAAACGTGTCGGCGCCGCTTGACGCAAGAACACGGTTCCACTCCGGCTGGAGCAGCTCGAGTTCATCCCAACTCTTATGTTGTGTGACTTCGAGCATCAATTCCCTTCAACGTGCTGCCGGTGCCATAATTCCAGCATAAGGAATAACCACATCATGTCGCCAAAAAAGGTGGACGAGTTGTCCAAATCCATTTCTTTGAAAAGGCGCTCCACGAATTCGCGCTGGAAATACCCGCGTTGATATGTCCGGGGGTCGTGCAATACGTCCTCAGCCCAACTGCGAAGCTTGGGGTCGGACTTCACCCAAACGCCTATCGGCAGTCCAAAGCCGTGCTTTTTCTTCTTAAGGATCGCTTCCGGCAATAAATCTCGCGTGGCGCGCTTGAACAGGTAACGCTTCTCAAAGCCCCGGAGTTTCAGATTTGCCGGCAAGCGGCCGGAAAAATCCGCCAATGGAGGGTCAAGATAGGGAAATCGCACGTTGATGCCCGCCATCTCCGCGGTGCGAACGACTTTGGGCAGGTCATTGTCGCCCAGCGTGATTTTGATATCCACGTAAAGCTGTCGGTTCAACTCCGAATGGGCGGGCGCATCCCGGTGGTATGCACGCGGAATCGCGAGAATGTCTTCATGGCCGTTGCGATAGGGCATCCCCGGGGCCAGTACGAGTTCCGGCGGGAAATAACGGAGAGGTTGATATTCGGCGCCGCGATCGGGATGTCCGGCATTCGCTCGCCGAATATAGCGGCGGGCTTTTTCGAGGAGCACAAACGATATGGGAAATCCATCGACTGCGGGCTCGATCAACCAGCGGCGAAGTAGCGCGGGAATTTCATGATAGAGCTGAAATATTTTGTCGGTGCTGTATCTTGAATTGCCGCCGAAAAGTTCGTCGCCCCCATCGCCAGCAAGCATCACGTCCACGCCGCTGCTTTTCGCAAGACTGCTGCAAAAATACGTCGGAATCGCGGAAGCGTTCGCGAAGGGCTCATCGAAGGCCGCTACAACCTTCGGGATGATCCGCAGTGTTTCTTCTGGGGTCAGGACCGATTCCCGGTGCTGCGTCTGAAAATGCCGTGCGGCAATGTGCGCATATTCGAGCTCGTTGAATCGGTCTTCGCCAAATCCGATCGAAAAAGTCTGGACCGGCCGCTTACCGCTGCGGGCAAGCAGCCCCGCGACGGAGCTGCTGTCTGTCCCCCCGCTCAAAAAACAACCAAGCTGCGCTCCCGGCATATCAATGGAGTAACTCCGAACAGAATCATCCATCAGCGCGAGAAGCTCAGAAGCCAGCCGATCAGTCGAGGATCTCGCCTCTTCCGTGTACTGCAAGTCCCAATAGCGTTCCGTTCGAACAGAACCCGCTTTCCAGAACAGCACACTTCCCGGCAAGACTTTGGTCACACCGGCAAACGCGCATTGCGGCGCCAAAACAACGTAGAAATTCAAGTAACTCGCAATGGCCCGCGGATCGACTCTCTTTTCGACACACCCGCTGTGAAACAATGCCCCTGGGTAAGACGCAAATGTAATCTGCTCTAGCCCACTCGCGTAACAAAGCGGGCGTATTCCGAAGGGATCAACCGCGAGCAGCAATTGATTTTCTTTCTCATCCCAAATCGCCAGTGAAAAACTGCCCCTGATCCTCTTGAGGAAGGAAATGCCCTGTTTCTGGTAGAGAGAGCCTACGAGTTCCGCCGCATTCGAGACCGGTTTCGAAGAAGAAAGAGTTGACGCAAGATCGGCCTGATTGGCGATGTCTGCGTCGCACGCAACAATCAAACCATGCAAACGGAAGACGGAGACAGCTTGTGCGGGTGAAGTGCCTCCGAAACCCAGCGTGGGTTGGTCAAGCTGAACAGATGTCCAATTGCGATCAAGTGCCGAGGCAGCGATCATGCGCTTCAGCGCCGCGGCACCCATGGGCTGTCCTTGATTGGGGGTAACAATTCCGCACAGGGGCATGGCTAGCGAGCAGCCTCCACAAGGGCGCTCTTGGGCTGCAATGGCAGCGCGGAACCGTTCTGAAACAATTTCTGCCATTGCCGGAAGACAAATGCGCCCCACAGGAACCCGGAAAGGTCGCGAACTTTCGCCTGGTGCCGATCCCAAACATTTCGCAAGTAACTTTCGTTCAAGATTCCGTCCCTCGTGTCAAACAAGGTTGAGTATGCGAGGTCCTTTACTTCCCCGCGGAACCATTCTCCGATCGGCACCCCGAAACCCTGCTTCCGGCGTTCGAGGATAGAGGGCGGAAGCATTTCCCGTATCGCTTCCTTGAAAATGTATTTCGTTTCGCCATGATGAAGCTTGAGTCGTGAAGGAATATGTGCCGCAAGCTCCATAAATTGGTGGTCGAGGAGCGGCGAGCGCACCTCAAGAGAAACGGCCATGCTGGCGCGATCCACCTTGGCGCAGATATCGTCTGGGAGATAGGTTTTGATGTCGAGATACTGAACTTTCGAGAGGTGATCGCGACCATCCGACCGCCGGTAATATTCCCGGAACCGCTCGCGAGGCTCATAATCTCCCAACTGGCGCACCACATCTTCCGAGAGAATCGCCCGCAAAGTATCGGTCGGGACGCAGACTTGGCGCAGATAACCTTCCAGAGGATCGTTGGCGATATTCTGTAGAATCGATTTCCCGCGGAAAATCCGCGGCGCCCGCTCCAATCTTGGAAACCACCGGCCCAGCGGACCGAAGACTCTATGGCGCAACCAAGCTGGAAATAAACTACGAAGGCGATTCTCTTGGGAATCTTCGACGTAGCGCCGGTAGCCGGCAAAACTTTCGTCGCCCCCGTCGCCGGTCAAGGCCACCGTAACGTATTCCCTCGCTGCCTTCGAAACATAGTAAGTGGGAATTGCGGAAGAATCGGCAAACGGCTCGTCGTAATGCCATGCCAAGCGTTCCAGGATCTCGACCGCGTTGGGTCGCACTGTCACTTCGTGATAGTCGGCATGGATGTGCGAAGCCACTTGCCGCGCGTACTGGACTTCGTTAAACGCTTCCTCTTCGAATCCAACGGCGCATGTGGTTACCGGCTGGTCCATGATTCTGCTCATCGTCGCCACGACCGCTGAAGAATCGATGCCCCCGCTCAAGAAACTCCCCAAAGGCACTTCGCTGATCAAACGGACTTTTACGGCATCCGACAGCGCCTCCCGGAGTTCTCCCGACCATTTTTGTTCGGTCTTTTCCTCAACACCTGTGAATCGCAGATCCCAATACTCCTGTTCCCGGATACCTTCCGCGCTGGCAACCAGGTAATGCGCCGGCCGGAGCTTCTTTATTTGGGAATAGATGGATTTGGGGGCGGGAACGTAGAGACAACTGAAGTAGTCCGCAAGAGCAGTGAGGTCGATCGATAGATCCATTCCGCCAGCGGCAAGGATGGCTTTCAGCTCGGAACCAAACACCAGGCGACCGGCGTTCCACGCGTAATACAGCGGCTTTTTGCCGATGCGGTCTCGAGCCAGTACGACTTTGCGGCGTGAGCGGTCCCAAAGGGCGATCGCGAACATTCCCCGCAATCGCGCAAAACAATCTTCCCCGAGCTCCTCATAGAGATGCACGATCGTTTCTGTGTCCGAATGAGTACGAAACTGGTGGCCTTTGCCGATCAGAAAATTGCGCAGCTCCGGGAAATTATAGATTTCGCCATTGAAGACAATCCAGACAGTTCCATCCTCATTGGTCATGGGTTGCTGGCCGGTGCTTAGGTCAATGATGCTCAGACGGCGATGCCCCAGTCCCAATCCTGGCTCGAAGTGATACCCGGCGTCGTCCGGGCCGCGGTGCGTGAGGGCACAGTTCATCCGCTCCAGCGTTTCGGGGAGTACCGGACAAACTGGATCGCTCTCGAAGATTCCGCAAATCCCGCACATCGATCTCTTATTCCTCGCTCTGAATCAATCCGCTCTAATCCTCAAAGCCGGTCTAGCTCTAGCCTCACCCGCAGCTCAAGGTATCGGCACTCGCTTTGCTTCCGCCGAGGCTGTCGACAGCCTGCTCTTGCCGTTTCGCAGAATCCCTTCATAGGCCTTAATCAGATACTCTTCCGCTCGGGCCCAGTTGTACTCCGCTTCCCCGATTTCCGCCGCGCGCTGCATCCAATACTTGAGCCGGCCAGGTTCCAGGCACAAATCTAAAGCGTGTGAGATATCCGGTTTAGTAAAATCTTTGAGCAGAATTCCGCAGTCGTTTTCCCGGATGATGCGCCCAATTTCCCCAAACTCTGCGCTAATAACCGGGCGCCCCGTGGCCAGCGCTTCGAATAGCTTGTTGGGAGCGCTGAATTGCGCGTTCGGATGCTTCACATCGAAGCCGTAATAGATCACGTCGGCGGCGATGGTGTATCGGGCAATGCGTTTGTGATCTACAAAACCCAGAAAATGAATATTGGGGTGCAGCCGCGCCTGCTCCCGTACATGTTCCGCAACTTGGCCATCCCCGCCAATGACGGCGTGAATATTCGGCCGCTCTGCCACAACCTCCAGCAGTTCCGGAACGTGTCGCTCGGCCCCTAGGTTTGCAATGTAGCCGATAAGCAACGCCTCTCGGGGGACGCTGAGCTCTGCTCTTACGCGAAGGCGCGTCCCTTCATCGGAGCGGTACTCTTCGAGTTTTTTCCAGTTGCCCACCACCACCGTCCGCCGAGCTCCACGGCGTTCGAAATCGGCGCGAAGTTTTTCCCCTACTGTTATCAGCAGGTCCACGAAGCGAAGCATCTGTGATTCCACCGACCGGATAAAGCGTTCCATCCAGCCAGGAATATTACCGTGCAGCATGCTGGCATACTCTTCGTGGGAGTCATACACCAGCGGCTTGCGCCGCAAGCCTGCCAACACTAGGCCAGCGGGCAGCGCGTCAAAATCATGCGCATGCACGACGTCAAACTCTCGAAATAATCCTTTACAAACAAAAGCAGCCAAAACTACCAGCAGATAGAACGCCTGCGTCGGGCCGCGTCCATGAGTGGACCGCAGGTAAATTCGTTCGACGTCGATACCGTCGATCGTTTCTTTCGCCGGACGCTTGCGATCGCGGTCCCACGCAAGAATCAATACGCGATAGTCGTGTCCCACTAAAGCCCTCGCCTCCGCGTAAACCCGCGGATCCGGGTCAAAACAGTTGCTGCTCAGCAGCATCAATACCCGGGGTCTTCTTGTGGTTTGTCTCTTATCCATTAGAGCGATTTCCTGACAGTTAACAAAGAAGGTAGGCTATGCGGATGTCGAAGCTCTCTTGTCGTTCTTTTGATCCTCGGTAAACATGCCACAAGCCGAACCGCGGGAACATTGCCGGTCGAAATTTGATCGACCGTGTGGTGTCGCTTTGGCCATGAGGATGACCGCCGCCGGCCAACTTCCAGGTTCGCCGTAAGTCTTCCCCGTCTGCCCTCACATTTCATTGCGCGGTGATTTTCTCGAATTCGGAGCCTCGACCTGTCAGCCGCTTGTACTTCCCTCCGCGAGAACCGTCGCTCTGAACTCCAGCGCTGGCTTCCTCCCTCTGGAAAAGCCATCTTTCGTCAACTTGAAAGTATTTGGCCAGCATCCGCCGTACGCCCGGAGAGGGCTTGCGATAACAATTGATGATCCGGCTCAGAACGGTTTCGTCGATTCCCAGTTCTTGAGCAAGTCGACTCTGCCGAACGCCCGTTCTCCAAATCTGGAGTTTCAAATTGACGTACATCTCGTTGCCCCCGACCGATATCACGGTTTCACGTACAACAAGCTTTTCGTGAGATCGTGGTGATGAGACTTATTTCTTGTTCTTCGATCCGTAGTACCCGTAGAGATAGCTTCCATCGTTTAGCTTGTCGGCATTGTTAACGACCACGCCAAGAAACTTTTGTCGATCCATCCATTGAGCAAGCCGTTCCATGCTAGTGCGCGGAGTCTTACCGATCTGGACGGTAACGAGATAGGCATCACAAGGCGATAGCAACAACTCTAAATCAACGACGGGAGCACTGATGGGCAGCGCATCCACGATAATCAGGTCGAATTGTTCCTTGACCCGTTGGAGGAACTCCGGCCAGTGCGAGCCTTCCAAAGCCTCGGGGAGCGCTCCTTCCGGTGTCTGACCCGCGGGAACGACGGAAAGGAAAGGAAAATTCGTCGCATGGATGACTGCCTCGATCGACTTTTCTCCGCGCAGGTAATTACTCAGGCCCGATCTTGTTTCGAGGCTCAGGAACTCTGTTACCCCGCCGGCCCGCATGTCGCCATCCACAAGCAAGATTCGCTTTTGTTCGAGCTGAGCCAAGCTCAATGCCGCGTTGATGGCTACCACCGTCTTACCTTCGCCCTGCTCCGAACTCGTGACCAAGATCGTCTGAATCCCAGTTTCATGTGCTTTCAGTAAACGCGACCGCAGGATCCCGAACGCCTCTTGTGCAATGATGTCGTGCCGATTAATGACGAGCGGCGCGTTCGGATTGGGCCTGATTTGAACCGCGCCGTTTTTGCTCAGTTGTGCGCTCGTTCCATCCGTCTTCGTATTTTGTTCCAACTGGTTTATCGGAGTTGGGTATATTTTGCTCGACAAATTCACCGGACCGGGCAGTTCGACGCGGTCAGCTACTTTTTCTTCCGCGAGCGCAATGACTTTTGAATCCCATGAAGTTTCCGCAGGAGCAGGAATATCTGCGGGTGTGGTACTCACTCCAGTCACCACCGCTATAGTTTCCATTTCGGACGCTCTCGCACGCGGCTCGGCGGCCTTGGCCTTGTTCTTTGATTCTTCAACTGCAGGTACCGGGACGACTCCCTTCTCCGAAACAAACCCCCGCTGGCCGTTACCCGATGCCGGGAGAGTAGTTTCTCGTGAGTCTGTCGATGGGGTCGCTGTCTCTGGAAACGCGTCGCGTTCGCCAGGAAGGGCCATCGGCACTATTTCTTTACCAGAACGCATCCAGAAATCCTCACTTCCTCAAATCGAACCCTTATTCTTGGGTTTCATTCCTCGATATTCTCAACGCAAGCTCAAAGCAAGCAGGAAAACGTAAGCTCCTGCTAGAATCGCGCTGCTCGCTGCCAGAATTAAATTGTGAATGATTTGGCGCTGGCGCTGCACGCGGGTCTGCACCCAGGGAATTTTTGCGATGATTGGACCCTCCACCCATTCCGTCACTTCGCGCTCTGTCTTTACTGTTGGATCCAGAAGTTCAGTCACAAGTGCAGCGCCAAATCCCAGTGCCAGGCCCACGAGGAGCGCCACGATATCGACCAGAGAGCGATTGGGACGATCTGGTTTCGAGGGCACCTGGGCAGGATCCAGAATGACGAACCGTTCGCCTTTTTGACGGCTCTCGAGGTCGGAAGCCATGTCCGCGCCAAATTTCTTTTCGAGCAGCATTCGGTAGTGATCTCGTGCGACTTCATATTCGCGTGTTACCGAAACCATCTGCTGTTCGACTACCGGTATCCCTGCAAGCTTCGATTGGTGGAAGGCGATCTCTTTTCTAATCTCTTCCTGCCGTTGCTGGTTTCTCAGAACCTGTTGTTCGAGCGCGGCGATTTGACTTTCTACAACGGGGTTCTGAACCTTGGGTGGCTTGGCGGGACGCGTAGCATCAGCGGATGCCTCCTTCAGCTTCTTGATTTGCCGCTCGAGGTCGTGCACTTCAGCGGTCTTCTTGGCAACATCAGGATACTCGTCGCCATATCTCTTGCGCATATCGTCTAGCTCGGATTGCGTGTCGGATAACTGTGATTGCAAGGCGACTAATTCCGGCGATACCGACCGGTCCAGATCCACTACGGGCGTCCCCTGCGAGAGCAACGACTGAAGATAAAGTTTTTGTTGCTGCGCCCGATTCAATTCGTCCAACTCGCCGCGCAATTCAAGCTGAAGTGAGCTCAACGCCTGGACGTGCACGGTACCTGACTCCGGCAGCTCCCCAGCATAACGGCCCTTGAGTTGTGTAATCGCCTGCTCCTTGACGGCCAACTCCTTTTTGGCGTCGGAGAGTTCTTTGTCGATGAAATCGGCTGTCCCCATAACCTGCTGTTCGCGAGATTTGATGTTTTCCTCAATGAAAAGCGATGCGAGCCTGTTGGTCACCCGGGCCGCTTGCGCTGGATCGTGCGAGCTATAAGCTACGCTGAAGGCCGCCAGGTCCCGATCGTTTTTGGCGTTGGCAACGACGCTGATTTCAATATCCTTGCGCATCCGATCCACAATTTCCTCGTGGGTGTTGGCCTTTTTCATCTCGCGATACAAATCGAGTTCATCAATCACTGCTTCAAGGCGTGTAGAGGAGAGAATCTGCTCACGAAGTGTCGCCAGGCGGTCCACAACGTTTGTCGTCGTAGTTGCCGCCACGTAGTTGTCGGGAACTTTGCGCGGATCAACTAGGATGACCGTTGTTGCCCGGAACACGTTCGGCACAAAATTCACCGCAATCGCAGTGACTGAGGCGACCGTCAGCGCGGTAAGGATGATGACCCATTTCCGACGCGCAAAAAGACGTTTGTAGTCGGTCAGACCTAAGTTCTCCAGTCCCGAGACGTTCAAACCGGGACCCTGAACTCTTTTTACTGGTGCATTCATCTTTTCCGTTCCATCCGACAAATTGTTGCCACTTTATTCCTGCTAAAATATTTAACCGCGCTCCTCGTGCAATCAACCTTCGGCTTGCTGCGAAAGAGCAATTCCGCCCTGGCGCGATTTCAGTTGTTCATGGCACCTAATATCTGTTTTGCTTCGGCGGCATTTGGGAAATTTGGTTCCAGCCTCAAAGCCTCTTCGAGCGCGCCCTTGGCCTCCGGCTTCCTGCCGGCTTGGTAGTAGGCCATTCCAAGATGGTACCGGTAGACGGCCTTTTTGGGATCCTTCGTTACGCTGCTTTGTAGCAGTTTGATTGCGTTCTCATAGCTCTGCTTCTTCACATAGATCCATGCCAGGGTATCTGAAATCGACGGGTCGTCGGGTCTAGCTTCCTCCGCCTCTTGCGCCAGGCGAAGTGCGACGTCGATATTTCCGCCGTTCTCGGCGTAAATCCAAGCCAAATTGTTCTTTGCAATGATGTTCACCGGGTCCAGCTCAAGCGCTTTTTTGTAGTGAGTAATCGCTTGGTTCGAATCCGCGCGTCGTTCGTACATTTGCGCGAGTAGGATTTGGACGGGAACCAGCCGCGGCTGCTCCTCCGCAAGCTTGCTGTAAACAACGGTGGCATCTTCCGATTTATTTTCAATGGCCAGAGTCTGACCCAATGCCAATTCCGCATTGGTATTTTTGGGGTCGATCTGCAGCGCTTTACGGAAAGCCGCCTCGGATTGTGGATATCGGCCTGCCATCGCAAGGAACTGCCCCAGTACTTCATATCCGGTGGCCCATTCAGGATGAGCATCTGCCTTGGCTTGTACCAATGCGAGCCCGCCTTCGATGTTCTTTTGCGCGAACGCTGATGCGCCGAGCAAATAGAGCGCATCGCGCGAACCCGGCTCAAGTGCGTAAGCCTTCGCCGCGTATTGGCCCGCTTCCGCAGGACGGTGCTGCGAAAGTTTGATCCAGGCGAGCGATCGATATGTCAGCGACTGAGCGGCGGGTTGCGGAAACTCCCCAACCACGGGCAAGAGGTTTTTCTCCGCTTCGTCGAGCTGACCTTCCCTGGCTAATGCCATGGAGTGCAAAACATAGGGCGTCACAAATGCCGGTTTGGCAGCCAGCACTTGATCGAGTTCTTTCACGGCTTCCGCGGCTTGTCCTCCCTGCAGTTCCAACGTGCTGAGCAGTATCCGTGGAGGAATCATATTCGGGGCAATTTGAGTGGCCGTACGCAGATTACTCTCCGCCAAGCTCGTATTCCCCTGGCGTGTATAGGCCACTGCAATCAAATAATGCGCCTGTGCTGAATTTGGCTGTGCACTGATGACTTTCTGGAAAGCCTGGATAGCTTCATCGAGCCGCCCCTGATCCATACGGAGCTGGCCTCGAGTAAGCAAAATATCCGAATCACCGGGCTTGTCTTTGAGGATGCCGTCAATAATCTGTTCCGCTTCGTTCATGCGGCCCAGGGAGACATACAACGCCGCTATGGCGCGTCGGTTCAGAACATCATCCGGATGACTGGCGATAATCTTCTGGTATTCGGCAACGCCCTTCTCCGGTTCTCTGTTGGAGACATAGAATCGCGCCAGCATCCCCCGGTGGAAAGGATCGCTACCTGGCTTCGTAGAAATCTCGCGGCAGAGTTTCTCTACTTCGGGTTTTCGCCCTTGACTCAGTAGGAATGAAACCAACAAGTCTTCCGCCACTACACTGCTGGGGTTGGCATTCACCGCTTGCCGGATCAATTCTTCGGCTTTCTCCGGAGACTTCTGCTTAACCAATAGCGAGGATAGGGCTGCCACCGGGACCATCCACGTAGGATCGGCTGCTATTGCGCTGCGGAGACTCTCTTCACTTTCCTTCGCCTTACCGGCCTGATATTGAAGAACTGACATTCCATACCAGGCGTACCGGTTCTTGGGATCCAGCTTGATAACGCGCTCAAGGAACGAACGAGCTTGGTCCTTGTCTTTCATTCCAAATGCCACGCCCGCCTCAGTCATGAGCGCTCTGACATCATTCGGATCCTGAGTGATGAGGCCATCCGCAATCTTCTTCGATTCATCGAACTTGAGGTCGGCCAACAGAAGTTCCGACACCACATGCCTGGCCTCCCCGTTGTTCGGGTCGGTCTTTAAGATCGCAACGTACTCGCGGAAGCCGTTCGCGAACTCTTTATGATCTACGTATGTCTTGGCAAGCTCCTCATGAGCCGACACGAGTGACGGATTGCTCTGGATGGCCCGCCGGTACTCGATAATGGCTTCGGCCAACTTTCCCTGTTTTACCAATTCGCGCGCTCTGTCTTGGTGCTTTTGAGCTTGATTGAATACATTGCGAGAACAGCCCACGCTCAAGGTGGCGATCGCAATGGTTAAGGAAATCAAACCGATCTGTCGGAGCAGAAAGCCCCACTGGCCTGAATCTGGCATTCCGGTCGAAAACTGACCCTCTGACGGCTTCTTTTTACGCTGAATCACATTCAGGGATGATTGCACGCTACGTTCCACACCTTCCTCCCCTTGTCCAGAGGATATTCCTGGCAACTAATTGATAATGCGGTGCTTATTTCTAGTAGGGACCCTAAACCATTCATCGTCTCCTTTTTTGGTGAGCAATTCTTTTCTCTTTTGCGTAACCTCGCTTTCCTCCACCCCCATCAACCTACGCGTAGCCCACGACAACGTAACTTAATGCAAATAAATGTACTTACAGAACACTCAGGAATGGCTCCTGGCTCAATAACCAAGTGTGTGGCAAAAACTTGTTGCCAATCAATGGTACTTCCACAGAATACTCAATCGAGACCTCACTTCTGTCCTCAATTGCACACTTTGTCTCGGCACGCATAAATTCTATTTTCCTCAGAATACTCCCGTTCTGCCCGCTTCCGCTGCTCGCTGTTTAGGTTGCCACGACCACCGAATACCCACCGTTCCTATGTTTCGTACCACGGGCGCAAAGGTAAAGAGGCCTGTGTCCGTAAATCGCAGATAGTTTGCATATAGCAACCATTCGCGAGCCATCTGAAAGGACAGATTAGCCCAGCCCGTCCGACCGTTATATGGCCGCTGAGTGGCTCCGTTAAGGGAGAATTCTTGCCGCATGTATCCAATGCCAACTCCCGTACTCCACCGCCTCCCAAGTCCAAGCGAGTACGATATGCCGTAACGATCCGTCAATGTTCCCGCCAGATATTGCGTGGCGGTATGATCGCGGTCGAAGGAAAGTGCAAGACCTGACCGCCTGAACGACTTGGTGAGCGCAAAGGAGGCTTCGTACGTGGTGTTGTTCGTGTGGTTGTTCCCCGTGGAGGCCGGGACATCCTGCGTCTGGTAACTAGGTCCGCCGCTCGCGCTCACAAAGAATCCTGGAAGCAAACGTTTTCGAAAACCGATAGTCACCAGATAATAGTTTGTAGCTCCTCCGATACCGAGGTACCTGCGGTCATAGTTTCCGTTGACGCTAAAAGTGTCTGTCGGGTTCCAATTGTGAACCCATCCCATTCCCGCCCCTCCCAAATTGTCATCTCCAGTCGCCGTCAAGCTTGCGTTTACCGGTGGAGCATTCAACGGTGGAACAAAAGATGAGACGTGAAGATACTCATAGCGGCCGGAAAACGTCAGACGATTCCTGGCGTTGAGATCCACATTGGCCGTGACCTGGACAAGATTCGTCAAATAGTGCTGGTTCGCGGCGAGAAATGGGTTTTGTTGAATTCCTCCGGTGGGAAACACGGGAACGATGCTTGCCTGGGGCACAAATCCGGAATTCGGTTGATAAGTGAAAGAATCGCTCAGATCGAGCGACCAATGCCGGCTGAGCCGCAGAAACGTGTGCAATAATGTCGATTGATTTCCGAGATTTGATGCGGTCCCTTCGTTCGAGAACACGACCTGGGGTAAGTACTGGAAATCAAGCCCGCTCGATCCGTGTTTCACTGAATAGATTATCGTCCCGCTGACGATCCCAGTTCTAAGAATTTGCGTGGTGTTCGTCGTTGTTAAATCGTCGTAGAGAAACGAAGCACTTGCAGAAAATAGCGAGAGCCCGCCCAAATGAATGCTAGACACCGCATGTTCAACGACTTGCCCTGTATCCATCCTGACGAATGGCGGCGCATCATGGGGCGGCTGAGTTTCTACTTGATCTTCTGTCCTGGCCAAATCCTGCTCGTTGGCCGGATTTTGCGGGTTCGCGACTTTGTCTTTCTCTTCCTGCGGATTGCTGGACTGTCCCAGGGCTGGCTGTTCGGCAAGCTGCGGTTGTTGAGCAACTCCGATCATCGGGGTCAGCAGAAATAAACTCGATGTCCACAGAAGGGTCCGTGCTGTCATCTGACTTTTTACTCCTCTATGCGCCTCGCGGCGTAAGCTCCACATTTAGCCCGTCTCCTTTCCGCGATGCTAGGGAACGACAATTATGTCGCCCGGCTGGAGGATCAAGTTCTGTTCGTTATGCTCTCCCCGGATGACCGCGTCATAGTTAAACGGATAGCGAACCTGCTTCCCTTTTACGGTCCTCATCACATATATCTTTTTCCGGCTTGCGTAGTCTTTCAGGCCGCCCGCTTCCGCGAGTATTTCAAGCACGGTTGTGTTGCTGTTAATTCGAAACGGGCCCTCATGCCCAACTTGTCCCATCACATAAACTTTCCGGCTATTGATCTCGCGCGCGGACACCGAAACTTGGGGCAAAGTGAGGAACGGCTTGAACTTCTCGACCAATACGTTCTGAAGCTCCAAAGGAGTCAGCCCCACAGCGACGACCTCGTCCACCAATGGCAGTGAAATCTTCCCATCAGGCCGCACGGTGACGGTTCCGGACAATTGCGGTTCTTTCCAGACCGTAATATTCAGGACATCTTGCTCGCCAATTCTGTAATCCTGCGTCTCGGAGGCTGAGGTTTTCTTCGGATCGGCTGTGGGCGTGGCAGGTTGCGCCGGTTTTACTTCGGGGGCGCTTTCTTTAGCAGGGCTCTCTTTGGGTGCCTGCGGTTCTTGGGCAACTGACGCTGGCACCCAGCAAAAAGTTGTTGCCAGCCAACCCGCTGCTAGAATCGTCCCTCGGTTCAATTTTCTAAGTATCATGACGTTTTCCTCTTGCAATGAACTACTGCGGCAAGAAATCAGGCAGCACGGCTGACAACTGGCTCGCGAAATCCTTGGCCGCCTGCAGCGCGTGGTCATCCTTGCCAGAGTGCATAACGCTGATTCGGATCATCGCACCGTCTGTCCGGTGTTTGGTAAGGGCGTCATATACCAGATAAAACTTCCCGATGTACTCGCTCGAGAAAACCCGCTCGTTCGCTTGATACCAATAGAGAATGTCCTGTTCCTGGCCGTTCTTGGCAACGCGGTAATGATTTACCGCAAAGCTCTTGTCAGATTGTCCGGGCCGTTGAATCCTCAAGGTTTCCGAATAAACCGGCTCCCATCCTGCCCCAGGCAAACAGTTTTTCGGGGAATGGATCGCATCTCCGCTTCGCTGAGACTCGTAGTACACCACGAAAAGTCCTGCCTGCACCCCCTCTCCGCTATAAGCGCGCCAAAGATAGTCGTCGGCTTTAAGCACCTCCTGCTCCCGCGCGGTAAGCGGCGGCAACTCCAAGCCTATCCAATCTCCCACCTTCGTGGGGAAATGGCCAAGGTCCTTCCGAAGCGGCATGGCGTTGCTTCGGAAGAAGCCGCTCTGTGCAAAATTGGCTCCCACCAGCATCACCAAAATAATCCCCAGCCTGAATTGAGATTTCAAATTGAGGCCTCTCGCACCGCAGAATGCTTGCCCCATGCCAAAACAGACGAAATCCCGGCAAGAGCGAGCAGCGCTAGCAAGAACAGCACCATGCCGGATAGCGTGTGAAACATCCCTTCGGCCCATTTCTCTCCGAGATAATTCCCCAGCGCTCCGGCGCTCGCCACGCGAATGGCGTTCACTACGAGAGCGACCGGAACGGAGCTGAGCGCCAAAACGATGCGCGCCCAGATGGGCATGGACCGCAGATATCCCAATAACACGGCAAAGGCCATCAGCGTGATGAGTGACCTGATGCCGCTGCATGCCTCCGCTACGCCAATCGTATAGTTCGAGAAATACATCACGTTCCCTTCCCGTAAATTCGGAATCTGAAGCAGATCCAAAAGACCCGAAGCCATCCGCGAAGCTAAAAGCTGCAGGGGAAAAGTGATCGAATAAAAGACTATTGCCGGCAAAGGAATCATGAACACGAGCCAGCCGATGGGAAAGAGCAACTGCCGAAGCGATGGAGTCCCAAAAAGCGCCGCAATTACGCCCGCCAGCAGAACTAGTAAAGAGGTGTACGCTACAAAATTCTCCGCGCCCAATGTGCCCGCAACAAACTGCATTAGGGCTAAGCCAATCACCACCAGACCCCAATTCCGAGGCTCCACGCGTGTGATACCCAAGGCCTTGCGCTTCAGCCAGATGATCCAAATGCTCGCAACGGGAACGAGAAAACCGTGCGAGTAATTTGGATCCTCCATCCAATCACCAAAAAGCTTGACAAATGCGTGCCGGTAGAGAAATCCGATCAGCACGACCAGCAACACAATCTGCCACGCATGGCTCTTCACCCAGGCGCGCACGGTTATCTCGTGCTCAGCTACTGGGGCTGCCGCTTCCATGCTCATGTCTTGTGTGAGTGACACTCTCGGCCGCTTGTTGTAGTGATTCTTTCTAGTACAGAGTTCCTATTTAATGAAAGCAATTGCTCCACCAAAGAGGGAAGCATTGAGATTGAACCAAAGACCCTTGTTTTGCCCCAATCGCATGAATAACAAGGACTTATATGCTTTCTTGGGTTGACATTCTGAGCCAACCCCTGAGAAAATCACTTCGCAAAGTCTAGCATGGAACTAACTTTCTCACCCCAGGAAATTCGTTTCTAGGCTAGAGGTCACACTTCATCACCCGGGTCGACCTCCCGCCGGGATAAATGCGCTCGAATCCGGCATCGGCACAATGACGCAAGTATAGTACAATCAGCTAATTAGAGTGATGATTGTCCAACTCCAGTGTGCGCTCCGGCAGCGTTTCCGCTGCTACCCCGGAATGCGAATTGCTTCTGCCCAGTCCCGACTTCAGGTCTGCGCGCAAAGAGCGTTACACCATGCCCTCCTCGATGGATAGCCCAGTGCCTCGGACCCAGGTCGTCGACGCTCTTAGCGTGGATGTAGAAGACTACTTCCATGTGGAAGCTTTCGCCCACTGCGTCTCTCCTCAGGATTGGCCGCGGTTCCCGTCGCGCTTTTCCGCGAACACGCGTCGCGTGCTCGAGTTATTTGCGCAGTTCGGTTGTCGCGCGACCTTCTTCGTGCTTGGATGGGTAGCGGAACGCGACCCTTCCCTGGTCCGCGACATCGTTAAGGCAGGTCATGAAGTGGGGTGCCACAGCTACGCCCACAGACGCGTTACATCCCTGACCCCTAACGAATTTCGTGAAGATTTACGCCGCGCCCGTTGTGCGATTGAGGACGCCGGCGGGACGGAAGTGCTCGGCTATCGCGCACCCACGTTTTCTATCGGGCGAACGTCTCTTTGGGCTTTGGACATCCTGGCTGAGGAAGGTTTCTTGTATGATTCAAGTATTTTCCCTATCCGCCACGATCTTTATGGATTCCCGGAAGCTCCCCGTTTTCCACACCGCAGGGTGCTGTCTTCCGGAAGAACTTTGATCGAAGTCCCGATGTCAACGTTTCAACTCTTGGGCCGGAATTGGCCCGCTGGTGGGGGCGGTTATCTCCGCATCTTGCCGTTGAGTCACACCCGTTGGGCCATTCGGCGCATTCATCGCGTAGACCATCAGCCGGTCATTTTCTATTTCCACCCGTGGGAAGTAGATCCGGAGCAGCCGAGGATCCAGGGAGGCTGGAAATCCAATTTTCGCCAGTACACCAAACTATCCTCCATGGAGGGCAACCTCCGGAGTCTGCTCGCTGAAGGTCAGTTTGAACCGATGATCAATCTTATACGCAGGCAGACTTCTCTTCCCGAAGTGGCAGCCGCTCAAGCCGATCCTGTGCCCGCCTGACCGCCTGAGCCGTTCGTGCACCGCGCCGGGGCATTCGGAGGTGCGACTCCCGTCCCTCCTTCAAACTGATAGGCGCCGATGTCGATCTCCCCATCAGCCTTTCTGCCCTCCGCGCAGGCGGGATGAACATATTGGAATTCCGGCCGCAAAGAAAAATCCAATCCCGTCGAAGGCTCCGTGCCGGCGCCTATCACTGGAGAACCCTTCTTAACCCGGTAATCATAGCCCGCGTCATCGACGAATTTTGGATCGGAAAAAAAGTTGCTAAGGAGAATGGCGTTCTGCTGATTGGTAATGACTCCCGGTCCGTAGAAAATATTATTTCGGATAATGGCTGGAATCCGGTCAACGGGGTCGACGTAAATAAACATGTTTTCGCCGGTCAGATGATGGTTCACAAACGTGTTGTTCACCACAAAAAGAAGATTCTGCGGATTCGCCGGGCTTCGTCCTTCTTCGAGGTAGCTGAGGATTTTGTTGTTTTCAGTTCTGGGTCCTTGTTCGATCACGTTGCCGATAACAAAGGACTTCCCCCCGTTTGGCAGGTCGATTTCATAGCTTCCCGTTCCCGTGGCCTCGTCGCTCAGCCGGTTGTACAAGATATAGTTCTCGGCCGCTCTCGACTTCACGAGATGCCCCACGATCGAGTGGTGGGAATAATTAAATCGGAAAATGAATTTGCCCGCGTGTCCTATGTAAATATTGTGCGCTTGCCCGTCTTCGTATCCGTTGCGTGCAAATTCCGAGAATTCTACGACGACCGATTTTTGCCGGTCGTTCCCTGACAAAATTCCTTCTTCGTTGTCGTGGAAATAACAATTGCGAACCGTGAGATTTAGCCCTTCGGACCGGATGCCCGCGCCATTCTGATCGGGAACCTTTGCCCCCGTAAACTCCATGTTCTCAATTGTCGTATTCTCTGCGCCAATCACCCAGATCGCTTTTCCTTGCGAGCTTTTGCCTGCCGCATTCAAAACTGCCCGTTGAGCTCCCACGCCGCGGATGATGAGTCCGTCCGTCTTCCAGGCGCATACGTCGCCGTCGTAGGGAATCGAACTGTCTACTTCAATCGTGTCGCCCGGCGCTGCCGCCGCGATAGCCGCGCATGGTCTTGCAAACTCACTGCCGGGGCCTACTCGCAAGACCTTTGACTCCAGCCTCGACGGCAGTAGCGTAACTACTATCATCCCAGCAAGCGTCAAGGAGCGACTTAGCATGAAGGTGGACGGAAATTTCCAGTGCCAATGCAAATTATAGGCGCACAGCGACCGCCACGGCCTCAGCCACCCGGGCGATTTGCTCTTGGGTCAGTTCCGCGTAAATGGGCAAGGACAATACCTCTGCGGCAGCGCTCTCCGATTCGGGCAGATCTCCCTGCTTGTACCCCAAAGACGAGTAGACGGGCTGTAAGTGCATGGGGGTGGGGTAATACACGGTGCTGCCCACCCCGTGCTCCGCAAGGATTTTCTGCACCTGATCCCTCTGCGGCACCCGAATTGTGTACTGATGGTAGACATGTTCCGCCCACGAAGCCACCCTCGGGGGAACCACGCGCGCGATACCTGAGAGCGAGCGGTCATACGCGGCCGCGTTCGCGCGTCGGGCAACTCCCCAGGCGTCGAGGTGCCGCAACTTGACGCGAAGGATGGCCGCCTGAATCTCGTCCAGACGGCTGTTCCAACCCTGCTCTGTGCTGTAATACTTTTTCGCGCTTCCGTGGCCCCGTAGCGTTCGCAGCCGCTTCGCAAACTCTTCGGAATTCGTCACAATCATTCCGCCATCGCCATATCCGCCCAGATTCTTGCTGGGGAAGAAACTGATGCACCCGAAATCGCCCATGCTGCCAGTCCGCTTCCCTTTGTATTTGGCTCCGATGGCCTGCGCGTTATCTTCGATTACTTTCAGATTGTGCTTGCGCGCCAGCTCCAGGATCGGGTCCATGTCCGCTGATTGACCGTAGAGGTGAACGGGCATGATCGCTTTCGTTCGCGTCGTGATGTGCTTCGCGATCTGGTCCGTATCCACGTTGAACGTGTCCGCCTTTATATCCACAAACACCGGTTTGGCCCCGAGCAGGCTGACCGTGTCCGCGCTGGCAATAAAACTGAACGTCGGCAAAATCACTTCGTCGCCGGGCCCCACTCCGCAAGCGTGCAGCGTCAGAAGCAGAGCGTCTGTCCCCGACGCGACTCCTACCCCAAACCGTGTGCCGCAATATTGAGCGACTTCCGATTCCAGCGCGCTCACCTCCGGGCCAAGAATGAAATGCTGCGATTCCAGCACGGCATTAACCGCGGCCGTGATTTCCCCTTGGATCGAGGCGTATTGCGCCTTCAGGTCCAGCGGGGGGATCGTATCTTGCTGAGTGTTCGTCATAGTCTTCGTCACGTTTATTCCTCTAATAAATTAGTCTGATTCAATTCCAGTCTGCCCCCGGATCATTGGGCCGCACTACAGCTTGCCACGAAATACCACAGTCATGAATCTTTCCCTTTGGGTTGTCCGGTTTTCAAGAAATTATTTTGACCCGCGTCCGAGCAGCACAACTTTGGCGGTTTCGAAAATAATGGCCAGATCCAAGGTTATGGCCAGGTGCTTGATGTAGAAAAGATCGAGTTCCAGTTTTCGTTTCGCATCCTCAGTCGTCGACCCATAAGGGTATTTTACCTGCGCCCATCCGGTCACACCGGGCCGCACCGTGTGGCGCAAGCCAAAGAAGGAGATTTCCTGCTCGAGCATCTCGGTGAACTCGGGGCGCTCTGGCCTCGGTCCCACAAGGCTCATTTCCCCGCGCAGCACATTGAACAATTGCGGAAATTCGTCCAGACGGTACTTTCTCAGGAATTTGCCCACCCGTGTGACACGCTTGTCATCCTCCGTAGCCCATTGAGGGCCATTCGCTTCGGCGTTCACTCTCATCGAACGAAATTTGAGAACCTCGAAGGGATGGCCACCCAGGCCTACTCGGGTCTGCCGGAAAAACACGGGTCCCCGAGATTCTAGTCTGATTGCCAAGGCCGCCAACAGCAGAACGGGCCAGACCAAAAGCAATATAACGCTTGCGCTCAGAAGATCGATCAAGCGCTTTGCCGCCATCAGAAGGGGCGATTTCCTGAACCCTTCCGAGAGGATCAACCAGCTTGGCGAGAGGTTATCTATGGCGATAGCTCCCATCAGCTTCTCATGCAAGCTGTGGGCATCGTCGACGTGAACCCCCGAAAACTTCAGTCGCATCAGCGCGCGCGCTGGAGTCGTACCCCGGCGCTCGGTAAGTGCCAAAACCACTTGGTCTACTTTTTCGCGGGAAACAATTTCTTCCAGATCAGCGATCCCTCCCACGATTCCCGGATTGACCAACGATTTTCCGATGTTCTCGCCCTTCTCATCCAAGAAACCAACAACTTTTAAATTGAATTCCGGATGTTCCATGATTTCGCGGACCAGATTAACCCCCATTTTGCCCGTGCCCACGATCAAGACCCGCTCCGACGCCCTCGCCAGGAGACCGCTGGCGTCAAGAGATAGCCTCCAGCTCAAGATCAACACTAAAATCATCGGAGCGGCAAAGAGCGTTACACCTCTGCCCAATTGGAGGCTTGGCACGAGATAGTACAGGAAGGCTAAAATCAGGCAGGTAAAGCCCACAGCGTGGATCAGATGAACAAGAAGGCTGCTGCGCCTGCGCACAACCTCCAACAAGTATAGGTCGTTAAAGTAGAGCGCCAACTCGCACACCAGCACGACCAAGCCAAAACGTGCGAGGATGCTTTGATCAAACGAGATAGTCCAGCCGACCTCCGAATACCGAAAATACATCGCCGCACACAGGGACACGAGTATTGCGACGCTGTCCAGCATCATCAGGATAATCAGCTTCTTGGGTACAGCCTGGCCTCCGATTCGGGGCATCTCTAACTTTTCCTCAATCTCATCTCGTTACTGGGTGGAATGCACTCACTCCGGGCGATCCTGAACTGACTGACTGGGTAGGCAGGCATAAAACATGCAACTTTTTCGCCATCAGCTTGTCACTTAAGTCGTGTATTTTCAAGAGGAAATCCTGTGAAAATCCTACCTTGCCGGATTTGTCGGAAAAGCTTTGCTTATTTTAGACAATCAACTTCTCAGTGTCTCCCGGGCGTAAAGAGCGTCACCCCATGGCAGGTTGGGATCAGGGAGCGCATCTGTCAATCCTCCAAAGGTACTAGGAGAATCTGGCCTTGCGTTCCAAACACTTCAATCCCAAAGCTCGGCCGTCCTTTACGAGGGCGTCCGTTTGTCGTTTGTATGGCTTCACTCTCTAACAAGCTTGCGAACAGCCTCGGAGACAACGAGGAGGCTGGGGGCGAATCCCATCTCGTCCACCAGATTTCAAAGGACTTACATTATTTTTGAAAACCCAGTGTTGCTCGTTTCGCGGACTGTAACTAATCCTTCGCAGATTGTTGAGAGCATCGCGAACGCGTTGAGAATCAATGCGATAATTTTTATGTCAATTCCCCGTGTACTTAACTGATGTGTTATCAAACGCGGCAAAGGTATCCCTCTTTCTTCACGCGCGATATATTCTAAACATTGGGAAATACCGTTTTCTTTATTCTCCGAATCGTACTCTCATCGCGTTTATAAAAGGTCCACTGCTTAATCCGCTTTCCTCGAATCAGGCCTGCCTGCGACAGGATTTTCAGGCGTTCACTTGCAGTTGGATGGCTGACGCGAAGATTTTCGGCAATCAAACAGCCGCAGACTCCGTCCCGGACAAGGTCCCCGGCGATCTGCGGAGGAAAGTGCGCCCTAGGGTTCTGCAACCAGAACAATATCCCGAGCCTGTGCTTATTGGCCAGCGCCCGAAACACGCGATCTGCTTTCATTTTCTCTCCGAGCCAATTTGGTATTTGACATTAAGCTAAATGCCTAAGTAATGTGACACGGATGCTCCGATTTGCAAAGCTGTAAACGTCGAAACGGAGCTCCCTACGAAGTGGCCAATCTGAGAACTTGATTCATTGGAGGAATGAGATCATGGAAATACTATTCAACGATATCCGGTACGCCTTCCGCATCATGCGGAAGAGTCCCGGCTTCACTCTCATAATCATTCTCACGCTGGCATTGGGAATTGGGGCGAACACATCGATTTTCAGCATCGTAAACGCGGTGCTATTGCGTTCCCTGCCGTACTACGACCCCAGTCGTTTGGTGAAGGTCACTTTCAACAATCCTGGAATAGGTTTGCGTGACGTTCCCTATTCTGTCCCCGAGTTGGAGGATCTGAAGTCAAGAGCCGGAGTCTTCGAGGAAGTAAGCGTTGTCCTCTCTGGGCCTACCAACTTGACCGGCACCAAACAACCGGAACATCTTGAAATGCTCGAGGTGAGCCCCAACTATTTTTCCATGCTCGGCACAACACCAGAAATCGGGCGGTTATTTGGTCCGCAGGATTTTGCGCTTGGTTTTGCGGAAGCAACTGTGATTAGCGATGGCCTGTGGCGCCGCTCTTACGGCGCCGACCCGAATATTCTCGGGAAGCGTCTGAGGATGGACAACGATCCGTACACGATTGTGGGAGTAGTTCCTGCTGGATTTCGCCACCCCGGGACGACGGGCGCGAAGGATGTGGAAGTGTGGGTGACGTGCGGGTTCAGCGGGGATCCTTATCCGAAACCCGCGCGAAACGTGAAGGTGGCGCGCGAGGCAATCGGACGGCTGAAACTTGGCCTCGATGTAACGCAGGCTCAGGCGAGACTCACGGCAATGGCCAGCGAACTCCGAACTGACTTCCCTAATGATTATCCTCCTGAAGCCAAATGGTCCATCGAGATCCAACCTTTGCAGGACGCACTCGTAGGCAATGTGCGTCCCCAACTGCTGGTATTGATGGCCGCAGTAGTCCTAGTCGTGCTAATCGCATCCGTGAATATCGCAAACCTTCTACTGGCTCGCGCTTCAGGAAGACAGAGAGAAATGGCACTTCGGATGGCGCTTGGGGCTGGCCGTACCCGCATGGTGCGCCAGATGCTGACGGAGTCGCTTGTGCTCTCCTTGATCGCGGGTGTTGCAGGCGTGCTCGCAGCGAAATTGACCTTGAGTTTCATCCTTCACTTTGTTCCCGCTTCAGTTCCCCGGCTTGCCGAAGTGGGTGTCGACCGGACGGTGCTGCTTTTTGCTCTTCTGATTTC